>Ga0105104_10003946_pt1 | contig 10408 bp, 14 predicted proteins | sample PPLLaktember2015_3_FD_87034 | JGI IMG/M metagenome (GOLD analysis project Ga0105104, IMG submission 87034) | Freshwater sediment microbial communities from Prairie Pothole Lake near Jamestown, North Dakota, USA - PPLs Lake P7 Core (6) Depth... | ecosystem: Environmental > Aquatic > Freshwater >... | reverse complement strand
CGGAACGCCCTGCCGCGTTCCCCCGCTGCAGCCGACCCAACCATTCCGCAAGCCGGGTGCCAACGGTTGAGCCACCGGAAATGCTTGATTTGCCAACGATTCCGGGTCGAAACTGCCATGCCTCCGGCAGAGGGTCTTGGCAGTTCCCGCACAGCTTTGGCGGGTCGATCACAGAACCGTCATCCGCGTTCCCGAGTCGCAATCCTGTTATCGGCCACTGTGCTGAGGTAGGACAGGTTGCACGAAGAAACGCCTACGGACGAGGTGCCGGGGGCGCCAGACGTGCTGAAGGTGCCAGGGGTGCCGTGCTGATGGTGCCGAAGGGTGCCGCGGGTGCCCCGTCACGCCGAGGGAGCGTCAAGGAACCGTCATCCGCCTTCGAGGCAGGCGCGACCGCGCCCTGGCGCCAGCACCGCGGGCACGCTCGGCACCTGCAGCCCGACGGCGTCGAGGCCGCTCTGCCAATCGTGCCAATCGTGCGTGCTTTCCTGAGCCATTCTGTTGACACCAACTGCCGACGTCGGTAAGATTAGGGTTTGCCGTCGTATCAAAGTCACCTACAGGGAACGCTCAATGCGCACGTTTACGGCAAGTACGGACAACATCGAACGGCAGTGGCACGTCATCGACGCCGGCGGCCTGGTCCTCGGACGGGTCGCGACGGTGGCGGCGAAGCTGCTCCAGGGCAAGCACAAGCCCACCTACACCCCCTTCCTGGATACCGGCGACCACGTCATCGTGATCAACGCCGCGCAGGTGAAGCTGACCGGCCGCAAGGACGATCAGAAGCTGTATCGCTACCATAGCGGGTACGAGGGTGGGCTGCGCGAGGAGCGCGCGAAGGACGTCCGGCAGAAGAACCCGGTGCGTCTGGTGGAAGAGGCGATCCGCGGCATGCTGCCGAAGACCAAGCTCGGCGATGCCATGTATCGCAAGCTGAAGGTGTATCGCGGCGCGGATCACCCGCACGCGGCGCAGAAACCAACCCAGTTCAAGGTGGCCTAAGTGGCAGTCATCCAGTATTACGGGACGGGACGACGCAAGACCTCCGCGGCGCGCGTGTTCCTCCGGCCCGGCAAGGGCAGCATCACCGTCAACAGCCGCGAGTTCGACAACTACTTCCCCACCGAGGCCCTGCGCGTGCAGGTCAGGCAGCCCCTGCTGCTCACCGAAACTGCCGACAAGTTCGACATCCTCGCGACGGTGGCGGGCGGCGGCGTGGCCGGCCAGGCCGGCGCGGTGCGCCTCGGGATCACCCGCGCGCTGGTGGAGTACAACGCCGAACTGCGTGGGCGCCTGAAGAAGGAAGGCCTCCTGACGCGCGACGCGCGCGCCAAGGAGCGGAAGAAGTACGGGATGGCTGGGGCGCGCAAGCGGTTCCAGTTCAGCAAACGTTAACCTCAATTCTTTGTCCCATACTGGACGTGGAGGGAGCTTGGCCGGGATCGCGATGAAAGACCTGCTGGAGGCGGGCGTTCACTTCGGACACCAGACGAAGCGCTGGAACCCGAAGATGAAGACGTTCATCTTCGGCGAACGGAACGGCATCTATATCATCGACCTCGGGAAGACGGCGAAGCTGTTCCGGGAGGCCGAGGAGTTCATCACCCGCGTCGCTTCGGACGGCGGCACCGTCCTGTTCGTCGGCACCAAGCGCCAGGCGCAGGACGCGATCGCCGAGGAGGCGCAGCGCAGCGGGATGTTCTTCGTGAACCAGCGCTGGCTTGGCGGCCTGCTCACCAACTTCTCCACCATCCAGCGCAGCCTCGGCCGGCTCAAGGAGCTCGAGGCGATGGCGACCGATGGGCGGTACGAGTCGCTCTCCAAGAAGGAGATCGCCAGGATCGAGAAGGAGAAGAAGAAGCTCCAGAAGAACCTGGACGGCATCCGCCTGATGTCGCGCCTGCCCGACGCGATCTTCGTCGTGGACACCCACAAGGAGAAGATCGCGGTCGACGAGGCGCGCAAGCTCAAGATCCCCGTCATCGGCATCGTGGACACCAACAGCGACCCCGACGAGGTCGACTACGTGATCCCGGGCAACGACGACGCGCTGCGCGCGATCCGGCTGTTCGCCTCGCGCCTCGCGGACGCCATCATCGGCGGCCGCGGCCTGCGGGAATCGATTCACGCCGAGGCCCAGTCGGCCGCCGACGAGGCCGCCGACGCCCAGCGTGGCGCCCGCAACGTGCGCCGGCCACGCCCCGAGCACGCGTCGACACCGGCGGCCTCCGCGTAGCGGGCTTCCTTCGCTTCTCCACCCCGCCGGCCGGGCGTCACGGGCCGGCGGTTTTTCTGTACGGCCGCGCCGACCGCGCGGCGCACGGGAGCGCATTCGATGGCAATCACGGCAGAACAGGTCAAGACCCTCCGCGAGCGGACCGGCGCGGGCATGATGGAATGCAAGAACGCCCTCACCGAGGCCGGCGGCAACATCGAGGAGGCCATCACGGTCCTCCGCAAGCGCGGCCTCGCCCAGGCGGCCAAGCGCGCCGGCCGGGCCACCCGCCAGGGCATGGTGAACAGCTACATCCACCTCGGGGGCAAGGTGGGCGTGCTCGTGGAGGTCAACTGCGAGTCCGATTTCGTCGCCCGCACCGAGGGCTTCCAGGCCCTGGTGAAGGAGCTCGCGATGCAGATCGCCGCGGCGGACCCGAAGTACGTCAGCCGCGAGCAGGTGCCGGCCGCGGAGCTCGAGAAGGAAAAGGAAATCTCGCGGGCGCAGTTCGCCGGCTCCAACAAGCCGGCCGACGTCATCGACAAGATCGTCGAGGGCAAGCTCGGCGCCTTCTACGAGCGCGTGTGCCTGCTCGACCAGCCGTCGATCCGCGACGCCGCCGTGAAGGTACACCAGATGGTGGCCGCCGCCGTGGCCCAGACCGGCGAGAACATCACGGTCTCGCGCTTCGCGCGCTTCAAGCTGGGCGAGATGGCTGAATAGCGGGCAGCTGGCGGCTGGCGGCTGGCAGCCGAATGCACAATGCCGAATGCAGAATGCTGAATGCCGGAGGGTTTCCCGGCGCCCGGTGTTCTGTGTTCGGCATTTTTGCTTTTGGCATTCTGCATTTTGCATTGGGCATTCTGCATTTTTCATTTTGCATTCTATAATCGGCGTCTGTATGCCTGAACCCGTCCGCTCGCCCGCCTACCGCCGCATCCTCCTCAAGCTGTCGGGTGAAGCCCTGATGGGCGAGCAGACGTTCGGGATCGACCCCGCCGTCGCCGCGCGGATCGCGCACGACGTGGCCGGGGTGAGCCAGCTGGGCGTGCAGGTGGCGCTGGTCATCGGCGGCGGCAACATCTTCCGCGGCGTCGCGGCCAGCGCGCGCGGCATGGACCGGGCGACCGCCGACTACATGGGGATGCTCGCCACCTGCATCAACGCCCTCGCGCTGCAAGACGCGCTCGAGCACGAAGGCGTCGTGACCCGCACGGTGACCGCGATCGAGATGCGGGCCGTCGCCGAGCCCTTCATCAGGCGCCGCGCCGAGCGCCACCTGGAAAAGGGCCGCGTCGTCATCTTCGCAGCCGGCACCGGCAACCCGTACTTCACCACCGACACCGCCGCGGCGCTTCGTGCCATGGAGATCAAGGCCGACGTGATCTTCAAGGCCACCAAGGTGGACGGCATCTACACCGCCGACCCGGTGAAACACCCCGAGGCCACCCGCTTCGACACGATTTCCTACCTGCAGGTCCTCGAGCGCGGCTTGCAGGTGATGGACGCCACGGCCATCTCCCTCTGCATGGACAACCGGATGCCGATCGTGGTCTTCAACCTGAGGACGCCCGGCAACCTGGAGCGGGCCGTCCTCGGGGAAGCCGTCGGGTCGCTCGTGACGGCCGGCTGACTTCCACACCCTTCTGTCGGAGCTGACACATGGATGTGAACGATCTCAAGAGCCTGAACGCGGAAGCCAGGAAGCGGATGAACGCGGCCATCGAGCATCTCCGGCACGAACTTGCCGGCGTGCGCACCGGCCGGGCGTCCACGGGCATCCTCGACCCCGTGCACGTCGAAGCCTACGGCACCCGGATGCCGTTGAACCAGGTGGCCACCCTGTCGGTGCCCGAACCGGCCCTGATCGTCGCGCAGCCGTTCGACCCGACCCTGATGGGGGCCATCGAGAAGGCCATTCGCGCGTCCGACCTCGGCCTCAACCCCAACAACGACGGGAAGGTGATCCGCATCCCGGTCCCGCCACTGACCGACGAGCGCCGCAAGGAGCTCTCCCGGCACGTCCACAAGATGGCCGAGGAGAGCCGGAACGCAGTCCGCGTCGTCCGTCGCGAGGCCAACGATCGGCTGAAGAAGCTGGCCAAGGACAAGAAGGTCTCGGAAGACGACGAGAAGCGGGGCCTGGACGATGTCCAGAAGCTGACCGACCAGTCCATCCAGCAGGTTGACGAACTGCAGAAGAAGAAGGACGCGGACCTGCTGTCGCGGTAGAAGCGAGGGGCTGGCGGCTGGCGGCCGGGAGCGAGCGGAAGTCGGCCGTGCTCGTTGGGGTCTGGTCGCTAGCCCTTTTTGCTTCTCTTGCCTGTCCTTCCCCTCGCGCGCGGTTGCGCACCCTTCGTTACTCCCCTCGGCTCCCCTGCCGGCTTTCGGCCGAGAGCGCGATTACCCGCCATGCCAGGCGCAATCGGATGGCAATCAGCACCAGCGTCACGGCCAGCGGCACCCAAATCCATGGGAGGCCGATCATGAGCAGCGTCACCAGGCCGCAGTTGAACGCCTTGGCCGGCTTGGACCAGAGCCACCGCCACGTCAGCCGGTCCACTTCGTAGAAGTAGTTTGGCGAGCGGACACGCCACCGCACGAACTGGTTCGACAGGAAGTGATCGAGCACCATGAACTCGAACAGGAAGACCAGCGCCACCAGCGTCTTCTCGGGGTGGAACGACAGGTAGGTCAGGGAGAAGAGACAGATCTGGAATCGGTCCGTGAGGATGTCGAACTCGGCGCCGAAGATCGTCTCCTCGCGGAGGCGGCGTGCCAGCAAGCCGTCCAGGAGATCGCCGGCCCAGTAGATGGCCAGGCCAACATACACCCAGCGTTCCCGCCCTCCGGCCAGCACCACGCCGAAGGCCCCGACGCCGACGACGAGCCTCACCAGGGTGACGAGATTCGCCCATGTCTGGATCTCCGGCCTGATCCGTTCCCAGCTCTCAGCCACCGTCTCATCGCCAACGGCCGGCCTGGTGCGTGACATCAGCATCGGAGCCTCCCGGAGCTGCCACGACCATGATAAGGCCGCCGCAGCACCGCTGAGCAGTTCGACATTGCGGCGCGTGGGGGCTGTGGCCGCTATCCTCTGGCGGGTGCCCACCCGCCCTCTCGGGCTCACTTGCAGATGCGCAGCCACGCGGTCGACGGGCCATCCGCCTCAACCAGCTCAGCTAGGGGGTTCACCGGATTTACTGGCATGCTAAGGTAGGAGGAGCCGGAATCTCCGACCCAGGAGGAACATGAACAAGTCGAGACCCACGTTCTTGAAGCGCGAGCGCGAGAAGGCGAAGAAAGAGCGGCAGCAGCAAAAGACAGCCCGGCGGGCCGAGGCCAGCGCTCGGAAGGCCACTGCGCCGTCTCGAGAGGACGGCGAGGACCCGGATATCGCCGGGATCCGACCGGGCCCCCAGCCCCCCCTCGAGGACTGACCCCCATCCGTTTGTCCGCGTCGCGGTTGCGGTCTACTTCCGCTCGCCCTTCTCCGACACGAAGTAGCCGCGCCGCGCCACGAGGTCGCCCTTGGCATCGACGAGCTTGACCTTCAGCTTGTGCCACCCTGGGGTGGTCCTGTCCGGCCGGTAGATCAGCACGTACCGAGCCCGGGCATCGTCGAGCACCAGCGTGAAGACCTCGTCGAGGCGGAGCTGGCCACTCGTGTGGAACACGCGGCCGCAGGAACCCATCTGGAACTGCAGCGGCGGGGTCTGGAACCCGACGCTTCGTCCCCCCATGCCCCCGACTCCGCGTGCAGCGTACCCGGCGGCGAGAAATCGCTCGATGAAGTCGAACGCCAGGGCGGGTTCTATAATGACGAAAGGGAGCCCGACCATGACACGCGCCTCACCGCGCGAGCCCGCGCGCGACCGGCTCTACCAACTGTCCCTCGACGAATTCGTCGCGGCTCGGAACGAGTTGGCCCAGCAGGCACGGGGCGAGGAGGCGCGGGAGATCCGGGCCCTGGCCAAGCCCAATACCGTGGCGTGGGCGCTGAACCAGGTCTACTGGTCGGCGCGACCGGTGTTCGACCAGTTGCTCGATGCCGCGGGCCGTCTCAGGGAAGCCCAGGCAGAGACGCTGCGCGGCCGGCAGGCGGATCTTCGGGGGGCTGACGCCGCACACCGCCAGGCGATGGGGAGCGCGGTCGCGGAGGGCACGCGTATTCTCGAGACCGCTGGTCACCCTGTGACACCCGACGCGCTTCGCGCACTCACTGCCGCGTTCGAGGCGCTTCCTTGGAGCGAACCTGCCGGGCGCCTCGTTCGCCCTCCATCACCCGCCGGGTTTGCGGCGTTTGCGGGCCTGCCGCTCGCGCCCGACCGTCAGCCGGCCCCTCGGCCCGAACCTGCGGCCGTTCCCGAACAGCAGGCACGTCCGAAGGGCCCGACCACGGACAGGAAACGGACGGCCGCGGCGAAGCAGGAAGCCGCCCAGCGCGAGTTGGAGAACCGGCAGCGAGAGGCCCGCGAAGCGGCCGACGCGGCCCGGCGTGCCGCGGCTGCCGCAGACGAGCGGTTGCGCGCGGCGGACGAGCAACTGACGGAGGCGCGCGAAGCCGAGCGTGCGGCGCGGCGTCAGCTGGAACAGGCGAGCCATCTCCTCGAGGAAGCCGAGGACGGGCACCGCGCGTCCCAACGCGAGGCCGCTGCGGCGAAAGCCGCCGCCCGAAGGGCGGACACGGCGGTGAGTCGGGCCATGCGCGACCGCTGACCCCGCGGTCACTCTCCGCTTCCAACTGGTCGCTGGGGATTCCGACGCCCGTGTCGCTGACGGAGAAGCGAATGTCATCGCCAAAACGTCCGACGCGCACCAGGACTTTCCCATGTGCGGGCGTGAACTTGATCGCGTTGCTCAGGAGATTGGTGACGACCTGGAGAATTCGCGCCGTATCAAACGCTGCCCGGAACGAGGCCCCCTCGATCTCCACGGACAGCGACACCTCATTCTCCGCCGCGTGCGCCTGGAGGAACTCATCCCGCGTAGCAAGCGCCGCGTCGGCTCGGGCGCGTTCAATGTGCAGATCCTTGTCCGTCTCTTCGCGTTCGCGCGAAAAGACGCCGGCGCGCTCGGAGCGTTCCCCGCGAAGCGCCTCGTCCGCGGTGGCCCGCTCCTCCGAAAGCGCTTGGTCTTCCCGCACTCTCTCCCGGTCGACAACCGCATCGAGCGATGAGCTGGGGGCAGCCCTCGCCGACTGTCGGTCTGTCTTGGCGCGAGCCGCGGTCAGCAACTCGTCGGCGCGCGCCCGAGCCCGGCTGACCACGGCGTCCGCGATCTCATCGACGGTGGTGACCTCCTCCTCAATGGCGCGGTCCACCTTGTCGCGCTCGACGCGCAGGCTCTCGTCGGTTTGTTCGCGCTCCGAACGGGGCTGTTCGCGGGAATCCATGTCTGTACCACCGAAAGATAGGGAAGCCGGGCGTCCCTCCACCGCTGTCCCGCCACCGGAACAGAACCGGTGCGACGACCCATTCTGCAGAAGACCAGGTCGCATCGGCAGAAGCAGGACCGAGCGCCGGCATTCCCCTTAGACAGAATGGCACAGGGCGGCCCGACGCGCTGACGCGCCACACCGATCAGCCTACGCACCCCTCGAGCGCCTTGGCCCTGGGCAAAGACCTGGCCCCGGCCCGCCGGCCAAGAGGCGTGGCCGGGCCCACAGCAACAACAGCCCATGATCACGGGACACGTGTCCGGACCGATCGAGTTCAGCGCACGTTGACCCGCGAGCCACCGGCGGGTATAGTCATCCGGACATCCGGATTAGCGACAGGCCCAGCATGACGACGTCCCCTCCCCTGCTCTTCCGCGCCCTCGCCGACCGGACCCGGCTTCGGATCGTGAATCTCCTGGCCCGCGGCTCGCTGTGCGTGTGCGACATCCAGCGCATCCTGGAACAGCCGCAGTCGAGCGTCTCGCGGCACCTGGCGCTCCTCAAGTCTGCCGGTCTCATCGAGGACCGCCGCGACGGCATGCGCACGTTCTACGGATTGACCGCCTGGGAAACCCCGCTCGCTCGGGCCATCCTGGCCGCCATTCGCGGGCACCTCGCTGTCGAGGGCGATTACCTCAGGGATGTCGAGGAACTGACCGAGTTACGTGCCCGCGGCGAGTGCCACGAGGAGCCGAAACCCGTTCGTCGCCGCGTCTCGACGACCCGCCGTGCGCAAGCCGGCCTGGAGACGTGACATTTCCGGACGGGGAGTCCACCGAGTTCATGGAGCGCCATATGTCTGAACGAGTGGCTTCGCGCTTGTCGTTTCTCGACCGCTTCCTCACCCTCTGGATCTTCCTCGCCATGCTCGTCGGCGTGGGCGCCGGCTACTTCCTGCCTGGCCTCGTTCGCCTGATCACCTCGTTCCAGGTCGGGACGACGTCCATCCCCATCGCCGTCGGCCTGATCGTCATGATGTACCCGCCCCTGGCGAAGGTCCGGTACGAGGAACTGGGCGAGGTCTTCCGCAACACGAGGATCCTCGCGCTGTCGCTCGTCCAGAACTGGATCATCGGCCCCATCCTGATGTTCGCCCTCGCCCTGATCTTCCTGCACGTCGTGCCGGTCGCGCTGGGCGCGTCGCCCGCAGCGATGGTCACCAATCACCAGTACATGGCCGGCCTGATCATGATCGGGCTCGCCCGGTGCATCGCGATGGTCATCGTCTGGAACGAGCTGGCGAAGGGCGACACGGAATACGCGGCCGGCCTCGTCGCGTTCAACTCGGTGTTCCAGGTGCTCTTCTACTCGGTCTACGCGTGGGTCTTCATCACGGTCCTGCCCGAGTGGTTCGGATTGAAGGGCGTCGTCGTCAACGTGTCGATCGGCGAGATTGCCAAGAGCGTCTTCATCTACCTGGGGATTCCCTTCCTCGCCGGCATGCTGACGCGCTTCACGCTGGTCCGGGCTCGCGGCCGGCAGTGGTACGAGAGGTCGTTCGTGCCGAAGATCAGCCCGCTGACGCTCATCGCGCTGCTCTTCACGATCGTGGTCATGTTCTCGCTCAAGGGCGAGTACATCGTCCAGCTGCCGATGGACGTCGTCCGGATCGCGATTCCACTGGTGATCTACTTCGTGGTGATGTTCCTCGTCTCGTTCTACATGGGGCACCGGCTCGGTGCCGACTACTCGAAGACGGCGACCCTCTCGTTCACGGCCGCCAGCAACAACTTCGAGCTGGCCATCGCCGTCGCCGTCGCGGTCTTCGGCATCAACTCGGGCGCGGCCTTTGCCGCGGTGATCGGGCCACTCGTCGAGGTGCCGGCGCTCATCGCCTTGGTCAACGTTTCGTTGGCGTTCCAGAAACGCTATTTCAGGACGCCTGCCCGGGCGACGGCTCGTTCCTAGTCCCTGGAACTCATCTGGAAGAGGTTGGACCCGGTGTCAGTGACCGGGAATGCGCTGCGGCTACGAGGGGCGAACATCTAGCAGGAGGCTAGAAGGAGGCGCTCTCAAATGGGGCGCTGGCCAGGATCAAGGAGGCGAGACCCGTGAAGGCTTCCGTGTTTGTTGGCACCAGCCTCGATGGCTACATCGCTCGACCGAACGGCGCCCTGGATTTCCTGCCCGCAAACGGCGGCGAACCGCACGGCTACGAAGAGTTCATCGCGACGGTGGACGCGCTGGTCATCGGCCGTAGGACGTTCGAGGCGGTCTTGGCGTTCGACACGTGGCCCTACGATGGCAAGCCGGTGTTCGTGCTCAGCAGCCGTCCGCTCGCTGCCGCCGCGCCGGCCGGCGCCATCGTCGAGCGGTTGTCGGGCCCTCCGGTAGACATCATGTCGCGGCTGGCAGGTCGGGGTTTCCGGCACATTTACGTGGACGGCGGCATCACGATTCAGCGGTTTCTTCGGGCGGGGCTCATCGAGCGCCTGATTGTGACGCGCGTCCCGGTGCTCATCGGTGCGGGGATTCCGCTCTTCGGCGCTCTGGACCGCGATGTTGCCCTCCGGCACATCGAGACCCGGCAGTACGCGACCGGTCTCGTCTGCAGCGAGTATGTCATTGCCGCCCACCGTCCTGAGGACGGTCCGAGCGTTGAGGCGTCGAGCTAGTTCTCACGATCGCGGAAGATCGCGGTCGGCTGTCACCGCGTTTCTAGAGCATTTGTTACTCCCGACCTCCGCGTTGGGAACGACGCCCGCGTCACAGGAAGGGGTCAGATCTGCTCTGGGGCACGATCCCCACAT
>Ga0105104_10003945_pt1 | contig 10411 bp, 7 predicted proteins | sample PPLLaktember2015_3_FD_87034 | JGI IMG/M metagenome (GOLD analysis project Ga0105104, IMG submission 87034) | Freshwater sediment microbial communities from Prairie Pothole Lake near Jamestown, North Dakota, USA - PPLs Lake P7 Core (6) Depth... | ecosystem: Environmental > Aquatic > Freshwater >... | reverse complement strand
CGTCCATCGCCAGAGCCCTGACCGCCACCACCGTCTCTCCCCAGACACCCTCGAAGCGGCCGTCCAGGGCGGCCGCCGAGAAGAGCGCCTCCCGGGCGGACAGGACGGTCTTCGCCAGGGCGCTTCGCGCGGAAAATAGCCCGCGCAGAATGAGCGCCTCGAGCGCGGCCGGGGCCAGGCCGGCGAACTCCCGTCCCAGGCGGACGCGAAAATAGGCCGGCTTGATTCGGGCCTTCTCGCGCATCAGGCCATCCAAACTCTCGAAGTACCTCCGTGACGGCGCGGCCGATGGCGCCTGGGCGCGCGGAGTAAATTCTTCTTTCCGATCCCCCATCTTCCGAAGGCGAAGGTACTCGCGATAGAGATGATCGTCCGTAATCCGGGTGTGAAGGAAAGGAAGAGGGAAGGGATAATCGGCGGATTTTTCCCCCAGGAACTCGCTCTTCAACGCCCCTTTGGCTTCGAGCCAATCCTTGAGCGCTTTCCAGTATCCCCGGCTCAGGGATCCGTCATAGCAGAAGCCCCGCCGGGCGAATTCGATCAGCGCTTCGGCGAGCCAACCGCCCCCGAGGGCGAGTACCTGCGAGATGAGGTAGTCGTCCCAGGCCATGGCCAGCCGGGCTTCGAAACCGGAGGCCGCGCAGGCGGCGAAGGCCTCGTCGGCAATCCCCTTCCCCTCCCCCTCCTCGATGAACAAGCGGTCGTATTGAAGCGGCGTCCCGGGCATCCGGACAAGATAGCCAAAGCTCATGATCACGCGCGTCGATTCTCCGGCCTGACGACGACGCGCGGCGAGACCGGAGGCAAACTCCCGGAATTCGCGAAGGTCCTCTTGCCGCTCGTAGCCGGTGAGGAGATAGAAGAGCTTGATCTCCCGGGCGTTGCGCCGGAACAATTCGTCGAGAACCCCCGCGATCGCGGGCGCGGCGAAGGGCTTGTTGAGGAAGGCCCGCAATCGTTCGCTGATCCCCTCGATGCCCAGCGTGAAGGACCGCTTCCCCGATACGATCTCGGCCTCGATCAAGCCCGGCCGGGAAGCGAGCAGGTCGGTCCGCTGGGACTTGAATCCGACGCGGTCAAAGATCGCGTTCAAGCCGAGTATCAGGTCGAAGATCTCCCGGTGGGCGTTGAAGGTGAAGGACATCACCTCCAGATTCCTCGCCCCCGCGGACCGTTTCAGTTCGAGGGCGGCGGAGAGGATATCCTTCGCCGAAATCTCCCGGTATGGGCGGCGGTCGTGAGACTCGAAGCAGAAGGAGCAAGACGACGGACAGCCGCGGGAGATCGGGAGCCGCGCGGTAGCCGCTTCCTCCCCGTTGAGAACGGGATAGGCGGGTAGACTGCCCGCCGGGCTCAGGCCGAGTCCATTCGTGCCAATTCGTGAAAATTCGTGGATATCATCCGCCGGGCCAAAGCCTGGTCCCATTCGCGAAATTCGCGCAATTCGTAGTTCATCCGCCGGGCCAAAGCCAGGCTCATTCGCGTTGATTCGCGTCCATTCGCGGTTAAAGTTTGCCGGGCCTGCGCCGAGCCCATTCGTGTTAATTCGTGTCAATTCGTGGACGTCTTCAGCCGGGCCCCAGGCCCGGACCACCGCCTTCTCCACACCCTTCTCCGGAAATCCCCCCGCCGCCCAGAAAGCGGGGACGCGCGCGGCCGCGGCCTGGAGTCGGCGCCGACGATCCTTCCCCCGGCTCTCCCGGAGCGACTCCAAGAGCGGCCCGGTCTCCTCCTCCCCTTCGCCGAAGAAGATGCCGTCGACCATGCTCCCGCCGTCCGGGCCGAGGATCGCTCCTGACGCCGACGCGTTCGACCCGCCGAGTATGATCAAGGGGTGGGAACCGTCCCTCTCCCGGGACCAGACGGGGATTCCCGAACGGATGAGGATGAGGGGGAGGTTGACGAGCTCGAGGAGGCAGGAGTTGGAGATCAGGAGAAGGTCGAAGTCCTCCGCTGAGCGGAGAGACTGGGCGCCGAAGAGATAGGGGATGCCGTCCCGGTCGAAGGCTCGGCGATCGGCCGCGGGGGGGAAGAAACACAGGTCGATGAAGCCCTTCGGGAAGACCCGCCGGGCTTCCTGGAAAAGGAAGAGGTGGGCGAGGGACGGCTCGGCGTCGCGGAAGGGGGAGAGACGGACGATCAGTATCCTCCCGTCGGCTTTATCGAAGGGAGGGTTGTGGAATGTCGGGTTATCCCGGGGAAGGAAGAGAGGGGCGGAGGAGAGACGGGTGTAGTTCCGGAGAAGATATGGGGAGAGGTCGGACATGATTAGAGGTAAGCGAAGAACGGTAAGCGGTAAGCGGTAAGCGGTATGCGGTATGCAAACCGCGCTTACTGTTTACTCGCCGTTTACCGCTTATCGTTTACTGCTTACCGCTCACCGTTTACCGCTTACCGTCTTCTCCTCCGCCAGGCGGGAAAGAACTCCCGATATTTCCATATCCGCGAGCGCGTCCTCGATCGCCGATTTCACCGCTGCGCTCATCGCCGCCGCGAACTCGCCTGCTTTCTCCTGGCGGACTTCGGCGGAGGCGGTGAACGCCCACACCGGGGAGGAGGTTCCGGCGTCGAGAAGGAAAAACGTCAACTCGCAGAAGGCATAGGTCTTCTCGCCTTCGACGATCTGGTCGAAGGCGGCGATCTCCCCTTCCAAGACCAGGTCGGCGGGGCCGGGGGGCCCAAGCTCGGCGAAGTCCACGCCCTGGAAGAGGCCGGAGCGGCCGGCGATGTTTTTGAGCGCGCGGCGGACCATCTCGTCAGGCGGCTCGGCCCAGCGGCTGTATTCATAGAAACCGACGTCGTAGGGCGAGGACCGGTAGACGATCTGATCGCGGTAGCGGGTGGGGGCGCGGACCTTCCCGATCCCGAGCTCGACGGGATGCCGGACGGGAGAGCGGACGATCGCCGGATCGGTGTCGATGAGATGATACTTCGTGGGGAGTCCCGCCGATCGGCAGGACACTCCGACCGCGAACATAAGCATCGTTATCAAAGTGCCGCTAAGTCTTTTCATATGGTTTTCCTCGTCAAGGTCTCTTCCCACGTCCCCACCACCGCACCCCCTCTTTTAACCGCGAACAACGCGCGAATAAAGCGCGAATGGGCTCGGCGCCCAGATAATGACTTCCACGAATTGACACGAATTTTCACGAATTCGGCGACTTGAACGATTTCAACGGTCCCCTTGTTCCCCTTCGCGCTTTATTCGCGTGAATTCGCGGTTAAAAAGGCCAAGCCCAAGCCAAGCCCATTCGTGCAAATTCCCGCCTCCGCCCCGACAAGTCGGGGCTATGGCGGGCAAGCGTGTGAATTCGTGGAAGTCTTTTGCCAAGCCGATGGTCAGCGCGCGTACGGCCGGTCCGGCTCCGACCTTCCCCAAAATACCGCCGAGGGATCGTCCTTGAGGCCCCGGGAGGCCTGGGAAGCCTCGGTGGCCGTCTCGCGCACCGCCTGCATGGTCCGGGAGATCTCGTATTCGGTGTTCACCACCGAGCCTCGGGTGGTCCGGAAAAAGGCGATCGCCTCCTCGAGGGCTTGCCGCGCCGCCGTCACCGCTTCGTCCGTCTCGGCGATGATCTTGCCCAAGCGCTCGGTGTTGAGGTCGCCCAGCCCCTGGTTGAGCTTGCCCAGGAGGTTGCGGATGTCGTTGAGGATCTGGGGCAGGGAGGAGGAGATGTCGGCGATGATCGAGCGGCGGGAGGGAATGATCGATCCGGGCGAGAGCGGAGGCCCGCCGGGATCCCCCCCCGACAGCTCCACCTGCACGCCGCCCATCAGGCTCGCTATGTCCAGCGTGGCGAACGTTCCCTCCCGAAGCACCACCCTCTGCGGATCCAGCCCCAGCGTGACGAGCACCTCGTTCGTGCCCGTCACCACGATCTCCTCCACCTTTCCCACCGGCACGCCCTGGTACAGCACCCGGGCGTCCCGGTTCAGGCCGCTGACGCTTTCCTGGAATTTCACATAATGGACAACGGCGGGCGCGCCGCGGCGGAGGGCGATCAGCGTAAATACTCCCGCCGCCAGGGCTGCTCCGCAGAGCAGGAAAACGCCCACCTTGATCTTTTCCGCGCGTGTCGCCATTAGTTTCCTCCCGGGAGGCCGGCGGCGGCGAGTTCCTCGATCGCAGCATCCGGCCGGCGTTCAAAAAATTGGCGGAGGCGGGGGTGATTGCTCTGCTCCGCTTCCCCCACGGCGCCGTCGAAGATGATCCGGCCGCGGTCCAGCATCAGGACCCGGTCGGCGATGGCCCGGATGGACTGGAGGTCGTGGGTGACCACCATCATGGTGCAGTGCATGAGCCGCCTCAGATCCTTGACCAGTTGGTCGAGCCCGGCCGCGGTGATGGGATCGAGGCCGGTGGTCGGCTCGTCGAAAAAGACGATCTCCGGATCCATCGCCACCGCCCGGGCGAAACCTACCCGCTTCTTCATGCCCCCGGACAGTTCCGAGGGCATGAAGTGCCCGCAGTTGCCCAGGCCGACCAGGCTGAGTTTCATCCGGACCAGGGCGGAGGCCAGGTCCCGATCCATCCGCCCGAACTCCTCCACGGGCAGGCCCACGTTCTCGGCCGCGCTCATCGAGTTGAAAAGCGCCGAGGACTGGAAGGAGATCCCGATCCGCCGCAGGATCTGCGCCCGCTCATCCTCGTCCAGACGGGTCACATCCTTTCCCCAGAACCGGATTTCGCCCCCGTCGGGAGGGAGGAGCCCGGTCAGGTTGCGGAGCAGGGTGGTCTTCCCGCAGCCGGAGGGGCCGATCACGGCCAGGATCTCCCCCGGATAGACGTCCAAGGAGATGCGGTCCAGGATCACCCGATCGCCGAAACAGGCGAGGAGGTTGCGCACCTCGATCACGGCTTTGGGCTCGCTCATGACGTGAAGTAGAAGAGGGTGGCGAACATCAGGTCCGCCACCACAATGAGAAAAATGTCCATGACCACCGCCCGGGTAGTGGAGATCCCCACCCCGCGGGCGCCGCCGGAGACCTTGAGCCCATTATAGCATCCGACGATGACGATGATCAGGGCGAAGACGAAGGACTTCACGAACCCCTGCATCAGGTCGTTCGTCGTCACCGCCTGGAGCGTTTGCTCCCACCAGCGGTCGATGGTGAAGCCCAGGACGAAGATCCCCATCGCGAACCCGCCCGCCACGCCCATGACGAAGCCGAGGATGGTGAGAATGGGCATGGCGATGAGGATGGCGAGGACCTTGGGGGCGATGAGGAACTTCGCCACGTTGAGCCCCATCCCCTTAAGCGCGTCGATCTCCTCGGAGACGGTCATGGTGGCGAGCTCCGCCGCGATCGCCGCCCCGGTCCGGGCCGAGACCACCACGCCGGTCATCACCACCGCGAGTTCCCTGGCGAATCCGATCACCACCAGGCTCGCCACCAGGATCTGCACGCCGAAAAGCCTCAGTTGGGCCGCCGAGAGCATGGCGATCACCACCCCGATGAGGAAGTTGACCAGGGAGACGATCCCGATCGCCCGCCAGCCCATCTCATGGAGCTCGTTGAGGAGGCCCTTCCAGCGGACGCCCCGCCCCTCGAAGGGGGCGATGAAGGACCAGTAGATCGCGTCCACGATCAGGCGTCCGGCCGAGGCGAGCTCGCCCAGGAAGACGAGCCCTCCTTCTCCCAGCCTTTCCAGGAAGCCGGCGCGGCGGCGGACGGAGGAGGAAGGCGGCGCAAAGGACGGCCGGATCAGTTCGATGAACTCCCCCACCCTCCCGCGCGCCCCGGCGATCTCCACCTCCGCGCCCGCCGACCGAGCGCGCTGAACCGCCCGCGAGAGCCAAGCCCCGCCCCGGCTGTCGATCTCCCCGACCGCCGTAAAGTCGATCAAGATCCTCCGTTCCTTGCGGTCGAGCAACCCTTCGAGCTCCAGGAGGAGTCTCGCTCCTTCCGCATCGGTGAGGGCGCCGGCGAGGGTGACGGAGGCGCCGGTCGGGGAGATGTCGTTCGCCTTCATGTGGACATCATCCGCCAAGCCCCGCGCCGTCCATATCGTCCATTGAGTCCATATCGTCCATACCGTCCATTGGTTCCTAGCGGTAATTTTTCGCCAAGCCCCAGCCAAGCCTAATTCGCGAAATCCGCGTAATCCGCGGTTATCTTTTAGCCAAGCCAAGCCAAGCCCAGCCCCTTCGCGCTTTATTCGCGTTATTCGCGGTTAAACTGTCAAGCCCGAGCCAAGCCCAATCCGCGAAATCCGCGTAATCCGCGGTTATCTTTTAGCCAAGCCCAGCCCATTCGCGTTCTATTCGCGCGTTATTCGCGGTTAAATGCCAAGCTAAGCCAAGCCATTCGTGCAAATTCGTGAAAATTAGTGGAAGTCATTCGTCGCGGACCAGTCAGCCCCGCGCCGGGACCGGAACCGGCTTCTCCCCCTCCCGATACTCCCAGAGGGAGATCTCTCCGCCGGTCATCTTGGCGAAGGTCCGGCGGGCGAGCCAGGCGCCGGTGTTGCAGTAGACTCCCCCGGAGAGCCGCATCATCTCCGGGACATGGGTGTGCCCGAGGACCACGATTTCATCTCCCCCGTCGAGGCGCCGCCGGGCGAGGTCCCGGTACTCCTGGAGCATCGCTTCCGACGGCGGATGCGTCATCTGGCGGCGGGAGAGGCCGGAGAAGAATTCGCCCAGGCGGATCCCGAGCGTGGGGTGGATCAGGCGGAAGAGGAACTGGTCGGCGGAGGAGCGCAAGATGCGACCGAGGAACCGCCAGAGGGTCTCCGCGCGGCGGATGCCGTCGGCGTGGAGGAGGTAGACCTTCTTCCCCTGGATGGCGATCTCCACCGGTCCGGAGTGGATTTTCGCCCCCACCGTCTCGGAGAGGAACGTCCCCAGGGCGAAGTCGTGGTTTCCCCTGAGGTAGTGGACCGCCACGCCCTGCTCGACGAGCGTCCTGAGCGCGTGCAGCACGGGGAAGTAATCGCGGCGGATGGTGGAGCGGTACTCCACCCAGAAATCGAAGAGGTCGCCGACGATGAAGAGGCTCTCGGCCCCGGGGGCGATCGCCCGGAGGAAGGAGATCAAGGCCTCCTCTCGCCCCTCCCATCCGGCGTAGGAGAGGCCGAGATGGGCGTCGGAGACGAAGTAGGCGGAGTAGTCGGTCATGTTTCGGTCCGTCGGAATCTAGTCGCCGAACAGCGTTGTATACCTGACCGAGAAGTGCAAAGTGTAATGTGTAATGAAAAGCCGAGCGGTTTTTCCATGACACCTTACACTTTACACATTGCACCGTTTTCCCTCACCACTCGCGGATGCCTCGTCCCCGGTCTCGGGGGACACGCTCTCTCACTTGAGATAGTACATCTTCGGCTCGTTTCCGATCTGCACCGAAAGCTCGATGTAGGGGCGGATGGAGCTGTGGGCGATCTTCCCCATCAGGATCTCCTCCACCTGGAAGATCCCGGTGGCGTCCTTCATCTGGATGAAGATCTGCAGCGGCTTCTGATCCCCCTTGACCAGGTCCACGTTGGTCACGCTCATCGCCGAGTGGGCGTGGATGTCCCCCACATGCGGCTCCTTCCGGCGCTTGGAGACCACCCGGGCGCGGCCGAGCTCCATGTCGCAGCCGTCGGCCACCAGCATGATCCCGGACTCGATCGAGCTGACCTTGAGGTGGCCCACATGGCCCATGATGCACTCGAAGATGTAGGAGCGGAGAACGAAGATCAGGGGTTCGTCCTTATAGACGTGGCGCAGCGCCCCCAGAATGAAGGGGTCCCCTACCGTCACCGAGTTCATTTCGTGCTCCTGCCGCCCGACCGACATCCCCAGGTCGTGGAGAAAGCCGGCCACGGCCACCACCAGGCGGGCGTCCTCGAAGCTCCCCACCCCCTCTTTGACCAGGTTCGGTTCGATCCCGCCGTCGTGGAGAAGGTCCAGGATCTTGATCGCGTTCAGGGTGGCGATCTTGGCGTGGACCCGTCCGTGGTCGTTGAAGCCCATCCGCTCGATCGAAACCACGTTGCAGAACCCCATCAGGCTTTCCAGCGCCTTGTCTCGGAGCAGGTACTCCATCGCCCGGCGCGAAGGGCCGGCGGTCTTCTCCAGCAGTTCATTGTCCAGCTTCTTTTCGAATTCGCTCTTAGGTCGTTCCAGCATTGCCTATCTCCTTAAGTGTCCGTGGTGCGCGTTATTGGCTACATAGTGCCGGAGAATGCTTCCAATCTCAAATCTCAAATTTGAAATCGCCGGGCCGATGCCCAATTCTGAGATCTGAAATCTCAAATCTGAAATTGCCGGACCAATGCCCAATTCTGAGATCTGAAATCTCAAATCTGAAATCTTTTTCCCGCCTATTCCCTCCCCGGCGGCGGAGGGGTAGGCCGCAGTGCTTCGTCGCGTATCTCGATGGCGGCGGCGGAACGGAGATCGGCGATCCATCCTCCGACCACCTGCTCGCGCCGAGATGCCGTCAGTCGCTCCCGGATCGTGGCAGAGGCCTCTTGGAACGATTGGCGCCGGGCAGGTTTGATATCCAGAACCTCGATGACGTGCCAGCCGAAGCGCGTCCGGAGCGGCGGGCAGAACTCGCCTTTCCTCAGCGAAAAGGCGGCGGCGGCCAGCTCCGGAACAACGCTCGCCTTCGTGATGTAACCGAGGTCCCCGTAATTCACCGCGAACGGCTCCAGCGAGTGATCCTGCGCGAGCATCGCGAAGTCGCGGCCGTTCTCGAGCCTCTCCCGGATCTTCTCCGCTTCCCATTCCTCCCCGACCACGATCTGACGCACCCGCCGGCTCTCGGGAATGACGAAAGCGGAGGGGTTCTTCCGGTAGAAATCGGCGACGTCCTCCTCGTTGACCGTAAGCGCGGCCCCCAGCTTTTCCCGCAGGAGACGGTCGATCACCAGCGCCTCCCACTGGTCCTGGAGCTCGGGCCGGCGGCTCAGCCCCCTCCTCTCGGCCTCGTCCAGAAGCAGCCGGCGCTCGATCAGGACCTTGAGGGCGAGCGCCCGGCTTTCCGCCGAGCGCGGATCGGGGAGGCGGGCGATCTCTCGCTCCAGGTCGGCCGAGGAGATCTCCCGGCCGTTGACCACCGCCGCGGCGGGAGGCGCGCCGTCTTCTCCTCCCCATCCGTATCCCGCCAGAACGATCAGGATCCCCATCCCCCCCGCCGCCAGATGGTATTTCTTCATCTTCGTGCCAATTCGCGCCTGCGCGCTGGAGCGCTGCCGCCTCCGCCAAAGTAGCCTTTGGCGGCGACGGCCGGAACGGCGCTCCAGCGTGTCAATTCGTGGACATCATTCGCCAAGCCCCGCGCCGTCCATATCGTCCATCGAGTCCATATCGTCCATACCGTCCATTGGTTCCTAGCGGTAATTTTTCGCCAAGCCGAGCCCAGCCCCTTCGTGCAAATTCGTGAAAATTAGTGGACATCATTCGCCGAGCCCAAGTCAGTCCCACACGCCCGCCACGCCTTCTCCGCAGAAGGCGCATTTCCCCTCCCGGATCTTGATCCCGGTCACCTCGAAACCGTAGCGGGAGACGACCTCCTTCCCGCAGCGCGAGCAGATCGTATTCTCCCCCCCGTCCCCCGGAAGATTTCCCGTGTAGACATAGCGGAGGCCCGCGGAGAGACCGATCTCCCGGGCCCGGGCGAGGACAGAGGCGGGAGTCCGGTCGGCGTCGGTCAGCCGGTAGGCGGGATGGAATGCGGAGACATGCCAGGGGACATCCTTTCCGATCCCGGCCAGGAAGGATGCGATCTCCCCGAGCTCGCCCTCCGAATCGTTGTGGCCGGGGATGACCAGTGTCGTCACCTCTACCCAGATGCCGCGCTTGATCATCCCCGCGATCGTGTCCAGCACCGGTTGGAGGCGGGCGCCGCAGATCGTCCGGTAGGATTCGTCCCGGAAAAACTTGAGATCGACGTTGGCCGCGTCGAGCCAGCCGGCGGCCGCCTCCAGCGCCTCCGCGGTCATGTACCCGTTGGTGACGAAAACGTTCCTGAGCCCGTGGGCCTTGGCGGCGGCGGCGATCTCGGCGGCGTACTCGAAGAAGATCGTCGGTTCGGTGTAGGTGTAGGAGATGGAACGGCAGCCGAGCTGCGACGCCTCCGCCACCGCCTGCCCGGGGGGAAGCGGGCGCCCCGCGACCCGCCCGGTCTCGCGGGGCATCTGGGAGATGTCGGCGTTCTGGCAGTTCAGGCAGCGGAAGTTGCAGCCGGGGGCGGCCAGGGAAAAGGAGAGCGTCCCCGGCAGATAATGGAAAAGCGGCTTCTTTTCGATCGGATCGACATGGGCGGCGATCACCTTCCCGTAGGAAAGCGAATAGAGGACGCCCCCCCGGTTCTCCCGCACGGCGCAGATCCCCCGCTTCCCCTCGGCGATCAGGCAGCGGTGGGCGCAAAGCGAGCACTGGACCCTGCCTCCCTCCGCCTCCTTCCAAAGCTGAGCTTG
>Ga0105104_10003944_pt1 | contig 10413 bp, 11 predicted proteins | sample PPLLaktember2015_3_FD_87034 | JGI IMG/M metagenome (GOLD analysis project Ga0105104, IMG submission 87034) | Freshwater sediment microbial communities from Prairie Pothole Lake near Jamestown, North Dakota, USA - PPLs Lake P7 Core (6) Depth... | ecosystem: Environmental > Aquatic > Freshwater >... | reverse complement strand
TACTTGTAGAGGAAGTAGAACACAAGAGCAATGCTGAAAAGGCGGGATTTAGAGCAGGTGATGTCATTATCCGTGTCGGTAAAAAAACAATTGATTCGGTGGAAAAAATCCGGAGAGAACTTCAAAAATATGATGAAGGTGATATGGCGGAGTTTGAAGTCATTCGAAAAAGCGTAAGGAAGACACTGAACGTTGAACTGGAAGAGCAACAATATCTACAGAAGAATTTCTTCTTTCCCAGGCCTCATATCCGAATGCTTCGACCAGATTCATTTGATGACGTAGAAATGCATTTGGATATGGATGAATCCACAATTGAATTGGATAAAATGTAGAAAGAGCTTGAAAAGTCTTTAATAAAAATCAAAAACCAGGGATAATAAGGTTTAAAAAGGGTATAACGGTTTACGCTGCAACCGCTTGAGTATGTGATTATATAAATTTCTTTTATGTTTTGAAAAAATCCGGCGCGCCAGAAATGGCCGCCTTTTTTTTGTCTGCATTGCATCTTGCCAATCTCCAAACCTTGACGTACCTTGTATTGACACTATGTCTGATCTTTCGTTCCTATTTTCGCAATATGGGCGTGTTGTTGATCTGCTGCCCGAAATGGTAGTCATCCTGGATGATGAAAACAGGATTCTTGATACCAATAAAACAGCAACAGATGAATTAGGAGTCGTTGCTCAACCTTCCCGCCCGAAGTATATCTTCGATATTATTCCGGAAAATGAGAGGATAGTCTTCAGAAATGTGCTTCCATTTTCCGACCAGTTGAATTTTGAAACAAAATTTTTCAAACGAGACGGATCGATTATCGATGTAACAGGTCTGGTGCGTCTGCTGCGTTTAAATCGGGAAAAATACTGGATTCTTTTCATTCGTGACGTCACGGAAGACAAGCGCAAGGAGCTTGATCTTCTCCGCTTCTCCAATGTTATTCACAATACGATCAATCCCATACAAATTACGGATGCCGGCGGAATGATGGTATATGTTAATCCGGCTTTTGAAAAAGTAAGCGGATATGCCAGTGCGGAGTTAATCGGTAAAAATCCGAAAATTCTTCGCAGCGGAAAACACAGCAGCGAATTTTGGACTGAAGTATGGAAGCATATTATCTCAGGGAAAGTCTGGGTCGGAAGGATCGAAAACCGGCGAAAGGATGGAGATCCTTTTTTTACCGAACTAGTAATTTCTCCCATTGTCGATTCGCATGGTATTATTGCAGGTTATCTGGGAGCTCACCGGGATATTACGGAGCAAATAATTCTTGAGCAGCAGCTTGTCAGATCGCAGCGGATGGAAAGTATTGGTACGCTTGCAGCAGGTATTGCCCATGAAGTCGGTAATCCCTTAACGGCGATATCTTCGCTCGTGCAGGTTATTCAAAGGACAAGTTCGGACGGATTTGCCAAAGAGAAATTGGACCTGATCAATAGTCAGATTAATCGTATTGCCAGAATCATTCGTGAGCTCGTGGATTTCTCCCGTCCATCCACGCACGAGATAAAACTGACCAATATTAACCGTATCGTTAAAGAAGCGCTGAACATTGTTCAGTACGGGAAGAAAGTAAAAGACATCACATTAACGCTCGAGCTTGATGAACAGCTTCCCGATATTGCCGTCGTACCGGATCAGATTGTTCAGGTCTTTATCAACATTCTGATGAATGCAGTTGATTCGCTGGACGGCCGTCATGGCGTTATCACGGTGCATAGCCGGAAGAATGAGCAAAAAATTGAAGTCGTTATCAGGGATACCGGAAAAGGAATTGAGCCTTCGGCATTGGAAAAAATCTTTGAACCGTTTTATACTACAAAAACAACAGGTCAAGGTACGGGGCTGGGATTATGGGTAAGTTACGGCATAATTAAAAGTTTCGGCGGCGACATCTTTGTTGAGAGCGTTTTGGCGCAGGGAAGTACATTCACAGTGTCTTTTCCATTAAAAGGTGCATAATGAAGCAGCGTATCTTAGTTGTTGATGACGAACAAATAATCCGCGAATCCCTTTCCTTTATTTTAAAAAAGGAAGGATACAATGTTGAAGAAGCGGGTAACGGCAAGGACGCTTTGGCGAAACACGAATCGAATACATTCGATATCATTATAACGGATATCGAAATGCCCGAAATGAAAGGTGTTGAGCTGCTTAAGCAGATTCGCCGGCGGACACCGCAGACATTGGTTGTAATTATTACGGCATTTGGATCCGTCGAAACGGCGGTGCAGGCACTGCGCGAAGGCGCCGCGGATTATATTCTGAAACCGATTAACTTTGACGATCTGCTGTACCGTGTTAAAAAACTTTGCGACTATCATGCACTGGTTATAGAGAATTCACTCCTGCGCCAAGAACTTCAGCGCACATACGACTTCGAGCACATCATAGGACAGAGCATGTCGATGAAAAAAGTGTTCGAGGTTATTAAGCGCGTAGCTAACAGCGAAGGCACGGTGTTAATTACCGGGAAGAGCGGTACGGGAAAGGAACTTGTAGCCCGGGCTATTCACTATAACAGTCAACGCCGCGAAAAACGTTTTGTACCGATCAATTGCGGTGCCATCGTCGATACATTATTTGAAAGTGAACTCTTCGGACACAAAAGAGGGTCCTTCACAGGAGCTACTGTAGACAAAGAAGGATTATTGAAAGTTGCCGACGGCGGAACAGTATTTCTTGATGAAGTGAGCGAGATTCCCATTCAACTTCAAGTGAAACTTCTGCGCGCACTCGAGCAGAAGGAAATTACGCCCGTGGGCATGACGGATCCTATTAATATAGATGTGCGCATCATTGCTGCAACAAATCGGGATTTACGCAAAGAAGTGGAAAACGGCAAGTTCCGCGACGACCTGTACTATCGTTTAAATGTAGTTGAAATTGATTTGCCATCGCTTAAGGAAAGGCCGGAAGATATTCCGGTCCTCGCACAGCATTTTCTTGAAACATTCAAAAAGCAAATGAGCAAACCAATTCAGGGTTTTGCCAACGAAGCAATGCGTGCATTGCTCCAATATCAATGGAAAGGCGAGGTACGGGAATTGGAAAATGTTATTGAACGTTCCGTTATCTTTTGTGACGAAGGTTTCATTAAAATAGACCATCTTCCTGACTACATGAGGCCTGTAGAAGACATATCAGGTGTTTCTTCCGATCACGGGTCGCTGAAGGACTCAGTTAGAAGCTTTGAACGGCAATTTATTCAGCAAACACTTACATCATACGGGCAAAATAAAGAGGTCGTAGCAAAAGTTTTAGGTGTCAGCCTTTCTTCACTTTATCGCAAAATAGAAGAATTAAAGATCACTACCAGTTAATAAGGATGCTAAGGTCTGATATTTAATTTTTAAAACAAAAAGCCGCATTTAAACGTCAGAAATACCTTCTAATTTGTGGGAAATCAGCAGAAAATAAATTCCCAAAACCAGCAAAAAAAGTGTAATATAAAGTGATAGTCAGGAGAATCGTCCGTAAATTTGGAGGCATTTATCACATTATAATTGGCACATTCCTTGAGAATCTTATTTTAAAGTGACAGTTGTCCAATAATTACCGGGAAGCTTACATGAAGTTGCATTGGTGGATTGCAGGGGCTGTTGTAGTAGCAAGCGGTGTGCTTGCTATGAAACACATCGCAGAGCGCAAAGAAAATATTTTTCATTTAATCGGTAACGGCGAAAATAAGAATTATGCTGAGTCTCCGGCTGATATCTATGAATCGGAATTTGAAGGCACAGAATTTCTGATTTAATTCCAATCAGCGTGGGATAGAGGAAAAAAGGGACCATATGTCCGATCATATCGTTTCTACTTTGAGTAATAAACAACAGGTAACGCATAGTGCTGCTATGATTAAGAAGAGCGTACTTGTTTTCAGCCCGGATGCGGACCTTGCTCGATTCCTCTTGATAAATCTTGAGGATAGGTTCCGGATTATTCGTGAACACTGTTTGGAGCAGTTTGAACAAGCAATAAAAGAGATCTCGCCGGATCTTGTTCTAATAGATCTTTTTGCATTTTCAACCGACATCGTAAAACAACTTGATATTGTACGCCGGACAGCTGATTCGATCCCCGTTATTGCCCTGCGCGCTTACATGTCTCTTACACCGGAAATAAATAAATCTATCGACGATCTTGCTGAAATTGTCTTTTATAAGCCAGTTGACGGCGACTTAATAACCCAAGCTATTGAGGATTTATTAAAACAGAATCATCAAGACACAGCATAAAAATTAGAGTTTGCTAATTTAATTTGTGGTAGTTATAATAATTCATATTATAGAATCACACAGCAATATCGTAGGTGTCCAGTGAAGATTTTCATATTTGAGCGTCCGGAACTTGATAATCTAATTGCAGTTCTTAAGCGCCGGGGATTTAAAGTCATCGGTCCGACTGTCAGCGACAGTGCAATTATTTACGATGAACTTACCGATGGCGGCAGCCTTCCTATCGGCTGGACAGATGAGCAATCAAACGCTGCGTACCATTTGAAACGCAGAGAAGATGCTGCTGTTTTTGCCTGGGCTGTCGGCCCGCAATCGTGGAAAAAATTTCTTTTCCCGCCGATCCAGAAATTATTTGCCACACATAGAATTACTAAGGGGCTTGATTTACAAAATTCAAAAAAACAGGCGCCGGAGGAATCTCAACCGGTTAAGTATGCTTTTTTCGGAGTCCGTTCATGCGAATTAAGTGCGATTGCAATTCAGGATAAAGTCTTTCTTAGCGGCCCATTTGTTGACCCTCTCTATCAACGAAAACGCACAGGCGTATTCATCGTCGCGATAAATTGCGGTCAGGCAGGCGGAACATGTTTTTGTGAATCGATGAATACCGGGCCAAGAGCGATAAACGGATTCGATCTTGCGTTGACGGAGGTATTGAACGACAAGCGTCATTACTTTATTGCAGAAGCCGGGTCGGTAATGGGGGAAGATATTCTAAAGAATATTAAATGCACAAAGGCTGCAGAGGAAGATCTTGAGACAGTAAAAAATATTACAGAACAAACTAAAGCTCAAATTCACCGCTCGATTGACACTACTGATCTAAAAAATATTCTTTATCAGAGTCCAGAACATCCCCGCTGGGAACGAACTGCGGCGATTTGTCTGACTTGTGCGAATTGTACGATGGTCTGCCCGACGTGTTTTTGTGCTACTGTAGAAGATGTGACCGATCTTGCCGGAAAACAGGCGGATCGCATACGTAAGTGGGATTCTTGTTTCACGCTGGACTTCTCATATATACATGGCGGAAGTGTCCGCACATCTGCCAAATCCCGCTACCGGCAATGGATGACTCACAAGCTTGCATCTTGGGTGGATCAATTCGGCACGTCCGGCTGTGTCGGATGCGGACGATGTATTACCTGGTGTCCGGTGGGTATCGATATTACAGAAGAAGCGCGCGCAATTCGAGAAAATCAGCCATAAGTGAACTAATGCCAATGAAGGGAAAAAACTATGGAAGATCTTAAAAAAATTCTTATGGAACATCCATTCTTCAAAGGACTGGACGAAGAATATTCTTCACTCATTGTCGGCTGTGCATCAAATATTCGCGCCGATGCCGGTAAAATGATTCTTCGAGAGGGTGAAGAAGCGAATCATTTTTATCTTATTCGTTCTGGAAAGGTAACGCTTCAATTGATGACGCCTAATAAAGGGCATGTCATCATTGAAACATTGAATGAAGGAGATATTCTCGGCTGGTCGTGGCTTGTGCCTCCTTATATGTGGCATTTCGATGCAAAGGCATCGGAACTTACCCGTATGATCGCCCTTGACGGGAAATGCCTGCGTAATAAATGCGAGAACGATCATCATCTCGGGTATGAATTGCTGAAACGCTTTGCAGATATAATGACTAAACGATTGGAATCCACGCGTTTACAACTATTGGATATTTATGGCGACCGCTCCTGATTTGCAATCTCTAAAAGTCGATTATAAACGAAATCCGATGCTTCCATGGCCGTTTCAAATTCGGCGTGTGAAGCACGAAACGGAGGACACCTTCACTGTAGAATTACAGCCGCAGGGTGATTTGGAAGAGTTCGCTTTTTTGCCCGGTCAATTTAATATGATCTATGTTTTCGGCGTCGGAGAAATTCCAATTTCTATCAGCGGTGATCCGGCAAATTCGCGGACACTCGTTCATACGACGCGTGCAGTCGGTTCAGTGACGAAAGCAATGGATAAAATGCGGAGGGGTGATATTCTCGGCATCCGCGGACCGTATGGAACTCCATGGCCGATAGAAAAAGCGGCAGGAAAGGATGTTGTATTCGTAGCCGGCGGTATCGGGCTTGCCCCTCTCCGGCCGGCACTTTACGAAGTTGTAGCGCACCGCGAGCGGTATGGAAAAGTTGTGCTCTTATATGGAACGCGAACCCCCACGGATGTTCTCTTCCGGCAGGAACTTGAACACTGGCGTGCAAGGTTCGATCTAGAAATATATGTTACAGTCGACCGTGCAATGAGCGGTTGGCGCGGAAATGTCGGCGTCGTTACCAACCTTATTTCCCGGGCTCCTTTTGATCCGCGCAACACGATGGCCTTTGTCTGCGGTCCGGAAGTAATGATGCGGTATACATCGATGGAACTGCACAAACGCGGTGTCGATAATGAGCATATTTTTGTTTCGATGGAACGTAATATGAAATGTGCCATTGGTTTGTGCGGACACTGCCAGTTTGGTTCGGTCTTTGTCTGTAAAGACGGCCCCGTGTTCCGGTACAGTCAAATTAAAGATATGCTGGTGAAGTGGGAAATATGACTTTTTCAGCAGAAGGAAGAATGCTCAGATGGGAAAAAAGGATACAACAACTGTAAAAGCAGCGATACAGAAGAAAACACGGAAACCGAAACTTGCCGTCTGGAAATTTTCTTCATGCGACGGTTGCCAGTTGAGTCTGCTTGATTGCGAGGATGAACTCTTAGCCGTCACCGAACATATCGACATAGCAAATTTTCCGGAAGCATCCCGTGCGGTTGTAAAAGGACCCTACGATATCTCACTGGTAGAGGGTTCCATTACCACACCGCATGATGCTGAACGTATTCATCAGGTACGCCGTCAATCGAAGACACTTATTACAATTGGAGCATGTGCTACAGCGGGGGGAATTCAGGCGCTCCGCAACTTCAAAGATGTGAAGCAATTTATTACTGCGGTCTATGCCAATCCTAAATTCATTGAGACGCTGAATAAATCTACTCCGATTGCGGACCATGTATTTGTTGATTTTGAATTACGAGGCTGTCCGGTAAGCAAGTTACAATTAGTGGAAGTTCTCAACGCATATCTCAACGGTCGAAAACCAAACACACCTTCGTATGCAGTTTGTGTTGAATGCAAGCGGCGCGGTATAACCTGCGGTCTTGTGGCGCATGGCCCTACTTGTCTTGGTCCGGTTACTCAGGCAGGCTGTGATGCCTTATGCCCTTCTTACCACCGCGGCTGCTTCGGTTGTTTCGGTCCGAAAGAGACGCCGAATACATCGGCACTCTGTACATACTGGAAAACACTCGGAGTAAAGGACGATGAATTAGTACGTCTGTTCCGCGGATTTAATGCTTATGCCGAAGCATTCAGAAAAGAGAGTGAAGCGCATGAAAAGTAGAACACTGAAAGTAGATTATCTTGCCCGCGTTGAAGGCGAAGGCGGACTGCTTGTGAAGGTCAGCGGCAAGAAAGTTACCGATGTAAAATTCAACATCTTTGAACCTCCGCGATTCTTCGAGGCATTCCTTCGAGGAAGATTATACAGCGAAGCACCTGATATTACTGCGCGTATATGCGGAATCTGTCCGGTGGCCTATCAAATGAGTTCCGTTCATGCAATGGAAAATGCATTTGGCATTAATGTGGACGGACAGCTTCGTGCTCTTCGTCGTTTGTTGTATTGCGGAGAGTGGATCGAAAGCCATGCTCTTCATGTCTTTATGCTGCATGCTCCTGATTTTCTCGGCTATGCAGATGCAATCCAAATGGCGAAAGATCATGGCCCTGTCGTTCAAATGGCGCTGAAACTGAAAAAGATTGGAAATGATATAGTTAACCTGATCGGCGGAAGAGAAATTCACCCGATTAATGTCCGGGTAGGCGGTTTCTATAAACTGCCGACGAAACAAGAACTTGAGACGCTGGTTGAGCGATTAAAGTGGGCGGTCGATGCGTCAAGCCAGACAGTGAAGTTCACGGCTAAATTGCCGTTTCCTGAATTCGAGCGTTCCTACGAGTATGTAGCTCTTCGCCATGAACACGAATATCCCTTTAATGAAGGCCGTCTTGTCTCAAATAAAGGATTGAACATTGATATTCAAGAATACGAAAATCACTTCATGGAAGAGCATGTCTCGCATTCCAATGCTCTTCATTCGATTTTGAAAGAACGCGGGGCTTATTTTGTCGGACCGCTGGCGCGTTACAATTTGAATTTTGACAAATTGACTCCTGCGGCCCAGGATGCCGCCAAATCTGCGGGTATCGGAAAAGGTACGAACAACCCGTTTAAGAGTATCATCGTTCGGTCAGTGGAAATTCTATACGCATGCGAAGAAGCTCTCCATATTATAAAAGATTATAAAATGCCCGAAAAAGCAGCAGTGGACATCGAACCGAAAGCCGGTATCGGCTACGGCTGCACTGAAGCTCCGCGCGGTATCCTTTACCACCGCTATCGTTTAAATGAGAAGGGAATCATTCTTGATGCAAAGATCATTCCGCCGACATCGCAGAATCAGAAAACGATAGAACAGGATTTACGCGAGTATATTCCATCACGCATGAACCTCTCGCAGGAAAAACTGACATGGCAATGCGAGCAGGCAATCCGGAATTATGATCCCTGTATCTCATGTGCGACTCATTTTTTAAAGATTAAGATAGAACATGAATGATATATGCGTGTCATAATGCACTTCAGTATTTATCCAATAGGTTTATCTTTCTATAAGCAATACAAGCTTGCTGCGGACGATCCGGCGGTAAAGATAAAATTACATGTCACTCGCCGGCATTCGAAATTTAAAAATTGTAATGATTATAAGTAATTCCACAAATACTCTTCTCATCGGAATCGGCAACGAGTATCGCAGCGATGATGGAATTGGATTAATGGTAGCGCGGGCGATTAGAGAAAAACAGTTTCCGTCTGTTACAGTAAAAGAAGAATCCGGCGAAGGTGTCTCCATGATGGAATCATGGAAGGGATTTCAATTCGTTATTCTGGTGGATGCAGTTTCATCCGGAGCAATGCCCGGCACTATTTTTAGAATTGATGCAAAGAAAGAAAAAGTATCAAATAATTTCTTTCATTATTCGACTCATGCATTCAGTGTTGCAGAGGCGGTTGAATTGGCGCGTGTAATGGATTCGCTGCCGACCGGCCTTATTGTCTATGGAATAGAGGGAAAAAATTTTACAGCAGGAACGACAATCTCGGCTGATGTGCGAAAGGCCGCAAAACAGGTGGTTAATCGGATTATCGCAGATGCCGCAGAAATTGCGGGACAGACGGAAAACCGTTCCTTTTCCGGCGTTGCTGTATATTAAAAATAAAAGTTATAATAAAATTTTTTAGTTGAGGAAAAACATATGCAGCTTCCCAATTCCACACAAGTTCAATCGAGCAAATCTCATAAAGTTGAAAATATGAAGAAGGTTGTTCGTCGTATCAAGTTCGAGGCAGAGCTGGATCACGGCTTTGGCGAACATATTGCCGAGAAAGCATACGGGCAAAAGCTTCTGGGCTGTATCCAATGCGGTACATGCAGTGCAACCTGCCCGTTGTCGCATTATATGGATTACACACCACGCAAAGTTATCGCTATGACGCGCGAGGGTTTCAAAGAAGAAGTCTTGAATTCACTCACAATCTGGCTTTGTGCCTCATGCTATTCGTGTACAGTGGAATGCCCCCGGCAGATTCATATCACTGAAATTATGTATGCACTCAAACGCGAGGCAATCCAGCTTGGTTTCTATCCAAAACGATTGTCCATCCCTGTGCTTGCGAGGGAGTTCTACAAACGTGTTCTGAAAGACGGCCGCAATACCGAAAGCTGGGTGCTTGTGAGTCTGTATCTGCATACAAATCCATTTGCGATGCTTAAAGAGGCAATTTTAGGTTTAAAGCTGTTCTTTCGCGGACGACTTACCATCGGCAGGGAGCGTATTAAGCGGCGTGATCAACTCCATGCAATCCTTGGCAACACGAAAGGAGAATCGCAATTATGAAATATCTCTATTTTCCCGGATGTTCTTTGCGGAGTACAGGACGAGCGTATGACGAATCAATCCTCGCTGTCTTTAAAAAACTCGATCTTCAGCTGGATGAAGTAAACGATTGGAATTGCTGCGGGGCTACATCATACGTATCTATCGACGAAG
>Ga0105104_10003943_pt1 | contig 10415 bp, 4 predicted proteins | sample PPLLaktember2015_3_FD_87034 | JGI IMG/M metagenome (GOLD analysis project Ga0105104, IMG submission 87034) | Freshwater sediment microbial communities from Prairie Pothole Lake near Jamestown, North Dakota, USA - PPLs Lake P7 Core (6) Depth... | ecosystem: Environmental > Aquatic > Freshwater >... | reverse complement strand
TTGACCGCCCTTGAAACCTGTGGAGGCCGTAGTTGTACCGTGTCTACTCCCTTGAAAGGAAATCCTCCAAACTGATCCTTCAGGTGACCCGTGACTGCGACCTCAATCGTCTGCTTATCAGGAGGCCCGATCAGTTGAGAGGTTTCTATCTGGAGAACAAGGTCCAACACCCCATCCGGCGTAGCACTTCCATCACACCCCGGACTGACCCCTGAGGGTCCTGCCACGTCTTCCAGGCTCCAGCGGACAGCGCGCTTGCCGTTGAGTCGCACCGTTGACGGGTCAATCTCAGAAACGTCGAGGTCAGCGCCACCTAAAACGGCTACGGGAAGTTTCCCCTGCGATTTCCGATTCACCGTTTTAGGGCAGGAACCCGGCTTCACACTAACAACCGCGTCGAGTGTTCCGACCAGCGCCTCGTAAGAGAAGCTGCCTGCGGACCCGATTTTCTGACTGTCGGCAAATTGAACTACTCCGGAAACCTGCTCGCCTCTATCGATCGCGATAAAGGAGAACGCATCCTCGGCGGTTGCTCCCTGCTCTGGCAGTACCTCCAACTCGAAAACCCCGCGTGCCGGGTTGAAGATGAAAACAAAATCGGCGGGAGAGCCCGAGCTCCCGAGAGTCGTCTCCAGGTACACGGCCTCCGGTACCTCTTGGACGTCCTTGTTGAAGACCGCTCCGTTAGGATCGGTGAGGCTCAGATCTACCGAACCCACCGTCAGCCCTGCGTAATACGGAGGATTAACCGCGTCGAAGACCGGCCGGTGATCGGGGTGAGTCCACAGCACGCCTAGACCAGCGTCCCCGGGCTCTGGAACTTGAGCGACCGCATCGACAACATATTGGAGAACAATTGCCGTCTCATCTATCGTTCTCTCCGTTTTGAGAAACACGCTTTGTCCAAAGACGTCGCTGGTGGAGAAAGAATCGCCGTAAAGGTCGTAAGATTCCGGATAAACCCAGTCGATGAGGGGCACACAAGGTAAAGAGGATAGGCAATCGGGGTTCAACCCGATATAGAAACGGGGCATCGACACTGGTTCCTCTGTGGTCCCGTCGTCGATTAGAAAAGTTGCGTTGAACGTCAGTCGGTCGGTGGCGGAATGCGAATGCCAGGCGGCTGTCAAACTGTCCGGTTCGCCTCCGGAGGGCAGGTACGTCGCGTTCAGGGCAGCGTTAGCGGCTCCCCAGATAGTCAGGCACGAACCGGAAGGATAGACCGCGGTTCCCTGGTTGTCTCCTTCATCGAGGAAACTGGAGGCTTCGGCGTCGCCATCGACGACTGCAGTCAATATGAAGTGAGCCCCATGCAAACCCAACGGGTCAGCATCTGCCAAATGGAACCTGCCGGTGAGGATGTAGCCCACCTGGTCTTGCCCCTCCATCGGCAAGATGAGAAGGGACCAGACGGCACAAAAAGAGAAAAAAGAGCACACTCTTGTCTTCATGGCAAACCTCCTTTTTGGATGGTGAAAGGAACCGAGCCCGGTCAAAAGCGATGGCGACTCGGCGAGGACGCTGCCGGCTTGGTACAGGAGTGGCATCAGGACGGAACTGACTGCCTGTGAATTTAACTGAGTCGGCTTCATCTGAAGCTCCCCCTTTACTACCGGGAGCGGGTCGGCGGTTTAGAAGGCCAACGTGGCGTAACGGCCGATCGATCTATCCTAGATTCTCTGCCGGGTAAACAAGCAAGTCAACAAACCGGGTTTATACAAATGGCAATGCGGAAAGCTTTCAGGTACCAAGAATTACGGTAGGCAGAAGGCGTCGATCGGCGTCAGAGTTCGGTTTCGGGCAGAAGGCTTCGCCACCGAAGGGTCGCGGTCATCTCATCTGCAGCGGAATGATAGACGACGATGACACGGACTTTCGCTGAGCTTGGCTGCGTCTCATAATAATGGCACGCTTGTCGGCGTTGGCGCACTTTGCGGTCCGGCGCTAAAACGACTGAGGAAAGAAGGGACAAGTATGCTGATCGTCCGGTATGTACTACTGAGCTGTCTGATTCTCGCCGCCTCTAACCCGGCATGGCTGCAAAAGCGTAACCTGCCCGAACCTCGAATCTTCGAGATCGCTGCGGCAATCGACGGCACTATTTACTGCGTGACGTCCGGCGAGGACGGCATGCCGGGCACCGAAGTCCGGGCGTATGATCCTTCCACAGACACCTGGCAGACCAAGAGCCGCGCCAACCTCCTCCGGCACTCCTTCGGCGCCGGGGAGTTGGACGGAAGGATCTATATATGGGGCGGCGTCGCTGAGGGTCGCCTGGTGAGCTCCACCGAGATGTATGACCCAAAGACCGATAAGTGGACAGTAAAGGCCAATTTGCCTCGTCCTCGCCTGTTCGCGAAAGGCGCCGGGGTGAATGGGAAGCTATACGCCGTGGGAGGAATCCAGCCTCCCGGCCGCAATCAGGTCCCCCTGATCGACGAGTACGACCCAAGATCTGATTCCTGGACGCCGAAGGCAGACATGATCCTGAAGCGCGACGCTTATCGAGTCGCCGTGGCGGGCGGAAAGATCTACGTGATCGGCAATCTGGGAGGCGACCCCCGGGTCCTCGAATATGATCCCGATGCAGACCGGTGGGCAATCAGAGCGCCAATGCTTACACCACGTTTTGATTTCGGGATTCACGCCAGCAAGGGACTGATTTACACCTTCGGCGGGATGGGTGTGGACACCCTCGAGATCTACGATTCGGCAGCCGATCGTTGGATCCGAAAGCCTCCCATGCCGCGCAACAACTGGGAACAGGTGGCCGCGGAAGTCAACGGACGGATTTATGTGATTGGCGGCGGGTTCCCTGCCGGGAGCGTCCTCGACGTCCTGTATCAGTACACCCCGGCTGCGGATCGTTAGTTTGGAGGGGCAGGTTCCCGAGCAGTCTCTTAACGCACGTCAAAGCGTTTCCCCGATGGAGTTGGAGAAGCGATATGATGAGCGCTGGATGAGCGCTGTTAGAAGAGATTATTCCATATCCACGGTGCAGGCTCGAACGCTGAGACTCATAAGGGGGATCCGTCATGAAAAAAGCCTTCCTGTTTCTGGCTCTATGGACCGTCCAGGCGGCAGCAAAACCAATCGAGCCTGTGACCGTCGACATTTCGGCCGGCAGAGCTCGCATCGCAGCCGGTACCGCCAGCGTGCAACTCGTATCGGACCCTTTCTACCTGACGGTGAAATCCGGCCGTGACGTCCGAATCGATGGTGTTCCGACCCGCACCTTCGGGTTTCAGACGGGCGGAACGATGACTTGGTTCGTCAAGGCGACCAGTCTGCATCGGCTTTTCAACGGACTGACAGCTATGCTGACAGCTGAGGACGGTTCCCAGGGGCAGCTTCTCATCACGATGACGCCCAAACAGCACATCGTCGTAACGCTGAGCCGACCCGCGGGAAATACGGAGGCCCTCAGATTCGACCTGATACAGCGTCCCGAGGACCATTTCTACGGTCTCGGCGACCTGTGGGACAGCGATTCCGTGGATGCTAAAGGGAGCAGGGTAGCAATGTGGGTTCACGAGGGCACACCGGATGTCTGCAGCTACGTTCCATTCTTCATGTCCACGCGCGGGTACGGAATTTTCGTTGACAGCGCATACCGCGGCTACTTTGATTTCGGGAAAAGCGATCCAGCCAGAACCGAGATCGGCTTCGAGGCGCCTCAGCTCTCCCTGAACATCTGGCTCGGCGAGACGATGCGCGACATCCTGTCGCAATACCTGGACATGACGGGCTACCCGGTCATGCCGCCGGACTGGGTCTTCTGGCCGCAGAAATGGCGGGACGAAGGAACCTGGGATGACGTTTTCAAGGACGTTCGGGACTGGAAGAATCACGACATGCCGCTCGGCGCCGTCTGGCTGGATCGCCCCTGGATGCTCGGAAGGAACGGCTCAGATGATTATTTGTTCGATGAAAAGCGCTATCCGGATGCGAAGAATCAGATCGACAAGCTGCACGCACTGGGAATACGGGTGCTGGTGTGGGGCTGCGATTTCCTGACACCCGATTCCCGGTACTACGGCGAGGGGCTGAAGAACGAGTTTTTCGTACGCCCGAAGGAAGTGCCGAAAGATGCCGCGAATCCTGGGATCATGATCGTCGATTTTGCCAACCCGCAAGCGCGGGAATGGTTCAAGAATATCCTGAAGAACGCGCTGAAACTCGGCGTGGACGGCTTCAAGCTCGATCGCGGTCAGGGTTACCCGTATCCTACGGCTGCGGGGCCTCGCAGAGGCGGGAGTGCGCCTCCGGAGATGGTCGTGCCTAGCGGGCGGGACGTCCTGGAGATGCACAACTATCACGGGTACCTCATGGTCAAGACTTACGCCGAAGCCCTGTCCGAGGAGAAAGGCGAGGATTTCCAGTTGACTCCGCGGGCCGGCTGGGCGGGAACACAGGCGTGGACAGTCAAGTGGCCCGGGGACATTAACAGCGATTTTTCAGCCGATAAAGGCCTGGCCTCGATCATTCGGGCGCAATCGTCCGCCGGCCTGACCGGCTTTGCGTTCTGGGGATCCGATGTGCCCGGCTACGGCAGGAATGCCTCAAAGGTGCTGGCGATCCGCTGGCTCCAGCAGGGCGTTTTCAGTCCGCTGCTCCAGATTGTGGGGAAGGGGAACCATCCCGATGCACCGTTCTCATGGGACCAGGAAGCCACCGACATAGCCAGATCCTTTATCCAACTGCGGATGAAACTGCTGCCCTACATCAAAACGCAAGCTGTGAAAGCGCACGAAAAAGGCGTTCCCATCGTCCGGCACCTGGCGTGGGACTGGCCCAAGGACCCGGACGTTCACGACAATAGCTATCAGTATATGTTCGGGGACGACCTCCTGGTCGCCTGCATGGTCGACGAGACAAACGTCCGTGAGGTCTATTTCCCGGACGGCGAATGGGTCGACTTCTGGGATCGAAACCGGACTATTCAAGGCCCCGGGGTGAGAACGGAGAGCGTTCCCCTTTCCAGATTCCCTGTCTATATCCGGAAAGGGGCTACCCACGAAATCCCGCTGCCGTAAGACCGAGCAGCCGCCGGGTTTCCGCGCTTGCTTCGCATTCCTCATACTGGCGTGGTGAAGTTGCTCGACTATTTCGCTCGCCTGGGGAGTAGGGGACAGTGTTCAGTGCTCGCTGTCCCCCCTTCCGCTCTGTGATTTGGTGAGCCGTTACTTGCCTATTCGCCGAAATGCTTCTAGAAGGACATCGGCGAGCCTTGCCGGCGCTTTCTCTCGTCCGAGATGCAGCGCCTCTTTGTCCAAGCCCGAATGTCCCCCTCGCACCTTCACGAACGGCGTCACCTCCAGTACTTCCGTCGCGTCTGCCGCCACTGTTACCATATCGAGCCGGTCCATGAACCGCGAGCTCTGGGATGCCAATCGAGCCATACTCTCGTCCCATACCGCCGTGTGGAAAACTGCATGTCGCTCTGGCTACTGCTTGACGATCTCGACCCGGCGGTTCTTGGCGCGGCCATCCTCCGCGTCGTTCGAAGCGACCGGGGCGAACGAGGCGCACCCGTGAGCCCGCAGGCGCGCGGCGGGAATCGCGTGCTGCTGCACGAGGGCTTGGACCACGGCCGCGGCCCGGTCCTGCGACAACTTGAGATTGCTTTCGACGCTGCCTACGTTGTCCGTGTGCCCGACCACGTGGACCTTAAGCCCGGGCTCGGTCTTCAGCAACTTCGCGACTTCGCCGATCGCCTGCGCCGACTCGGGTGTGATCGTCGCCTTGCCGGTATCGAAATTGATGCCGTAGACCGCGACGTGACCCGTGGTTCTGAGGTCGTTCCCGAAGGCGGCGGCGTCCGCCACGACGTGCTGCTCCATCTCCTTTTTCTCGACGATGCGCAGCCAGATCAGGCCGTTGCCTTTCTCAATCTGAGCCCATGCCTCACTGCCGTCCTTGACAATCTTCGCGTTCACCCACCACTGGGGCACGCTGTTCTGGATCGTGCCGCCCACCTTCCGAATGGCGTTCTCGTAGTTACGGACAACGGCGAGAGCACTCGGTTCGGTGCCTCGCGCGCCGGTAAATCGATATGCGATGAAGGTGAACTTGCCCTCGACTGGTGTTTTGACCCTCGGGTTCTTCGTCCAGAACTCGAACACTCCGTAGTCCTCGACCTTGCAGTCCACGATGCGATAGTCCGGCATGCGCGTCGGGAACAGCGGATGATCGGTGCAGCCGGCTCTATCCGGTTCCTGTGCTGCCAAGATTCCACCGGCCAGAACGAATGATCCCAGTGCCAGAACGGCGCCTCTCAAAATCTTCATGGTCCTCTCCTTAACTCCCGGCGTTGGGCCCCAATGACTTCCGGGTAAGCCCTTCTGTTTGTGCGGACGCAGATTATTAGGGGAGTTGAGGGTTGTCAAGCCTGGCAGGACGCTTGCCGCTTGTTTATCCCGTTCACGAAAAGGCAGTGCCTAAACAGGCAGTCTGCCTGCCGAAGCCCCGTGGACGGAAGCTCATGCGCGCACGAGAGGCTCAGGGTAGAACTGATCGACGTTATCCCGATTGAGGAGCACGTGCTCGGTATAGACGGCGGGTGGCAGAGGATCCGCTAGGGCAAGGGCCCAGGCCATCTCGAGAAGTTTTTCACCGTAACGCTCCGGAAAGTAGGCGACGGAGGCAAACAGGCAACTGCCTGGTTTCCGAATTTCTGCGCGGCCTTCGCTGGTAGCATTCTGGCTGACGATTGCGATGTCCGCTTCCCGACCCTCCGCTCGGACCGCCTCCGCAGCGCCAACTGAGCTCGGATCATTGAAACCGGAAACCAGCAGCCGAGTCCCAGGCCGAAGAGTGCGGATCAGATTCGCCATCGCCGCGCGGCTCGACTCCTGGCGTGCGTGACCGTCGAGGTGAATGACGTGCGATTGGGCGAGCTCTCCTAGAACCTCGCGCACACCCACCAGAGCTCCCGCGAGACGCGCCTGTGCATTAGTGCCCGCCCGGGTCCCTTCCAGGAGAACGACGGAGTCGAAGCGACCCCGCCACTTGTCGCGCGCGAAGTTCCCCAGGGCGATACCTGCGAGTCGTCCGGCCTGGTAATTGTTGGCGCCAAAGTAAATCCCGCCTTGGATGGGGCTCTCGATCGTAATGAACCGTACCCCGGCACCGAAAAGCCGATCGGCCATCATGTGGCCCAGCGTCTCGACCGGCTGAAAGAACATGACGACGTCGGCTCGCCGCTCCAGCAATGCTTCGATGTTTCGCATCGCGGTCGCGGCGTCGTCCTCTTCGTTGTGAAGCATCATCAGCTCAAAACCGGACTGAGAGGCGGCGCGTTTGATCGAAGCGGCCACTTCCTGCCGGAAGGGAGTTCCAGAGAGCGGTGCGGCGTAGCCGGCGAGGAGACGCCGGCGAACGATGAGCGCGTGATAGCGCTTGTCCGCCGATCGATAGACGTAACCGCGTTCCTCCAGGGTCGAGAGAAGGCGGTAAACCGCCAGCCGCTGAATCCCGGTGGTTCGTGTGACCTCCTGGATCGTCACCGGCCGACCGGCCTTCTCAACCGCCTCGAGGATTCTCAGCCCCTTCTCAAGCGTCCGTGCGCTAGCGGCCTTCCCTTTCCCCTCTTTTGTGCTTGACTCCTTCATGGCTTACGGCCTAAATTCAGCATTGAAATGAACACGCACGTTCATTATTTGAACATAAGATCCATCGGGATTCAATCCTATTTTGAACTCTGGTTTTCAAACGTCGGTTTCCCAGGCTCGAAACGGCTCGACTCTTAAGTGCGAGCACTCATGCGGCATCGCCGCGAGGGAGGGGACAACGCCATGCGAGCATCAGCATTATTTCGTTCGACAGCCATCGTCATTTTGCTGTCGGTTGTAGCCGGCAGCCAAATGCTGGCACAGGAGACCCGCGGGGCTTTCACCGGTTGGGTCAAGGACGCGACGGGCGGGGTGGTGCCCGGAGCCGACGTTGAGGTGATCCACCTCGCGACCGGGACAAAAACCACCACGGTGACCAACGACACAGGGAACTACCTGATTCCTTACCTGTCTTCGGGGACCTACAAGTTGACAGCCACCATGCCCGGGTTCAAGCAGTACGTCCGCGAAAAAGTGGACCTGCGCCTGGGTGAGACCCTGACACTGGATGTCAGCCTGGAGGTGGGCGAGGTGAGCCAGTCGATCGTGGTCACGGGGAATGCCCCCGTCTTTGAGAAGACCTCGGCTTCCCTCGCAACAGTCATTGACACCCAGATGCTCCAGGAGCTCCCGATTCGTGAAGGAACGGTGGCGGAGCTCGCCACCCTGGCTCCCGGCGTCATGAACGGCACGCACATTCGTCTGGCCAAGCCCGGCATGACGGGCGGCATTTCATCGCTTTCGACCGACGGCTCAGCGGTCAGCCGCAATGAGTACTCGATCGACGGCGTACCCAACGTGGCCGGCGACAACGCTATCGCCTACAGCCCGCCTGCGGCGGCGATCGCAGAGTTCCGGGTAGGGACGACGACGTACGACGCAAGCGTTGGGCACGCCATTGGCGGCATGATGGACATGGTGACGAAGTCCGGGACGAACGAGTACCACGGCCTCGTCCAACTGGTGGAACGCAACTCGGCCTTCGACGCCTGGAGCTCTTTCGCCAAATCGTCCAGCACGCCACGCAAGGACGTTTACCAGGACCATCACGGCGTCGCGGCCATCGGCGGGCCTGTCCGCCTGCCCAAGCTGTATAACGGCAAGGACCGGACGTTCTTCTTCGTGACGGTCGACTACAACAAGTACGGCAACCCGTTTCCGAACCAAGCCACCGTGCCAACGGCGGCCGAGCGCGAAGGGGACTTCTCGCACCTGCTGGCACTCGGAAAGGCATCCGATTACCAGCTCTACGATCCGCTCACTACCCGGCTGGAAGGCGGCAAGTACGTTCGCGATCCGTTCCCGAACAACATCATCCCGGCGGACCGGATCAACCCCATAGCGAGGAAGCTGAGCACTTACTGGCCGCTCCCCAACCTCGACATCCCGGGCGGGACGAACAACTTTCAGGTGCGGGACGCCATGGAGCATCACCGCTACAAGACGGTGACCACGCGAGTCGATCACCAGTTCTCGGAACGCCACCGCACCTATGCCCGCTTGAGCTGGGACAAGTGGAACGTCAAGCAGATGAACCGTTTCGAAGGCCTGGGTAGTGGTGCAGACATGTACTCGCGCAACACTCAGCTGGGCCTGGACCACGTCTACACGATCACCCCTACGGTGGTGCTCAACGCCAAGTACGGCTTCCAACGCAAGCGGCGCTGGGAGGACCAGCTTTACGCCGGCCAGTTCGGCAAGGCGGATTGGAAGAGCCTCGGCTTTTCCGATCGGTTGGTGAACCTGATCCCAGAGCGTTCGGTCTATTTCCCCCGGGTCCAGTTCGGGGACGGGACGACGGAGTTCGGATGGGCCGGATGGTCGGGGGCTGTGCCGTACGACGGGGCCAACGACACGCACACCGCGGCCGCTCACCTTTCCTGGGTCAAGGGGAATCACAGCCTGAATTTCGGCGCGGACATCCGGGTTTACCGGGAGACCTATGCCACCTGGTTGGCTGAGCAGCCGTTGTTCCGCTTTGAGACGACCTATACCCGGCAGAGCAACACGGCGAGCGCTCCCAAGGCGCGGGCCGCGTATGCCGCCTTCCTGCTGGGAATCCACAACTACACGAGCATGGGCCTCACCGACAGCTGGGCAGCCCAGCAACCGTGGAGCGGTTTCTTCGTGCAGGACAACTGGAAGGTGACGCCGCGGTTGACCCTGAACCTCGGGCTGCGCTACGAGCTGGAGAACCCGGTCACCGAGCGCTACGACCGCATGATCAACGGTTTTGATCTCAGCACGGCGCTGCCGATCGAGGCGGCCGTCAAAGCGAATTACGCAAAGAAGCCGTTTGCGGACATCCCGGTCGAGGACTTGCAGGTCCGGGGCGGATACCTGTTCGCCTCCGACGGCAACAGGAACATGTGGGACCGGGACAACCGCAACCTGATGCCGCGCATCGGCTTGGCCTACATGCTCAACAACAAGACGGCCCTCCACGCCGGCTTCGGAATGTACTTCGAGAACCTGGGGCTGACGAACAGCTTCAGCCCTCGCCAGCCCGGCTTCTCGCGGACCACGAGCATCAACTCCACCGACGATAACGGCGTCAACTGGGTCACGACTTTTGCCGACCCGATCCAGACGCCGCTTCTGCAGCCCGTCGGCAAGACGCTCGGCCTGATGACCGACGTCGACGGCGGCGCGCGCGCGTTCGAGCGCTACAACACCAAAAACCCGTACTCGCAACGCTGGTCCCTGGGCTTCCAGAGGGAACTTCCGCTGCAGGCGATCGTCAGGGCTACCTACATCGGCAGCCGCAGCCTGCGTCTCATGATCAACCGCAACTACAATGCA
>Ga0105104_10003942_pt1 | contig 10415 bp, 4 predicted proteins | sample PPLLaktember2015_3_FD_87034 | JGI IMG/M metagenome (GOLD analysis project Ga0105104, IMG submission 87034) | Freshwater sediment microbial communities from Prairie Pothole Lake near Jamestown, North Dakota, USA - PPLs Lake P7 Core (6) Depth... | ecosystem: Environmental > Aquatic > Freshwater >... | reverse complement strand
GGCGTCAGATAGATGCCTAATTTCAGGCCATATTCTTTACAGGCATCGGCCATTTCGCGCACCATATCACCCTTGCCGTTTTTCCACGGGGCATTTTTCACTGAATATTCGGTGTATTTTGAGGGCCATAGACAAAAACCGCAGTGGTGCTTGGCTGTAATGATGATCCCTTTCATCCCGGCTTCTTTGCAAATTCGTGCCCATTGGCGGCAATCGGCTTTTTCGGGATTAAACAGCTTTACATCTTCATTACCAAACCCCCACGATTGGTCGGTGTAGGTGTTAAGTGAAAAATGAACAAACGAGTAATATTCCATTTCCTGCCACCGTAATTGGTTTTCATTCGGACCGCGGCCACATGGTGCAGGGGCTTTTACTTGAGCAACACCAACACTTGTTGATAAAAACGCAAGAATGACTAAGTATAAATAAATTCTATTCATTTGATATATTGATTATTAATAATATTCTCAAAACTATTTTTCAGAATTAATTATAATTGCAAAGCCACCACCATTAGCCATATTTACTATTAGCCTATCGGCATTTGTAACTTTGACTATTTCGCGTTTATAGTCTGTAGCGTCTTTATCCGCGTTAATTCCATCTTTAAAAATTTCGGCGGAGTAAGTTCCTTTGTCCAGAAAAGACAAATCTATTGTCATTTCCCTTGCCGACCAGTTGGTTAAACCACCTACGAACCATTTATCATTCTTTTTCCGGGCTATGGCAACGTATTCCCCAACTTTTCCATCGAGGGCAATTGTTTCATCAAAAGTGGTAGGGATCTGAGAAATAAAAGTGGTGCTTTCCTGCTCTTTCATATACGCAGTCGGGCTATCAGCCAGCATCTGCAGCGGCGCTTCATAAACAACATACATGCCCAGTTGATGGCATCTTGTTCCCTGACTCATCGGCATGGAATTACTTGGACGAAAATCTGCTCTTGTTGCATTACGCATTGCCCCTGGCGTATAATCCATAGGCCCGGCCAGCATTCTGATGAAGGGGATACTGGTCTCATAGCGTGGCATATCGTCATTTGCTGTCCATTTGGCATTCTCCAACCCTTTAACCCCTTCAAAATTGATGCAATTCGGGTAGGTTCGTTGAATACCGGTAGGCTTATACATGCCATGGTAGTCAATAAGAAGTTTATAAGTAGCTGCCTTTTGAGCAATGTCATAGATCGATTTCACCATTTTTTGGTCATCTCTATCCAGGAAGTCGATTTTAAAACCCTTCACTCCCAACTTTGAATAGTAAGAAAAAGCACCCTCTAAATCCTGATTGATGGCATACCAGGAGGCCCATAGCAGGATACCGACATTTTTCTGCTTTCCATAACTGATGAGTTCTTCGATGTTCATATTCGGTGAAACTTTCAGCATATCGGTTTCTTCGCTCCAGCCTTCATCCAGCACTACATACTCAATGTGGTTTTTGGAAGCAAAATCAATGTAATGTTGATAGGTTTCCGTGTTAATTCCTGCCTTAAAATCAACCTTCGATATATTCCAATCGTTCCACCAATCCCAGGCCACTTTGCCCGGTTTTATCCAGCTTGGATCGGCCATATGCGAAGGAGCAGAAAGCTTTTGAACCATGTCATTGTTTGCCAGGTCTTTATCGCTCTCACTTATGATGATTGCTCTCCATGGAAAATTACGGGTACCGTTTGTTATAGCGATATACGGTTGCCTCTTCGTCACCATATAGTTCATTTTTTGAAAGCCACCCAAACGTTCTTCCTTCGGATAATGGGCAAATGCTCCCTGCAAACCGTACTGCGTATGATTATTCCGTGTTAAGAACATACCAGGATAATCCTCCAGATCGGCCTCTATGATAGCAGCCTTTTTCCCATTTCCCAAATCAACAAGAAGTGGAGAGAGAGCCAGTGAATCTTTTACAAATTTAGAAAGCGGGATTTCATCATACATGGCTTCGAAAGCTGATGTATATCTATCGTTTTCCCTTAAATCCCGCACATAGGGAACAAAGGCTTTATGATCTTTGCTAAAGTTAAAATTAGCGTCCTCAGATTCAACAATGATTTGCCCCTTCTTACTTGTAAAAAAACGGTAGGCTACGCCATCGTTAAAGGCTCTTAAAATCAAACCGAAATCGCCCTTAAAGTTTATAATGACCTGATTATACTCATCTATCACCGTTTTCTTTTTATAAATGGGTGCGGCAAAAGAGGTGTTGACTTTTGAATTCTTCACATTAACAACTTTTGCATTGTTTCCTAAAACTACCCCATTCCCGAGTGTCAATGAGATGGCTGAAGGAGCAATAACTTCTGTATTCTCATGTTTGACAGACCATGAGATTTTCGCTCCAGTTTCCAAAGCCATGTCAATCTTCCCGTTAGGAGACTTTACATGGATCACCTGAGAAATACAAACACTTGTAGATAAAAACGAAAGTATAATTCCGCATAAAAACATTCTATTCATTTGATACATCTTATGTTATAATTACTATTTAACCGTTTTGATATTTATTGCATTTTCTTCCAAAATGGGCGAGGTAACAGTTAATTTAATATCTCCAGCGTTGCGGTTGCTCTTTATCACAACCAAAGCACGCCCCTTCCAGGCTTTGCGCGAATTGGCAACATACGGATCAATATCTTTGATATCAGCATTATCCACACCTGCAATAGTACCAGCGCCTTCAATTTTAAAATGCAACCGATTTGTGGCATTTGGTTGTATGGTCCCGTCTTGATCTGTTATTTCGACTGTAACAAACGACAAGTCCTGACCATTGGCCAATAACTCTTTGCGGTCAGCAGTGAGTTTGATTTTTGATGCGTTGCCCGAAGTTTTCAGAATGGTTGATTCCATTTCTTTATCATTCTCCACACCAACAGCTTTTAGCGAACCGGGAGAATAAAGCACCGGGAATGTGGCCTTAAACTGTTGATCAACGGTTGTAGGTTGCTCTCCGATAAGATTATTGTCGAGATAGAGCCTTACCTTAGGATATTTGGAATATACTTCTACCTGTATGACTTTACCTTCAAAATCCGGCCAAGTCCAGCTTTCCCACGTTGGCCACACCGACCATCTTGTTGTTTTTATTTCCAATGGCTCAGGTTCAGGCTCGCGAACGGCCATGTATAGTTTTTCCGTATTATTATAAAGTATACTTCTGTAATGCGAGATGGGTTTTCGCCATCCAATCAAATCTATATCACCGCAATAAGCCGCGTGCCAAGGAAAAAATTCATTGTCCCAGTTTTCCCCGGGCACTTCGCCAGAATAATGATAGCGGCCAATGCCTGATTCGCCCAGGTAATCAATGGCAGTCCATACAAAATCACCGAGAACACAACTATTGTTTTGCACCAGTTTCCAATTGATAAAAGCATCGTTCGGATACGATTCGGTATGAACAATAATGCGCGAAGGAACCCTCTTGTGATCATCAGGGGCACTGTTAAGATTGTAATTATAACCGGCTACATCATGTGCAGCAAACAGTGGGTCGAACACGGTCCAATCGTTGCCCCAACCTACAACAGCGGATGTAACCGGACGTGTATTATCAATTTTTTTAATTGCGCCAACAAGCATTTTTGCAGTTTCTACCGCCTGAGGTTCCTTTCGTTCAGGCAGTTCGTTGCTAATACTCCACATAAATATGGAAGGATGGTTACGGTCGCGCCTTACCATTGCTTCCAAATCGAGTTGCCACCATTTTTCGAAATACTTAGAATAATCGTTATTGTTTTTGCCAATTTTCCAGCAATCGAACGATTCGTCCATTACCAATACACCCAGTTTATCGCAAGCATCGAGGAACGACTCAGATGGGGGGTTGTGGGAAGTCCTTACTGCATTGAAGCCGGCTGCTTTGAGCAGTTCAACCTTGCGTTCCTCGGCACGGTCAAAAGCAGCAGCCCCCAAACAACCGTTGTCATGGTGTACACATCCTCCATTAATTTTCACCGTTTTTCCATTGAGTTGAAAGCCAGTTTCAGCAGTAAATGTTATTGAACGGATACCAAAACCGGTTTTTGTATTGTCAAGTACATTTTTATCTTTTAACACCTGTACCTGAGCCTGATATAAATCGGGGGTTTCAGGTGTCCAAAGCATAGGATTTGACAGCTGTATGGTTTGAGTAATTTCCTTTTCACTATTGGCGGGAAGCACAATTTTTACCTGACCATTTCCCGCACTTTTAGAACTCTTATTCCAAAGAAGGGTTTTAACAACTACACTTTGAGGCGTTGTGGTTTCATTTTTTACCAATGTTTTTACCAATACAGTTGCCTTTTTTGAAGATACCTCGGGCGTAGTAATACCCACACCCCAATGTGCCACATGTACGGGGTTTGCAACTATCGTCCATACATGGCGATATATGCCAGAGCCACTGTACCAACGACTGTTTTTCTGCTGCGAATTGTCGACCCGGACAGCAATTACATTTTCTTTATCATAGACCAGATAAGGCGAAAGGTCATACATAAATGATGTGTACCCGTAAGGACGAACGCCCAGCGATTTTCCATTGATAAATACTTCGGAATTCATATATACCCCTTCGAAATAAATGGAAATAGACTTTCCCTTCCAGTCTGCGGGAGCGTTAAACGTTTTCCGGTACCAACCTATACCTGCCGGGAAATATCCTCCCGCTCCCCCTGTAGGATTTTTAGGATGAATTTTCCCTTCGATGCTCCAATCGTGGGGCAAATCAAGGCTACGCCAACTTGCATCGTTGAAATCGTTTGCTTTGGCTGCAGAATCATCGCCTAAAAAGAACTTCCAGTTGTAGTCAAATAGTTGTTTTTTCTCTGTGCCATTTTGCGCATAGCCTGAAAAAGGGCTTATAAATAGAATGAATACCCATACTATCTGTTTTGTGAAACACCATTTTTTGTGTGAATTTGAACGGTACATTTTGTTGTGTTTATGATTCATTTTTCTTCAATAAACTATTGTTTTCCTGCATATTCCAGAATAAATCCATAGTGATAAGGTTTATTTCCCGGATTGGTGTATTTCTCCATTGTTTTTGCCCCCCAGGTATCATCGCCGCCAACCCCGTGAATATTCAAATCGATATTAAGGTTAATAAAATCGCGTTTCGGTAGCTGGTAATTGTGCCTTGAGTTTTCCAAATCTTCCTCAGTATAAGGCCATGCGCGAAAATTCAGTTGCTGCAAACCTGTTATTTTAATGGTTTCTTTGTTCTGGGCGCTTAAAGAAAACCAACGGACATCACAGCGGTTGGCATTGTCTTGAGGTGCCGGATAAGGGGAAATAAAGTTTTCTAATCTGGAAGAATATTTTCCAATCAATGATGCTGTTTTTCTATCTGGGTAATTCTCGAACGGGCCACGGCCATACCAATCGATGAAATAGTAATTCTCCGGAATTTGCATACGCATACCAAATTTCGGGATTATAGGAATGGTATCGCACAGCGGTTCGTAAGTGGCTTCTACTTGCATTTTACCTTTTCCATTTAACTGATATTGAAGTGTATAATTTGCGCCAATCGTGGGCAGGTTTATCTCGAATTTTACTGATGCCAGACTATCTTTGTTGCTCACTTCCACATTTTTTACCACCAAATTATCGGCAGCTTTTTTCCATTTTCCATATTCTTTCACAAAACCGCTAGCTTTTTGGTTGTCGTTGGCAGGTTTCCAGAAATAAGGTTCCAACTTGCCTTTCAATAATTCCTGTTGGTTTACCTTCCAACTCGTTAGGGTAGCGTTGTTCCGGTTAAGTACTAAAGATATCGTTCCATCATTCAGTTCAATTTGTGATGATGTTTGATTGACTACTATTTTTTTGCCTTCTGCGGTAATCTTATTCCAAACATAAGGCTTAATCACAAACTGTTCGCGGGCAATACAAAAACCATCTTCAGCCCAAAGCGTTGCTTTTTTTAGCCGGACGAAAATATTCAGGCAAATTTCTGAAGTAAAGGTATCGGCTGATTGAAGCGAAGGAATCTGTATCTCAGCCGATTTACCGGGCTGTATATTGCATGGGAACAGGCCTTTTTGAAGCGATTTCCCATTCGATGTATATTCATACTCAAAACTAAAATTCTCTAATGAAGTGAAATCAAAGTGGTTGATTACCTTAATTTTCGTTTCTTTTTCATTTACCATTTGAAATACAACCGGCTGATACACTTTCTGGACTTCAAAATAATGTGGATTGGGCTTTCTATCGGTAGAAACCAGCCCCCTCATCAGAAAATTACCATCATTAGGCTTGTCGCCAAAGTCGCCGCCATACGCCCAAAATTCATTATCCTTTAAGTTCAAATCATCAGGGTGTTCGTCGAGCTTCATCGGAGAGCCATCTTTGGGTTTTGGTAAACCATGTTCGTCCCATTCCCATATTGCGGCACCGGCAATGCTCGAATCCGCATAAAAAACATCCCAGTATTCCTGAAGGTTTCCGCCTGAATTACCCATAACATGGGCGTATTCGCGCATAACAACCGGTTTGTCGGTAATTCTTTCAGCCAATTTTTTGAAATCGTAAGGATGAAGGTAGCTGTCATCATAAAGGTCTGAAATCTCGCGATGGGTATCAGAAAAAATCAAGCGACTGGCATCCATTTTCCTGATAGTATCTGCCATGGCTTCCATATTCCGGCCTTTTCCGCCTTCATTTCCCAGCGACCAGAAAATGACGCATGCATGGTTTTTATCGCGCTGTACGAGCGAAACTGCCCTTTCAACATGCGACTGTTTCCATTGAACGCTATCACCCATATATTTGCTACCCAGGCCAAAGGCATGTGATTCCTGATTTGCTTCATCCATCACATAAAAACCGTATTTGTCGCAAAGTTCATAAAACAGGGGGTCGTTGGGATAGTGCGAAGTCCGAATCCAATTGATATTGGCTTGTTTCATCAACTCCATATCATGAATCAGAAATTGCCTGCTCATGTGCCTTCCTGTGCGCGGGTGCTGCTCGTGACGGTTTACTCCTTTGAGCTTCACTGCTTTGCCATTAATACAAAATACTTCTCCGCGAACTTCAATTTTGCGAACGCCGAAATAACATTCGGCTTTATCGATAATTTCGTTTTTGTTGCTTTTGAGTTTTAAGGTAAGAAAATACAAATCGGGAGTTTCAGGCGACCACAATTTGGCCTGTTTCAACATGGTTTTTAAATCCATCGAAACTTGTTTGCCATTATTAACTGCAGGTACTTTTTGCGAGAAATTAATATCCACATATTCACCGGATTTTGAAAACCCCTTTATTTCAGCTTCCAATTGTAAACCTGAACTTTGCAACGCCGAACGGTTTTCAATTTTTACATTGATTGCTATATCTGCATTTGCAAAAGTTTTATCGGGTTCTGCTTTCACAAAAAAATCGCTGATAAAAGTTTTGGGGCGGGCTATTAAATCTACATCCCGAAAAATACCGCTCAAGCGCCAGATGTCTTGATCTTCAAGATAGCTGCCATCGCACCATTTGTAAACTTCAACAGCGAGTTTGTTCTCACCTTTCCGCAGGTAAGAGGTAATATCGAATTCTGCCGGCGACATGGAATTTTCGCTGTAACCCACTTTTTGCCCGTTCACCCACACATACATGGCCGAGAGCACGCCGCCAAAGTTCAGGAATACCTGTTTTTGATTCCAGTTTTCGGGAATGGTAAAGGATGTGCAATAGCTGCCAACGGCATTTCTTTCATTATAACTTGTAAACCATTTTTCCGGTTCGCTGGTAACTCTGGGTGGGTCTTTTTTAAACGGATAAGCTATATTCGTATATATTGGTGTTCCAAATCCCTGAAGTTCACAGTTTCCGGGAACCAGGATGTTGTCCCATTTTTCTGTCGAATAATTTTCAGTATAAAAGTCCATTGGTCGGGATTGGGGATCGGGTGACCAATGGAACTTCCAGATACCGTTTAGCGATTGAACTGTTGGGTTATTAGCCTTTTCGGATGTCAAAAAACTATACGCATGCGGCTTTTCTTTATTTATGCCATTCACATCGGGGTTTTCCCAATCGGGAAGAGTTTGGGCATAAATTCGGGAGGTGCCTGCAATAATGGCAAGTATGAATAGAATTTTTCTTATCTCGTTCATATTCTGTTTCTTGAAATAAATGTTAGCCGCTGCTATTTTCATACGTAAATAATTTGTTTTTATATTGTCGTATGGAACTCACATGTTGTACAAATTATTACCATTCGTGTTTAGCTTACGCTGATCTTCGATTGTGTTGTTCGCAATATGTTCGTTTCAGAGTATTAATACTTACACTATTACGAATATTCTTCTTCATTGGGTTTGTCGATTAAAGAGACTACCTTTCTATAATATTGTTAGATCGGCAGCCTCTTCTTTCTATTTAACCTTTAACTCTATTATTTTCTTTTTGTTGTTTAGCCAAGATTAGGGCATCGTTGCATCTGGCTCGTAATCAAACCAATCAAAATCAGCCGGGTTTGTATTTTCTTTACCATTCCCAGAGGCATACATTCCGATAAAGATACCAATGAAACCATGAATTTTCTCGTTCGAGATATCTTTGGTGGCAGCCGTTCCAAGCAGCATCGCCTTTGGGCCTTTGGGTTGCGCCCAAAACTTGTATTCCAATTCGGTTGCACTGATTTTCAGAACAACATCGCCTTTTGGAATCTCTTTGTACTCTTCGCTTTCAACTTTACCCTGAAGATATTTTCTGAAAAGCACCACTCGTTTTCCTTCGCGTTGGGTAATGACCAGGCTGAAATGATTGGCATCGTTGCCACGTACCACCAAACCTGCTTCTTCATTTTCTGCAACAGGTATAAAACTCAATTTAGTAGAAGCTACCATGTTGAAGTTGGGCTGCCTGCGTCCAACAAAGGCCGGCGAATCTTTTTCCTTCAAGCTCACTTTTGAGCCGTTTAGTCTCAAATAGCCGGGTTTCTCGGTCAACGACCAGTCGGCTTCGTACGGATTGCGAAGAAAATTCCATTGCAAGCCAAGCTTTGGGCTACTGAAATCGTCGCGAATTGGTTCTTTTTCCCATTTGTATTCTGGAAGATTCGGTGCAGGGAATTCTCCGAGCATAACTCCGTTATCGCCCCCAATGGGCCAGCCATCTTCGGTCCATCGAACAGGAGCCAAAAAGGTTTCGCGGCCTAAATGTTGAAACCGTCCACCCTTGGGCCTGATTCCCAAACAAACCAGCCACCAGGAGCCGTCTTGCAGTTGTACCAAATCGGCATGGCCAATGGCCTGAAACGGACTTTCCGGGTGCTTCATGTTCGAAATAACCGGGTTGTAAGGGCTGGGTTCGAAAGGCCCGTAGGGTGATTTACTTCGCTGAATAACTTCACGATGTTCGTAACCCGTGCCACCTTCGGCTGACATCATGTAATAATATTCACCAATTTTATACATATGAGGCCCCTCGGGTGATGAACCTCCTTGCCCTGTTGCTACTACTTGTAATGGTTTAATAAATTTTTTCTGAACAGGATCGAAAGTCCCAACCATGAAACTTCCTTTGTTGCCGGGGCTTACCCAATACATGCTGTCGTTGGCAAACGTTATGGAAGGATCTACGTACCAATTGCCAATCCAAACTGGATCGGACCAGAGGCCTGCAGGATTTGTGGCTGTGACGTAAAACACACCTTGCGTACCTTTGCCGCCGTAATTGGTGCACGAGATATAGAATGTGCCATTGTGGTAACAAAGGGCGGGTGCGTAATTACCACCCGATGAACCTGCACCTTCCATTGGACAATTGCTTGGCCTATCCAATGCATATCCTATCATTTTCCAATGAACCAAATCTTTGCTGTGATAGATCGGTAACCCCGGATAAAACTCAAACGTGGAGGTTACCAGGTAAAAATCGTCGCCCACCCTGCAGATGCTTGGGTCGGGGTTCATACCTGTAATGATAGGGTTTTTGTAGGTTCTTTGACCGATGGCGTTACCAAAGGATACCGCCAAAAGAATCGTCATTACGTATGACAAAAAAGCATATTTAAGTTTCATCATTTATTTTTTAAGTATCATCTTTTTAGTAGTTGAAGAATTACCAACCTTAAATTGATAGAAGTACAATCCTTCAGGCAATAGACGTCCGTCAAATTCAGCCTGATGGGTTCCGGAAGGCAATACCTCATTGATTAATGTGGAAACTTTCCTTCCTGTTTGATCAAAAACATCCAGAGATACCGATGCCTTTGAAGCAGTTTGAAACTGAATGGTTGTCCTGTCAATGAACGGATTGGGATAATTGGTAATCTCCGGTTCATTTTCCAGTTTATCAGCCACAGCTGTTGGATACAGTTTTTTGGTACCCGCTTCAACCATCATAAACTGAACGGACCGCCCGGGGACGTTCACCGTTATAGCATTATCAATTGGATAGGCGCTTGCCGGAATCGTTTCC
>Ga0105104_10003941_pt1 | contig 10416 bp, 8 predicted proteins | sample PPLLaktember2015_3_FD_87034 | JGI IMG/M metagenome (GOLD analysis project Ga0105104, IMG submission 87034) | Freshwater sediment microbial communities from Prairie Pothole Lake near Jamestown, North Dakota, USA - PPLs Lake P7 Core (6) Depth... | ecosystem: Environmental > Aquatic > Freshwater >... | reverse complement strand
TATTTCTTGAATATTTCCAAAAAAATGCAAGAAATTTCTAAGAAGATCGGATTCCAAGACTTGCTCCAGGATATCATAGAGGTTCAGTTTAGGATGTAGGGGGGAAGAGAAAATCTATTCAGGCACAGGTAATGCACATTTTTCTTCTTACGTGCGGAAAGAGGAAATCAAAAGGCTAAAAATGGGCACATCCTATAATAACCCTTGTTGATTTAAATATACTATAAAAAAATCACGTCCCATTTTGCCATTTATGGGGGGATCCTGCATTTCGATAGAGCTATACTTTAAACGCATAAGACCTATCGTAAAAAATAAATATCAAAATACTATTTAGATTTGTGCAAAACATAAAACCAAGTATTTTATCAAGTCCTAACGATAAATTAATGAAGAATAAAAAAGCTCCAGCTGAATGGCCGAAAGGAAATTTAAAATGTGATTGGAATATGATGATATTATCACATGAAGATTTTATTAAAGAAATGGATAAGAGAAAAAAATATATATATATTTTTATGTCTGCGTTTTTTATTTCTCTAATATTTGCATGTTTAATATTATGGATATTAGAAGGGACCTTTGGATTAATAATGTCGTTGTCTTTACTTCCAATTTTTTCCTTATTAGGTATATTTATTTTTTTTATATTTAGATATTCTATAAATTATGCAAAAAATCCGAATAATCGAAAAGAAGTAAAAGTTGGATGGAGTAATGTGAATAGGGATTTCGCAATTTTGTCTGTAAAAAAATATGTTGACACTCATTTTACTAATTATCGATTTGAATATAATAAGAAAATACGAAGATTTGGATGGAAATATCCTGAAGAACAATATTACTTAGAAAATGGAATAATCATTAAGTCTGAATATGGTATAATAAATAAGCATCCTGCAGGATGGTTAGCAATCGATTATTATCCTAAAGATTGGGAAAAGGCATTGGATATCCAGCTTGATATGGATCGATACTTATATAGGACAAAAATAGTAAAAATAAGGTAAATATTAATAATTTAGATTACTTAAAAAAAAATTGTGAGGTGGAACTATAATAGATAATTTACATCAATAACTTTCAATAAATACATATTATTTCCGGTTACGTCCATAGTGTACATTCTGAGTTATAATGAAGGATGACATTGGTCAAAATCGAAGGTTTTAAAATGGTTTATTTATTGTTTTCATAATAACTTCCAAATTATTATCCTTTCCGATCATTGTTTTCCAAAACAAGTCTTGCTCGGATTAAAAAGTATGTGAATTTTTCACAAGTAATTGCTGACTTGATGAATTACTCATATCGTTATTTAAGGAGTGGTCTTTCATTTGTGAAAAAATCTTTTATTAATGACGTTTGGTTCTAAAAAAATAGATGTAAGATAAGACCCTAGTGCAACTTGACAGATCACGGGAGAGATCAATGATTACGATAATGAGGTCCTCTTTGGGGGAAGGATGAGAGGGGGAAGAGAGTTATGTGTGTATGGGTCGAAGCAGGAAATGATAGAGTAGGGAATAAAGAGGGAACCATAACATCATAATTGGAATAAGGATACTAAAGAATATTATCCCAGCTTTTTTATATTGCTTCAAGGGATCTATTTATATCTCTCCTAAAATATTCCTCGATATATTGAATTTCCTTTCTCGTCCGAGGTCAGCAACGTTCTAATAGCTCTTTTTCCTTTCTACGATCATGCTTTTTTCGAAAACATATTATAATTCAAAGACTTTTTCCTTTCCATATACTTCATATAAATCATGAATGAAGCTGTTTATATCTTTAGGTGTGAAAAATATTGATTCTGTATCCCCCTCCTTTGTTTTTATCTTTAAATGAATCCATTTGTTACTTTTCCCCCATCCATAAATCAAGGAATCTTGGTGATCATCTATATTCACGTGATTCAGATTAGTATAGTGAATTTCTTCGAGTGTAAATAGTTGATGTTGACTATCCCACGGCATACCTGAGAATTCAATGAAACCTTTCTTAAATTCTACGGAATATCTACCCAATGAGAGCATAACTAAGCTAACTATGAAGATGGAAACCGTGAAGAAAGTTATCTGTAATCCTACATATATCTGATAACGTAAATCTTGGGATAAAATCCGATTCTTAAAAATGATGGTAATCAAGATTATAAAGATTCCCATTAAAAATATAATGGTTGACCATTTCATTCCTTCTTTTGTAAGTCCCGATTCATGTCTTTTTATTGTTGGCGGTATGAATATTTCATTCCATGAAGTCGTTTCTATCCAAGAATAGAATTTAGAATCTGGCTCAAAAGAATAACTAATGAATTTATCTTTCGTTTTAATATTTAATGATTTTTGCTTAGGCCAATATCTTGCCTCAATTATCTCATTTATTGGAAATCGTTCTTTTTTAATTCCTATCAATCTAGTAATTGTTATTTGATTATCCCGAATGTCAATAGATCTAATAATTCTCTTTTCCCAATATATTGGTAAGCCTATTGTCCATGCAACAACCCAGAATATTGAAATTTCAAAGAAGACTGGATTGTTTCTTAAAAACACATATAGGAAAGTAAATAATCCATATCCTGCAATTAGAAAATAAACGAAGAATGATATGAGTAATAACCTTGTAGTTCTTAAATTTTTGAAAATCATAAAGATCCCGGTAAATCTTTGAAAAATGTTTTTTACTTATTAATATAGTACCTATTTATAAATCAAATCCTCTCAATCTTGCCATTTCCGGCTAATCTCGGCATTTCTTTTTTCCTGCTGGTCTCTTTCCGTCCGACCGTTTCAAACGACCTCCTGTTAGTTCATGTATTGGTGGCTTAGTAGAAAAAAGTTCCTTAAATTTTAGGGTGACAGATATCCTTTGTCTGTTCAGTCCCAGATGGTACTATCCATCCCAAAATAAATCGCTGGATAAGACCCAAACGAAACCTGTATAAAAACTCTTAAATAACAGAGGTTAATCAAATTTTTTCTCTTACGTGCGGAAAGAGGAAAATCGAACGCGAAAAAAAACAAATCTAAAAATAACCCTTGGTGATTTAAATATATCGCTCAAAAATCAAAACCATTTTTCTGTATTTAAGAGGAAACGGTTGGGGTCTATCCTTATATCGGTTTAAAACCCAGTCTCAATTTATGGTGGGTTAATTTCAGTTGGCGAAATTGGATTACTATCTCCAAGGTCTAAATCAACCCGATGAAGGAAAACTCTTGACCACGGTTGTGACAACAACCGTTGCTGAATCATCTTTCATATGAAAATTTTAAAAAGATAATGATCATGGTAAATAAAAACCTCACCAGGAATGGGATCAAAAAGACCCCCAGGAACAATATAGAAATCGGGAGAAGTTCCGGAGAAATGAACACAACAATAAAGATAAAATTAATAAAAAATAAAATTGATAATATTATTATATTGAAAAATATCGTGATTATCAAGATTTTCATCCTTTTCTTCCTAAGGTATACCAATCCCCCAATGAACGACAACAAACCGGACCCGCCGAAAATGAGCGAAAAGAGGGTCATTAAGGTCAAGAACAGTATAAAAAACATATGCAAATAACCTTCACCAATGCCCGACTCCGTGGTGCCCCCCTCCACTTCGTAAGGATAACCGCTCCAGTAGATGATGTTGACTATAACCAATAAAACTAACACGATGGACCAGATCAGGAAGGAGGTCAACCCCATTCCTGCAACGATCGCGGAAAATGACCGATCCAGAGGCAATCGATTGTCTGGGGCCTTGTCTCCATTCTGTGGTTTCAAACCATTTGTCCTCCTGAACAGTCACTTCAATAATATGAAATGGATTTAATACTGTCGTTTTAAAAAAAAAAAATTCATTCATCCGAAAGGAGCATGTTGTTTTTCTTCTCAATCCTTTTTAGTAGGTATCCTGGAGGATTGGGTTGGAGCATCCCGGTGACATGACCATATAAAAGCCCTTACTCGCTCCTAACCCTCATATACCGATTTGATGTTCGCACCTTGTGTCGGCCATCCCCCTTGTCGTTCTGGCCCTGGTACTTATCGCCATCGCCATCAGGAAGGTCGGCGCGGTCAAGCTTCAGATCTGGCTGATAATGGGTGTGGGGGCCCTTCTGGTCCTTGTCACTCTCCAGATATCGCCCCTCAACGCTCTTAAGGCGATCGACCTCGATGTGATGGTATTCCTTGCATGCATGTTCATCGTGAGTTCGGCCCTGGAAGAGAGCGGACTCCTGGACCAGCTCTTCACAAGGGCCTTTGCCAGGGCCAAGAGCCTTGATGCCCTCATCATCCTTGTCATATTCGTCATGGGATTCTGCTCAGCATTACTTCTCAACGATACGATGGCTATAATGGGGACCCCTGTCGCCCTGACACTGGCGCTGAGGAACCGCCTCGACAGGAAGATGATGCTTCTGGTCCTTGCCTTCTCCATAACCATAGGGAGCGTCTTCTCCCCTATCGGCAACCCCCAGAACCTCCTCATCGCCCTTGACCCGACTGTGGAAGCCCCCTTCGTGGACTTCTTCAAATGGCTGTTCGTCCCGACGGTCCTGAACCTTTTCCTTGCCTATGCGCTCATCAGGTTCTTCTACAGAAAGGAGTTCGACGGAAGGAAAGTGGTCCCGGCCAGGGTCAAGGTCAAGGACAAGAGGCTATCCAACCTATGCAGGCTCTCGCTCGGGCTTATCTTGGTAATGATCCTACTTAAGGTCATCTTGGTCACATTGGACCTGGGATTCGATATGAGGCTCACCTACATTGCAGTCGCAGGTGCCCTTCCTCTGCTCCTCCTCAGCGGGAGGAGGTTAGAAATTGTGAGGAAGATGGACTGGAGGACCCTTGTCTTCTTCGCCTCTATGTTCGTCCTCATGAGGGCCGTCTGGGATACGGGATACTTCAGGGACCTTATCGATGGTAGCGGTCTCCCGCTGTTATCGGTCCCGGTGATACTGAGCGCGGGGGTGGTCCTGAGCCAGTTCGTCTCGAACGTACCTCTGGTCGCTCTCTATCTCCCTGTCCTGACGGAGGCCGGGGCATCCACCCCGGAACTGATGGCCCTGGCAGCAGGTTCGACCATAGCAGGCAATATGTTCATCCTGGGGGCCGCTAGCAATGTCATAATCATCCAGAACGCCGAGCAGAGGGGGTCTGCGACATTGACCTTCTGGGACTTCGCAAGGATAGGCGTTCCGTTGACGATCGTGAACACGTTCGTATACTGGGCTTTCTTCACGATATTTCTATGAGAGCGGTCAGGACAAAGATTATGAAGAGAACCAGGGTTGCCAGTTCCGATGGACCTTATACTCGTTCTCGGCATCGCTGCCGCGTTCTGCACAACAGCTGCCTTCCTGCCTCAGGCGTTCAAGACCATCAGGACCAGGCATACCAAGGACATCTCCCTGGGGATGTACCTGCTCATGGTCACGGGGCTCACATTGTGGCTCGCTTACGGTATCTTCAAGGGGGACCTGCCCATAATCATAGCCAACTCGGTAACGGTCATTCTGGCCGGTCTAATACTATTCATGAAGATGAGGAACGGTTGAGCTGAACGATCAATCCACCGTCCCTTGGGAACAATCTATAAATACTATTATACACTTTACACTATTGTGGACCATACACTATTAACCGACCCCCAAGGGCATGGATGTATGGGGCGGTACCCTGACCAGACCAAATGGAGGTCTATAACATGAGACCAAATCCGATCTCCTTCCTTCTTGTGAGCATGGTCCTCTGTATCCTGGCAACTAGTCTCATCGTGATCGCCGCAGTGACCGTACATATAGAGATGGTGAGCGAATATTCAAGCTCCACCATCTCTGCTGAAGGGGTTAGTTCGGTCACCGTAAGTAGCATAGTGGGGAGCATTACCATCCTCGGCGAGGACCGTGACGACATCCGTCTCAAGACGGAGGTGGAGACGATCTTCGGGAAAAGGGTCCTCGATGGGGTGACCATCGTTGTGACAACAGGCAAGGATGTCATCATCAAAGCACAGAGCAATATCGACCTCCCTCTGTTCAATATACATATCGAGGTCTGGATGCCGTCCGATATCCCGCTTGAGCTTGTTCGGATGGACCACGGGAACATCAAGATATCCGGTATGGGCTCGCTTCAACTGTGCAAGCTGAACAACGGCCTGATAGACCTGAACGGTATAGGGACCATAGGGAACCTCAGTCTGGACAACGGGGACATCGAGGTCAGGGCGGCCGGAACGATCGATGGGGCATCCATGGACAACGGCAATATCTTCGTACAGATGGGGAACATCACATCGAACGGGGCTCTATTCCACATCGACAATGGGGACATCATAGTGGAGGTCCCTCAGACCCTGCCTTTGGACTTCGACCTTGAGGTGGCCAACGGACATCTGGGCATAGAGGGTTTGGAACCTGTCTATGTCCACGAAGGACCTGACAGCCTGAGAGGGTCCCTGAACGGAGGGGGTCCGAACATGAGGGCCGACCTTGTTATCGGCAACGTGCTATTGAGGTCCTACGGACCGGAGGGAGGCAAATGAACCCTTTGAACGCATTGCTTGCATCGATGGTCCCGGTCCCTGGAAAGAAAGGGAACGATGACCGCGACCCCAAGTTCGAGAAGGACCTACTGACCGGACTGATATCGCTCATCCTTCTCTCCATCTGCGCATCCTCCACTGTCCCGCTCTACGGCTACCAGATAGCAAGGAAGATGGAGGCCGAGGAACTGGCCGGACCAAGACTGAAGCAGGGGACCATATATCCCGTTCTAAGGGCGCTGGAGAAGAACGGTCTTCTGAAGAGCCAGATAAAGGCCTCCGCATCTGGACCTCCGAGGAAGTACTATCTTATCACGGAGAAGGGAAGGAAGAAGCTTGAGGTCTGGCAGAGGACATGGTGGAGGACCAGGGACTTCGTGGACATCATGATGGGGGGAGGTCATGATGAGTGACAAGACCCTCATCAAGGATTACCTTAAGGACCTGTCAAGGGAATTGGGGGATGTCGATCAAGCCCTCAAGGTCGAGGCACTTGACGATGCCGAGGAGTTCCTCGAGGAGATGGCTGGGGAGCATCTTGGTTCTGGCACTGCAAAGGACAGGGAGCAGGCGATCAGGAAGGCCATCCGAGCCTATGGGTCGCCTAGGACCGTTGCACGAGAATATCTGCGCAGGTCAACCGAGGAAGAACGACATCCCACCGAAAGAATGGACGGCCCGTTCATGGGGGTGTTGGGCGTATACACCCACAAGGAGACCTATCTGGGGCTCCTCTATCTTTTATTGATGTTCCCACTTGGGACCATGATGTTCTCCTATATCCTACTGGGCCTATCTGTGGGCATAGGGATGGCAATAACGATAATAGGGATCCCTGTCCTCATCTTCTTCCTGATATCGATCTACGGGATATCCTACCTCCTAGGAAGGTTCACGGAGCTGATGCTCGGCTTAAGGATGCCCAGAAAGAAGCGGAAGATGTACCTGGTTGGCAAGAACTGGACCAGGCTAAAGACCATGCTCAAGGACTGGAGGCTCTATTCATCGCTCCTCTTCCTATTCCTCCTCTTCCCCCTGGGGCTCGTCTACTTCACTGTCCTTGTTACCCTAATTGCCGTCTCCTTAACGCTGATCACCGTCCCAGTGTGGCTGTTCATATCAGGGTCCACGGACATAAGCATCTTCGTGGGCTCCACATTCGCACAGGCGGCCATATATACACTTGCCTTCCTGACAGGACTTGTTCTCTTCACTTGGACGTTGCATCTTTCCAACATCCTTTGGTACCTTCATGGGAAGCTTGCCAGGAGCATGCTCCTAAAGGTATGAGACCTGTCGGCCTTCCCTCCTCCCTTAAAGCCCGACAAAATCCGTAATCGATGAAGAGGGGACGTCGGAGACATGGCCTGGACTATGTAATAACTTTCAACAAAGCAACGCAAGAACGCGGACATTACTATGCTTATCGCATAACCAGAAAAAACAATCCGAGCATCGGACGTATTAAAAGATAACTGAAGAATACCTGGGAAGACATCTTATTCTTGGCACTTCATCTTTACAGCCAGATCTTGGACCATCTGAAACGGAAGAATCTCCTTGCGATGTACAGTGTTCGAGATATTCTCACTTATTTACAGAAGGTTGTCACTGTCGAAGTTAATGATAAAGATGTTTTGTTGACTGTGACCCGACAGACTCAAACAGTCCTAGATAAGCTTGAAATACCGATTACGGAAAACCTTGGGCTTTAGGGTGTTTTATGACACAATTTGGAGAATAAGCAAAAATATTATATGACCAAAACCCTTGATTTCTGCTCACTCTCACTCCATTCTTGGAACTGCATCATTCTTCGATATCGTATGGCTCGATGTCCCGAACCTGACCTTTTCTTCTTTTTCTAATGACAAGGAAAAGAACCAATGAGCAGGTCATGATGATGAGAAGCAGAAGAGAGACAAACAAAAACCCGTATCTCGGTCCTGTCTTCCCGTTATCATCATCGGGAGGAATTTCTTTCGGTAGGACCGTTATGGTGGTATTGTCCGAGCCGGAGTTCCCTGCTGCGTCCTTGACCGTGAGCGTGACAGTATAATTCCCCGCCTCCGTGAAATTGAAGGAAGCAATCGCTCCATAGAGGACCACCTCTCTATCCTTGAGATGGATCGTCCAGATCCAGTTGCTTATCCCGACGTTGTCAGTTGAGTTCGTGCCGTTCAGTATAACAACCGTTCCTTCAAGTACGGTTTGGTCAGACCCGGCATCGGCAGTGGGCGGTGTGATGTCCCTCACCGTCACTGTAAGGTTGTCTGTACCAGTATTCCCTGCTGCATCCGCAACGGTTAGCGTTATTTCAAAAACACCCGGATCATCGAAAACGTATGTCGGAGATGGACCGTACAATACACGTTCCATCTTATCAAAGAAAATCCATCTGGACTCCGCTATACCGACATTGTCCTCGCTAGCCGAACCGTTGAAAGTGACCTCGGTATCCTCCAGAACGGCCAGGTCCTTTCCCGCATTCGCAATGGGTGGAGTTATGTCATCTATCGTAATATTGACGGTCTTGATGTCCCAGTTCCGGGCAAGGTCCAGCACTTTCAGTGTGATGAAATGATCCCCGGGATCCAAAAAGGTATGATATACCTTCTCGCCGCGAAGGGTCGCCGAGCGAACGGGTCCGTCGATCATCCATATCCAATCCGTTATCCCTATGTTGTCATACGATCTGGAACCGTCCAGCAAGATGCTCTCATCCTCATTGTAATAGGAGTCCATCAAAAACTCCGCTGTGGGTGATATGATATCTATTACAGCTACAGCACCGGATAGGTTCGCCCAGTTCCCCTCAGGATCGCATGCGTGAAAGCAGTAATTGATTGTATCAGTTGAGTTCAGAGGAACGGCCAATGCATGGGTGAAGATGTTAGAGCCTACCATACTGATGTTCATCCTATCATCTGAATTGGTCCAGTATTCGACATATACCGAAGATACAGCTATGTTGTCTAGGACCTCGACTGTAAATGTCAGTTCCTCCCCTGTCCCTATCTGGTTGAGTGTCAGGTCCCGGATGAAGACCGGCGGGAACAGGTCGGACACGTCCACTCGTTTCTCTGTCGTGGAATTCCAGTTGGATGAGTTATCAACTGCCGAGAACCTGTAGAAGAGGTCGGAATAGTTCAGCGGTATCTCAATATCGAAAAAGAAATTTTCCTTGGAAAGGGACATGGTTGAATTGTATCCAAATTCAATTCCGAACCGATACTCGACATGCACAGATGATATGGCAATGTTATCGGAAACGGAAACGATGAACTTGAACGGTTCTCCGGTGGATGCATTTGAAGGTGTCAGGTCGGATATGAACTCCGGTCCGTCATTATCTTTGACCGGCACGGTCTTCTCAGTTGTATTTGCCCAGTTCCCCGCAAGGTCCCTTGCACGGAATATATAATGGAGCGATTCGGTGGAATGTGTTGATATGTTGATCTCGTATCGATAAGGTCCTGTACCGCTCATGGAACGATTGATGATGGTTCCCTTACCGAACTGGAATTGGACAAAGACCCCTGAAATCCCAATATCGTCCGTTGCTTCGATCTCGAAACCGAACCTATCACCGGTTGTGGCATTATCATCGCTTTGGTCTTGTCCGAAGATAGGTCTGTTATTGTCAACCGTCAAGTTCAATTTAGTTATGATTACATCCCATTCGCCGTTATGGAGGGTATTAAAGGCATCTGTGGTCGTCGGGTATTGAACAACATCATCGTAAGATGCAAACCCTGTGATATATGCTCCCCCTTCATCATCTAATGCTATCCCCTTGCCATCATCACGTTTTCCGCTACCTAAATAGGTAGAATATTCTAGGAAAGAACCCGATGAATT
>Ga0105104_10003940_pt1 | contig 10417 bp, 7 predicted proteins | sample PPLLaktember2015_3_FD_87034 | JGI IMG/M metagenome (GOLD analysis project Ga0105104, IMG submission 87034) | Freshwater sediment microbial communities from Prairie Pothole Lake near Jamestown, North Dakota, USA - PPLs Lake P7 Core (6) Depth... | ecosystem: Environmental > Aquatic > Freshwater >... | reverse complement strand
GGCAATGCTGATGGTGCTGCCGTTGTCGAGGGTGACGGTGACGACACCCTGCGCTGCGCTGGTGAGCGTTGCGGTGTAGGTGATGTTGCCGCCTTCGGCCACGCTCGGGGTGGCGCTTAAGGATACGATGCTGGTAACAGGTGTAGTAGCGATAGCAGTAGCCGCAACACTATCAACAATCACAGCATCATTAATTACAACAGCTGGCACAGAATCAAGTCTATCAGCAGCGTTAGAATCAAAGATAAATCCAGAATCACCCAAATCACTATTAACTCTAAGCAAATCAACAAAACCAAATCCATAAGCGTTAGATTGCCCACCTAAACCAGCAGCGGTTTCTTCCAACACTTCATTGATATCCTTACCTTCTTCAATCGCTTTAATGACAGTATCAATAGTGGCTAAATTAATTGAGTTATCCAATGCATCCGGCACAAACACATTTGTGAGCTCTTCTGTAAAGGCGACCAACTGCTCGGCGCTGATGTGAATGACTCGGCCATTGGCGAGTTCAAGATCCACTTCCACACCACGCAACGTCTGGATGGTGTCTCCTGTCTGGATGCTGTCCCCCAAATGCAAATCGCGTTTTTCGCCATTATCTGAAATCAATGAGGCTACGCCTGTCATTGCTACTATTCTGCCGATTAATGCCATTTTGGTGTCCTAACTCTTGTAAATATTGCTATTAAACTTTTAACCACTATCGCATTAAATACCTTATTGATAGCTAAATATATTGTACTGATGGCCAATATAGGTAAGATGTTAAAAAGTGATTGTTTTAAACATAAAAAATTAACTTTAATAAAACCATGATATTCAAAAACTTGATCATGTCGTTAATCATCACACGTGTTAGTAAATCTGACTTTGTACAACATCCATATTGAATCAATGGAGCATGAGTGCCTAAAAGTTTCAAAATACGCCTGAATATATCAAAACCACTGGTTTGCACTGTGATTTTGTTCATGTTGATGCTATTTTGCTTTTCTTGTATTTTTGCGGCAGGTTATGACTTTGATAAATTAAGCGCAATCGCCAAACAAAAATACGGCGAAGAGGCTTACACAGATATTCTAGAGCTTCAACAATTAGTCTCGCAATTACAATCAGCCCCTGAAGCTGAAAAACTTAAAAAAATAAATGATTTTTTTAACGAAAAAGTCATGTTTGCGGATGATATTGATATTTGGGGGCAGACGGATTACTGGGCATCCCCACTGGAATCTATTGGTTTGCACGCTGGGGACTGTGAAGATTTCAGCATCGCAAAATATATGTTTCTAAAAGCCGTGAATATCCCAAACGACAAACTCAGGCTTACTTATGTAAGAGCAGAAATCAACTTCCATGGTCACAGGTCTGTAAGAGCACATATGGTACTGAGCTACTATTCAACACCGCAGTCAGAACCGTTGATTTTAGATAGCTTACGCCCTGAAATCTCCCCTGCGTCCGGAAGAAAAGACTTAACGCCTATTTTTAGCTTCAATGACAAAGGCATTTGGGTGGGCAATGGCAATAAACCAAAAGGTGATGCACAGTCACATCTCTCAAGATGGCGTGATGTGTTGTCGCGTATGCAGGCAGATGGATTAGAATAGATGAAAGTAAGGAATAAATATGTCACTGATTAAACAACTATGGCTGGCAATTGTCATCATCTTGACGCTAGCAGCTAGCGGGGCTTTTATTTTAAGCACGTTTGCCAGCAAATATTATTTTGAACAGCAGTTGCAAATGAAAAATGACGATAACGCAAATACACTTGCCTTATCGATGACCCAACTGCAAAAAGACCCTATCACCCTGGATTTATTACTGTCAGCGCAATTTGATACTGGCCACTATAAATATATTGGGTTAACGGACCCAAACGGCAAGGTTTTAAGCGAACGCGTCAACAAAAAGAGTCATACAAAGGCACCTGATTGGTTTGTAAAGCTCATTCCGCTGCAATTACATCCTGGGGTGGCTGATATACAGGATGGCTGGGCACAATACGGCACATTAAAAATAGAGAGTGACGCAAATTTTGCTTACGACAAACTTTGGGAAGTAACCATAATAATTGCACTATGGATACTTCTAATTGGGATTATCAGCTGTTACGCCGGCGGCCAAATGCTGAAGAGGATATTGAATCCACTCAACGATGTTGTAAATCAAGCAGAATCTATTGGCGAAAATCGATTCATCATGATTGATGTTCCTAAAACCAAAGAGTTTAAGGCTGTTGTAAATGCAATGAACTCCCTCTCCAACCGAGTTAAAAAGACTGTCAGCGCAGAATCTGCCAGACTAGATCAGCTACGTCTTGAGAATAACTTTGACCATGTCACAGGTCTCATGAATCATGATTATTTTGTTAAAAATCTGGATGCAAATATCAGCCATGAGGAATATTTCCATGAAGGTGTTTTAATCATATCCAGACTAACGAACCTTGCAATAATTGACCAAAAGTTAGGTTACAAAGAAACCAATATGCTATTAAAAAGGATTGCCGATGCATTACAAAGCTTATGCCAGCAACATTCCGAGCTCTCTGCGGGCAGGTTAAGTGGTGCTGATTTTGCAATATTTTCTAGCCAGCCAATAGACAGCTACACTTTTGGCAATCAAATCAAAAAGCTACTGGAAAAAATAAGTAATATTGATAAAACACCACTGACAGTTGATTTCGTTACAGTATCAACTCGCGTAACCACCTCAGATAGCGCGACAAAAATAGTTGAATTAGTACATCAAGTCCTGGATGAAATTGGCACCGATCACAACAATATATTACATGTCATCAACTCAGGCGATTTGGAGCGGTACCAAAATAGCCCCCAAAACGAATGGATGCAGTTACTGACTTCTGCGTTAGATAACAAAAGAATTAAACTTGAACGTTACCCAGTTGTTAATCAAGCTGGCGAATTAATACATTTTGAATCGCCGGTAAGGCTACAACTGACACCTGACGGCAAATGGTTCTGCGCAGGTGAATTTATCACATGGGCAACTCAATTGCATTTAATGGGCCGCGTAGATGAATTGGTATTTGAAACGGCTGTAGATTCACTTAGCAAAGGAGCCCAACCCATCGGCCTTAATGTTTCAGCCACAGCCATGTGTAATCCATCATTTATCGAAAAAATCATTAACCTGATTAAAATCAATCCGCAAGTCGCGGATAAGTTGTATTTAGAAATACCTGAACAGGATGCATTTAATCACTTGCTGGAGTTCCACAACTTCTGCAGCCAAATCAAGCCACTTGGCTGCAAAATTGGTATTGAACACGTCGGATCACACATCGCACGTTTAGGCGAGTTGCATGATATCGGTCTGGATTACATTAAGATTGATGCTTCGGTGATTCGCGGTATTGAGTCAAGTGAGGCGAATAAAACGCTATTGCGTGGCTTGTGTATGATTGCACACTCTATCGGCGTACTTGCCATTGCTGAAGGCGTGCATACTGTGGATGAAATAGCAACGCTAAAACAAATTGGTATCGATGGCATGACTGGGCCAGGCATCACCATCTAAGTGATAACCAAAACTAACTACGGGAACTTTTACTCAAACTCAACTGTGAATTATTAATACTTTGCTGTTTATTAAGCATGAGGGCCAATTGCAACCTGTCTCTTGCTCCCAGGCGCTCAAAAGTCTCAGCCAAGTGCGCTTTAACCGTACGTTCGGTAATATTTAATATTCTCGCTATTTCTTTGTTGCTCAAACCTTTTGCCGCTTCAATAGCAACTTCTTTTTCTCTTTTTGTTAAGCGCGAGAGCAAGTCATCAACATACTCCGGCTGGTTACCTGCAAGTTTGGTAGAAGTCTCTATCAGTCTCTGCAACAGCGCTTGCCCAAGCCATAGGCCGCCATGACTAATCACTGTTTTAATTTCGGCTAACGCTTCATGTGAAGAATAAGCGTGTGCGTATCCCATCGCGCCTAAACTTAAAGCATGCAAGGACTCGGCGTGATTTGGCATGTTAGCCAATACGACAATTTTTGCATTTTTATATTTTTGCAATATAGTCGCAATCGTATTGGACATCCACTGTTGCCGATCCTCATGCATATGCAACCAAAACACTAACGACTCATTAGCAGCCACATCCGAATTTGTGGGGATATCTAAAATATCCGCAGCCAAAATAGAATCAGGAAAAGCTTCTACCCAGCTACTAATACGCTCATGCAATGTACTAATAAATATATCCTGCATTTATCTCTCACTGAAAGCGTATGACTTCGCTTTTAATACTGGTTTAAGCAAATAAGAAAGTACCGTTTTTTTACCTGTCATAATATCAACCTGAGCTACCATACCAGGAATAATTGGCAGGCCTTTACCAATGCTTGACTGTAGAGTACGAACTCTCACAATGTAATAAGCATTACCTTTTTCGTCTACGATAGAATCAGCTGAAATGTTTTCAACAACAGCATCTAAAGCACCATATATGGTGTAGTCGTAAGCAGTTAATTTCACTACAGCTGGCTGCATGAGTCGAATGAATGCGATGTCTTTAATTTGAATCTTGGTTTCCAGAATCAGCGCATCATCTGTCGGCACCACTTCCAGCACTTCTTTTCCAGGCTGGATAACGCCGCCAACTGTATTAAAAAATAAACGACTTACCTTACCATTTACCGGCGATTTCAAAACGGACTGGTTAACCTTATCTTTAAGTGACACACTGACTTCAAAAAGACTATTTAATCGCGCAGTAACATCGTTTAACTCCGTACGCACTTTACTCTTAAAATTCTGTTCTACTTCAGAAATCTTGCGTCTAGCCTCGCCAATCGAGCTTTGAACTCGAGCAATTTGTGCGCGTGTCTGATCAATGTCACTTTTTGCTCTGGAAGTCTCTCGTTCCAATTTAAGTATGTCGATTTCAGATACAGCACCGCTTGCAAGTAAAGGCTTATTCGCAGCAAGTTCCTTAGTTGCAGAATCGTAATTTTTTTCTGCGATTTCTTTTTTAAACTGGACTTCCATTAGCTCCTTTTCACGCTGTACCATCTGGTCTCGCGCAATATTTATAGCAGACTCAAGCTCCTCTTTGCTTGAGGCATATAACGCATATTCCTGGTCATAAATTTCCGGAACTTCTTTACGCACTATTTCAGGCGGATTAAATGCCGTACCTTCAGCAAGTGATCTTAGCCTGAACTGTTTAGCCAAAAACGCTAAATACTGTGCTTGATTTTCTTTCAAAGAAGAAACTGCGCGTGTTTCATCAATACGAATCAATGGTGTACCGATTAATACGGTTTGTCCTTCTTGTACTAGAATCTCTGAAACGATACCGCCATCCAGAGATTGAATCACCTGCACTTGTTTCGACGGAATGACTCGTCCTTCCCCTCTGGTCAATTCATCCACTTCTGCAAACATTGCCCAAATTATCAGCACCCCTAAAATAGACGCAATGGTATACAGCAAGAGTTTAGCTTTAACCGGGGTTTGCTCCAGAATCGCCAAGTCAGCCTCATCATCCCAGTGCAAATCCTCTTTAGTTTCCGTCGGTGTCCATCGGTCCAAAAAGTAATATATAGGCTTGGTTAACCAGGCCTGACCTTTAAGAAACCGATTGATGGTATCTAACTTTTTAAATAGTTGTTCACTCATAGCGCTTTACCTATCTTGCCGTTTCTTAATGCTTCAGTGACCTGATCCTTAGGCCCATCAGCAACGATTCTGCCAGAGTCAATCACGATGATTCTGTTCACCAAATCATACAAAGAAGATCTGTGAGAAATTAACACCAGTGTTTTATGTTTGGTCGATTCAACCAATCGTTTTTTTATCGCATCTTCACCCGAGTGATCCATCGCACTGGTTGGTTCATCCAACAGCAATATCGCAGGCTTGCCAATGAAAGCGCGCGCGATACCAACACCCTGTCTTTGCCCCCCTGATAAGGTTTCACCACGTTCACCCACCAGCAGATCGAAACCTTTAGGATGCGAATTCACAAACTCATCTATACCGCCAACATGTGCTGCTGCCAGCACGGCAGCGTCATCCACATGAGGAGCTGAAATGGTCAAATTATCCCGCATTGACCCATAAAACAATTGCGTATCCTGCTGTACGTAGCCGACGCTTCGTCTCAATTCCGCAGGGTCTATTTGGCGTGCATCGATGCCATCGATCAAAATCGCACCTGAGGTGGGCTGGTACAAACCAAGTATTAGTTTATGAATCGTTGATTTGCCTGAGCCCATACGGCCAAGTATGGCCACATGTTCGCCCGCTTTGATTTTAAATGAAACTTTTGTTAAAGCATCTTCTTCAGCACCGGGGTAACTAAATGAAACTTCTCTAAACTCGATATCACCATTAAAAGCAGGTCTGGATAAGAATGAGCTATCCAGTGGGCGCTCAACAGGTCTATGCATAATTTCATCTAACGATGCTAAGGAAGTTGCTGCATTGTGATATTGCGTTAATAGTCCTGCAGTTTGTGCAATAGGCACCAGCGCACGAGAAGCGAGCATCGTACATGCAATCAAGCCGCCCATCGTCAATTCGCCATTAATCACCAAATAAGAACCTAGCACCACCAGCGTGATTGCAATTAACTGCTGTATGCTTGTTGCGCCATTATTAATAGAAGATGACAGTAAACGCAATTTACTGGTCACTTCTGTCAAGAAATGTGAACTATGCTCCCACTTGCGCTGCATCTGCCCTTCAATACCTAAAGCTTTCACGGTTTCAAGCCCAACCAGACTTTCAATCAGGGTGGCGTTTCTAATAGCACTGGCGCGGTACATGGTCTCAGACAGATCATGCATTTTTGTTTGCACACTGAATGAATAGACCAGGATCACCACTGCACCAAGCATCACCGGAATGATCATCGGCCAGGAAATCCAGGCGATAACCGCAATAAAAATCAGGCCAAAAGGAATATCAATAAGTGTTGTAATCGTGGCAGAAGTGATGAAATCCCGAACAGTCTCGAAAGAACGCAGATTGTTAGCAAAAGAACCTACTGAGTTCGGTCTCTGCTCCAGGCGTATGCCTAATACCTGCTCCATAATACGAGTGGTAAGTTTGACATCGACTCTGGTACTCGCCCAGTCAAGAAAATAACCGCGCATCGTACGTAGCACCAAATCGCCAATAACTATCAATGCAATACCGATTGCCAACACCCATAAAGTTTCAGTTGCTTGATTTGGCAAAACACGGTCATATACATTCATGGTAAAAAGCGGCATCGCCAACGCGAACATATTCACAACAAAAGCTGCAATCATGATGTCGCGATAAATGCGGCTATTTTCTGCAAGCGAGCCCCAGAACCAGTGGTGTAATCTCACTTTACCTACGCTTGGGGCACGTAGATCAAACGTATATTTAACTTTTGCAACAATAAGATAGCCTGAACTTCTGTCTACCAGCTCATTCAGCGGCATCAGCACTTCCGCATCGCCAAGCTCAGGAAAAATAACGCCAACCTGATTGTTATCCAAATCCAGTTTGGTTATTACACAAGCTTCTTCATCTTTTAACAGCAGTATCGCCGGTAAAAATTCCTGGCGTACTTTATCAAGTGGTTTTTTTAAAATCGTTACCGCTAAATTGACACGGTCTGCCGACCGCTTTAATAAAGCTGGCGTCATTTTTCCATCTCGCAGTGGCAGCCCAGACATCAGCGCATCTCTAGAAGTTGCCACCCCATACATACGACAAATTAAGGCCAGACTATCCAATAAGGAATCAACCACGCCATCATTTTTTATTCGGTTCAAATCCTCGATGCTCATGCTTTTTACCTTTTAATAATCACCTGACTAGATTCATTATGCTACTTGCATACTTATCATTCAATGATATAGAGCAAATAGCATGCCTATTTAAAACAAACGAATCACTAACAAACCAGTAAGGTTGTTAACCTACGTTCCTTAAGCACATATCAGCATAATAAATGTAAGACGCTATCATTGGTGAATATTAACCCTTTCGGGTAAATGGATAAGTGCAAGCACGTAAGTGTTAACACCTATCTCAAGCACTGTTTAAACAAAGTAAATTAAGTGTAATATACAAATTCTTTTGACTCGGTATCTACATTTAGCGATTTAGAAATGGCGTTGACAAATTCCCTGGATCACCTGAGTTTTCAAGCACTATTCAATGCGCTGGCAGACGCTATGCTATTGGTCAATGAAGCCGGATACGTCATCCTTGCCAACCCTGCCACATATACTCTGCTTGACTATAAAGAAAATGAAATATCCGGGCTACCAGTTAACAAGTTATTATCAGGACTATACCGTGGCCAGCACAATCAGCAGAATGACTTTGCCCCCACCAAGTTAAATCAACACTTCAAAACCAAAGACAATCAACTTATTGCACTAACTCAAAATGGCAAGAAATTGCACGTACGTATCAGTACTGTCACTCTGCAAGCTCAAGGGCAACCTATCGTTGCAATCACACTTTATGACGACAGGCGCTACCAAGCTGAAGAATCCCTGCGCTTGAGCGAAGAACGTTTGAGCCTAGCCAAACGCGCAGCTGGCCTTGGCGTATACGATCGCGATTTGACTAACAATTTATTGTACTGGGATGAGCGCTCACGTGAGCTTTGGGGGCTGGCGCCAAATGAAGAAATTACATATGAGAAATTTGAAGCTTGCATACACCCTGATGATCAAGCATCCAGATATGCCGCACTCTGCCGTGCGCTTGATCCAGACAGCAACGGGGAATATCAGACTGAATTCAGGATTAAGCGCAAAAGTGATGGTGCAGAATGCTGGATAGCCACAGTCGGACAAATAAGCTTTGAAGCTGGTCAGCCAATAAGGCTGTTAGGACTTATGCGTGATATCACAGAACTTAAGGCCATGGAGCACCAAAGCCATGAACGGCGCCACGAAACTGAGGCTCTGGTTAAACAGCAAATTGCCGTTCAAACTGCTTCTGCCATTGCCCACGAAATCAATCAACCATTAACTGCAATTTCAGCTTACAGCGAGGTAGCTTTGCACAGCATAAAAAGCAACAATATGAACCCGGAGAGCTTATGCCGTGTACTTGAGGGTTGTGTAACTCAAGCCCAACGCGCAGGAGACACGCTTCACGAATTGCTCAATTTTCTAAGGCAAAGTGACCTTATCGCTGAACCGGTAGATATTAATCACCTTGTAAAGACTTCAATAGACATTGCAAAAAAAGATGGCTATGGTGGATTTAATCCAGCACTTGATCTAGAGAAAAACATGCCACCTGTCCTCTGCAACCCGCTGCAAATACAAAAGGTGATACTCAATCTGGTACGCAACGCTATCGAGGCCATCCGCGGATCAAGCATTACCACAGCTAACATTACGATTAAAGTTCATAAAATGGCGAGAAAAAATATGGCTCTGGTCACCATACAGGATAATGGCCCCGGATTTGACAATGAAATAGCCAAGCGCATTTTTGAGCCATTTTTTACTACAAAATCTAAAGGCATCGGCATGGGGCTTGCCATCAGCCGCTCCCTAATTGAGGCCAACGGCGGGAAACTTTGGCATGATCCTGATGCCGGTGCAGGCGCTACAATTCATTTCACTTTACCTTTTGCACCTTGAGATCTCTCCATATGAGCACATCCGAACCCACCGTTTTTATTGTTGATGATGATTCTGCAGTCAGGGACGCCCTTATGCTCATGATTGAGCAGGAAGGCATTGCCGTAAAAACATTTAACAGCGGCGATGATTTTCTAGCCGCTTACCAGCCGGAATGTCTTGGCTGTGCGATAGTCGATATACGCATGCCGGTCATGGATGGCATGCAGCTTCAGGATGAGTTATGCCAGCGCAATATTTTATTGCCTATTGTATTTCTTACCGGGCATGGTGATATTCCGTTAAGCGTAAAGGCTGTAAAGGCAGGTGCTGTAGATTTTCTCACTAAGCCAGTAACACGCGAGAACCTGCTTGCTTCAGTACGATCAGCTATTCTGGAAAGCAGAAGACTAATAGCGCAGCTTGAAAATGGTCAGGATGCAAAATTGAGACTGACAGATTTAACCGAGCGTGAACGCGAAGTGATGGCGTTAGCCGTTGCAGGTTCCCCAAACAAGGAGATTGCCCGTCGTCTTGGCATCAGCCATCGCACAGTGGAAATTCACAAATCCAAAATTATGCATAAGACAGGCGCTATCAACCTATTGGATTTAGCCAGAATTGCCAATGAAGGCGGATTGCTCGGATAATTGGCTTTGAAATTTAGCTATCCATAAAGCTTAGCAGTCCATAAAGTTCTACCCACTGATTCTGTTTTAACTGTGCCTATACGTGCTCGCGCGGATTATCCTGCACTGAGATTCTTGATAACTTGTCTTTAACTCGTACGTTTCAAAAAATCGTGATGTAAATG
>Ga0105104_10003939_pt1 | contig 10417 bp, 5 predicted proteins | sample PPLLaktember2015_3_FD_87034 | JGI IMG/M metagenome (GOLD analysis project Ga0105104, IMG submission 87034) | Freshwater sediment microbial communities from Prairie Pothole Lake near Jamestown, North Dakota, USA - PPLs Lake P7 Core (6) Depth... | ecosystem: Environmental > Aquatic > Freshwater >... | reverse complement strand
ATTTGATATTGGATCGACAATCTTCACAAGCGATTCATGATACATTATCTTTAGCAATTTCAGTTATTTCATTTTCCATCAGCTTCCATAAATTATCTGGTTTGAATCCCTTTGGGGTCACAAATTGTATAACGACATATATTTAAGTATCCTGACATTAATGAGCAGCTCTATTCACTGTTGATCTGGCACATCATAATCAAACAAAAAATAGTTCAAGTTATTGTTCTAGATATACAAAAGGAATTTTCGCTTATTACTGAAGTATGAAGGTATTTCCACCTACTTCAAAATCGAAATAATCTATTTTTTAATTATCTTATAGTTTCTTGATCCTTCTGGTGAATTAATTCGTAAAATATAATTCCCAACTTCAAGCGCATCAATTTGGATTTCTTTGTGCGTAGCATCAAGATTGGTTTTAAATTGCAACTGACCATCCATATTGTATATTTCAACTGTCGATCCGGAAGTATAAGCCTCCGGAATTTCAATGAACAGCTGACCGGATGTGGGATTGGGATAAATCGAAGAATTATTTGAGATGTTGTTTATAGCCGTGGGAACAAGTGCTTCATGGACTATATTTGATTTGGTAGAATTTACCAGCATTTTCTTGTGCATGTAAGATTTTAATGCTTCTGGTAAATTTATATCACAGCTATTCGGACTGATTACTTCAACCTGGTAATAAACATCTTCATCAGGTGGCTCTAAATCCGAAAATTGTGTACTGCTTCCGGAGGTGGTGCCGATCAATTCAAGATTTTCATTGTTGACGCCCCTGTAAATATTGTAAGTTGACACACCAAATCCCTCATAAGGTTCCCAGATTAAGTTCCAGGAATCATTTAACCCGGAGCTTACAGAAAGATGCATCGTTTTGTGTGGGGCACTAAATTCCGATTCCTGTCCACATACATCCATCATTGATAACTTGTATTTATTTGAATGTATTTCGGGGTATGACGTTGAGTCCCTGAAGAAACCATAATTATAATAACCGACACTTCCAATTTTCTCATACTGGTTCGTTACATTTTTTTCCCTGTAAATGAAAAAGGAATCAATCCCTTCCCATGCTGGTTTGCTCCAGTAAAGGATGTTCTTATTGGATGTATCAACACTAGCGATACAGATTTCCGGGCTCTGCATTCTTTTCAGGGTAATATTAACATCCGTAGTTACCTGGCATCCTTTTGAAGTTTGCATCGTGACAGTATAATGTCGGTTTTCCTGGCCAGAAATGATAGGATCTATAATGTGAGGATCGCTAAGGCCGACTTCCGGACTCCATGAATAATTCACTGCATCATAGGCTGATAAGTTTGTAAACAACTGAGCTTTTTTGGATTCAGTGCAGCTTAAATACATGTCATTACCATATAAAGTCAGAGGTTGAATGAATAACAGCTTCGTGCCGTGGTCTCCCTGACAATCCAGTTGACCCGATGCCTGACCTGATATGATGAGCGTATCAACATAGAGAGTATCAGTACCCCATAAAAACCAAAACAAAAAATTCATATCTGCTGGAGGAATAACCATAATTGAATCAAAATCATTGCATATTGTTACAGTATCATATGCCTGATAATCTGCGAAAAAAATCGTATCCCTTACCGTGCCCTTCACATCTTTTGAAAGTGCAGTAAATATGGATACTGCTGCAAAAATGTATGGTAGTATTCTCTTTATATTCAGTTTCATATTAAATTATTTAATGAATGAATCATAATAAATAAGGCAAATGATCTACGAAATTTTTTGTAGGAATGTTACTCCTTTTTTACAGAAATTTTGGTATAACTTTTTAAATAATTGATAAACTAATCAATAGTAATTAAAAATTTAAAAGAATTACCACTTCTCCGGTTGATGTGAATGTGAAAACATAAAGTTCAATATTCTACTTTCTTGAAGGATTTCGGAAACTTATAACCAATGATTTTCTCATTAAAGGTCGAAGAAATATATGCCTTTTTCGAGGTTATCACCGATTTTTCCACCTCCCTGAAAATTCAAGCTTTTTTCAATATTCCTAAAACTGATCATAGCTATATTGCGTATAATAAATTTTATTCTAATAATAATTTATCCCAAATTAATATTGAAAAAGCTTTAATAAGAATATTTTCTGACCCAAATAATTATGAAAAAAATTCTAATGCTCTCTGTATTGTGTGGCTTTCTGTTAAATGGCATCTCACAAAGGACTTTTTATGTTAAAATTAATAGTCGATCTGAAATAACATGCGGAGATAGTCTGCAGTTGGTTGCCGATCTTGTAACGCCTGTTTCAATAAAAATAATTTCGTTAGGTATTTATCCGGATATTATAGGATTACAAATAGTCGATAAAAATAATAATATTATCATCAATGATCTTTATATATGGGTGGACCTCAATGAAACCGTTGATTCAACAATATTTTTAAAAAGTGGAATTTACATACTAAAATGGGTGGATGGAGGCGCAAATGTCTTAAATCCCATAATCAGCGGAAATATTGGTGGATGGCATTTGGTGGATAATCAAGCCCAAATTGAATTTAAAGTTGACACACTTGTTAATAGTAACAACGTGACTTTCAGCTGGCCCGATGTGGGTTCTCATACTAACTCAATTGAAATTGCACCTAATAAATCGGATACTTATAAAGTAATTGCAACCTATCAAGATGGAAGTTCTGAAAAAGACTCAATGGAAGTGAAAGTCAATCCGCTCACGGCGACAGTTTATAATACCACGGTTTCATGTGGAAATACCGCTCAATTAATTGTTACCACAAATTATAATGGATACGGAGATGTGACATATAACTGGACTCCTTCCTCTGGCTTGAGTTCTACAAACATTGCAAATCCTATTGCCACTTTGAAATCAAATGCCGAATATATTATAGAGGTGGAAACGACAAATGGATGTTTGGCAAAAGACACTGTAAATTTAAGTACCTCTGTAATCTCATTTGATCCATCTATTTGTTTTGTTACAGTAGACGAGAATGACAAAAACGTAATAGTATGGAAGGATGAACAAAATCCTGCTATTGATTCATTATTTATTTATAGGGAATCTTCGATACAGACTGACCAATTTGATCTGATTGGAAAAATTTCACCTGCAATCAATTTTTTTATAGATACTGCTTCCAATGCAAGGGTACAATCAAATAAATACAAAATTGCCGCAAAAGATATTTGTGGATTTCTGACGGAAAGAAGTTCAGAACACAAAACGATGCATCTTAACATAAACAAAGGGATTGGGGATAACTGGAACTTGATCTGGGAACAATATGTAGGTGTAACAGTATCAAGTTACAGGATTTATCGAGGGACATCTAAATCAGACTTGTCTTTGATAGGAACTTCATCCGGCAGCAATACCTCATTCACTGATGTGACTGCTCCTTCTGGTGACGTTTATTATCAAATAGAAGTTATTTTACCCGTAGATTGCTCACTTCTCAAAAGGACTGGTCAAACAAGTTCTCGCTCAAACATTATAAGCAATATCGATGTAACAACTGGTTTAAAGGATAATTCAATTTCAAAGATGCTTGTATTTCCAAACCCTGCTAAAGATGAACTTTACATTAATAATGGGATGCCTTCTAAGTCAAATATCTTTATTTATGATCTTCAAGGCACTTTAGTATTAAGTCAACAAGTTGATATTTATCCTATTAACATATCAAAGTTGGCCAAAGGTATTTATTCGGTAAAACTTGTCAATTCAGGAGAAGTTCTAATAACCAAATTTATTAAAGAATAATATCAATTAAAATGACTACAAGATATATGAATTGATTTTGTCGAATAACCCATCAATTATCATTTATCAGTAATAAAATGAAAATCGGATACATTGACAGCCCTATGCCGGAAGTAATGCAATTTATAAATTAAATATTAATGTCGTTTAATTAATCCTAAAAGTATTATAAATATTGATAACTGCTTATAAAATAGTTCTTTGACATAGTGTAGTTAAAATAAGTCTGTATTAGCCTACAATATCTTAGAAATTGTCCGACCAGGTAGAAAAATGAAAGAAAAAAGCGGCCAAAGAAACTACGCTATATGAATTATAAGGCTTTATAGCTTAAATAAACGACATTGATATACAAACTGTAATTAGATTAATTATGAGACGAAAAATTTATATAAGGGGATTAATTGTTGCTTTTGGATTATTAATTACTCAATTATTATTTTCACAGAAATTTGCAAATAATTGGTTGGTTGGAAATTTTGGGCTTGAATTCCAGAATGATTCTGTTTCCATTAGAAAGGATTACGCCCCTCATGAAAATAGGGGCGCAGGAATAATAAGTGATCAAAATGGAGATTTATTATTTTATACGGATGGTTTTAGTGTCTGGAATAAAAACCATGAACGCATGCCCAATGGCGATAGCATAACTGTAAATCATACCAGTCATTCCATTCAGTTGTCATTAGTAGTCCCAAAACCAAATTCAAATTCATTGTACTATGTTTTTACTGTGGATCCCTGGAACGGCCAGGAGAGTTCAGGTTTGTACTATTCAATTGTGGATATTAGTCTTAATAATGGTTTGGGCGATGTAATTCAAAAGGGAACAAAAATCCTTGACAATGTTACTAATAGATTTACAGCAGTTTATCATAGCAACCTTAATGATATTTGGATAATTATTAACATGCAAAACACCAATAATTATTATTCATATTTAATTTCAGGATTGGGTATATCATCACCAATTATTAGCTCTGTAGGCCATCAAATTACTTTAGGTTTTGATGGACAACTTAAAGCTTCTCCTGATGGACAAAAGGTTGCATGTAGTCATAATTACCCCACTAGTGAAGGTTTTGACTTATTTGATTTTGATAATATAACCGGGGAATTATCCAACCCTATGAGTTTCAAGTTGCCAGCATTATCCAGGGGCTGTGATGGAATCGAATTTTCACCGGATGCTTGTAAATTATTTGTATATCAGATTGGTAGTTCTGGTGAAAGCGGATTATACCAGTTTATTATCTCAAGTCAGAATTATGATGAGATTAATAATTCTAGAATACATTTAATCAGTGAGAATTTCAATAGTTTTAAGGAAATGCAGCTTGCGCCCAATGGTAAAATCTATATTACAAAAGGAGGAGGTGGTGGGGGTACTGAACATCTTGGAGTTATTGAAGATCCCAATAATTATGACAAAGCATGTAATGTAAATGAGAACGGATTGTATCTTGAGGGCGAGAGCTCGTTTGTTGTCAAGCTACCAATTTTTATTCAGAATTACTTTTATAAAACAAGTTTCACTTATGACAATACCTGTCAGTCCAGTTCGATTAAGTTCAACATCACAAATCTCCACCGGTTAGATTCAGCCCGTTGGACTTTTGGCGAAGGCAGTTCTTCGAGGTTACTAAATCCCGTATTTCAATATACTCATGCAGGGAATTATAATGTTACATTGTTCGCCTACTATCCTGGTAAAACGGATACAATTGTTAAACAAATAATCATCAACGCCTTTTCACCATTTGACCTGGGTAACGATACAACAGTATGTTACGGTCATGAGCTTTCAGTAGCAGAAAAATTCAAATCGTATCATTGGAATACTGGTGATACAACCAAAGCAATAAAAATCAACAATAATGGGAAATATAAACTAACCGTTGAAAACTCGTTCGGATGCTTTTCTTCCGATTCGATTTTTATGGGTGTTGTTGCTTTGCCGGTTATAAGTTTACCCGATACCATGGAGATGGGAGAGCTTGATTCTATCTATCTCAATGGGGGAGTCTTTAGCTCCTATTCATGGAACACAGGAGAAATAAGCCCTTCAATTTATGTTAGGAATGAAGGGTGGTACTCCGTTTCCGTAAAAAACAACTCAGGATGTATAGCAGCAAAATCAGTGTTAGTGGTCAGGAATAAGTCAATAGAAAATGAAGAAAACACCGATTGGATTGTTCTTAATCCTAAACCAACGTTACTTCCCGGAAATGATGTTTACTTTATAAATGATCAAACAGGTTTTATAGTTACAAACAAAGAGCTTTTCAGGACTAAGAACGCAGCAAGCACCTGGGAAAAAGTGATGAATATTACTTCGGGGAAACGTATCGCTTTTAAAAACATGATCGGTTACATTATTGGTGATAATGGAACAATCTACAAATCAACGCATTTGGGTGATGGGTGGAACAAACTCAATGTAAATTTTACAGATAATTTAAATGCAATATCCTTGATCCATCAGGATACTGTTTTGATTACAAGTGACAACAAAATTTTCATTTCTGATGATGGCGGAATGTCGTGGAAAATAAATAGTATTAATGGTGTAGATATTGAAGATTCGTACTTTACAAGCTCTAGGACCGGCCATATTGCCTGTAAATACGGGAGTATACTTAAAACCATCGATAGTGGGGATAATTGGTATGTTACTGAAAGTACCAATATATCTCCATCAGACTTCTTCCGGATTACCTTTGTGAATGAAAAAATAGGATATGCAACACAGCAACACAGTGAAATTTACAAAACAATCGATGCAGGAGAAACCTGGAAAGAGATTGCAAGTCCTGATGCTTCATATGGAATTCATTTTATTAACGAGAATGTTGGTTATATTGCCGGTGAAGATGGTGCAATTCACAAGACAGCAGATGGTGGTAAAACATGGGTGTGGAAAGGATTTAACTGGCGAATAGATGGCAATGACATATATTCCATATTTTTTATTGATGAAGACAATGGTTTTGCTACCGGATTGAGAGGACGAATAATTAAAACTATAAACAGCGGTACTTCATGGAGTGAATATGCACTTACATATAACGATATAAAACAGCTTCAGTTTACTTCTATCCACATTGGATATGCTTTGGTTGGAAACGAATTATTTAAAACGACTAATAAAGGAGATAAATGGACAGGACTGGGTCCAATTCGTTTCAATACTAAGATGAATGCGATGGATTTTGTTAACGATAGCCTTGGTTACATAATAGGCGGTGGAGAGTCAGGAACTTCAGGGTCAGAAGAATCGGTTTTCAAAACAACAGATGGAGGTGTAACATGGAACTTTACCAGTAAAATTCCTTCATTCTATGAAAACCTTTATGCGATTGATTTTGTGGATAATAATATTGGATTTGTCAGTGGTGGTTATAATCAAAAAGGTGTTTTTAAAACTTCTGACGCAGGCCAAAATTGGGAACGAGTTGAGATCTTTAGCTTTGGACAAATTCAATTTCTAAATGGACAGGTTGGTTATGCCACAAATACACCTAGCGATTACAGCAAAATTTATAAAACAATTGATGGAGGAAAGACCTGGACAATAAAGTTTGAAATTGATGAGGATATTGAATCCTTTCATTTTATTGATGAAAATATTGGATATCTGATTGGAGATAACGCCCTTCTTTATAAAACGACCAATGGAGGAATAACCTGGAAAAAACTGGTTATCCCATATGAATATTATATAGATATAAAGTTCTGTTCGAACAATATAGGTTATAATCTAGATGAAGAGGGAAAATTGTACCAAACAATGGACGGAGGACTCAATTGGGAACATATTTATAATATGTCCGGAATAAATTCGATTGAACTTAGGGATAAAGATATCTATATTTCAGGTACATATGGGAAGATATTGAAAAATACTATCCGTTACGATTCTGTTCATATTTACTTAGTACCAGTAAAAAACGCCTTAAGTACTAAAGCAACGTTAAAAGGTATTGTTTCATCGAATGGTGGGGAAATTTTGGATATTCAATTTCAATATGGATTGAATCCATTGTTTGAAAATAGTATTAACGCAAACCCTGGCATTATGCATTCAAATACAGCTGATAGCGTGTTTGTTAACATAACAAATCTGATGGCGAATACTCAATACTATTATAGAATTAAAATTAGTTATAATGGAGGTGATCAAACAAGCAATTATTCAACCTTCAAAACCCCTCCTGAATACGAAATGACTATGAATTATGTTAATAATACTTCTTCAAATGATGCTGAAGTGACTGGTAAAGTAACCTCAAATGATGCTGAAATTTCTAATATCAAATTCCAATACAGCATTGATACAATGTTTACTTGCAATATTGATGCCATACCCAATTCCGTTTCAGGCGAAACAAGCAAAGTTATAAATGGCAAATTATTACTTCTGGAACCGAATACTAAATATTACACACGAATAAAAGCCATTTATAATGGCAAAGAAATATATAGTCACGTGGTGAACTTCACCACCAAGCCGGAATATTTAATCAGTATATATTCTCCTTTTATAAATGGTACTGATGTGACATTGAAAGCATTCGTGATCCCATATAAAGATACGATTGATAATATTGTGTTTGAATATGGTAAAACTAGGGAATATCTTAATTTTGTTACAGCAACTCCAAATCAAATTCTTTTAAATAGTTTTACAATTATTCAGGCAAACTTGGCAGGTTTAGAACCCAATTCTGTTTATTATTACAGAATTAAAGCCAAACAGGGATCCAATACCATATATTCTCAAGAAAATATTCTGAACTTAGGAGGGGGTGTAATCATAGTTCCAGTCGAAATTCAACAGAAATCTGACAGTTCAGTAATATTACAGGGTTTGGTAAATTCAAATGGAATATTTATATATAATATTCAATTTGAATATGGTACATCTGAAGATTTGGGTGATTCAATACAATCTTATCCATCTTATTTATATGATAGATTGACTTATACCATCAAAACTTCTTTAAACAGTTTGCTTCCTTTAACAAAATACTATTTCAGAATAAAAGCGACAGATGGTACAAATATTTATTATTCTGAGAAATTTTCATTTACATTGGGCAAAATTACAGGGATAGAGATATTTGAAGACATCAATAATGTTGAAGTCTATCCCAATCCGACCTCTAACTATTTGATAATAAAATCGCCTTCACCAATTAAACGAGTTGAACTTATTGATTTTGATGGCAAAATAAGAGAGCAGAAAATAAACGAAAATTTGCTGGATATATCGGATTATCCCGGAGGTCTCTATTTTATTAGAATATACACAGATAATGAAGTGATAATCAGGAAAATAATAAAATATTAACGCAAACTATCCGGTAACAACTATAAGATTGTCGCAGTATACTGTTAGCGATTAGGTGACTTAAAGTGGAAAAATTGGTGTTAGGGAACACTGCTAGCCGGAGTATCTTTACCACCCAATTTGTAATCCAAAGTACTGTTAATATGTTATTTGTAAAATTGCATTATTTCTGGCGAAACGTGGTCAATAGTACCGATTATTCCTCACGTTAATCCAGGAAAGAAGGAAAATCGCAATTCATCAAAACACACTTTTCCAAATTTTTAATGTCCTGATAATCAGCACTTAATTCTTATTTATTATTAAAAAATACATGTTAACTCTTTGATCTTCTACAATTCATGTATAAAGTGGTTTCGAACTCCGTCTCCTCAGGTTCACGAATATAGATGGGCTCATTAACGGCCTTTGGATTACCATATTACCCGTAATCTTTTGCTCTTAAAACCTTACTTATGATATATACGTAAACACTATAGGTTCGTAGGGTCAATCTGTGAATGCAAAAAAACAATTAAGGTTAATGCAGATCCAATTTTTACGAGAAATCATAACAATTCCCCTCAAAGGGAAAATTTATAGTGATAATAGAAATCGATAGAGCAAATATTAAAAATTTTATGAATTAATTATTAATTAGATAATATGATGAAAAGTAATTTGAAATTGGCATTATTGATTGGTTTTATGTTAATAGTTGAATACTCGCAGGCCCAGGTAAAAATTGGGCCTAAATTAGGATTGAACTTATCAACTATGACGTTAAGATCTCCCATGGTATGGGTTGATCCTAAGACATTGATTGGATTTAATGTTGGCATTATTACTGAGATTTCATTAAAAAATGATTTTGGTTTGCAGTCCGGCCTTATATTTTCAACAAAGGGTTCAAAATATAGTAGTGATAGCTTTGATGTATATGTAATGCCAAGGTTTCTAGAGATCCCTATTAATGCATTATATAAGTTTAATGTGGGTTCAGCTAAGTTATTTTTGTTGGCCGGTCCATATTTTGCTTTTGGTATAGGTGGTACCTATAGAACCCAGAATGAAACTTATGAGATAAATTTTGGTACGGGTGAAGATAAGGACATGAGATCATTTGATTTAGGTGTGAATATCGGTGCAGGAATAGATATTAAGAATTTTGAAATATCCACGCAATGTGGGTTAGGAATTGCAGATTATAATCAGATGAAAGTCAGGGTTATTGGGATTTCGCTGACTTATTTATTTGGAGTTGACTAAACAAATTATTTTCTGGTCGATACAAGACTTCCATT
>Ga0105104_10003938_pt1 | contig 10417 bp, 9 predicted proteins | sample PPLLaktember2015_3_FD_87034 | JGI IMG/M metagenome (GOLD analysis project Ga0105104, IMG submission 87034) | Freshwater sediment microbial communities from Prairie Pothole Lake near Jamestown, North Dakota, USA - PPLs Lake P7 Core (6) Depth... | ecosystem: Environmental > Aquatic > Freshwater >... | reverse complement strand
CGGGGGCAACGAGAAGCCGACGCTGTATCAGGCTTCGAGGCGACACCGCTTTCCCCGTGCGCGATTCTGCGTAATCGAGCGGCCAGACGGGCGAAATGGTAGAATCCCGGCCTCCCGGTGACGCGAGATCTCGCAGGGGGAAAGCGGCGTCGCCAGGACTCCTGGTAAAGCCTCGGAGTCCCTCTGCCACTGCACCTTATACGGATCTTGGGATTCCGGTGGGGCATGCGACCTGCTTTCGGTTCGAACCCGCTTGCTTCGCGGAAAGACGCTCGCGCGCGGCTCTGATGGGACTCGGCGAACGCCGCGCAACAGCTCGGGCTCTATCGGAACACAAGTCATAGCAGGCGGCACCGCGTCGTGTCAGAGCCGCGCGCGAGCGTTTTTCAGCGAAGCAAGCGGGTTCGAACCGAAAGCAGATTGTTACCCTAAGGTGTCTAAGGCCGTCGCCGAAATGCGTGTAAGGAGCAGGGCAGAGGCTGCCTCTGCCGCCGCACTCCAAAGCTTCGCCCGCCTTGGGGGTCCGGCTCGAAACCCAAGCTAAACGCTTTCGTCAGAATCGATCCTAACTAAGCGCCTCCAGAGAGGCACGAACTCGTCTAAACCATTGATGATTACAAGATCCTCAGGTCCGACCCGGTCCGACCCCGAGGGCACATTCCTGGTCCGACCTAAAAACTACGACTACTCCACGGGCGCGAGCACCTTGTGCTGCTCTCTAATCCCACTCGCGCTCGTAATCGTAATCGCAATCGGCCTTTTGCAGGAACAAAAAACCGATACGACTACCAGCGTGAACGGAGCAGACAGTACTCCCAGCCTTTGGAGTGCGCCGGCTTGACGCCGCTTTGGATTTCAACGGGTTGCTGTCAGGGCAAGGATTCCGGAGCCAGAAATATGTGCTCAGCAGAACGGCTGTCGTCGAGGTCCGTCAGGACCGACACCTCTCTAGAAACCGCGGTCTAGAGCTTGCGCAGGTCCGCATGAGTGACGCGTGTCCAGCCCGCGGCCGACGAGTCCACGTGTCACTCATGCAGACCTGCCTTACCCTGACTGCCCGACGTCTACAAACGTGCCGGTCCTACGGACCTCAGGACAAAGCTGTTTTACGGAGAGCCTATTTGTCACTTAGGGCACTAGAAAAAGTCCGCGAGTGCCGAACAGGGCGGTGGTTGCGGCGGAGCTTCGTTGGATGCGTTACAGTCGCACCCCGTATATATATCGCAGTACCCGCCGGCCACTTTGCCGAGATCCTCATCCGAAAGCTCGTCACCTGGCTTCGATGGAATGACGAAATGGTACAACGTATCCGTGTTTTCCACCGCCTTGATCGTCACGCCCGCAGGAACGGCGATCCCGTTTTCCTTCAAGACCGCCATCGTGTCCGAAAGGAGCCTCTTCTTGAATGACTCATCGCTCCATGCCTTGCTGACCAGCAACCCGATCATTTTGCTCTGCTGTTCTGATCTCCCCTCTGCCATTTCTAGTCCCTCACTTCCTTGGAATCCTGTCCAACAATCTCACCGAGAAGGCGCAACCGTTTCATCCGCCATCCCGACAGCTCGCAGGTCTCTGATTATTTCCGGCGCGAATTTCCTCTGAAAGGAAAGATACCCTTTCGCCTCACGTGGCGCTCGATTCCGACAGACAACTTTTACATGGCTGATTCTCCTGAATATGTAGCTCGGCCACAGATCGCTGGGAAGAACGGTGCGGGCATATCCGGGCCACAACAGCAGAGCATCGCGCTTTTCGGGGAGGCACAGCGAGCGCTTCGCAAGATGCTCCAGCAATCGCTCGCACGCCGTCTTAATCTCCCCATCCTCTTTCCGAGGAAAGCATTCTATTCCTATCTGGGGCAAGACGGCATCGGAGATATCGATAAGGTAACGAAGACGCGCGAATGCCCCAAACTCCGCCGTTGCCTCCATAATCTCGTCTATCGAACCGGGATATCCGACGGCCTTAAGGTAATCTTCGAGGTCTCCCCCGTCCAGCAAAATAACGATTCGCACCCCATCGCAGGTCCGGGCGAGCATCGATGCCGCATAGTCCACTCCCGCACCGCGGGGGAGGGCATCGCAACAATAGCGAAGCCTATCACGAACCGCTCTCCTCAACGGCGTCTCCTGCAGCAGGGCCAAGGCATCGGCGAGCCACGCACGGATATCCTGCCCCGAGCCTTTGTTAATCGCCAAAAAGACACCGGGAATAGGTGCGCGCTCGTTCATGCGGTCCTGATCGAATTCCAGGACGACATGCCGGACATTCTCGTGCAACGGCGATGACGGATCGGCCCACTGTTTTGAGAAGAAGCGAATCCGCTGCCAGCTGGGAGAATCGAACAGCGATGGGTCGAGATCGGCCAGAGGGATGTTCCCAGCCAGGACATCACGGCCGTTGCCGTTGCTCTCAATCCACAAATGCCAGTCGGCCCGGGATTCCTTAACTCCCAGGTGACACTCGAAGCCAGCCGACGAGAAAAGCGCGGCAGGCAGCCTCGCATTGACCGCCCGTATTGCGGTACAAGCATCCGAAGATGCGAGCACGCCCGGAATATGCGTCACAACCTCAGTGAATACGTCGTTCATGGTGAAGTTCACGATTGACGCACCAGTCTCTCCGGATACGTTTTCAGCAAACCGATGTCCCCTGAACGTAACACCTCATTGATCACTTGTGCGGCAATACCTGCGGACCACATTGCCGGACCGATGCCTTCACCAGTTGTCGGCCTTGTGGTGCCGATTGTCTCTCCAATGGCCAAAACAGCTCCCGGCCCGACTGGGTTGGACCCGGCCAGGCCCGTACGCAAGCTGCCCCCGCGCAACGGCGACGCAATTTTGCCGTGCTTTAACAGTTCCGCAGCGGGATCGAATTCCGAGAGAAAGGAATGGAACTCCTTCTTCAGATCGATTCGTTGGTTACAGCGCAGGTATCCGCATCCGGCGTTGTACATCCTGTTTCCCATGGGAAATAACCAGGCATACCCCGACGGATTACGATAGCGGTCAAAATAGAAGGCCGCCTCGTCCATCGTGAAATCGGATTGAATATAGCAACGGGCCGCAAAGCCGGTTGCCTCTTTGCGCGTGATCATGCCAAGTTTCTCGGCGAGCAAGATGTCGGCGCCGGTCGCAATAACCGCAATTCGGGCCCGGACCGGCGTATCCGAGCCGGCAATCCTGACAAAAGCGAGTGACGAATCCTTTGCATCAATCTCCGTAACCTTTCCGGTGGTAAAGACGGCTCCTTTCGTCGCTGCCTCTTCGCACAGGATTGAATCAAGGATCCGGCGTTCCAATATGAATGTACTTTCACGAGCTGCATGTTCCTTCTGCAAGACAATGGGATAGTGAACGGCTCCAAGGAAACGCACCTCGATTCTTCTGTAAATACGGGTTCTTTTCAGTTCATACCCAACTCGGCGGACTTTCTCGCAGATGCCTAGTTTCTTCAGGGTTTCGAGTGCGCTTGTACCGAGGAGGTCGCCGCACACCTTTTCCCTCGGGAAACGTTCTTTGTCGATGAGGAGCACTTTGTGGCCGAAGGTTGCAAGGTCAATCGCGAGCGCGCCCCCCGCGGGCCCGGCGCCGATTATTGCGGTATCCCATGTGGTGCCGTAAAGAGATGCCATACAATGCGCCGCCGATCGCGTGCTTCTCGTCGCCAAACGGAACTCATCCTCGCCGACAGGATTCTGTCCTACGGCAGCCTGTCCTTCACTATGCTCTGGTACGCGTCTTTGAGAAACTCTCTGTCGTCATCATCCAGCCGGGCATACAAAGCGAGCCCCGTTTCCAGGGTTGCCCTCATTTCAGCGCAGGACAGAGCGTCGGACATGCGCCTGTCCCCGGTACGCGATTTGTTCTCGTAGGCACATCCGCCGCCGCACAAATACCGCGCCCAGCATACCGAGCACTGCGGCAGAGCATCCACGGTGCTTCTGTGATACTCGTTGAGGCCGTCCGCCCGGTAATCCGCAATCGTGCCCATCCTGGTGTCATCCTGCCCCACGAAGCGGTGGCACGGATAAATATCGCCGGAGACAGATACTGCGGCGAACCATTTGCCGACCCCGCATGTGAAGTACCGCTTTTGACCCGTTACCAGCGGCACCAGTGATCGCGCGGGATCACCCTGCTCCACTCTCCTCTCCGTAATAGATTGGAAAAGCCGGATCCACTCCTTTTGCTGGAAGGCGATCATGCGGTGCGAGAGCGCTTCGTCATCGGCTGTCTCGGTTGCATCCTCCCCATCCAGGATGACGCGCGAGGCCTTCGTCAAAAAGCAGGCTGTGAATCCTGCTCGACTCATTCCATCCTTAATCTCGCAGGGATCGGAATCTCCGTAGACCGTCGCTCGCCCCGAGAGTTGGGGAAAGACCGGGCGCAATTTCTGGACGCTTGCATAAACGGTGTCGTAAGAGCCGTTCCCGTCCCTGAAAGGACGCTGCCTGTTCTGGATTTCGCGAGTTCCGTCGAAACTGATCAGCGGCCTGATGTTCTCATCCTTCATGAAGCTGACGATCTCGTCAGTAATCAGGGAACCGTTGGTGGTGATGCCAAAGGTGATTTTCTTGCTGAATCCCGAGGCCCTGGCCTTCGCGTAACCCACGGTTTTCTTGATAAGCGGAAAGTTGAGCAGGGGCTCTCCGCCGAAAAAGAAGATCTGGACCTTTTCGGCGCTCTTCGAGTTCTCCCTGAGCCAGTCGACCGCCCTTAGGGCTGTCTCATCGCGCATCGTTCCTCCGCCGGCGTATTTCCCTCCTCGGCCGTAACAGTACACGCAGCGCATATTGCATTCCTGCGCCACGAAGAGCGCAATCGTGCTCACGCCCAATTCGGCTTTGTTACCAGCGGCACGGTCCCTCTTGCCGTTTGATTCAGCCTTCCTGCTGGCGGGTTTATCTTTCTCTTCGACAAGATCGAATACCTTCAAGTGTTCGAGCATTGATGCAGGAACCAGCCCTCCGGAAGAGCATGAAACCTTGTCGATAATGCGGGCTGTGGCTTCGGATATCTTGTGAACTGCCATCTGATCGACGACGAACAGATAAATACCGTCAGCGCGCCTGAATGTATGAAACTCCCTCATCCAGACGTTGCCGAAGTACTTCCTGCCCCCATATTCCACTTCGTATGGTCCGAACAATGTTCCCCCGCCAGAGTTCCTTCGTACGTCGCCATCATCGACCATTTGATCCTGGAGAATCCACCGTTTTCGATCCGCGCCCCGCGGGCTGGTTTCTTTGCGTCAAAGGCTCCCTTGGAGTGCGCCGGCTTGACGGCCCCTTTGGATCCTCGCCCGCCAGCAAACCCCGAAATCCAAAGCGCGCCGTCAAGCCGGCGCACTCAAAGAAGAAGGGAGCATGAGTCGCCGGCCGGTTTTGTGTCAAACTGATACCGCTCACCCGCGGGAGGAACGATCATGCAACTGTCAGGAAGGTCGATCATAGGCTTTAGCGCCAGCCAGGCTGGCGGCGCCAGCCAAACTGGCGGCGCCGGCTCAGCCGGCGGACGTGTTCTTTATGGCGTCAACCCTGCCACGGGTGACAAACTCCAGCCTGGCTATGAGTCGGCGAACCTCGAGGAAGTCGACCGGGCCGCGCGGCTCGCCGCGGAGGCGTTCTCCGTGTACGGCCGCCTGGCGGGGGATCACAAAGCAGCTTTACTGCGTGAGATAGCGCGCAATATAGAAGGCCTGGGCGAGGCGCTCACTGCTCGGGCCACCCAGGAAACAGGGCTTCCGGCAGGACGCATTCAAGGCGAAACAGCCCGCACATGCAGCCAGCTTAGGCTTTTCGCCGGTCTTGTCGAAGAGGGTTCCTGGGTGGATGCCCGTATAGACCACGCCGATCCCGAGCGCAAGCCTATTCCCAAACCGGACGTCCGCTCGCTTCTGAGGCCTGTCGGGCCGGTCGTGGTGTTCTGCGCGAGCAACTTTCCATTGGCCTTCTCCGTTGCGGGCGGCGATACAGCCTCGGCCCTTGCCGCCGGTTGTCCTGTGATCGTCAAAGCACATCACGCCCATCCGGGGACCGCGGAGATGGTAGGCCTTGCGGTGCGGGACGCCGTGCACTCATGCGGTCTGCCGGAAGGGGTTTTCTCGCTGCTCTATGGTTCCGGCAGTGAAATCGGGACCGCCCTGATCAGGCATCCGCTGGTGAAGGCGGGCGGATTCACCGGCTCCCGGGCTGGAGGACGCGCGCTCTTTGATGCGGCGTCGTCACGCCCGGAGCCGATCCCGTTTTACGCGGAAATGAGCAGCGTCAATCCCGTCTTCATCCTGCCCGGCGCGATGCGCGCGAGGAGAGACCAGATTGCGGCGGGCCTGCACGCGTCTGTGACCCTGGGCGCGGGCCAGTTCTGCACCAAGCCGGGCCTTGTCCTGATGGCCGCCGACGCGGAGGCCAGGGCCTTTGCCGTAAAGCTCGGAGAACTGATGGCAGGCACGGCGGACTTCACGTTGCTGACGCCCGGGATTCGCTCGGCATACCACGAGGGAGTGGCTTCGCGCCTGGAACACCCGGTTGTCGAAATCGTTGCGCACAAAACTGCGCCTGAAGGCCAGGGCGGATGCCAGGCCGGAGTTGCGCTTTTCCAGACGGACATGAAGTCATACCGAGAGTACCCCGAGCTCGGCGCCGAGGTGTTTGGTCCCTCGACGCTGCTGATTTCTCATTCCGGGCGGGCGGATCTGCTCGAATTCGCGAGCACCATGGAGGGCCACCTGACTGCAACCGTCCATGGCACGGACGAGGACCTGCGGGACTACGCGGACTTGCTCGCCATCCTTGAGACCAAAGTCGGACGGCTGGTCTTCAATGGTTTTCCTACCGGCGTCGAAGTCTGCCACGCCATGGTCCACGGCGGTCCCTACCCCGCAACCTCGGACGGCCGTTCCACGTCGGTCGGCACGCGCGCCATCCTCCGGTTCACGCGGCAGGTGTGCTACCAGGGATTTCCGGACGCCGCGCTGCCGGACGAGTTGAAAAACGACAACACGCTCCACATCTGGCGCCTCGTCGACGGCCAATGGACACGCGATTAGTCGGCGGGATGAAGATGATAATCAAAGAGCCTCGAAGCGAAGCCGAGAGGCAAGCCTTCACCGAGCACCTCCCCCGCTCGTTGGTGCCCCTTATGGCTCCGTCCGACGGGGGCAGGATTGTCTTGGGGGCTTGGGGCGGGGAAGAGGTGATGGGACGCCTGGCCGCGATCGCTTCGACCAATGAGCCGGACGCTTACATGCTCCTTTTCCTGCTCGGGACACGATCCCCGGATGCCGGTCCCCAGCCTCTGGAGGTCGAAGACGCCCTGCTCGCCGAGCTCGAGTCCCGCGTGCGACTTTTCGGATACCGGAGGCTGGTTATGCAGCCGGGCTTCCGTATGGCGACCGATCAGGCGGAGCCATTGCTTGGGGCTATGCACCGGCAGGGATGGCAAGAGATCCGGTTCGTAAGCACCAGGTTTCACATCCAGGGATACAGGGTGTCGCAGGAGCGCTGGTTTGAAATGCCGCTTCCCGATAGATATTCGTTTTTCTTCTGGCGCGACCTCAAGCCGGAAGATCGGAAGTACCTGGATTCGCGGATGAGTGAGGCAGGGCAGCTCGACCCCTTCGGTATCCTGGATTTCGAGCCAGAGACGAGCCTTGGTTTACGAGACAGCACAACCGGGCAGGTGGCAGGCTGGTTCGTCAATGAGCGCGCCGGTCCGGTGACGATTCGCTTGAGCAAGCTCTTCCTTTTCCCCGAGGCGAGGAGTCACGCCTGCTTCTATCCCCTGATTGCCCAGGCATGCCGACATGCTTGGCCGAGGTTCACGCGGGCCGTCATGGCGGTCAACGCGGACAATCCCAGGATGCGGATCGTGTTGAACAAAGTGATCGGACATCTCTGCTTCCAGATCGTCGACTGCTATTACTGCGAGAAGCGTCTGCATCCGGTCGGACCATAGGAACCGGACACCGCAACGTCTCTTCACGTTTTCGGGCTCGGCGGAACCAGCATGTAGTTGGGCGGGTCTCGTTTCTCCAGTCCGATCCTGGTCAGAACGGAATCGATCTGCTCTTTCATAAAGACGCCCCGGTCAACCTCACTGTGGACCCGCTCGTACAAAGCCCGCCATTCCTCCCGGTCAAGTTTGCCCTCCCTGAGCAGGTGACTGAATTCTCCCTCGTAGGAGGAATATCCAAACCGCAGGAGGTCAAACTCGATCATGAGAAGATTGACCAGGCAGTTCGAAAGCAACGGATGTTCGCAACCTTCGCTGATAAAGCCATTTTCGATAACCGTTCGGCGGATCTCCTGGATGTCGTAATCCAGGGCCAGGAACGGCAGAATAATCGCGGGAGGTTCTTCGAGGTTTGCGTCGGGGATCGCAAAGAAGGCTGCTTCATCGGCGGTCAAGCGCAAGCCGAAGAGCTTGTCAGGGTCCTTCTGCGAACGCTCGATAAAGTTGCGAATTTCCGCAACGGGAGCTCGATAGACCGGAGCAAAAAGCTTCTGTGCCGGCGAAAACCCGACCGCCAGAAGCGGAATCTGCATCTCGACGGCCGTCTTCAGGGCGACTGCATAGGTCACGCCAAAGCAATTGTGGCAGACGGTCGCATTCGCCGGTAACCAGCGACTCGAGGCCTTGTACAGCAAGGCGCGAAACAGGCGCGCGGTTACCGACACGGGCGGCTTTCCCCACGCGTGGTCCACGCGCATCTTCTGCAATGTCTGTTCAATGTTGGTCTTGGCGACCGGGCTCAGAAACCCGTTGTCACACGTGAATGCGAGCGGCTTCAGACGGTAGTGTTCTTTCAGGTACCAGAGCAGGTAGGTCGAATCTTTGCCGCCGCTCAGCAGGACCATCACGTCATACTGTTCCCGGCCCCGGCATGACTCGATGAACCGATCCATCTCCGCTCGCAGCGCCTGCCGGTTGCGATCCCATGCTTGTCGCGCGGCACTGGCGGCTTGGCCCTGATGCTCGATGCAGTGTGAGCAGATGTGCTGATCGCCAAACGTTATGCCAGGCCAGGTCTCGGGGAGCAGGCATTTCGTGCAGCGCTTCATGGTCGCTCACTACAGGCTGAATCGAACCTCGAGCAGATTGCAGTCTCCCAGGCGGCGGTAGCTGAGCCCGTCCGAAAGAGTCTTAACCAGGTGTATGCCCAGCCCGCCGATGCTCCGCTCCTCGACGCTTGCATTAAGCTCGGGCTCCGCCCGGGTGAGTGGATTGAATGACTTCCCCTGATCCTCGATCCACACCTGAAAAGACTGCCGCCCGGTTCCACAACCCACTCGAATCCAACCCGGCTTTCCGTCGTAGGCATAACTGACGACGTTGACCAGCAATTCCTCGAGGGCCAACTCGAGGACCGGAAATCGTTCCTCAGACAGTCCTGCCCTGCCCGCCTGGTCGAGTATGAACGCCCGAAACTTCTCAATCGAATCCGAAGTGGCCGGCAGGCGGAGCCAACTCATACCTTCGGCTTCAGGCAGCGGCAAGGGCGGCCTCCCTGCTATCGAAAATTGGGAAGATACCGCTGAAGCCCGAGATCTGAAAAACGTCTTTGACCATCTTGGTTAAGCCACAGATGAGGACCTTTCCGCCGCTTGCCTTGAATTTTTTCGCGACCGAAAGCACGCTTCTCAGGCCGGCGCTGCTGATGTAAGTGAGCTCGGACAGGTCGAGGACGAGCACCTTGGCGTTTTTCTGCAGGATGTTGTCGCAGGCCGCTTCGAATTCCGCAGACGTCACATTGTCCATCCGGCCAGTCACGACTAGGACCGTACCCTTCTGTTCATTGATAGCTTGAGTCTTGATCACGTTGCCTCCCATGGTTTTCCGGACAACTGAGAAGGCCACCGCGCCACCGCGTGAAAATTTGCAGTAGGGACTCCTCAATGGCATTTTTACGTGACATAATGCCGGCGATCGTAACGGGGAGAGAATACCTCTTCCACGGTTCCGGTACAAATCGGCCTCCGTTCGGCATTCGATAAAAGGGGGGGGCAATAAGTGTGGTGAAGACCGAAGGTCCAACCCTGCGTTACTCGCCGGTAACTCTCCCGGTTCCTCTGCCTAACCTCTCCATTATCCCTTCAATTCACAGAGAAGAGACCCAGGCTTATGTCATCGAACATATTTCGAAAAGTCTCGCTTGAGCGACTGTCCTCACCGGAGCAGCTGGACCTGCTGATGCCCGTCACCGGTCCGCTGTCCTGGGTGGCGCTGCTGTCCGGCATCATCCTGTTGTCAGTGGCGACGTACTGGGGTTTCCACGGTCAGATCGAGACGCGTGTCAACGGCGAGGGAATCATTCTGAAACAAGAGTCCCTGTACGATGTCGTCTCGCTCGGCTCCGGCCGGATCGAAAAGCTCTTTGTAAAGGTCGATGGAGAAATCAAGGAAGGCCAGGT
>Ga0105104_10003937_pt1 | contig 10422 bp, 10 predicted proteins | sample PPLLaktember2015_3_FD_87034 | JGI IMG/M metagenome (GOLD analysis project Ga0105104, IMG submission 87034) | Freshwater sediment microbial communities from Prairie Pothole Lake near Jamestown, North Dakota, USA - PPLs Lake P7 Core (6) Depth... | ecosystem: Environmental > Aquatic > Freshwater >... | reverse complement strand
GTGGGCTTGGACCTGGGCTTGACCACAGCGGCTAGCACCTCAGGACTGTCGGCATAGCCGGTCACTTCCTTGGGCTTGGCTGCCCGGCGCCGCTCGTCATAGTGGCCTTCGCCACCACCACCCTTAGCCATCGTCTCTCTCCTTCATAGCTTGACCATCACCTGACCAGTGGCCGTCCGGTAGAACTTGCCGGCCACAAGGCCGGCAGTTCCTGCCGCGGTGTCGTCGGCATACTCAGGCAGGTTACGGAAAGCCTCGCTGAAGGCCGACGCCATAGTCGTGGCGTGATCGATGTTACGGCGCGACCATTCGCGGAAGTTCTGCTGCTCGCGGCGCTCATACTTCTCAGGAGCTACAGGTACGACCGTACTCATCGCATGCCTCCCGGCTTCATCCTGAGGCGCACCTTGCCGAGCTTCCACACCACGTCCTTGGTCTGGGTGACCCGCACGATGGCCTGGCGGGCCCGCATCCGCACCGTGGTGTAGCCCTTGGGGTTGGCGAGGTTGATCGGACCTACCAATCTCTCCGGCGCTCCGGGGGCCTGCTGCAGCTTGAACGTCAGCGAGAACGACGATGGGTCGCCAACGCTGGCGCCGGGACCCTCAAGGCCGGCATCCTGGTAGATGCGATCGATCCACATGACCCGGCCGCCTTCTGGGTCCTGTTCGGTGGAGATGTCGAGCGCCCCGGTCTCGGCAAAGACCTCGTTGTTACGGCTCTCACCATCGGCAAGCGAGCCGTATTCCTGCTCGTAGAGGATGGTGTTGTCGCAGGCGATCGGCGTCGACTGCCACACCGGGCTGTGCCAGGCGGTGCGCGGCATCTCGCCTTGCGTCCAATAGGGCTCCTGCGAATAGGACATCGCCACGTAGCGGTCTGGATTTGTCGAGTCCTGGTGCGGGTAGAAGAACCACAATTCCTGGGCGAACTCGTTGAGCCCCATGTGGACGGTGTGGGCCATCTCCAGGTTGGAGTTGTAGAACAGCTCAGTGTGCAATGTGCACGGCACCTTGGTGATGGCGCCGCCCGAGAACGAGAACAGGTTGGCGTGATCCATCCAGATGGCATCACCCTGAACGGAGGCGACGCTGTTGAGACCGATGACGCCGCCCTCGTCGGAGATCTTGCGACGCGAATAGACGGCCGGCTGCCCGACATATTCGATCAGATGCACATCGGTATCGGTGAGGACCAGGATACCCGACTGCACCTTGCAGGCAGCGACGATGGCGCCCTGCGACTGCAGGTCGAAGCCACCGGCTGAGTTATCCTCGGCAGCGACCCAAGTGTTAATCTCGCGCCGCGAACACCACTGCACCCGCCTCGGGTTGTTCTTGCCGCCCAACAGCATCAGATGCTCTTCCTCGGTGGCGATGACCAACGTGTTGTCGACCGGGGCAGTGCTGACCAGAGTCGTGGCGGCGGGCGTAGCCGGTGTCAGGGGGTCCCAAGCATAGAGCTTGCCGTCCTGGGAGTGGACCGCCGCCAGCAGCTTGCCGAAATTGTCCAGCGACCATAGCGCAGTCGAATCCGGCACGGCTGCGGTGGTGGTGCCATCTATACCGTAGAGCCCTGAGCCATAGAGCCCACGGCCATAGCCCGACACGATGGGCGGCACATAGAGCAGCCCTGCCGGGGTGATGTCATACTGCGTGTAGATGCCGCCAATATAGGAGACGCCGATCAGCTTGTTCTCGGAGCCCGCCGCCAGCCACGGCGCTTTCAGGTTGTCTCTCCAGGAGAACAGCTTCCTGACCGGCTTCTCAGTGATCGGATCGAAGTCTAAGAGCTTCCTCCAGCCGCCAACCGGCACCATGACGTTGTTGACCCATCTGATCTGGTTGGCCGCGAACCACTTCTTGCCCGTCGCATACTGCGTCGAGTCCTGGAAAACGCCAGGCGGCAGTTCAAGGATGCTGACGTTCTGACCACTCATGGGGTTGGCGGGGTCACATCCCCATACAAGACATACTCGGTTGCCGAGACAAACCAGATCGTCGCCTGAGCATACTTCCCTGCCATGCGGTCCGCGCCACCAAAGCCACGACACGTAGCCGAGCCTTCAAACCTCAACTCACCCGCACCCAACTGGATGAACTGCACCCAACTATCCACCGGAAACACACTGGAGTTGACCGTGCAAACCACGGACGAAGCACTATTAAACGTCACCATCTTGCCAGCATCAGCAGCGAGCAGCGTGTAGGACCCAGACCTTGGGTTCTCTACTATGGTCGTTCCAGAACCGCCGCCGCCACCACTCGTGATGCCCAGCATGGCGATGACTTGTGCTGATGTCAGATCGAGCGGGGCCGCAGCTCCAGCCGTGTTATTCCCCTTGAGGGTGGCGGCTGGCATGTTGGCCAGCTTGGCATTAGTGACAGCGGCATTGGCCAGCTTGACCGTCGTGACAGAACCATCAGCCGTGCCGGAAGCTACCGCCGCCATGGCTGCTGCTGCCGCATCGGCATTGAGCTTCATCTGGGTGTCGACTTTTTGCCAATTGTCGTTGAGGTCATCGCCCCAAGCATCAAGCTCCGTGTTTACATTCGGTCTTTGGAGATTGTAATTAGTGGTCGGAGTGAAGCTCATTTCTTGTCATCCTTGTCCGGGAGCTTGGGCGGGGGCAGAGACGGCGCGCTCATGCGACCACCCGCAAAAGCAATAGCTGCCGTAAAAGCCATAGTTATTATTTCCTTTGCGAAGTCTTTTAAGTCGCCACATACCGGCATTGCATGGCCGGTTACAGAAAGATACGTGCACGTACCCATGCCGAGCAGCATCATCACCATCATCGTGGCGATGATCATAGCCACTAGGTAGAAGGCTCCCTTCGCGCTGTCGAACTGTGCCACTCATATCTTCCGTTTCCAAACGATCATGTTCGTTAGTTCCCAGCAATCCTCCACCGCAGCTCCGATAGGAGTTACAAGAAACGAATACTGCGGCGGATGCTCGCCTTCTTCCGGCGATACAGCCTCCACATCAGGCGTCTCGTAGTGTTCCTTCTCACTCTCACGCCTGTTGATCAGGCCCTGCATTACTTGTCCGTTGGCCTTGTTCCAGAGGAGGAAGGACTCGGCAGCTTCGGGATAGTTCTGCTCGTTGTGATACCGCTCGACGGAAGAGCCGTCGAAGTTGCCGGGCCCAATGTTGTAGCAGAGTGAGACCATCGCGTTGAACTGGTGCTGGGTTGTGGGTCCCGGACAGCCTTTTTGAACTGCCGCTTCATACTGTTCCACGTCCCTCGCGAATATTGCATGAGCTTCCTCATCACTCACATAAAGGCCTGGGTATACTTCAGGATCTCCAGCAGCTGACGTGTGGCCGATTCCTATCGTGTAAGGTTCTCCACCAGTAGCTGGATCAGGGTATGCGTCATTCTCCAGCCCCTCCCACTGCTCGATCAGATCAATGCCAGCCTGATCGATCTTCATGGGTCAACAACTCCCCACAATTTAAAGACAGGCGTGGTGTTACCGACATATTTCCAGCTAAAGCCATCCGTCTCAATAGGCAGGACCCCACCACCATCGCCAATGACGTGCGTAGGCTCAACTGTTGACAGCGGAAGCGGAATGACAGCCGCAATGGTAGCTGGATTAATTTCGCACTGGTAATAATGCCCCGTCGTGGTGATGATCTTCTCGGTCTTCACATAATCATTTCCGGTGACCCACTTAACAGGAAGCGGCACAGCTTGAAGTGGTTCGCCAATATAAGCCCACTTGTAACCGTCAGTTTCTGTCACAGGATCGGGAGCGCAAGTGACAGTCGCATTGGCAGCATAGTCCGTGCCGCTAACCCAATTCTGAACCGGCTTGCCGAGATACGTCCAGCTGTAACCATCGGCACCGACTACCGTACCGGAGTAGTGGATGGGCTCAACGCTAACAGCGCCCGGCCCCACGACAGCGCAGTTGTAGAATTGGTTGAACTTGTTCCGCAGCTTGGTACTGAGAGTATAGCTTGAACCAGTCGTCCACAGAGACATGGTCGCCGGATTGTACAAGACGGTCCAAGTATAGCCGTCAGCACCAGTAACCGCGCCAGCAGCATGAACAGGCTTATCCAATGACAACTTAACAGGATCGACAGTGACCACATAGTCGTGCCCATTAGACGCTTTGATAATAGCGTTGAGAGCATAGTCGGTACCAGTCACCCATGCTGCGCCTGTAACTGTGTCAAGATACGCCCAACGGTAACCATCCGCTAACGTTGCTTCCCCCGAAGGATGGCTTGGCTCAACAGTTGACAACGCCTTAGGGTCGGTTGTCAGGATGTAGTGGATGTTCGTGTGGGTTGGTTGAACCGTAGACACCTTGGGTATTGGGGCTACCGTGGACGGCGGATCGAGAGTTACTTCATAATGCCTGCCGTTAGATGCAATGACATGATTACCGAACAGATAATCTACACCAACCGACCAAGGCGGGGTCGAGAATGCTGTTGCAACAAACAACCAGACATAACCGTCACCATTATCCACGGAACCGCTAAGATGCACAGGCTCAAACCGCGACAGGCGGGGGTCGGGGGGTGGGACAGGATCAGTTGTCAGACGATACTGACGCCCTTCGCTGTTGAGGACTTCGGCGTTGAGAGCATAATCTGTGTCAGCCACCCACGGTTTGGCTGCCTGAGTGCTGAGGAACGTCCAGCCATAACCATCCAAGCCAATGACCGTGCCCGCCGTATGGGTTGGCATGACCGTCGCCGGTACTGGAATGAGCGGATCGCCAGGAGGCGTTATCTCTTCTGACGGATCAACATCGCAACGATAAGAACGCAAACCGGCGCGGACATTCTGATTTATAAAATAATCATTGCCGTTGACCCACGGTGTGTCCACACCGGCATAACCAACAAACCTCCAGGCGTAGCCGTCATCGTAATATCGGCTATAGATACCGGTCCCTGGAGTAGAACCGGCAATGACAACATGCGTTGGATTTATGGTGGACGGACCGGGGCCAGCCACCATGCACTCATAATAATAGTTCCTCGAATAACCGACGCCGAAGAACGTGGAGCGTATCAAAGTGGTTGGTGTGTATGACGTAGCTGTAGTCCACAGAGCCACATCCGGTGGGTTAAACAGGTGCTTCCATTTGTAACCATCCGGGCCAGTCACCTCCCCAGTAGTATGAAAGGGTTCACTTCCCGCTTGCGACAAGAATGGCCCTGGGGCCGCTACCGGGTCCTTGACGCAATGATACTTCTTTCCCGCCGCAGTCGTGATATAGCTTGAAGTGTTATAGTCAGTACCCGACGCCCAGGTTGCGCCGAAGGCTCCTGCAACCGTACAGACACGCCCTATTTTCCCACTAGGTAGTGCCGGGTCAAAGACAATATCACCCTTGGCCCACACACCCGTTGTTGGTTCAACACCAGACGTGACACGGCGACCATTAGTTCCGTTACCGATACCAAGCTGCGGGAATGCGAACTTGTAAGGCTGATACTCTGCCGTACCAAACTTAGCCGTGGTGGCAAAGCCAGTAATCATCCCGGCTATGAGTCCGGCATTATTTACATAATCAAAGAACCAATCGCCAAGTCTGTGGTGGAGGCGGAATGCTGCACCACCATTCGCCAGATGGCCCCAGCGCAACACATCACCATTGACATCATTACCACCAAGCACTGCCGCTATGGTTGGTCCAAGCGATTGATAGCCCGAAGCCTCACCACGAGCAGTGAGCAAGTTGGTTAGCTGTACATAGCCAGTTCCAGGGAATACCCGCCCCTGAGCACCGCCCAGCATAATGGACTGATCGCCCATGTACGAAAAGTTCTGATTGGCCTCGACATAAAGGTTCTTGAATAAGTTAGGCACCGACGACGCTGAATAGATCGGACCACCCGCAAAGTAAGTTCCAACCGGCTGATTAGGCAACCAGTTAGGATGCTGCGGATGCTTGGCTCCAGATCCCCACAGCTTCCACACAAGACTGTTGGTGCCTGGAACCGTTGACACAAAATCAGGCTCATTCGCCGTAGCCACGGCGCCGTAGGTAAGACCTTCGTAATAGACGATGGAAGACTTCGTCAGGCGATTAACAGCAGCGTTCAAAATGCCATTGCTGTCGGTGTGGATACCATCCCACGAATTGCCAATGAAGCTGCCTTCAAAAATACCATAGCGTCCATTAGACGAAGTATTAACGCCAATAGCCATGCCCGCCTGACTATCAGAACCTTCAATGAAAATACCATTCACAGCGTTAGAGCTGGAAGTGATATTGAAGAACTTGAACATATTAGCGTTGCCACGGGTCTTACCGTCGGTGCTATTAACGCCAGCATGGAGATGGATGCCATCGCCACCCCAGAAGAAACAGTAAACATTCTCTAAAAGACAGGCATTCTGAATACGTATGCCGTGGGCCTCGCGATTGTCGCCGGAACCGCCGTGAAGTACTAAATTGCGGATAGAACTGCCATAGCCACCACCGCTATAAACACCGGGGTAATAAACATCGTTGTAAGTGTCCCAATACTCTATGACGATGCCTGGAACATTGGGCGGGAATTGCAGGTATGATCCGTTGGGTGTCAGGCCAGCAGTCTGACCAACCAAATGGGTCGTTGCCTTTAGACGAATACCTGTCGGGCAGCTCCTCAGGTTGTAGCAACCTGACGGAAAATAAATGGTTGGCCCTGCAACATAAGTAGGACCAAGAGGATGTGGCACTCCTGATCCAGCAGGACGCATACCGAGAGCGGCTTCCAACGCAGGCCAATCATCATGATATAGAGCCGCATTGCCACCAATCGGCATTTCTGCCTTGGCGCCGAACATCTGCGGAGTATAGGTGTGTTCACGAATGGCCCACCACGCGCCATCAGCGGACTGAGTGCCGCCATAGCCAGGATCGCTGGGCACACGCTTGTAACGAGCAGCACCAAAATCACCGGGATTGTAGTAACCCCCCGTCTGCACAAACGGGATATTCTCATCGATGACACTGGAAGAGAGTTCTACGAAGCTGTTGAAGTAGATGCCACTGTCAGGACCCGGAGGCCCCGGTTGACCGGTAGCAGGCCCAGGAACACCCTGCGGGCCACGCGGCCCCATAGGCCCTTGTGCCCCAGCATCACCTTCGGGGCCAGGAGATCCAGTAAATCCCATCTCGCCTTGCGGGCCGGGCAGACCTCCCGGCAAGCGTACTTCAATAACGTCAGTCAAGGGTAGCTCCCCCCTTACCCACCAAGTCACCCCACAAGACAGTCTCCTGGGATATACCGGCGTAGACTTCCAACTCGTATTTCATGTTTTGTTCATTTGGGATCAGCCGCGTCTCTGCGGGAACCAAGTTCAAGTTGACCGTGCCGTTACTGGGCGTCGTCATGCTCAGTGTGCCGTCCTCGGTAGTCTTCTGAAGAACCACATCGCCATACACGCCACGCCACCTGACATGGTAACCGGACAGGTCCACCGGAGAGCCATCAGCCTTCGCGCACCGGTACTGGCGCTGGAAGAGATTGCCGCGCACTGCTGCATCCCGATAGTAGGCGGGACCTGCTGCCAGACTGCCAACGAGGCTGTGGGTCATGACACGACACATCCGTTACTGGAGACCGACGCCTGACCAAAATCATTCTTGGCTGTCTCAACGCATGTCAGCGTGTGGCCACGATCCAGGAGGTTAGCCGTGTGGTGCGGGGTGATCGCTTGGTTGATCTCAAGACCATCACGCAGCCACTGGTAGGTGACAAGGGTTGGGTTACCCGTCCAAGTGCCCGGCATCACCGACACCAGATCGCCTAGCCCAGCAGTTGTGCGATCCAGGACAGGCGGTGTCAGATTGATCGGCTCGACTTGGGGCACATCCTCTGCAAAGTAGTCCATGCCTCCAAACCAGATCATATATGGCGTAAGAACAGCCTCCGGTGGCACCCACTCTGTACCTGTAATAGCATTAGGCTTGTATCTCTTGGAACGAATAAACTCGCGCTCTACATCATCACCTAATACTCTCAAATTAACATGGAAGCGTGGGTCATTGGGCAGCGCTCCTATGTGATCGGCCCAGAAGCCCTCATTATAGACAAGTATCAACATGCCATCTTCGGTCGTCTCGGCATGAGCAATGCCTTGGGCTATGGCCGCTTCTCGCCATGCGTCTTTATCTACTGAGACGTACATAAAATCTTTCATGCGACTAGGCCCGATATTTCATCATTTGTCCTTTTCTCAGGCAAATATAAAAGCTCCAACAACCAGCCCATCATCTCCACCCCTGCCGGATTATAACGTGCCCCGACATACAAAAAAGTAGGCGTAGGCATGGTACATGCTGTGTCTACGGGAAACGAAGTTGCTGCTTCAGAGGTAGCCCCAAAAGTATCATTGAGCTTGAGCCCCAAAGCCAACTTAAACGGTGTGAGAGGGGGTATGCCGCCACCAGCAACACTATTCATTGTTGCTTGGACGACGCCGCCGTCACGAACAGCAAATGATGTCCTGTAAAGGGAATTAAGAAGTACCTCCACACCCTCCGATACGGTGCCGTCATCCAAAGCGGCGATCATGCGCGTTTGCGCGGCGGAACCATAGCACACAGCCTTCACGTATAGAGTGCCCTGTCCGTCTGTATTATTGAGCGGGAAAGACGTCCCTGCTATCTTAGGCTGATCAATAGCCCGAGTTGCAAACGCCGTTGTTGTAACTATCGGGCTTGAAGCAAAAGGAACATTTGCTCCTGCATTCTCCATCTGCACGCAATAAGCGGCGATAGAAACACCAGAGGCTATGCGGAACCCGGTTACTGGATTGATGACTGTCTGCGTGGGAATTTCAACACGCGTCCAACTGGACGTGACAGTTACCGGCACCCATGTCGTGCCGCCATCCACAGTCATTTCTACAGTGCCGGAGCCAGAAACAAGTTTCACGAAAGCTGACACCGCCCGTAATGTGGAGGCACCCGTAAATAATTGCGTAACGGTCGCCCCTGCTCCGGTAGCAGTCAAAAGCGTAGCCGAATTTGCTACTCCATCTGGGCCAGTTTGATTTTTAACGGCTGTGATGTTGGTAGCAACCCAGATCACGACAAAAGAAGATATGTTTCTGGTTGCTCCGCTTGTGCCGCCTGTCAGTACCCCTGAAAACGTGCCAGAGCCATTCCTCACAGCATAAATAGAGCCTGCGGAGTGATCCAGAACATAAGTACCAGTACCACCACCAACAGAGGTTATCACTTCGCCATCAGTGAACGGGAGGGCATTTCCACCGGAAGCCGTAATATGATGCGTTATATGTAGGCCAGTCGAGTGCAGAAGAAAATTGGCCCGTGCATTTTCTACGAGATAGCCACCCACCCCACCGGGAATGCGGGGGTCAAAGTCACGGCGTATCTCGTTGACAGCCGCAAACCTCAAAACTCTGTTGCTGTCTAGATAAGAGCCAGCACTAGCCCGAACGGATGTAAACTTGGGGTTTGGCGGTCCCTTATAATTATTGGCCGGGGTCGTGGTATCTTTAATATCCAGTATGTCATCGACAGCCGTTAATTTTAACCCATTGGTAATAGAGGCCCAATCAACGCCGCCGCCGCCGGACCGAGTGGCCGCAGCGCGAATTGAAAGCTCAAGGGCGGGTGCCGACATCAGTCACGAAGCCCTACGAGAAGTGTTGCTGTGGAGGCCACCAAACAGCGCACACTCTGACACAACACATAACCGCCAGCAGGCACGGTAAATGTCACCGTGGTTCCCGGCGCCCCGGCAGGCTCGATCACCACCGTACCGGCGCCCCCAACAAATATGGCCCCATAATTGAACCGTGTCGTGTCGGACGGCGTTATCGCCACCGCCACTGACGCCAAGCCTGCATTGATAGCCATCAAATCCCCCTATGTATTAAACGGTCCGTAGGTGGTCCACATTTCCAGCATGAAGCCGTTACCGACGCCGCCCGACTGCCGGATGTCGTGGTAATATGGATTAGCGTCATTGCCGATGTTTGCATCATTAGGCGAGAAAGCGAGGAGCCGGTCAGTGTGGAACCAGTCACAGAAATCGATCCACGCCTTGTCGCCACCCCACTCGTCATCGAGCCGAGCAAGTCCAGACCATAGCCTTGCTCCGACATGGCCTTGGGCCGACAGGATCAGATACGAGCCGCCCTGCTTGTAATGTTGGTGATCCTCGTCAACCGCCTGATAACGCACGCCGGCCTCAGCATAGCCGGGCTCCGAGCCTATGCCGCAACAGGCAACGTATTTGCCGGTGGGGTCCCTGGTCGAGTTGTTGGCGCCGAAGAATGCAGGATCGTTGTGGTCCCCGAACATCGGGAACCCACGCTCCCAATTGGCAATGTCCGGGTAACCGTCATAGGGTTCTTGCGAATAGTAATACTGAAATGAGGGCGGGTATTTCTCGTTGGCGTTGTTGACCTGGGCCTCGGTC
>Ga0105104_10003935_pt1 | contig 10426 bp, 6 predicted proteins | sample PPLLaktember2015_3_FD_87034 | JGI IMG/M metagenome (GOLD analysis project Ga0105104, IMG submission 87034) | Freshwater sediment microbial communities from Prairie Pothole Lake near Jamestown, North Dakota, USA - PPLs Lake P7 Core (6) Depth... | ecosystem: Environmental > Aquatic > Freshwater >... | reverse complement strand
TGATGACAATCTTGAATGTTGCCTGGAAAGATCTGGTTCGGTCGGCGCGGTCCGTCTTCATCCTGGTGTTCGCGCTGGTTCTGCCGCTCCTGACCACCGGCGTGTTCTTCGCCGCCTTCGGCGGAGTCTCCGCCGGGGATGAAAGTACGTCGATCGCCGCCCCGCGCGTGATGGTCGTCAACCTGGATCCGTCCGGGGAGGCCGCCCAGGCGCTCGCGAATGTGTTGACGGGCGAGGAACTCTCGAACGTCCTCGCTGCAGTGCGCGAATCCGATCCGGCCGCCGCGCGATCGGCGGTCGATGCGGGCGAGGCGGCGGTCGCGGTGATCATCCCGGAAGGATTCAGCGCAGCCCTGGCATCGGCGGGCGGAGGAGAGATGGCGGAGGTTGAGGTGTACCAGGATCCCGGGCTCACGGCGGGACCGGCGATCGTTCGTTCGATAATCGGGCAGGTGCTGGATGGATTCGCCGGAGGATGGGTCGCCGTAAAGGCATCCGGCGCCGCGCTGGCTTCCCGTTCGGTGACGATGGACGGTGCAACGGCGGCCCGTATTTCCGCGCTCTATGCCGAATGGGCGCCTGCGCAACTGGTGGCCGTCTCCGGCGGAGCCGGTCTGGATGTGCGCTCCGTCGCCGAGGCGAAGCAGGAATCCGTAAACATGATCGCGCGGATGATCTCGGCGATCATGACGATGATGCTGGTCTTCTACTGCTTCTTCACCGGGACCGCCGCGGCGCAGTCGATCCTTACGGAGCAGGAGGACGGGACTCTGTCGCGCCTGTTCACCACTCCGGTCCGCCGCTCGGAAATCCTGGGCGGGAAAATGCTCGCCGTGTTTCTGACGCTGCTGATCCAGCTGGCAGTCCTGCTGGCCGTTTCCGCGCTGGTGTTCGGTATCCGCTGGGGCGCTGCCGGTTCCGTGCTTGCGGCGGCGGCCGGAACGGGGATCCTCAGCGCGAGTTTCGCCGTCTTCATCACCGCGTTTCTGAAGAATACCAAGCAGGCCGGGATGGTGTACGGCGTGGTGGTTAACCTGGTCGGGTGGATCGGGATCAGCCGCCTGTTCGCGCAGATCATCCCCGGGCTGGCCAATTATTCGGCGTACACGGATATCGTCTCGCTCGTTTCACCGCAGGGCTGGGCCGCCCGCATCTGGCAGGAATCCATGGCCGGGAATCCGGTGTGGTTCACGCTGGCCGGGATGCTCCTCCTCAGTCTGCTGCTGTTCGGGATCGGGGTATACAAATTCAACCGGCGGTTTTCGGACTGATCCGGAAGGAGAAATAACGATGCGCACTCTGGATGTGGCCTGGAAAGATTTATCGCAGCTATTGCGGGATTGGAGATCCGCGGCGTTTCTGGTGGGGGCGCCGATTCTCTTCACCCTGCTCATGGGAGTGATGATGGGGGGATTGGGGGGATCGGCGGACGAGGAGGATCCGCGCCTGGCGGTGGGCGTCCTCGATCGCGACGGGGGAGCGGCGGCCGGCGGACTGATTTTGCTGCTGGAAAATGCGGAAGCGGTCCGGCCGGTGGTGGTGGCGGAAGAGGATGCCGAAGGATTGGAAAAACAGGTCGGCGACGGAAAACTTGCCGCGGCGATCATCATTCCCGCCGGATACAGCGAGGGGTTGTTTGATGGAAAGGATGCCCGGCTGGAATTCATCGTCGATGAAAGTTCGGACGCGGGCTCGAACTCCGGCCAGGCGGTCCGGGCCGTCCTCTTCCGCCTGCGCAACGCCTTCGAGACGGCGCGCTGGAGCGCCGACATCGTCGCGGAACAAAAAGGTTTCGCCTCGCCGTCCGAACGGCAGGCGTTCCTGGAGCAGACCGTGCAGACCGCGGCGGCGGAATGGGAGGCTGCGCCGGCGACGCTTCAACTCCGGTCGGCCGCCGCGCCGGAGGATGAAGGGCAGGCCTTTCCGAGCGGGTTCGCGCAATCCTCGCCCGGGAATATGGTGACCTTCGCGCTCGCCGGGCTGATCGGCGCGGCGGAAATCATCGTCTGGGAGAGGAAGTCGGGCACCCTGCAGCGGCTGCTCACCACATCGATCTCCCGGATGGAGATCCTGACCGGGCATTTTCTCGCGATGTTCCTGCTGGTGTTCGTCCAGGTGATCCTGCTTGGGACGTTCGGCCAGCTGTTGTTCGGCCTGATCTACTGGGATGCCCCGGCCGCGTTCCTGATCATGGCAGCGGCGGTGACAGTGTGGATCGCCGCAATGGGATTGCTCATCGGGGTGATCGCGCGCAACGCCGAGCAGATCGCGATGTTCTCGATCGTGCCGATGCTTGCCCTGGCCGGGCTGGGCGGGGCCTGGATGCCGCTTGAGGTGACCGGGGAAACCTTTCAGGCGGTGGGCCATCTGACGCCCACCTACTGGGCGATGAACGGCATGCAGAATCTGATCCTGCGCGGCCAGGGGCTGGCGGGCGTCCTCCTGCCGGCGGCCGTCTTGTTCGGTTTTGGATTGGTGTTTTTCGGGATCGCGGTATGGAAGTTTCAGAGGGAATAAATCCCTCTCCTAACCCCCTCACCCCGTCTCCGCCTTGGGAATTCGCCAAGGCTCCGACTCCCCTCTCCCCCTTCCCCGTAAGGGGAAGGGGGAGAGGGGCCGGGGGAGAGGGGGTTAGGACAGAGTAGAACGGGGAGGACAGAGCCTGGCCCCCGGGCGATTAGCGTTGATCGTCATTCCCGCGAGTGCTAAGCGGGAATCCACGACAGACTAAAATGGAACCATTCTCTACAAGGATAAACCCCTGGATCCCCGCTTGGAACACCCTCGCATCGCGTTCATCCCGGCGCATAAACCAGACGCGCGCCAGGATGCTTTGCGAGGGCAGGCGCGGGGATGACGAACACTCAATCCGCGGCGATGGCCGATGGTCCATTTCCTACCTAAGGAAAACCAGATACGCCAAACCCGCCAATCCAAGTTTATTCCACCAATCGAATTTCTTCGCCGCGGCGTAGAGCCAAAGGCACAGGATCAATCCGCATGCCAGACGCAGGATTCCCAGCGGTTCCCGGAAGGTGGAAAACGGCGCGAAGGCGACCATCGCGGCGTTGGCCAGGAGCAGCAATCCTTCCGGAATTGTCCGCTGTTTGAAGAAATCCACAAGCGGTGCCGCCAATCCGTAAACGGCCGGGAACAGCAGGCCCGGCAGATACACAATCCCAAGCGCGGCGAACGCCGGCAGGCTGGCTCCCGCAATTCGAAATAATCCGGCGAACGGGATCCATTCGAACGGTGTCGCCCCCGCGCCTCCGCTGCCGATCCCCGGCGATCCGAACACCGACCAAAGCCAGATCTGCAATCCGATGTATGGCGCGATCGCCGCAAGGATCACCAATCCGCCGCCGATCCGCCGCCGCAGGAGCAGCCAGGCCGCCCACCCCCCGATAAACGGAATCATCGTTTCCTTGGCGAGCATCGCCAGGGCGAGGAACAGCGAGCACAACACAAGTTTCCGGTCCATCCCCGGCCCCGCGACCCAGAGCGAGAGGATCACCAGAAGCAGGGCCAGCGGTTCGGAGAGGTCCAGCCGCACGGCGCCGAGCAACCCGGCCCACAACCCAAAGATCAATCCGCCCCAGCGCCCGGATCCGAGTCGGGCCAGCAGTTCGCCGGCGAGGAACGTTATCGCAACCAGGCATGCCAGGTTGATCCCGATCAGCGTCCAGGGGATTGCATCCAGGCGGCCGAGTGCGAGGACGCGGGCCAGCAGCGGATACAGAATGTGCTGATAACGGTAGGCGGGGGAGTCGAGGAACGGCTCGACGCGGGCGGGGTCGGGGTCGCGCGCGATGTAGTAGTTAAACTGTCCGTCGTACCCGTCCGTGCCGGAAGGATCGCCGGCGCTGAACCGCGTGCCAAGGTAGGCAAAGGCCAGCGGATCGGATCCGTTTTGAAAAAACACCCATGCCAGATACGCTGCCGCAAGTAGAAGGACGCACAGCGCCGGCCCCCACTCGCGAAGGCTCCGCCTCGGCGGGGCGTCGGCGCGGGCGGCGGGCGGGCGGAGGGCGGGCGCGAACCCTTCGAACTTGCGCATCGCTTACGGTTTCGTTTTTACCTGGGCCATGAGCTCCAGCAACTCCCGCCATTCCTCGTGGAAGAAGTGCAGAGTCACCGTTCCCAATTCCACGTTCCAGGTTGTTTCTCCGTCGGGTTCTTCCGCGGAATAGATCAGATAGTTTTCGGTTTCGGCGACGGTTTCGGTTTTAATTTCAGGGGCGTCAGGCATTTTAAATCTCCGATCCTTGCGAAGTTTTTTTTCGGACTATTCGGTACGTTCGAAGAGCCACAGGCGCGAATCCCACGCCGAGGTGAATCCGGCGCGTTGGGCGGTTTGCGTGATGCGGGGGAAATCGGGCGCAACCCATGCCGCACGTTCGGCCTTTTTCGTGTGGGCCAGCACCCGCAGCTGGCGAAGCATCGGCGCTAGCGTGCCGGCCGGCGCGATGAAGGCCGAAACTTCCAGGCTGGGCTTGTTGTCATGGTTGGAATCATACGTCAGCAGAATGCCGGACCGGTTCCGCCACCACCAAGCGCCGCCCCGGCGGACGACTTCGGCCAGCCACGCCTCGGTGAAGCGGCTCCATTGCCAGCCGTCGTTGACGAGATCCGGCGTTTTCCAGGCGGCACCGTGTTCCTTCCAGAACGCGATCGCATCCGGCAGTTCCGCGTCCGTGGCGGCCTGGTATTCACAGGCGCCGCGGGTCAGGGGTTTCGCCGCCGTCACCCGGAACACTCCCACCCGCCGGAAGCCCAGCCGGCCGCAGACGCGGTGCACCTCCACGCGTTCCGACGAGGTCGCCAGACGGATCACACCGCCTCCGCGTTTCCGCCATACTTCCACCAGGTGTTCGGTCAGCTGGGATCCGATTTTCATGCCCTGGAATCCGGGATGGACCCGCAGACCTTCCAGCCACCATTCCCCCGGCCCGACGAAGGATAACTTTCCAAATCCCACCATCCGCTTATCCAGCTCGGCCGCGGCCAGAAGCCCATTGCGGTCGGTCAGCCATTCGGACCAAACCTGCGGCGTGTAATCGTGCCCTTCCCAAATCTTCTCGGTCAGTTCGAGCATGTCTTTTTTATCGGATTCACGCGCCGGGCGGATCCGCACCGGGCGGAGTTGGGCGCCGGTTGAACGCGCGCCTTCCTGCGCGGGCCAGGGCGGAAGGTTGAACAATTTGGCATGCACGTACTTCCCGAACAGGCGCGCGGTGGCGATGATCGGGCCGGAGAGCAGCAGCCCCGGAAGCCCGAGCAGGCTGAACCCGACCAGGGCGCCGATGATCATGATCGCGGGATGCAGCTTGAGCTGGTCCCCCATCACCCGCGGGATTAGAAAATTGGATTCAAGCTGCTGGAGAACGCCCCCGGTCAACCCCACCACGATCGCGAAAGTGACCGGGGAAAGCCCGAGCCAATTGACCGGCTGGAACAGGGCGATCACGATCGCGGTGGCGCCGACCACATTCGCGCCGATGATCGGGATGAATTCCGCCAGGGCGGCCATCAGCCCGAGCACCAGCGCGTAGCGCACGCCCAGCAGGCCCATCGCCGCTCCGATGGCTAGGCCCATGATCAGGCTGAGCAGCATTTGCCCGCGCAGGAAAGCGTTCCAGATCGGGCCGAGTTCCGACAGCAGCCGCCCGGCATCCTTTTTATAGTTCTCCGGGACAATCCGCACCAGGCTTAGTTGCAGCGCGTCCATATCGTGCAGCAGGTAGAACGCCACCATGAATGCAAATACGGTCCACCCGAGAAAAGAGACCACATCGGTGGCGGCGCCGGTCAACAGTTCCGTGATCTGCCCGACCCCATCCCGCGCGGCGGACAGCAAAGCATCCTGAAGCAGGGTGATGTCGGCGGTGGAGAGGTCGAACGTGAAAGGTCCCAGTAAAATCGGCTCGGCGGAAAGGGTGTCGATCCAAACCGGAATGCTGTCGATGAAACGGCGCACCGTCGCCAGTACGCCGGAAAGCTGCTGTTGAAGCAGGTAGCCCGCCCCGCCGGCCAGACCGATCAACAGCAGGATCAGGACTCCATACAGGATTAAAACCGCGACCGAGCGGGATACCCGCAGGTGTTTTGTCAGGAAGATGACCAGGGGATTAAGCAGGTAGGCCAGGATCAGGGCCATGATCAGCGGGATGATTAAAACCTGGAACCGCACCAGGAAGAATCCGACCGCCACCAGCACGGCCAGCATGACGATCAGTTTTGTATTCGTGGACCAGTGCGGTGAGGTTTCCATTGGCCGGTGATTCCCGTCTGCAGCTCCCCGCCTCTTGAACGGCGGAAAGGCTCCCTTTATTTTATCCTGTTCATGTCCATCGTGCTATTGTCTCCGTCATGGAAGACGGTGCTTGTCCGCCCGGAAAGGAAAGCGAAAAATTGTCGCAAGGGGCACAAAGAGCTCAAAGAATTCATTATTTGGAATCCTTCTCTGTGCCCTCTGTGTTCTTTGTGGCGAAAGCCTTCCCAAAACATTGATGAAAAAGAATTGCCACAAAGGGCACAAAGAACTCAAAGAAATATTACCTGTTTTTCCTCTCTGTGAACTTTGTGTTCTTTATGGCCAAAACCCCTTCCCTCAAGGAAAAGATAAGAATTGCCGCAAAAAGCACAAAGGACTCAAATAATTCTGTTTTCCTTCTTATGATCCTATGTGTCCATTGCGGCAATTGGACTCCCTTAGATTTACAGGGAAAAGAAAAATCCCCCGGCCTTTCGGTTGGGGGATTTTCTGTATTTGGTTTACCGTCTGCGCCCGCCGCCGCGATCGTCGCTGCCGGGCCGCCGGCCGCCGGGGCCTCCGCGGGACCCGCCGGAAGGGCCGCTGCGCCCGCCGCCGGAGGGTTTGCGGTCGCGCTCGGCGGCTTCTTCCGCGGTCCAGCCTTCCAGCACCGCGGCGCGCGAGAGGCGCACCTTGCCTTCCGGATCGATGCCGGTCACCATCACCGTCAATTCATCGCCCAGCGCGCACACATCTTCCACTTTTTCGATGCGGGCTGAATCCATCTGCGAGATATGCACCAGCCCGTCGATATTGGGGAGAATCTCCACGAACGCGCCGAAGTCCGCGATCCGTACGACCTTCCCGGTGTAGATCCGTCCGACCACCGGGGTCTCGGTCAGGCTCTCGATGCGCCGGCGGGCTTCCGCGGCGCTCGGGCCGTCGACGGCCGAGATGTAGACCCTGCCGTCGTCTTCGATGTCGATCTTGACTTTGGTGTCTTCCTGGATCTTGCGGATGACTTTTCCACCCGGGCCGATCACCGCGCCGATCTTCTCCGGATCGATCTGAAGGATGGTCATGCGCGGGGCGTACGGTTTGAGGTCCGGCCGCGGAGCGGCGATGCAGCCGTGGATCACGTCGAGGATCTGCATCCGCGCATCATGCGCCTGCGCGAGCGCCTCGCCCATGATCTGCGGGGTGATGCCCTTGATCTTGATGTCCATCTGGAGCGCGGTGATGCCGCGCGCCGTGCCGGCCACCTTGAAATCCATATCCCCATGATGATCTTCCACGCCCTGGATGTCGGTCAGGATGACGTATTTCTCGCCTTCCTTCACCAGGCCCATTGCGATCCCGGCCACCGGCGATTTGATCGGCACGCCGGCGTCCATCAGCGCGAGGGTCGATCCGCAAACGGAAGCCATCGAGGAGGACCCGTTGGACGAGAGCACCTCGGAGACGACCCGGATGGTGTAGGGGAACTCTTCCTGCGAGGGCAGGACGGGAATGAGCGCCCGTTCCGCCAGCGCCCCGTGGCCGACTTCGCGGCGCGAGGAACCGCGCAGCGGTTTGGTTTCGCCGGTGGAGAACGGCGGGAAGTTGTAATGATGGATGTAGCGCTTTTCGTCGACCGGCGAAAGCCCGTCGAGTTCCTGCGCGTCGCGCGGCGTCCCGAGGGTGGTGAAGGAAAGCACCTGGGTTTCCCCGCGGGTGAACAACCCGGATCCGTGCGCGCGCGGGCTCAGGTCCACATCGGCCGCCAGCGGCCGGATCTGCTTCGGATTGCGGCCGTCGGTGCGCTGGCCGGCTTGCAGGACTCGCGTCCGGACTTCGGTCCGGTACATTTCATAGAACGCCTCGCGCAGGTCGGCTTCCGCCATGTCGGCGTCGTCGGCAAACCCCGCCAGCACTTCGCCTTCGATCGCATCGAGGACCGCCTGGCGTTCGGCCTTGTCCAGCTCGTCGCGGAAGGCTTCCGCCAGCCGCTTGCCCACTTTTTGGGAAACGGCCTCGCGCACCTTGTCGGCCAGGACGAAGTGGGTGTAGTCGCGCTTGGGTTTGCCCGCTTCCTTGGCCATCTTTTCCTGCGCGTCGATCAGCGGCTGGATCGCCTTGTGCGCCAGCCCCAGCGCCTCGCGCATCAGGTCTTCGGTGACCTCCCCGGCGCCCGCCTCGACCATCAGGATCGCCTCGCGCGTTCCGGCCACCCGCAAATCAAGTTCCGAACGCCCAATCTCCTCGTAGGTCGGGTTGAAAATCCACTTGCCCTCGATCCGTCCGACGCGCACCGCGCCGACCGGGCCGCCCCAGGGGATGTCGGAGATGGTGACCGCGGCCGAGGCGCCGATGATCGCCGGGATGTCGAGCGGATTCTCAGCGTCGGACGACCACGCATGCATGATGACCTGGACGTCGTTGCGCAGGTCCTTGGGGAAAAGCGGCCGCAGCGGCCTGTCCGTCAGGCGCGCGGTGAGGATCGCCGATTCCGACGGCCGGCCTTCACGCCGGAAAAACGAGCCGGGGATGGTGCCGCCGGCGTACATCCGCTCTTCGTAATCCACCGAGAGGGGAAAAAAATCGATTCCCTCGCGCGGATCCCTGCTCATGGTGGCGGAGGCGAAGAGCAGCGAATCGCCGACCCGCACTGTCACCGCCCCGCCGGCATGCGCCGCCAGGCCGCCGGTGGCGAGCTGGAAGGTCTTTCCTTCCACCACCGCTTCAAACGTCTTACGATTTAACATATATCCTCCGTGGGCGGCAATCCGGGGTCAGGGACTGGAAGCTGTCCACGAAGTTCTCGAAGGAAAACCTGAAGAACACAAAGAAAACCTCATTTTTTCTCGGTGGTCTTCTGACCTTCTTCGTGGCCTTCGTGGAAACCTTCCAATTCCCAACCGCTGTGCCGCCAAGTATTTGGATTCGAAATCCCGGAGGTATGCCTCCCGGGGAAGACAGGGGAAAAAGGGCTTTGTTCCTTGCGGAAGCGGAGCCCCCCTGTGTGGCAACCGATCCCCATACGGGATTTCGGGGCGGGTTTCCCACCCGGCTGTATTGTAGACGACCCGCACCCCCGGCGCAAGGCGGCGGGGGAATGCCGGGTATTCGGATGCCGCCGTTGGATTAGGATTGGATGAATGCCGCCAAACCACTACATATTTGTTCTATCGATTATCTAATGAAAACCATCTATCCTCCTAATATAGAGTAACTTTGGAACAAATTTGGATACTAACCGTCTGATACAGTAATACTATGCCGGCGGGCGATAATCACCCGACCGAAGTATAGGAATAAGGAGGAACCTCATGTCTAGAAAATTGTTGATCCTGGGGATGGTCGCGACAGTTGTGCTTCTGGCCGGTTGCACGGCCGCACCCGCGGCCACCGTCCCGCCCTGCTCGGTGAACTGCTCTGCCCCGACTCCGGTTAACCCGCGCATGCTGTCGGTCACCGGGGAGGGCAAAGTCAGCGTCACCCCGGATATCGCGGTGATGAACCTGAGCGTGATTTCGCGCGATGCGTTCATAAACACGGCTTGGGACGATAACAATACCAAGACGAATGCGGCGATCGCCGCCATCAAGGGCCAGGGTGTGGCCGAGGCGGATATCCTCAGCGACTTCAGCCTCTACCAGCAGGAACGGTACGATCAGTTCGGCCAGCCGACTGGGGAGATCACCTACGTCGTGACTCATACCCTGACGGTTAAGGTCCGGGATCTGGCGAAGATCGGCGACATCCTCGGCGCGGCACAGGCGGCCGGCGTCAATTCGGTCGGAGGAATCTCGTTCTCGCTTGAGGATCCCGCCCCGGCGGTGAGCCAGGCGAGGGCGTTGGCGGTGGCCGATGCCCGTGCCCGGGCGGAGGAGATCGCCAAGGGGTTCGGAGTAAAAGTCGGGAAAGTCCTGACCGTAAATGAATACGGCGTTTCCATCCCGCTGTTTGACAAGGGTTATGGAATCGGGGGAGGCGGAGGATCGTCGGTCCCGGTTCAGGCCGGATCCTGGCAAGTAACCATGACGGTCAGCGTGGTGTTCGAAATAGAATAAGCCAAAAGGATTGTAACAACGGCGCGGGTAAATTCCCGCGCCGTTGTTTTTTTTTAAACATTAATTACGCGCCTGATGCAGAGAAAAAATTAATCCTCTGTGTTCTCTGCGCCTCTGCGGT
>Ga0105104_10003933_pt1 | contig 10428 bp, 4 predicted proteins | sample PPLLaktember2015_3_FD_87034 | JGI IMG/M metagenome (GOLD analysis project Ga0105104, IMG submission 87034) | Freshwater sediment microbial communities from Prairie Pothole Lake near Jamestown, North Dakota, USA - PPLs Lake P7 Core (6) Depth... | ecosystem: Environmental > Aquatic > Freshwater >... | reverse complement strand
ATCGAGGGGATAGCGGCCGAAGTTGGCTCCGTAGACAGCCAGCCCCCCGGCGAGTGCCTCGTCGACCTCCAGCCGAACCGTAATCCGTCCGTCTTTGGCAGCCGCCGCGATAACCGCCTGGGGAACCGTTGCCGAGATCAGATAGCCGTACGATCCAGCCTCGTGGAGGTGCTTATCCCGCTTCTGCGAATGCCAGGACAGAATCCCGCGATGATCGGCAGGGTCGTCAGGCAGCTCGAAAACGCCGACCGACTTCCCGCCGACCAGGATTCGGACCGCGCTCGGGAACGTTTTTTCATCGGTCATCGGGTAGGAATTAGGGTTCAAGCTCGGGTCGTGCGTGCCCTTGCCCCGCATGAAGTCGCCCTGCTGCTTTCCGGCATCCGGGCGATCCTTGCCGAACAGCTGTTTGGCGGACAATTCGGCGCGGAACACCAGGTTCTCGACAGAGCTCGGATTAAGCCCACTCGGCCACGGAATCGTGTACTCGAAGTAGCCGGAGCCTGCCCCGTTTACCTTTAACCCGTCCAGCACATTCCACTGTCTCTGCGACCACTTTGCCGAGGAGAAAGAGGCCGGCGCAAACGGGACTGTCCTGACCGTCTTTCCATCGATCGTTCGGACTGGATCCGAATCAGCGGTGGCCTCGCCCTTCATTCTAAAGGTCGTGAAATTGCGGTGGAGGACAGAGCCGGACGCATCTTCCAGGAAGAAGGCCAGGACTGCGAGCCCCGGCTGATCCGGCAGCTTGATCTGCAAAGGATCAAGTGTTTCGGCCGACCAGGGTTTGAACGGGACCGGCTTGGACGACTCCGAATACTGTCGGCAACGGCCGAGATCGTCCCATCCGTAAAGCTCAGTCCGGAGGGTCAGCCTGGTCCCCGGTTCGCCGTCGGTCATGAACGAGGCCACAACAGGAACGCTGACTGAGGCGCCGGGCGCGGCGTCGTTGCACAGCGGCAGGTCAGCCAGCACGTAATACGCCGAGTGCAGGTCCTGCAGGCTCATGCCGGGAACCAGCTCCGACATTCCGTTGTACTTCTCCGACCGATCGAAACGATAGTAACCGTTCCACTCGTTGATCACGTCGTGGTGCTCGGTGTAGAGCCAACCGCAGATCTTCGGATGCCGCCGGAACTCGTTCATCATCAGGTGGTAGTCCCAGCTCCAATCCACGTCGCCGGTACTTCCTTCGTAGCCCCAGACGTTGCCGCACTCGCTGTTCAGCAGCGGTTGATCGCCCTGTTTTCGACCGCCGATGTAGTTCCACTCGGACCCGGGAGAAGTCTTGCTCGTTACTTCATCCAGATGCTCGCGCCACCTGTAACCGGGCAGATACTGGTGCCAGCTGTTGATGTCGGTGCTGACATGATCGTAATTGCACGGCGAATTGTCTTCGACCAGCCGCGTCGGATCGAGGGTTTTCGCCAGCTGGTACATCGAATCGACCCATTGCTGGGTGTCCGGCGTGTAGCCCTTGTTTTTCGTCTTCAGGCCCCAGGTCTCATTAAAAACCACCCACGAAAAAATCGCCGGATGGTTATAGTCGCGCCTGATCATCCCGCGCAGGGCCGTTTCGGCCTCGGTGCGCATATCGGCGTCCGGCTCTCCCCAGCTGTTCGGGACGTCAGCCATCAGGAGAACACCCAGGCGATCAGCCCAGTAAAGCTTGCGGGGAACATCGATCTTCACGTGAAGCCGGAGGCCGTTCAGGCCAATGCGCCTGGCCCGGAGCACTTCATCCCGCATGAATTCATCGCTTGGGAAGGTGTAGAAGCCGTCAGGGTGGTAAGACTGATCGAGCGTCAGTTGCAGATAGACCGGCCGATTGTTGAGTGCGATGTAAGGGTACCCAGACCCGGGGAGCCTCACCACACTGACTTTTCTCATACCGAAGTAGGTGCGGAGCTCGTCGGCCGGGCCGCCGGCCGGTCCCAGCCGGGCTTTAACCTCGTAGAGGAAAGGATCGGTCAATGACCAGAGCCGGGGATCAGGGACGCCAATCGTGAAGCGCGCCTCTTTTTGTCCCTTGGAAATCGCCTGTTGCACTTCAGGCAACCCGCCGGTCGTGAAAAGGAGCCGGAAGTTGAGATCGGAAGCAGCCGGCTTATCCAGTGTCACTTTCACTTCAGCCTTGCCTGTATCGATATCGGGAACGAACTGAACCGAATCGATATAAGTTTCCGGTCGGGCTTCCAGGTAGATTGTCTGCCAGATGCCGCGCGCGTTCCCGTATCCCTGTTTCCCCTCGAGTTTGAAGGGGCGGGGTTCGTCGTCCACTCGCAGCACGAGTTGCTGCTCCTGGCCGAAGCGCACATTCGGACTGAGCTCGAATTCAAACGGAGTGTAGCCTCCTTGATGGCGTCCCACGGGTTTGCCATCCAGCCAGCCTGTCGTGAGCCAGTCGCATGCGCCGACAACGAGAAACACGCGCCTGCCCTTCCAGGTCTCCGGTATCGTAATCTTCCGGGCGTACCAGGCGATGTTCGCGTCGTCTGTGACTCCCGACAAAGGAGAGCCCCAGGGGAACGGGACCTGGATCTGTTGCGAAAATGGGCCTTGCCCGGTTTGCCAGTTCGACCTCTCGCCGGCTTTGTCCTTGTCAAACGCGAAGGACCAGGGGCCGTTGAGGTTGATCCAGTCAACGCGCTGGAAGTCCGGCCGGGGATGCTCAGGGAGTGGGATCGCCGCGTCGGCCGCCCAAAGCGCCCAAGGTAGGAAGATGACGTAAATCAGAGACAGGCTGATTCTTCTTCGCATAATGTGAGGCTAGTGTAACAGGGATTGCGGATTGCCGATTGCGGATTGCGGGTTGGGTTTTTGCCCCCGTAGGGGGCGGATGTTTATAGTACCCGGATAGGGAACGTCAGGCGCGCCAGCGGGGCGCGATGTTCCGAACCACCACGGGAACATCGCGCCCCGCTGGGGCGCCTGACGTTCCACATACGGGTACTATAAACATCCGCCCCCTACGGGGGCAAAAATCCAATCCGGAATCCTCAATCGCCAATCCGCAATCCGCAATCCTCACTCCCTCTCAACCCCCACAATCCGCAGCGGGGATGGGGCGAGGTAGACGGTTACCGGCTTGGCCCAATCCTTCGGCGACTGCGCCAGAGCGCCGATTGCGACGGCAAGGTAACCGTTGCCCTGCGTGCGAGGCACCGAGACTTCGGGTACTGCGATGACTTCCTGGGGTCCGAGGGGCGTCAGGGCGCCTGTCTGGTTATCAAAAGAGGACCAACGATACTCGTAAGAATCAGCCTTACCGAGCCCACACGCCTCTGCCAGGTTCTTGAACGTCACCAGAGTCCGCCCTTCCCTCGAGCTCAGCTCGAAATCCGTCAACGGGTTCAGTTTGGAAAGGTAGTGCTGGAGTATCTTGTCACGGCGTTTGATCAACGACTGGACCAGGTACTCCTCTGCGGCCGGATCCTTTAATTCACCAGTTTTCACTAGCGCGCGGACCATCTCATCCGTGAACCGGGAAATCGTCTTGCACGCCCAGAAGGCGTCCTCATTCTGCATACGCTCGAAGGCCGGATTCGGATATTCAGGCCGCCAGCGCTCGGGCCTGAAGTAGTCCGCTTCAAAGCGGCCGATCGAGGGATAGTCAGGGTAGTCGATGTAGCGCCAGGATCGATCCCAGAGGCCGAACGTCAGAGCGGCCTTGAGGATGGGAGTCCATTCGAGCATGTACTCGTTCCCGGCCCGACGACCCTGGATGCGAACGCTGCCGCTTCCCAGACAGGAGCCGAAGTCGAATAAGTTATGCCTGACGTATCCAAGTTCCCCCTGCTTGATGAACGTATCCTTGGTGTTAACGCTCCGCGAGTCGTCGTGGTTCAGCCAGGCCGCAAACAACCGGAGGCCCCGCAATTCGCGACGATTCTCGTGCGGGAAAATATCATTCGGATCATCTGATCGGGTGCCGTAGTATCTGAATGGCCCTACGATCTCGCCATCAAGCCTGAAACTCGCCACCACCTGGACCGTGCCGTCGTCGTCAACAGGTACCTTCTCGAAAATACGATCAACGTCATCCTCGGTCCACTTCCGCTTCAGCCCGTTCTCGTCGGTAATCTCGGCATCCGGGTCAATCTTCATGTTTTCTCGCCGGATTCGGGCGATGTAGTTTTCAGGCACGTTGTAGCCGAAAGCGTGAAAGAACTTAGTGCATATCACCTCAGTGGAAGTTGCGAGCTGCGGATATCCAATCGGGTCGAATTTGATGAAGTACAGATCTCCTTTTGCATCGCGGGCCCTGAAGCCTGGGGTGATCCCCTGTGTCTTTCCGCCTTTGATTACCCAGTGCTTCGACGTATCAGGTCCTTCACGACCGTTAGGCCCTCTCACAAGCTCTTCAATGGTCATTACACGACGGCTCATTCGGTTTGTGAACCACGAGGAATCGGGGACCTCTCCGAGTGTGTTGATATTCTCTGAGCGGGGAACCTGATTCTCCGGCCTATGGGAAAAGGTGTTTTCCACAAAATCAGCCACCTGGCTCAGCTCGTCAACCTCGGCCGGCTGCGGGATCGGCTGGCGGTCGTTGTCCTCCCAGATCGGGTCGTCTTTTCGGAATTTCTGAGCGTGAACGGCAGTACCGAGCACCAGGAGGACGATGTACAACAGAAAGAAGTGGTTGCGTCTCATCATGTCGTCCTTCTCAAAAAGCCGGGCTGAATTTGAAAAAGAAACGGGTGCCTTCCCGGCTCCGCCCGACGTCAAACCTCATTACCACGGCCTTGGGTGTCTTCAATCGGATACCTCCGCCAAAGCTTTTTTCCATATGCTCGAAGCTGAACTGGGAACGGTCGGCGAAGACCTTTCCCGTGTCGTAAAAGACGGCAAACTCTATTGCGGGTGAAGCGTCCCACCGGTATTCGCTCGAGAAGTAGAGGGTTCTCTTATCCCGAAATCGGAATTCCCGGAAGCCGCGCAGGCTCTCGCTTCCGCCGAGCGTCGGCATCATATAGAACGGCACCTGGGCGCCAGCGTCGGGACTATCGGCTGATCCAAACAGTTGAAGCGCGAGGGTGCGCTGTTCGGAAAACAGCGGTATGAACTGACGGATATCGACCACCAGGCGGTTGAACTCGTAACTGCCTCCTGCCCTTTCGTCGAAGCGGGAAAGGTACACCCCGACCATCCCGCCTTTGTGCGGATTCCCCGGGCGGTCTCGGTAGTCGAGCATGACTGCGCCACTGACGTCGAGGAAATCGGGCTGTCGGGCCAAACCGGGAGCCGTGGCGTCGGTAAACAGGTCGTGAGTATTGGGAAAACGCTTGTCCGTGCCGGGATCAGTGTTGACCTGCAGGTATCCGACACGGATCCCTGCTCCAAGCCAACGGTTGATCTGCCAACCGGCGACCGCGTCGTAAGTCATGTCTTCCAGCCTGTAGTCCGTCCTGTTCTCTTCGATCGAGTCGGGGCCGATACCGAAGAAGTCTTCCTGTGGGAAATTGCGGTAGTTCAAGTCTCCGTATATAAAAAAGCCGGCCTCCTTCGGTTCCATCTCGTCAAACTGAAAGGCGGGACCGGTACCCACCGGTTCGAGGCTGAATATCTTCCCCCTCCTTTGGATCTGGCCGATCTGGAGGCCGTACGACTGGTATCCTCGAAAAGACCATGCCCCCGTAGCCTCAAAGTCAAGACGGGAGGCAACCATGCCTGGCTGCCAGTACCGGACTCCGGGAGCAAATCCTGAGCCGGTGCTCATGTTGTTGTTAAAGCGAGTGTAGAGACCCTTGTAGTTGTAGTTCAGTATTTGCTTCAGCCCCTTCGTCTCGAGCCAAAGCATCCCGCTCTCGAAGCCGCTCAACTTGCCAGGCTCCACTTTGGGCCTTTTCCCCTGCCGCCTCTTCGCCCACAGCTCTTGACGACTCAGGTCGGCTTCGTTTTCTGGAGGTGGCGCGTTTTCTTGCGCGAGAGGAGCGGACACGCTCAGAAAGCTCGCGACGAACAGGACCAAAAGGTTCGGACCATGGAGTTTCATATCGGTGGAATGACGTGAAGTGACCTTAACAGCAGATGATACACGAGTTGGAAGCGGGAATCTAACTGGGGCGGAGTCGCGCCAGTAACGCAGAGCGTTAGAACGCGTTGCGGGCCCGCGCGGGGATTAGGACGCGTTACAGGGCCGCGCTCGCAATGGAGGGGCTCGTCCTGACAGGTTGACCGCCTGACCAGCTGCCGTCTGCGGCAAACAGGCAGGGCAGCACAATCGGAGGCATGAAGGGCCGACAACATAATAGCCCAGGGCGGAGCGTTTTCTGCGTAGCCCTGGGTTAGACATGTTGTCGGCCCTTCAGGCCTCCGATTGTGCTGCCCTGCGCGGCCCTGTAACGCGCCCTAATCCCTTGCGCGGGCCTGGAACCAGCAGGTCGCCCAAGACCCACTTGCCTGCCTGGGATAGAATAGCCTTGCGTGAACCCTTACCTCAATCGTCTGATGATTCAATCGCCTGAGCAGTTTTTCGGCCGCCGGAAGGAGGTATCCCGGGTCCTGTCCCGGATCGGCGGCCAGCGGCCACAGAGCGTTTCGATCGTCGGTGAGCGGCGGATCGGCAAGTCGTCGTTGCTTTTTCACTTGACGTGGCCCCAAGTCCGAAAACACTACCTGGGCCAGGATGACGATCTGCTGGTGATCTTCTTTGATCTGCAGCAACTTCATGACCTCCCGCCGGAAGAGTTTTTGTTGCTTTTGTCGGACAGGATCCGGAAAACGGCCGGAGATGTGAGCGCAGGCACCGCAGGCGGCGGCTACCAGGAATTTCAGACGGTCCTCGAACAGCTGACCGCCAAAGGTAGACGACTCGTCCTCCTGTTCGACGAGTTCGACGCCATTACTTCCAATCCGCTATTCCGGAAGGAGTTCTACTCTTTCCTGCGATCAATGGCGAACAACCACGCTGTCTCCTACGTGACTTCCTCCCGCGTAGAGCTCCAGGCCTTGTGCCACTCGACAGAAATCGCCGACTCTCCTTTCTTTAATATCTTCAGTAATCTTTACCTGCGGCCCTTCGAGCGATCCGAGGCCGTGGATATGATCACAATGCCCTCGCGAGAGGCGGGACAGCCGCTCGAGTGTTACGCCGATCAGATCGTCGACATGGCAGGGTACCTGCCGTTCTACCTCCAGATTGCGTGCTCGGCTTGTTTCGACTGGCTGGACGAGAATCGGGGTGAGCCGCTCAACGTCGAAGCGGTGGAAGCCCGGTTCCTGGAGGAGTCCGGTCCTCACTTTGAGTATTTGGTCGACCACCTGGGCGAAGACCAGATACAGGTTCTGATGGCACTGGGAAACGGAAATCAACCGCGAATCGAGCAAATGGCAACCGCGCGTCGGCTCGTACGAGATGGATACCTGGTGGAAAGTGCCAAGGACCAGTACAGGTTGTCTTCCCGGCTCTTCGCCCGTCACCTGGTCGAGCGCACCGCCGTTGAAAAGGGACGCAGGAACGGCCAGTCCGGAGCTTCCGGCAGCCGGGTGCTGCGGGCCGGTGACCGCCTGGAACAGTATGAAGTGCTGGCCAAGATCGACGAAGGCGGGATGGGTTACGTCTACCAGGCGCGCGACTCGGTCCTGGGCCGAAAAGTGGCGATGAAGATCATCCGACCGGAGCTACTCGAGACTGAGACACTCCGGAAACGATTCCTTCAGGAAGCGCGCCTGGCCGCCGGCCTCAATCACCCGGCGATCACGGCGGTGTATGAATTGATCGAGCACGAGGAAGTGGTCGTCCTGATCATGGAGTGGCTCGAAGGAAAGACCCTGAAACAGAAGATCCGCGAGGAGGGCAGGATTCATTGGAAGCAGGTGATCCGGTGGGCCAGCCAGGCGGCGGCCGGTCTCGAAGCAGCCCACCGCCATGGCATCATCCACCGGGATATCAAATCGGCAAATCTCTTCCTGACGCCCGCTGAACAACTGAAAATCCTTGATTTCGGGCTCGCGAAGAACGTCGCCCCGATCTCGGCATCGGCACTCACCCACGAGCTCAGCGCGGCAGGAATGGTCATCGGCACCATTGACTACATGTCGCCCGAGCAGGCGTGCGCCGAACGAGTTGATCATCGCTCGGACCTGTTTTCCCTGGGCATTGTGTGCTTCGAGGCGCTGACCGGAGCTCTGCCCTTCCACCGCAACAGTGCGGCTGCATCAGTCGACGCCATTCTGAATCACCCGGCGCCTGACCTCGCGCTCTACGAGGTCGAGGGCGCGGAGCGAGTCGAACCCATTCTGAACCGGCTGTTGGAAAAGAACCCGGGCCGGCGTTATCAGTCAGCCGCCCAATTGGAAAAAGATCTGAATGACCTGCTGAAACCGAGAAGGTTCGGGTGGTTTCGGTAAAGACCGCGCAATCAGGTCCGTTCTTCGGCGACTATTGGTCGAGAGAAAGGGCTTTTGCCCCCGTTAGGGGGCGGATGTTTATAGTATCGGAGGAAGAGAAAACAGGCGCCCCAGCGGGGCGCGATGTTGCGAGGATGTACGGAACATCGCGCCCCGCTGGGGCGCCTGTTTTCCGTTCCTCCGATACTATAAACATCCGCCCCCTAACGGGGGCAAAAGCCCTTTCCCCAATGATGGGCAACAGGTCCCGAAAGAGAGGCGCTGCCTTTTTTACGAGCTTCGCAGCTTCTCCAGCCGGTGCTGGGCGTCGTTCAGTTCCTTGCTGATCGCAGTGAGTGACTGGTCTTTGAGGGCAGCGCGAAAACTTTCGATGGCGCGAGTCCGGTCCCCCTGGGCTTCGTGTATCAGCCCGCGGTAGTACTGAACCAGGGGCTCCGTTTCCTTCTCCGAGCGGCGGGACGCGAGCGCCTTGGCAAAAACCTCCAAAGCCTGGTCATAGTTGCGCAGCCGGTAATTACACCGCCCCATGCGCAACCAGACTTCACCCGCCTCGAGTCCTCTCGCCTTTGAAGGCAACGCCTGCAGGAGGCTTTCATACAGCTTCAACGCGGCTCGCGGGTCATTCTTCTCGTACATCGCAGCCAGGTTCAGATCCAGCAGAAAATTCTCCGGGAACTTGCGTCTAAGGCTTTCGAACACTTCAGCGGCCTCAGCCGCATATTCGCGTTTTCCCTTCCACGCCTTCGTGAGGCCGATGAGGAGCAAAGCGTCATAGCGGCGATACTCTCCTTTGTTCGCCACCTCCCGCAAACGCCGGAAGGCGCGCTGTTCGTCGCCGCGGATCCCCAGGAGGAAGGCCAGCCAGCGGAAGCTCCAGGGCAGGTTGTCAGCCGCGAAATCATAAGCTGCGAGGCTGACCTGCGCATCCACCAGCCGGGTGTCCAACTCCAGGACCCGCTCATGTATGCGCTTTGCCCGCCGGCCATAGCTGGAAGCCGCCCTTTGGTCTTTTAGAATGACGATCGCTTCTGCCGCCAGATTCTCGTATCCCAGGCCCTGAAAATAGAGGGCGCGGACGTCATTCGGATCCCGGCTCAAAAGCTCGTCGCACTTTGCGAACAGGGCGTTGTTCGCCTCGTGAAAGCGCCGGCTTGCGGTATCAATCGGCTTTCTGGTCCTCGCCTTACCAAACGGCGAGGGTGTCGAATAGTCATCGAGCGCGAAGTTGCTCGAGTCGAACAGCAGCTGGTTCCAGGCGAGGATCGAGAGCATTCCGTAGCCGACCGGGCTAGTCGGATAATCGTTCTTCGCCTTGAGAAAGATCTCCCCGGCCCTCGGGTATTGAAGCCGATAGATCGCTTCCTGTCCCTCCAGGATAGTTTGGGGAGGCGGGTGACGCTGAGCGAAGCCGCTTGTAATCAAAATGACTGGCTGCAAGCACAGCCAAACAAGGACAGGGAATCTCATAGGAAGTCCTATGTGCGTATTCTGATATAAACTGCAGGCCAGCGAAAAGAAAAAAGCCTTGGAGGATGAGGAAGATCCACAATGAGCGTCGCTGCGATGGGAGGATATTCATCACGAAGCAATTGGACTTGGAGCCGGATTCTGCTGTTCGGCGTCCTCCTTCTGGTCGGCGGCCTCTTCCTGGCTGTGATCCTCGACGGCAAAGCCAGACCTCGCGAGTTCTGGTTTCCGGTCTTCCTGTACCTGTTTCCGGTCCTGACTCTCGTTTGGCGGCCACGCGCCGCGGGCGCGGGAGTCTTCACCGCGCTTTTCGCTTCGTTGTCCGTACTCTTCTTCGAGATCTTCGCAGAAGAGCTTTACATAACCGAAGCACCCCGCTGGGCTAACACCCTGGTTGAGTTCGTTTCGCAGTCTTTGATTCTGCTGTTTCCTTTTACGTTCGTGCACTTTTCCCTGGTATTTCCAGCAGTGCGACAGTGGCACGACCGGCCGATTCGACGCGGTTTGCTTCTCATTTATGTCCCGTTCGCGGTCCTCCTTCTCCTCCACATACTTGCTGCCCTGGCCGGGACAGGTTACCAACCGCTCGACAGCACCCTTGTTGTT
>Ga0105104_10003932_pt1 | contig 10431 bp, 9 predicted proteins | sample PPLLaktember2015_3_FD_87034 | JGI IMG/M metagenome (GOLD analysis project Ga0105104, IMG submission 87034) | Freshwater sediment microbial communities from Prairie Pothole Lake near Jamestown, North Dakota, USA - PPLs Lake P7 Core (6) Depth... | ecosystem: Environmental > Aquatic > Freshwater >... | reverse complement strand
GGCGGCGGGCACCTGGAGACATCGAACTCGCATGATTGACCTCATCGTACTGCCGCTGATCAAGATCGTCTTCGTCCTGACGGCCGTGCTCATAACCGTGATGTACCTGGTGCTGATCGAGCGCAAGGTGCAGGCCTGGGTGCAGGTGCGCCTCGGCCCGATGCGCGTGGGCCCGCACGGCGTGCTGCAGCCGATCGCCGACGTGCTGAAGCTCTTCGTCAAGGAGGACATCACCCCGGTCCGGGCGGACAAGTGGGTCTATACACTGGCGCCGATCATCGTGCTGGTGCCGGCCCTCATCGCGTTCGCGGTCATCCCCTTCGGCGACGTCGTGCACATCTTCGGCAAGCCGGTGCCGCTGCACATCGCGGACCTGAATATCGGCCTGCTCTACATCGTGTCGGTCGCCGCGATCGGCATCTACGGCATCATCCTGGCGGGTTGGTCGTCGAACTCGAAGTACCCGCTGCTCGGCGGCCTGCGGTCGTCGGCGCAGCTGATCAGCTACGAGGTGGCGGTGACGCTCACCTTCGTCAGCGTGATCCTCGCGGCCGGCAGCCTGAGCATGGTGGACATCGTCTCGGCCCAGAAGGCGAAGGGGGTCTGGTTCGCGTTCGTGCAGCCGGTGGCGCTGTTCATCTACGTCGTGGCCGCGCTGGCCGAGACGAACCGGGCGCCGTTCGACCTCCCCGAGGCGGAGCAGGAGCTGGTGGCGGGGTTTCACACCGAGTACAGCGGGATGAGCTTCGCGCTGTTCTTCCTCGCCGAGTACGCCAACATGATCGTCGTCTCCGCCGTGGCGACGACGCTGTTCTTCGGCGGGTGGCTGCGGCCGTTCCCGAACGTCGAGGCCATCTGGTTCCTGGACTACGTGCCGAGCTGGATGTGGTTCTCGTTCAAGACCTTCGTCGTCCTCTTCGTGTTCCTGTGGATCCGCGCCACGCTCCCGCGCTACCGCTACGACCAGCTGATGCGGCTCGGGTGGAAGCTCCTCATCCCGCTCGCCATCGCGAACATCGTCGTGACGGCGGCGGTGAAGGTCGCCCTGGGGTACTGACGATATGGGTGAAGCGATTGCTTTCTACACGCTCGCCGCGCTGATTCTCGCGTTCGGCGTCCTGGTCATCACCGCGAGGAGCACGGTGCACAGCATCCTCTTCCTGGTGGCCAACTTCATCTTCGTGGCCGCGCTGTACGTCCTGCTCGGGGCGCAGTTCCTGGCGGTCATCCAGGTGGTCGTCTACGCCGGCGGGATCGTCGTTCTCTACCTGTTCGTGGTGATGCTGGTGAACCTGAAGCGCCCGCCCGAGGCGCACCACGACCGGCGGCGCCGGACGGGGCTCGGGCTGGCGTTCGGCCTGGTGGTGCTGGCGGAGTTCGTCGCCATCGCGGTCTACAAGCTGGTGCAGCCCGGCTCGATGCCGCCCGGCCCGCCGATGTCGCCCGACAACGTGCAACTCGTGGGGCGCGTGCTGTACACCGAGTACCTGGTCCCCTTCGAGGTCGCCTCGATGCTGCTGCTGGTCGCGATGATCGGGGCCATCGTCCTGGCGCGGAGAGAGCTGTAGCTATGACGCCCATTACGCCCGCGCACTACATGATCCTCTCGGCCGCGCTGTTCATCATCGGGGTGATCGGCGTGATGACCCGGCGCAACATCATCGTCATCTTCATGTCGATCGAGCTGATCCTCAACGCGGTGAACATCAACCTGATCGCCTTCTCGGCGCAGGTGGGCAACGCCGTCGGCCAGGTCTTCGCGATCTTCGTCATCTGCGTGGCGGCTGCCGAGGCGGCGGTCGGCCTGGGGATCATCCTCGCGTTCTACCGGAACAAGGAAACGGTGAACATCGACGAGATGAACCTGATGCGGTGGTAGCAGGACCCTTATGGATCTGATCTGGCTCATTCCGCTGTTGCCCGGCGCAGGCGCCGCCGTGAACGGCCTCGCCGGCATCCGCTACTTCTCGAGGCGGACTGCCGGCCTGGTCGCGTGCTCCACGATGGCCGCCGCGCTGGCGCTGTCGGCCTGGGCGTTCGTCCAGCTGCTCGGCCTCCCGCCCGAGGCCCGCGTGCACGACGTCGTGCTGTTCGACTGGATCCCGGCCACCCCCCTCCGGCTGGCCGACGGCTCCATCGGCGCCCTGCACGTCCCCTGGAAGTTCCGGCTCGACCCGCTCTCGGCGATGATGATCCTGGTCGTGACGGGGATCGGCTTCCTCATCCACGTTTACTCGACCTCCTACATGTCCGACGAGCCGCGCGGGGGCGTGGCGCGGTACTTCGCCTACCTGAACCTGTTCTGCTTCTTCATGCTCACGCTGGTCCTCGGGGCGAACTACCTGGTCATGTTCGTCGGCTGGGAGGGTGTGGGGCTCTGCTCCTACCTGCTGATCGGCTACTGGTACGAGAAGAAGAGCGCGGCGGACGCGGGCAAGAAGGCCTTCATCACCAACCGGGTGGGCGACTTCGGTTTCCTGCTCGGCGTGTTCCTCATCTTCGTCACCTTCGGGTCGTTCGACTTCCGGGAGGTCGCGGCGGCCGCGGCGGCCTGGCCGGTCGAGGCGTCCCAGTTCGGTACCATCTCCCTCATCACGATCCTGTTGTTCGTCGGCGCCACGGGCAAGAGCGCACAGATCCCGCTCTACGTCTGGCTCCCCGACGCGATGGAGGGCCCGACCCCCGTCTCGGCGCTGATCCACGCCGCGACGATGGTCACGGCCGGCGTGTACATGGTCGGCCGCAACGCCGTGCTCTTCTCGCACGCGCCGATGACGATGGAGGTCGTGGCGATCGTGGGCGTGCTGACGGCGCTGATGGCCGCGTCGATCGGCCTGGTGCAGACCGACATCAAGCGGGTGCTCGCGTACTCGACCGTCTCCCAGCTGGGCTACATGTTCGTCGCGATGGGCGTCGGCGCCTTCGCCGCCGGGGCATTCCACCTGATGACGCACGCCTTCTTCAAGGCGCTCCTCTTCCTTTGCAGCGGCGCGGTCATCCACGCGATGGCCGGCGAGCAGAACATGCTGAAGATGGGCGGCCTGAAGAAGTACATGCCGGTCACCTACGCGACCATGATGGTCGGGACGCTGGCGATCGCCGGCATCCCGCCCCTCTCCGGGTTCTTCAGCAAGGACGAGATCCTCTACCGCAGCTTCCTCTCGAACAAGGTGATCTGGGGCCTTGCGGCCTTCGCCGCGCTGATGACCGCGTTCTACATGTTCCGCCTGATGTCGCTGACCTTCTTCGGCGCCTACCGCGGGCGCGCGTGGGAGGTGGCCGGGCATCACGGCGCGGTGGCCGAAGCCGCCGGGCACGGCGCCCGCCACGCGGCCGACCCCTTCGCGCACGGCAAGGCCCACCAGGTGGGGCACGAAGTGAGCCACGGGCCCGCGGACTCCGTCCAGACGGCGCACGGGGCGGACCCGCACGGGCACGGCGGCCACGGCGCGTGGCACGGCCCGCACGAGGCGCCCCGGCCGATGACCTTCGCGCTGGTGGTGCTGGCGATTGGCGCCGTCCTGGCCGGTTTCGTCGGGATCCCCACTGCGCTGGGCGGCGGCAACGCCATCGAGCACTTCCTCGAGCCGAGCTTCGCCGCCCCTGCCGTCCACGCCGCGAGCGCAGTCGGCGGGCACGGGGAGGCCGCGCCGGTCGCGGAAACCCAGGCAGCGGCGGGCCTCGCGTCGGCAGAGCCCACGGGGGCAGGCGCGGAACAGGCGGAAGCGGCCGGGCACGCGGCTGCCGGTGTTGCCCACCTCTCGCGGGGCGCGGAGATCGGCCTCATGGCCTTCTCGGTTCTCGTCGGCCTGGTGGGGATCCTGGTCGCGTGGCGCATCTACGTGCGCCGCCCGGAGATCTCCGAGCGGCTGGCCGCGCGGTTCGCAGCGCCCCATCGCGTGCTGACCAACAAGTACTACGTGGACGAGCTGTACGACGCCACGGTGATCCGGGGCACGATGGGCAGCGCCGACGGTCTGTGGACCTTCGATCGGAACGTGGTGGACGGCGCGGTGAATGGATCCGGCTGGCTCACCATCTTCTCCTCCTGGCTTTCGCACCTGCTCGACAAGTACATCGTGGACGGCCTCGTGAACCTGGTCGGGTCCGTCCTGCAGGAGTCGAGCTTCGTGTTCCGGCGCTTCCAGACAGGTCTGATTCAGAACTACGCGCTGTTGATGCTGTTCGGCGTCTTCGCGTTCGTGAGCGTGTACCTCCTGGTGTGGTAGCCAGGCCAGTGTGAAGAAACCGCTATGAATGACTTCCCGTTGCTGTCGCTGATCCTGTTCACGCCGCTGGTGGGGGCGGGCGTGCTGCTCTTCGTGCGCAGCGAGAACGCCATCCGCTGGATCGCGAACCTCTTCGCGCTGGCCGGATTCGTGGTGTCGCTGCCGCTGTGGTTTCGCTACGACTACCGGAACGCGGACTGGCAGTTCGTGGAGCGGGCGCAGTGGATCCCGTCGATCGGCGCCGACTACCACCTCGGCGTGGACGGGTTCTCCGCCCTCCTCGTCCTGCTCACGACGCTGATGGGCGTGATCGCCATCCTGTCGTCCTGGACGGCGATCAAGGAGCGCGTCAAGGAGTACTACATCTTCCTGCTGATCCTCCAGACCGGGATGATCGGCGCGTTCGTCTCGCTCGACTTCCTGCTGTTCTTCCTGTTCTGGGAGGTCATGCTGGTCCCGATGTACTTCCTGATCGGGATCTGGGGGAGCGACCGCCGCCTCTACTCGGCGATCAAGTTCTTCCTCTACACGCTCGCGGGCAGCGTGGTGATGCTGCTCGGCATCCTCGCGCTCTACTTCAACTACACCGACCCGGCTACCGGGCAGCACACGTTCGACATCGCGCAGCTGCAACAGGCGGGCTTCGACCCCGGCCTGCAGTGGTGGGTGTTCCTCGCGTTCTTCCTCGGGTTCTCGATCAAGGTCCCGATGTTCCCGTTCCACACCTGGCTGCCCGACGCGCACACCGACGCGCCGACGGCCGGCTCGGTGATCCTGGCGGCCGTCCTCCTGAAGATGGGGACCTACGGGTTCATCCGCTTCAGCCTGCCGATCCTGCCCGACGCCACGCGCGCGTTCGTCCCGATGATCGCCGTGCTCTCGATCATCGGCATCGTGTACGGCGCGCTGGTGGCCATGGCGCAGCGCGACTGGAAGCGCCTCGTGGCGTACTCGTCCGTCAGCCACATGGCCCTCGTGATGCTGGGGATGTTCGCCCTCAACCCCGTCGGCATCAAGGGCAGCATCATCCAGCAGATCAACCACGGCATCTCCACCGGCGCGCTGTTCCTCATCGTCGGCATCGTCTACGAGCGGCGGCACACGCGGCTGATCTCGGAGTACGGCGGGCTCTCGAAGGTCATGCCGGCATACGCCGCGGTCTTCTGCGTGATGATGCTCTCGTCGATCGGCCTGCCGGCCCTGAACGGCTTCATCGGCGAGTTCCTCATCCTCCAGGGCATCTTCACGGTCAGCAAGGTGTGGGCCGCGTTTGCGGCCACCGGTATCGTGCTGGGCGCGGCATACATGCTCTGGCTCTACCAGCGGACGATGTTCGGGAAGATCGAGAACCCGAAGAACGAGAACCTGCCGGACCTGAATTTGCGCGAGTTCGCCACCTTCGCGCCGCTGATCGTCCTGGCCGTCTGGATCGGCCTCTACCCGCAGCCGTTCCTCGACCGTCTCACCACCTCGGTGGACCGCGTGGTGGCCCGCGTCGATCCCGGCTATGCGGGACGCAACGCCAAGGCCGCGGCGGACTGCGACAAGGCGCAGCCCACGTCTCCGTTCACCCAGGCGCCCTGCAGCGACGGTTCGGCCCCCGCCGGGACCGTCCCGGCCGACGCGCCGCCGCACGCGCCGGCGGTTGACGCGGTGCCCGCCGGTGGGGCTACGCCGCCGGCCGGAACGCCAACGGAAGCCACGCCGAAGCCGCCGGAGTCGGCCGGGAAATCGGGCATCACGCCGGTCACGCCGGCGGGAGGCAAGTGATGCCGGCCGGGATCATGGGCTTCACGCCCGCCGACCTGTGGCACCTGCTGCCGGAGATCATCCTCACGGGCGTGTGCCTGGTCGTGCTGCTCGCGGATGCGTTCCTGCCGCGGGCGAAGCACGGCCTCATCGCCTGGCTCTCGGTGGCCGGCCTGGCTGCGACGGCGGTGGCGATCGTGCCGCTGGCCGGTGAGCATGCGACGGCGGCCGGGGGGCTCGTCGCCATCGACGGCTTTGGCGCCTTCTTCAAGTTCGTCTTCCTGCTCGCTGCCGCGTTGACGATCCTGATGTCACCCCGGTACCTCGACGAGGAGGGCGCGCGGCCCGGGACGTACTACTTCCTGATCCTGTGCGCAACGCTCGGCATGTTCTTCATGGCGAGCGGCATCGACCTGGTGACCATGTTCGTCGGCCTCGAGACGATGGCCATCGCGTTCTACATCCTGGCCGGCTTCCTGAAGCCGAACCGCCGCTCGAACGAGGCGGCGGTCAAGTACTTCCTGCTCGGGACGTTCTCGCTCGGGTTGCTCCTCTACGGGATGTCGCTGCTCTACGGGCTGACCGGTTCCACGCGGCTGCACGAGATCGCGACGGCCCTCCCGGCTCTCGGGCACGACCGCTGGCTGGGGCTGGCCGTGATCCTCGTCGTGGCCGGCATGGGGTTCAAGATCGCGGCGGTGCCCTTCCACATGTGGGCGCCGGACGTCTACGAGGGCGCGCCCACCCCCATCACGGCGTTCCTTTCGGTCGGGTCGAAGGCGGCGGCGTTCGCGATGCTGCTGCGGATCTTCTTCGAGGGCCTGCCCTCGGCCAACGCCGACTGGCGCGTGCTCTTCTATGCCCTGGCGATCCTGACGATGACCGTCGGGAACATCGCGGCGCTGACGCAGAGCAACATCAAGCGCCTCCTGGCCTACTCGTCGATCGCGCACGCCGGCTACCTCCTGATCGGCGTCGTGGCGGCCACCAGCGTGCCGCTCATCGGCGTGAAGGCGACCCTGATCTACCTCGCCGTCTACTCCTTCATGCAGCTCGGGGCCTTCGCCGTGGTGACCCTGCTGCGGCGCCACGACGTGATCGGCGAGGAACTCAAGGACATGAGCGGGCTCTTCACCCGCAGCCCGGCCGCCGCCACCGCGATGCTGCTCTTCATGCTGTCGCTGGGCGGGATCCCGCCGACCGCCGGGTTCATGGGCAAGTTCTGGCTGTTCAGCGCCGCGATCGACGCCGGCTACTACTGGCTGGCCGTCATCGGCGTCCTCAACAGCGCCGTCTCGCTCTACTACTACCTGCGCGTGGTGGTCTTCATGTGGTTCAAGGGCGAGGCGGCCGGGTCGCCCGTCGTCATCGGACCCGCGATGGCCGTCGTGCTCGTCGTCACGGTGGTGGCGACCATCGTGATCGGCGTCTACCCGCGGCCGTTGTTCGACCTGGCGGACCTGTCCGCCCGCACGCTGGGCGTCTCCGGGCTGAACGTACTTCTCAGGTAACCTGGCAGGGGCACATCATGTCGTGCCCTTGTCCCCAGCTATGTCGCAGCCTCCCAAATCCTCCCTCGGCTCGCTCGGCGCCTTGAGCGCCGTGGGGATCGCCTTCGTCCTCGCCGTGGTGTTCGGGTTCCTCATTGGCTACGGCCTCGACTCCTGGCTGGGCACGTCGCCCCTCTTCATGATCGTGTTCTTCTTCTTCGGCGTCGCGGCCGGCGTGGTGAACGTCATCCGCACGGCCCGGGCGGTGACCGACGACGAGAAGCGGTGATGGCGGCGGAGGCTGACGGCGACCTCCGCCGGTTCGAGCGCGACGCGGTCGTCGCCTGCGTGTCGATGGCGGCGCTGGCCCTGGCCGTTTCGCGCGGGCTGGATGCCCCGTTGAGCGTCCTGGCGGGCGGCCTGCTGATGGCGCTCAGCTACCGGGGGCTGAAGGGCGGCGTGGATGCCCTCATCGGCCGGGCCCCGGGGGCGGCATCCACCCCGTTGCCCGACGCCGCCGCGCTGCCCCGCAGGGAAGCGGCGCCTCCCGGTCCAGAGGGTTTTGGGGACCAGGCGGAGACGCCTCCCGCCGGCCGTCTGTCGTCCCGCAGGCGCCTGTTGGGAACGGTGAAGTTCTTCACAAGGTACGCTTTACTGGCCGTTGGGGCGTACGTTATGCTGTCGTGTTTCCGCCTGCACCCGATCGGCCTGTTGGCCGGGGCAGTGTCGCCATTCCTGGCGGCGCTCGCGCAGGTGGTTCGCATGTCCCGCGCCCCTGTCTAGCCATGGAGAAGCTTCACCACCCGCTCTGGATCGTGCAGCTGGTGAACGCGCTGCTCGGCAACGCCGTGGCCGCCGCGCTCCGCCCGCTCGGCATCGCGTTCGAGCCGGGGAAGGACGTGATCCCCGACTTCATCGTGATGTGCCTGTTGATCCTCGTCGCAGTGGCGGTGCTGTGCCTGCTGATCCGGTCGCGCCTGAGCGTCGAGAACCCCGGAAAACTTCAGATCCTGCTCGAGGACGCCCTGTCGTTCGTGTACGGGATGCTGGACGACAACATCGGCCCGAAGGGTCGGCGCTACCTGCCCGTCGTGGGCGGCCTGTTCCTGTTCATCCTGCTCGGCAACCTGATGGGCCTGGTGCCCGGCCTGATGGCGCCGACGAGCAACATCAACGTCACGCTCGGCTGCGCGCTCACCGTGTTCGTCTATTACCAGTTCCACGGGTTCAAGGAACAGGGAGTGATCGGGTACATCAGGCACTTCATCGCGCCGCCGGGTGCGCCGATCTGGATTGCGCCGATCTACTTCCCGATCGAGATCATCAGCCACTTCTCCCGCGTGCTGTCGCTGTCGGTCCGGTTGTTCGGCAACATCTTTGGCGAGGAGCTGGTCATCCTGATCATCGCCAGCCTGGTGCCGTTCGTGGTGCCGCTGCCGATGATGGCCCTCGGGATCGTGACGTCGTCGCTCCAGGCGTTCATCTTCGCCATGCTGACGACGATCTACCTCGCGGGCGCGGTGGTGGTGGATCACGGGCCGGAGCACGATCACGGCCACGGCGAGGAACACGCGGCGGCGGCCGTCGCCTGAGGCGGAGGCCCAGGCGGCCGTTCCCGCTGGGCGTGGCCGGAGGCGGCAACCGGGGTGAGATCAGGGGCCAGCCCCCGTTTCTCGCACTGCAAATTGCCAGCTTCGTGTCATGCGGTGGAGCAGGGCGCCTGCCCTGCCGGTCGGACTAGCACCCCGGGGCGACGCCCGGGGACATCGAGGAGGCGTGTATCGTGCGCAAATCGCAGGTGCTGTCGCTGACGTTGCTGTTCGTGCTCATGGGCCTGGTCGCCCCGGTCTTCGCCCAGGAGACCGCCGGCGCCGCCGGCGGCGAGGTGGCGAAGTGGTCGATCATCACGGCGGGCTTTGCGCTCGCGATCGCCGCCGCCTTCGGTGCCCTTGGCCAGTCGAAGGGCCTGAGCGCCGCGGCCGAGGCGATTGCCCGGAACCCCAGCGCGACGGCGGACATCCGGTTCGCGCTCATCCTGGGCCTGGTGCTGATCGAGTCGCTCGTCATCTACGTGCTGCTGATCGCCCTGATCCTGTTCTTCGTCAACCCGTTTGTCGCGTAGCACACGAGAGAACGGGTCGGGAGTCCGCCTCCCGACCCCCTTTCGCTCGGTTCCCGGCCACAGGTCCTCCCTGGCGTCCTTCGACGCGCTGGTGGTGTTGACTACCCTCGTCTGGGGCAGCAACTACACCATCGTCAAGACGGCGCTCCTGCAGATCCCAGAATTCGGCTTCAACGCGTTGCGTCTCGGCATCGCCTCGACGCTCTTCGTGGCCGTGCTCGCCGTCTACCCGGCGCCCGGCGACGAGGGGCGGCGCCTGTTCGCAACCGCCCGCCGCTTCTCGCCCCGGGAGTGGGCGGTCCTCGTGGGCCTGGCCGCTGCCGGCCACTTCCTCTACCAGCTTTGCTTCCTCGGGTCCGTCGCACGCACCAGCGTTGCCAACAGTTCCTTCATCATCGGCACCTCGCCCGTGGCGGTCTCGCTGCTCGCCGCGGCGGTCGGCCAGGAGCGCGTCTCCCGCCTGCACTGGGTGGGCGCGGTCATCTCGCTCGCGGGCATCTACTTGCTCGTGGGCGTGGGCGCCGACGTGTCGCGCGCGTCGCTGGCGGGCGACCTCCTGATGATGGCCGGGGTCTGCTGCTGGGCGGTGTACGCCGTCGGCTCGTGGCCACTCCTCGCGCGGCACTCGCCCATCGCCATCACCGGCTACACAATGGCAATAGGCACCCTGATGTACGTACCGTTCGGCCTCCCAGATCTGGTGCGCCTCCAGTGGGCGTCCGTCACGCCGGGCGCCTGGGCCGGGCTTGTCTTCTCCGCCGTGTTCGCGCTGTTCGCCGCCTACCTCGTCTGGCACACGTCGATCCAGCGCATCGGCAATGTCCGGACGTCGATGTACTCC
>Ga0105104_10003931_pt1 | contig 10431 bp, 8 predicted proteins | sample PPLLaktember2015_3_FD_87034 | JGI IMG/M metagenome (GOLD analysis project Ga0105104, IMG submission 87034) | Freshwater sediment microbial communities from Prairie Pothole Lake near Jamestown, North Dakota, USA - PPLs Lake P7 Core (6) Depth... | ecosystem: Environmental > Aquatic > Freshwater >... | reverse complement strand
CACCCATTGTGCCGCTAAGGTTCGCTGGATTGCCCGCTTACTGCGCTCCGGGCTGAAGCCCGTTCGCTCCGTGCGCGGCTCTGTAAATCGGCGGCGGTCCCGAGATCCTTGTAAAGGGCACGACAACCGAGCGCCCTACTGCACCCAACTTTCCCGCTGCAGGTCTTTCAGGTACTGCATGATGTCCGAGCGCGGGATGCTGTGAGAGACGTCCATCAGTGTCATCGCGCCCGGGTGCCTCTTCTCGACATAGCAGCCCTCCCACAGGGTTTCGTTCCACAATGTCGTGTAAAACTCGCACGGGGTGAGGTGCTCGAAGCCGATGAGGAATATCCTCACGCTCGCAAGCGCTTCGACGATTTCCCGCAACTTGTCGAGGCTTTGCTTTTCGTCCAGATTCTCGGGCCTCGGCAAGCTCACGCCGTGGGCTTCCAGCCCCTCGAAAAGGCTCGGTCCCGACCCGACGGCCTCAAACGCGAGCACGTCTTCCAGGTAAGTCTGCCGATCGGGCGCCGGAAACGCCGGCGAGGTCCAGGATGAGAGGTCGCCGTCAGCCATTTCGATCAGCCGCTCCTCGATCCCGTCGATGACAACTTGCCTTTCCGCATCGGTCATCTCCGCCCGTGCTTCTTTCCTTCCCCTCTTCTCTCTCGCTTTCCGTCCCATGGCGTTCCTCCTCTTGCGGGGGCCGCTTCATTCATCCCCCTATATAAAGAACGCTCGAGCTCGAAAATCTACGAAGGAATTTTGAGAGGCGCGGCTGTCCAGCTAGAATAGAGGTTTCTCCGAACATGGATCACGCGATTGTCTGCAAGGAACTCTACAAGCGTTACGAGGACGGGAAGAAGAAGGCCGTCGACGCGCTCAACGGATTGAACTTGACGATCAGAACCGGAGAGTGTTTTGGCTTGTTGGGGCCGAACGGGGCCGGCAAGACCACCACGGTCGAGATCCTGGAGGGACTGATCGCGCCCACCTCCGGCCAGGTCGAGGTCCTCGGGGTTCGCTGGGGGACTGGTCAGGACCAGGAGCTGAGGGAGCGTATTGGGATCACACTCCAGGAGACCCGCTTCCAGGAGAAGCTGAAAGTCTGGGAAGTGCTGGCCCTCTTTCGAAGTTTCTACGTGCACGGCATGACAGTCGAACAGGCGATCGCCACGGTTGCACTAGAAGAAAAGGCGAATTCCTGGGTCCGGGACCTGTCAGGCGGGCAGCGTCAGCGGCTGGCCGTCGCAACTGCCCTCGTCGGAGAGCCCGAGTTGTTGTTCCTGGACGAACCGACGACCGGGTTGGATCCGCAGGCTCGTCGGCGTCTCTGGGATGTGATCCGCGACCTCAGGGAGCGCGGACGCACGGCCCTCATCACGACGCATTACATGGATGAAGCCGAGAAGCTGTGCGATCGGGTCGCGGTCATCGATCACGGGAAGGTTATCGCGGAAGGGTCACCGAACCAGTTGATCTCGCAGTTGGGAGGCGAGCACATCATTGAGTTCAGTCTTGAGAAGGCCGACGGCATCAGTATCCAGCTGTCCGATTTTCTGAAACTCACGTCGGTAATCCACGCCGTTCAGGAAGCTGAAGGTTTCTTGTTGACGGTGGGCCAACCGCACATCGCCATCCCGGCTGTACTTGAGTTCCTCGACCAACAGCAGGCCAGGCTGAACAGCCTGACTACGCGGCACGTGAACCTTGAAGACGTCTTCGTGAGCCTGACGGGGAGGTATCTCCGAGATGAATAGCTTTGCCCCCGTACTTCAGTTGGTTATCTGCAACCTGAAAGGGTTTTTGCGTGAGCCGGAGGCCATCTTCTGGACGTACGGCTTTCCTCTGCTGATGGTCATAGGGCTTGGAATTGCCTTTTCAGGCTCGAGCGCCCAATCTGTGCAATTCGATGTGATCGAAGGTCCGGCCGCCCAACAGGTTGTCGCTGCTATCGGCAAGGACCCCGGATTCAAAGTGAAGGTGAATGCGCGGGACGAAGCGATGACCCGCCTCCGGACAAACCGGACTCTGGTCGTTGTCGATCCATCGGGTGACGGCACCTATCAGTATTTTTTCGACCCGTCCAACCCGGAATCCAAGGCGGCACGAAGTGCGGTCGACGACGCTCTCCAGCGGGCTGCGGGCCGCAAAGATGCTTTCACTTCAAAAGAAGTCAAGGTGCAGGCGCCCGGCTCGCGTTACGTGGATTTTTTGGTTCCCGGCCTCATCGGCATGAACATTATGGGCGGTGGGATGTGGGGCATCGGCTTTACGCTCGTCGATATGCGGATTAAGAAACTCCTGAAAAGACTGCTGGCGACGCCCCTCAGGAGACCCCACTTCCTGCTTTCCCTCGTGGGCATGCGGCTGGTCTTCTTCATCCCCGAGGCCTTTTTTCTGCTTCTGAGCGCTTACCTGATATTCAAAGTCCCCATACGAGGAAGTATCTTCGCGATTAGTGCGGTGGCTTTTCTCGGCTCGCTAGCTTTTTCGGGGCTTGGGCTTCTGGCCGCTTCCAGGGCCCAACGAATCGAGACGATCTCGGGGATCATGAACCTCGTGATGCTGCCGATGTGGCTGTGTTCAGGCATTTTCTTCTCGTCCGAGCGGTTCCCCGATTTCATGCAGCCGATGATCCAGGCCCTTCCGCTCACTCAGGTCATTAATGCATTAAGAGCCGTGATCCTCGAGGGGCACTCCCTCTTTTCCCAGGCAACGCCAATCGGCATTCTGCTGGCCTGGGCCGCCGTCTCGTTCACACTGGCCTTGAAGTGGTTCAGGTGGGGGTAGGGAAAAAAGCCTTTTGAAGTGGCCCCGAAATCCGTTCGGGGTCAACCATCGAAGATTCTTCCACACACTGTCGCTCTCCGCTAGTTGTTCGCTTGTTGACCCCGAACGGATTTCGGGGCCACTTTCATTGATCTTGTCTCGGAAACGAGGAAGACGGCAACGCCGATGAGCAGAACAGCTCCCGAAACGCCGAACGCGGCTTCGTATCCCGTCGCGTCCGCAATGGCGCCCCATATCGGCGGACCAACGAACATACCCAGGGAATAAGCGGAAATGTAAAGGGCCATCGCCTGGCCGGGGTAATCCGGGTGGAATCGGTCAGTCGCAATGGCACTGAGGCTCGGGTAGAACATTCCGTGACCAATGCCGCAGGCGGTGGCGATCCCCGCAAGCTCCCAGCCGGAGGTCGCGTACGGAATCAGGAATAGGCCGAGACCGTACGGTACGAGCAAATAAATGGCTTGTATCCTCCGGCGTCCCGTATCGAATCGATGGCTGAGGCCAAGGCGGGTAGCGACTGCCCCAAGAGCATAACCGACCCCGAACCCTGACACCGCGCCTTGTCCGGCGCCTTTGACTGCGGGCGCGAGCAGACTCTGCCAGCACGAGTTGCACATGGCGAAGCAGGTGAGGAAAACCAGGATCGAGCCGAGCCGCGGCAAGGAGGCTGAGGCTCCGGCCCAGAAAGGCGCCTTGCGGTTTGCGGCCGGCGGCAGATCCGCCGGCAGCCGGCTTAAGAGCCAGGCGATCATCGCGTAAACGACGAGAACCACCAGAAAGCTGCCTTGCGGTCCCCACAGGAACTCCAGCCATTCTGACAGCGCCGGGCCTAGTCCGATCATGACAAACCCCGGCAGACCGAAGTACCCCATGACGCGCCCGCGAAGCCTCTGGGGAACGGACTGGGTGAGCCGGACCAACGCCCCCGCTGTTACCATCGCCGCACCGGCGCCGTGCAGGATACGGGCGGGAAAGATCATCCAGCTCGAGGTGCCGACAGCAATCAGATAGAACAGGCCTCCGGCAAAGCTGACGCCCGCTCCGACCATCGCCGTCACAATGCTTCCTCGGCGATCGGCGATCTGTCCGGAGGCGAGCTGGAAAACCAGGTTCACGAAGAAGAAGATGCCAACCGCCCATCCGATTTTTTGGAGCGACCAGCCAAGCGTGTGAAGGTAGTCAGGAAGAAGGAGGAGCACCCAGGTCCCCAAGTTGATCAGGGCGCTGATAGCCAGGTAGGCATGCAAGCCTCTCACGTTGCCGGATTCATTCATGCTTGGTTTCTAAATGGATCTTCTTTTGGGCTGCTTACACTTTTGTCTGGAGCCCGTCCCTCGCCGGGAGCGCACCGCACTCCGAAAGAGAGCGTGCTACGGAAGAACTGGCTCATTCAAAGCGCCCTAATCCAAATGTTGCGGAAGCGGACGGGGCAATTGTGGCCGCTCAGCTGAAGGGGGCCGCGACTGACTCTCCTCTTGAATTCCGGAAGGATCCGGTGCCCTGTCTCGCCCCGGATTTCTTCATTCAGGTGAACCAGCACACCGTTATGCAACATCGTCACCCGAGGCGGGGCCACGAGTCCATCTCCCTGGAAAACCGGAGCGGTGAAAACGATATCGTACGTTTGCCATTCTCCCTGCGGCCGGCACACGTTGACCAGCGGGGGAGTCTGTCCGTAAATCGCGGCCGCCTGGCCGTCCGGGTAGATCTTTTCATTGTAGGAATCGAAAATCTGGATCTCGTACAAGCCCATCAGATGGACGCCGTTGTTACCCCGGTCAGCCCATGATCCGCCCGATTGGCGGGGGGCCATCCACTCGAGGTGGAGCTGGACATTGCCAAACTGGTGTTTTGTAACCAGGTTGCTGCCTCCCACGGCCTCCAGGCAACCGTCGACCAGCTTCCAATCGGTCGCGTTCCACTGCGATAAATCCTTCCCGTCAAACAAGACCAGCGCGTCGGCCGGGGCCGGGGCCGGCGCGCCGGCAGGTCCCGGACTCACGCGTTTCGGAGCAGGACGGTCCGGGTCATGCACGCGAAAACCACACCAGGAAAGGACCGGAGTGTCGTTATAGCCGTAGACCCCGGACCCATCCTTCGCCTTAACCAGATCGATCGCAAACCCTTGGTCAGCCGCCAAATATGCGGCAAGCCCAAGAACCAGGAGACTGAACGCGCGTTTCATATGGGGCCTCGTTGTACGACTTTGAATGAGCGAGTGTCAATCGATGACCGACTGACCGACTGACAGACTGACAAACTGACAACTGACAGACTGATTGACTCACCTTGGGGCCGGAGTATTCGGTCAGTCGGTCAGTTTGTCAGTTTGTCAGTCTGTCAGTTTGTCAGTTTGTCAGTCTGTCAGCTGCCCCCCCGCTTGAACTTCGACCACACGGCAACAATCGCGGCGTCGTGGCGGGAGGCATCAGCGACCGGACGCAGGACCACCCGATGAGTGCCTGGAAAACCTCCATGAACATAGGAGAGGGGAAGTAGGAGTCCCACACTGGGGTCACCGGAATCAATCGGTGCCGACGTCCGGGGCGAACCGCCGACGAGGATCGTGTTGTCTTGCGGTTCGCCGAAGAAGAACGGGTCCCGGACGCTGTCCACACTCATGAGCCAGGGACCGAGCATCAAAAGGGCGCGCACCGGGCTCCCGGATAACTTGACAGGAGCCAAAGTCGTTCCGTCACCCCGCTGCAGCGTCATGCGGCAGCCGAAGACCACTTCCAACCGATCGCCGGCGGCCCACTTCCGTTGAAGCTTCGCGTAACCGGCTTTCACTTCAACCGGGACCGGCTGCCCATTCAGGAAGAGCTGAGCTCGCTCCGCCCAGTTCGGCACCCTCACCCCTATTGGACGAGAGGCATTCGCGGCGCGACTCACCTCGACCGTCAATCCCCACTCGAGCGGCTTAACCTCACGCGACGACCGCCGCAGGTTCAAACCGACGTTGTCGCCTGACCAGTCCACTTCCTCGAATAGATTGATCCGAATTCCCTCCTCGCTCTCGGTAACGACAGCGTCGAGGATGTCCGGAAAGGTCCGGTAGCCGTGCATCGTGCAGCACCACCAGGCGCGCGCGACGTTGTCGTTCGGCTTGACTCCGGAACCGGCGCATACGTGATGGCCGAAATCGCCGGTTGGGAACTGGTTAAAGAAAAAGCCGTTCCACAGGCTTCTTTCCGCCCGCTCCAGGTATTCGAGCTTACCGGTCTGTCTCCAGAGCTGCAGGCTCAGCCGGAGAAAATCAGCGTGGCCGCACCCTTCGTCCCGCGGATCTTTGCCCGAATTTTCCACTATCGTCGACAGATCCGGCGTTCCGTGACCGGCGGACCTTAACCCGAAATACTCGAGCACACTTCCGAATTCGGTGTAGTCCGGAGATTTGAGGAGAGCGGTGTAAGCGTCCTCGACGAAGGCCAGTTGCTTCGGATCCCGGGTCTCGTCATGGAGCATCATGATTCCGCGCAGTGTCGAAAGGTAGCCGTGTGCGTGTTGAATGCCGCGCGGCTGGAGCAAGGGGACGATGGAAGTGGCGGCTTCAAGCAGGGACGCATCCCCCGTTGCCCGCTTGAGCAGCACTAGAGGTTCGATGAGCTGTGTAAAACAGATATAGCCGCTCGCGCCCTGGCCTTCGAGCTTCTTGAGGACAGCGGGGTCCGAACACTCGCGCCGGACGCCGAGCAGGAATTGACCCAGGCGGCGCGCGACTTCCAGGATTTTCGGATCCCGGGACTGTTCATAGTATTCCAGCAGCCCGACCAGGAGGCGGCCGTTTCCCCAGAGGAGGGCCATGTGCCGGGGGCCGATCTCGTCGGCCTTGAAAACCAGGTCTTCCTGGCCGAAGCGGCCGTCGCTCCGCTGGTAGCTGATCAGCTGAGAGACGAGGCTCCGCAGCCGGGCGGGCGAGTCGCTCGCCGGCATGAGCGCCAGGGCGCCGACGTAGCGTCCGGACAGATCTCCGCTGTACTCGTTGAAGCGCCGGTCCGGGGCTAAGGCCACGTCGGCGAGGACAAACTCCGTGGAAAACTCGGGAATCTGGCCGGAAAGCAGCCGATCGGCGGTGAGCTTGACGCGCCGAGCCAGAAGACCGGCCGGCCGGCAGCTGCGAGCCGGGGACGGGCCGGCGGTACCAACCTGGGTGGTTAATGCGCCAGCCATCAGCGCCGAACCCACAAACGTGCGTCGATTGAGCCGGTAGAGTTGTCTGTCATTCTTCATAGTCTTTCTCATACCCGAAACGACACAAGGCCGCAAGGGCCGGGGCACAAATCCAGTCAGCCGCGCACGTCGCGGAGGTGTTGAGAAGGCCGGCGCGATTCTTTTGGAGTGCGGCGGCAACGAGAGGCCGACGTTTTATCAGGCCTACCGGCGACGCCGCTTTGGTCTATGCAACGTCGCGGCTGCTTCGGCACATTCTTGCACATACCAAAGCGGCGTCGCCGGTAGGCCTGATAAAACGTCGGCCTCTCGTTGCCGCCGCACTCCAAAAGAATCGCGCCGGCCTTCTCAACCCCCTGCGCTCGCGCCTTACCTTCGCCAATTTGAGCTTTTCACGAAACTGGCTCAAAATGTCTTTAACTGACTATCAACATCGGCGCGACGGGTTCTCGGGGAGTAAGGACAGTCGAAGTGGGACTGGATGTTGCCAACCTTGGGACATCGATACCAGTTGCGCTTCGGAGATCTTGACTCTGGCTTGGCATTTGGGAGGGAAACGATGCCCACGGTCCCCGGTGTTGCGTTTCGGCCGTACAGGCCCGCGCCGTTTGCTTTCACCTCAATTAACCTGAGCGGCGGCTACTTCCCGGGCTGGGGGATTCCCTGCTCCATACTCATCCATCAAATCCCTATCATCCTCGCGATCTTTCTTTCGACGTTGCCCTCACCCCCGCCGCCTGCTCCGCCTCCGCCTCTGCCGGCGGCCAAAGCGCGGCCCCACATCCAGTGGATGTACTTCCCGAAGCTTCCCAACGTCAGCCAGGCGGCGAAGGCGAGCACTTCTGCGCCAACCGTCCTCAAGCCGTCACCGGCGCCGGGTTCTGCCGCCAAAGGCCTCGTATACCCCGGACCTCAGGAGATTGTCTCCGATCCCTTGGAGCCAACCAACAATATTCAGACTCTTATCCAGCCGGCACTGAAGAATGCGCCGATCATCGAGCCGCCTTTGCCCTTGCCGAATTTGGTCCTGAAGGCCGACGCCGGCCTTGCTCCGCCGCCCCGGCCTTTGCCGCCTCCTGTTAAACCGCCTGTTGAAGAGCAACCGAAAGCGGCGGTTGTGCCTCCGCCCCCGGTTCCCGAACCCGAACCACCCCCGACAGTCAATGTCTCAAATGTTGTGGCAACGGCCCCTCTGCCGCTCAAACCGGCACAGTCGCCGGAGTTCATCGCATCTCCGCCTCTTCCCCAGACTGTTACCGTGAATGAGGAGACCAAACCGGCACCAGCCAAGCCCGAGCCGGATAAAGGCCCCGATGAGGCTCCGAAAACGGAGACTGCCTCCGCTAATGCTGAACAACCGAAACAGGGTGAACCGGCCTTGGCAGCGGCCGTTCCCACCCAAGGCCCAGACCTCGATACCGTGGTAGCACTGAGCCCCATGCCATCCGACTCCGCTCAGCCCGCGAAGATCCCCCTCGGCGAGGCGCGCGGCCGTTTCACCATCTCCCCGAAGCCGAATCTTGCTGGATCCCAGACGGAAGCCCCGTCGACGCCCGGTAATGCTTCCAAGACAGTCGTGGTCGGCATTGAAGCGCCGTCCGCTGCCGCTCCCACAGCCACGGGCAGTTCAGCCCCTGCAGGAGCCCCGCCCGCGTCAGTCACCATCTCTTTCGGACCGGGTCCAGCGATAAGGGACAAGGCGCCGGCTGCCGGCCCGGTCGCTGGTGGTGCTTCCGGATCTGCATCCGGATCAGCTCCAGCCGCAGCAGCCGCAGCGAAAAGCGCTTTTGGAGGGATCACAGTCACCGGGGGTGTTAACGACACGGCAGGTGCCGGGAATACTGCTCCACCGGCCCCATCGCGCCGTCCCCTGCAGACGTCTTACGGCGTATCTGTGGTGTCAACGGAGAGCAGCGGCGGCGGGCTGCCGTCGTTTGGTCTGTTCTCAAATCACCACATCTACACAGTCTATGTGGATATGAGGGAGACCGAAAATGACTCGGATCCGTCCTGGACTTTGGAGGTTGCGGTCCCCCAGGATCCGGCCGTTCCCGGGATTACTGCCAAGAACATCGCGATAGGGCAAGGGCTGGTATTGCCTTTCCCCTCGCTGAAGAAGCAGCCGTTGTTCCCGCCCGTCCTGGTGCAGAAGCACTTGCGCAAGATGATCATCGTCTACGGGCTCATCAATATCGAAGGCAAGATGGAGCAGATTGCGGTCAAGCAGACTCCGGATCCCGCTCTGGATGAGCCGGTGCTGGCGGCGTTGGCTCAGTGGGCCTTTCGTCCGGCTGCCCGCAACGGAACTCCGTTTGCCGTGAGAGTCCTGCTCGGCATTCCTCTGTGGTCGCGGGAGTTGGCCGCCCCGCCGAGACATGTGTCCATATCGACCACGCCTCCGTCATAAGCTGAGTGCGCGGTTTTAGTCGGTTCCTTTCAGGTTGTAAACTGAGGCCCGCGGATCACCCCTGTGATTCGCGGGCCTTTCTGTTTCTGACTTGGAGCTGCAATGCTGACAATCATCGGAGTGATGGGTCCTGGCGAAGGCGCGCCAGAGACGGATCGACGCCTGGCCTATGAGCTTGGCCGCGCCATCGCTCGCGAAAAGTGGGTGACACTTTGCGGCGGGCGGAACAGCGGCGTCATGGAGGCGGTCACCCGGGGCGCGAAAGAAGCAGGCGGACTGACCATCGGGATCCTGCCCGGCCAGGATACTCGGGATGCCTCGCCGTATCTGGACCTGGCCATTGTCACGGGCATCGGCAACGCTCGAAACAGCATCAACATCCTCTCCAGCCGTGTCGTCGTCGCGTGCGGTATGGGCAAAGGGACGGCGTCGGAAGTCGCCTTGGCGCTCAAGGCGAAAAAGCCCGTGATTCTGCTGGATGCGCCGAAAACAGCGATCGAGTTCTTCCGGGAGTTGGACGCGCGGAGGGTCTCTATCGCGGCGGGTGTGGAGGAGGCAATGGAGTTGTGTCGGGATCTTACGCGGCCTTCAGAGCCGGGAGCGTAACGCGCGCGACCGGAGGGCCGTAGGACCGACACGTCTATAGAACCCGTGCAGACGAGGTACCAGGTCCGTTAGGACCGACGCGTGGCAGTTCCAGTATCGCCGTGTCGGTTTCCCGGAATGGTTGAATCAGGGAAATCTTACCCGACCGGAAGAAACACGCGCTGACATCCAGACGGCGGTGAGGCGCTTAAGTGCCCTCATCTCCAGACGCTGCGGGCAAATGTGAAAAAACTAGCGAGTGCGGAACGAAAATTGCTTCTCGCCGCCCTGACGACAAGTTGAGTCGTCAGAGGGGAGATCGCCATGTTACAGAAGGTTCTCGTTTATTGTTTGTTGGCAACGCTAAGGTTCACAATAGTTTACGCGCAGGTAGGCGATGAGTCGAAGGACGTTGAACAACTGCAAATACAGTTGGTTCGAGTCAACGACGAGGCTAAGCAGAGCCGGGAAAATCAACCCGTCTTTGAATCCCT
>Ga0105104_10003930_pt1 | contig 10432 bp, 7 predicted proteins | sample PPLLaktember2015_3_FD_87034 | JGI IMG/M metagenome (GOLD analysis project Ga0105104, IMG submission 87034) | Freshwater sediment microbial communities from Prairie Pothole Lake near Jamestown, North Dakota, USA - PPLs Lake P7 Core (6) Depth... | ecosystem: Environmental > Aquatic > Freshwater >... | reverse complement strand
CCCGAGCCGCCCATGCAGGTGTTTGCCACGCCATCGGCCGCGACACACCCCAACGTTCCACCAACAGTGGGTGTCGGCGGAGCCTCGGCGGTACCGCCGGCTGCGGCCTTTCCGGGTGCTGCCGGGCCCACGGCCGCGCCCGCGTCGCCCGCGGCCGCGCCGGCGTCGTTTCCGGGCAACGGTGGGCACCAGCCGCTGCCCATCGTGGTACCCAACCCCGTGTTGGCCGGCGGTCGCCGCGCCCGCTCGGTCACCCTGCACCCGCTCCTCGCGGCGGCGCTTGAGTTCGGATCTCCGGCGGCGGAACAGTTCCGCGCGCTGCGCACGCGGATCGGGCAGGTCGAGTTCGGGGGCCGCGACTGCCGCTCGCTGGTGGTGACGAGCCCGATGCCGGGCGACGGCAAGACGGTGACGTCGGCGAACCTCGCGCTCAGCATGGCGCAGGAGTTCCACCGCAAGGTGCTGATCATCGACGCCGACCTGCGGAAGGGCGCGCTGCACCGAATGTTCGGCGTGGATAACGAGCCGGGGCTGACCGACGTCCTGGCCGGCGACGTGCCGTTGGAAGAAGCGCTGATCTGGATCCCGGAGTACCGGCTGACGCTGCTGCCCGCCGGCCGGCCTACGAATCAGCCCACCGAGTTGCTGGGATCCTTCGAGATGCGGCGGGCGGTGGACACGCTCCGGACGCACTTCGACCGGATCGTGATCGACACGCCGCCTGCCCTCGCGCTGGCGGACGTGGGCGTGGTCGGCCCGCTGTCGGACGGCGTGCTGCTGGTCGTCCGCGCGGGTCAGACGCCGCGGCCCGCGATCGAGCGGGCGCTTCGACAGGTGGCGCCGGCGCGCGTGCTCGGGCTGGTGCTCAACGACGTCGGTGAAATCTCGTCCGGCTACGCCTACGGACGAGTGGACAACCAGAATGCGGGCCGCCGGGTGGCGCGGTCCGGGGCCTGAGGGACATGTCCGACGTGACCGTCTTCAAGCGATCCGTTTCGACACGAGGCGTCGCCGCGTTCGCCGGCGAGATCCTCCTGATCTACGGATCCATCGCCGTTGCGCTCCGGCTGCACAGCCCGGACGGCGTCCCCTCGGGCCTCTGGTGGAAGGCGGTCGTGACAGCGGTCCTCTGGCAGCTGTGCCTCTACTACAACGACTTCTACGATCTGACCCTGGTGCGCGGCAGCCGGGAACTGGTCGTGCGCCTGCTGCAGGCGGCCGGCGCCGCGTCTCTCATCCTGGCCGCGTTGTACGTCGTGGTTCCCGCTCTCGATCTCGGCAGCCGCGTCATCATCACCTCCCTGTGCCTGTTCCTGGTGGCAGTGCTGACCTGGCGGCTCCTGTTCAACCAGGTCACGGGCGCGACCGCCCTCGAGGAACGCGTCCTGATCGTCGGGACGGGTCACGCCGCCCGGACCGTCGCCCGGCAAATCCAGTCACAGCACGATTTCGGGTACCGCGTCGTGGGGTTCGTGGACGACGAGCCGGACGCGGAGTTGGCAAGCGAGCGCCGGCCCTGGTGCCTCGGCTCGGCTGCCGACATCCCGCGCCTGGTCGATCAGTACCAAGTGGACCGCATCGTCGTCGGCCTCGGGGACCGCCGCGGCCGCCTGCCCGTACAGGAACTGCTGCACGCCAAGCTCTCCGGCGTTCGGGTGGAGGACGCGACGGCAACCTACGAGCGCCTGACCGGCAAGGTCCTGGTGGACAGCCTTCGCCCCAGCTGGCTGATCTTCTCCGACGGCTTCCGGGTCTCCCGCTGGACGCGGATGGTGAAGCGCGGGTTCGACCTCCTTCTCGCGTGCGTGGGCCTGGTGATCGCCGCCCCGCTGATGCTCCTGACGGCGCTCGCGATCTGGCTCGAGACGGGGCGGCCCGTGCTCTATCGGCAGGAACGCGCCGGCGAGAACGGCCGCCCGTTCACGCTCCTCAAGTTCCGTTCGATGAGGACCGACGCCGAGCAGGGCACGCCCGTCTGGGCGCGCGATAACGACGACCGCGTCACGGCGGTGGGGAGCGTCATCCGGGCCACCCGGCTGGACGAAGTGCCCCAGCTGTGGAACGTGCTGATCGGCGAGATGAGCTTCGTGGGGCCGCGGCCGGAGCGTCCCTTCTTCGTCGAGCAACTGACCGCCCAGATTCCCTTCTACTCGCAGCGGCACGCGGTGAAGCCGGGCATCACCGGGTGGGCGCAGGTGAAGTACCGCTACGGGGCGTCGGTGGAGGACGCCATGGAGAAGCTGCGGTACGACCTCTACTACATCAAGAACCTGTCGATCGGGTTCGACATGACGATACTCGTGGACACGGTGAAGGTGATGCTGTTCCGCAAGGGGGCCAAGTGAGCGAGGTAACCCCGACGCCGACGGAATGGGAAGGCGGCACCGGGCTGCCCGCCCTCGCGCGGAACGTGTCCACGCGCTACCTGGTAATCGGGGTGGAGGCCTGCCTCGGGGTGCTGCTGCTGCCTTTCAACCTGGCACAGCTCGGCGCCGAGACGTACGGCCTCTGGATGGTGGCGGCGTCGATCACGGCGTACTTCTCCATCCTGGACCTCGGGTACGGCGGCGCGCTCGTGAAGTTCGTGGCGCAGTACAGGGCGCGGCAAGATGCCCGGGCCATCAACGAGATTCTCAGCACGCTCTTCTTCCTCTTCACGGGCGTCGGCGTCCTCGCGTGGCTCGTGGCGGCAGGCGTCGCCTACCACCTGGACTCGTTCTTCGACCTCTCGCCGGCGCAGGCTGCGACCGGGCGCGCGGTGCTGCTGATCGTCAGCGCCAACGTCGCGGCGGGGTTCGCGTTCAGCGTCTTCGGGGGCGTGATCAACGGCTTCCAGCGGTACGACCTGAACAACCTGGTGGGACTGGCGAGCAGCGTGGTGGTCGCGCTCGTCAACGTCGCGGTGCTCGCGGCCGGCTATGGCCTGATCACGCTCGTCGCCGCCACGACGGCCGTCCGGCTGGCGAGCTACGTGGTCTACCGCCACAACGCCTACCGGGTGTTCCCGGCGCTCTCGGTGTCGCCCTCGCTCGCGCGATCCGCCCGGCTGCGGGAGGTGACCGGCTTCAGCGTTTTCATGCTGCTGCTCGATTGGGCGTCGAAGGTCAACTACTCGGTGGACGCCATCGTGATCGGCGCGGTGCTCGGTACGGCGCAGGTTGCCGTCTGGACGGTAGCGCAGCGGCTCGCCGAAGTATCGCAGAGGCTCACCAACCAGTTGAACGACGTCCTCTTCCCGGCCGTGGTGGACTCGGACACCGGGAACCGGCCGGACCGCCTCCAGCTGATCCTCGTGCAGGGGACGCGCCTGTCCCTGGCCGCGGTCCTACCCGTGGCGTTCACGCTCGGGCTGTTGGCGCGCCCGGTGGTGACGGGATGGGTCGGCCCGGGATTCGACGGGGCGGTTGCGGTGTTGCAGGTGCTGGCCGTCGTGGTCGCGATCCGCGTGGGTACGGCCACGGCGAACACCGTGCTCAAGGGCGCCGGCAAGCACCGGCTGCTGGCGGTGAGCAACGTCCTGACAGCTGCCGGGAACCTGCTCCTCAGCTTGCTGCTCGTTCGCCGCTTCGGCCTGGCAGGCGTGGCCTACGGGACCTTGGTGCCGATCGCGTCGTCCTCGCTGCTGGTGCTCTTCCCCGCCGCGTGCCACCGCGTGGGCCTCGGGCTGGGAACCGCCCTGCGGGTGGCCGTCTGGCCCGCGGCGTGGCCGGGTCTCGTCGTGGCTCTCGGTCTTGCCGCCGCCCGCCCTCACGTGCCGCCGTCCCTGCCGCTCGTGGCGCTGTGCGCGGCAGCCGCCGGCCTTGCTTACCTGGCGCTGTTCCTGTTGTGGGGGCTGCCCCCGCAGGATCGGCGCCTCTACCTCTCGAAGGCGGCGGTCCTGCTTGCGCGGGTTCGCCGAGTGGAGGCGACGACCTAGCCATGCGCGCCATCATCCTCGCCGCCGGCCGGGGCACCCGCCTCGCCGGCGTCACCGGCGACAACCCCAAGTGCCTGATGCCCCTTGGCGGCCGCCCCTTGATCGAGCGGCAAATCGAGTCGATCCGCTCCTGCGGCATCAGCGCGATCACCGCGGTGGTCGGCTACCAGGCGGCGCGGGTCGAGGAAGCGTGCGGCCTCTACGCGAGCGCGATCGACAATCCGCGGTTTGCCGAGACCAACAGCCTCTACTCCCTCTGGCTGGCGCGAGAGGCGCTGCACGACGGGTTCGTGGTGCTCAACGCCGACGTCCTGTTTCATACGCAGTTGCTGTGCGACCTCGTCTCGTCGCGATACGAGGACGCCCTGCTCGTCGGCTTCCGGGGCCCCGGGGACGGCGCCCTCGGGGACGAGGAGATGAAGGTCAAGGTTCGCGGCGGCCTGGTGGCCGACATCGCCAAGACCCTCCCGCCCGGTGATGCGGACGGGGAAAACGTCGGGATCGCGAAATTCGGCGCCCGCGGGGCACACACACTGGTCGAACAACTCGACGCGTTGGTGGCCGCGGGGCACCTGCGCGAGTGGGCGCCGCGTGCCTTTCGCGAGTTCGCGCGGCTTCGCCCCCTGCACGCCATCGGGACTCGCGGGTTCCCGTGGATCGAGATCGATTTCCCCGACGACTACCACCGGGCGGCCGGCGAGGTCCTGCCCCTGATCGAGACCCCTTCGCCCGTGGAGGAGGCCGCAATGTCCCTACCGCCGCCGCTGGCGGCCGCGAGCGATTCGACCGGCGCGGAGTGGAGGCCGCATTCCGGCCATGTATGAAGCGTACTTCCAGCTCCGCGAACGGCCTTTTGCGCTGAGCCCCGATCCCGACTACCTCTACCCGAGCCGCGGGCACCGGGAGGCGCTGGCTTACCTGCGCTACGGCATCGAGAGCCAGGCGGGCTTCGTGGTCATCACCGGCGAGATCGGCTCCGGCAAGACGACGCTGCTGCAGGCCTTGCTGCGCGGCCTCGACGGCCAGACGACGGTCGTGCGGTTGATGAACACCCTGCTCGAACCAATCGAGCTGCTCGAGGCGATCACCATCGACCTCGGCATCGTCCCCTCGGGGACGAGCAAGCCGGCCCTGCTCCGCGACCTGTCCATGCGGCTCGTCGAGGAGCGCGCGGCGGGCCGGCTCGTGCTGCTCGTGATCGACGAGGCGCAGAACCTCGGCCTCCCGGCGCTCGAGGAAATTCGCATGCTGTCGAACCTCGAGACCGAGAAGTCGAAGTTGATCCAGATCGTCCTCGTCGGGCAACCCAACCTGCGGCAGCAGCTCGATCTGCCGCGGCTCGAGCAGCTGCGCCAGCGCATCACCGTGAGCTACCACCTGAACGCGCTGGACGCCGACGAGACGGAGGCGTACATCAATCACCGACTCCGGCGCGCGGCGCTCGGCGCCCCGCTACAGCTGCGCCGGGAGGTCACCGACCGCGTGCACGAGCGAGCGCGCGGCGTGCCCCGCCTGGTGAACGTGATCTGCGACGCCGCGCTCGTCTTCGCGTACGCGGAGGAGCGGCGCGGCATCGACCCCGCGCTGATGGGCGAAGTCTTCACCGAGCTGGAGGAGACCGGCGTGCTCCGGCCGATAACGGCGACGACCACCGTCCCGCCCGCGGCCGCGCCAGTACCCGTTGCGGCGGCGCCACCCCTCCCGGTGGCGGCCGCGTCGCCCGTGCCCGTTGCGGCCGCGCCCGTCGAGGAAGTCTCGTCGTTCGCGGAGGCCTCGACGGAGGAGCGGAGGGTGGACGAGCCGGCAACAGACGTGCGGCATGTCCCGGAAGTCCTGGAGCACGAGTCGCTGCTTCGGGCGCGCGAAGAGCAGATTGCGCGGCGCGAACGGCAGCTCGTCGAGCAGCAGCGCGTGCTGGCGGAGGAATACCGCCTCTTCCGCGCCCGCCACGCGAGGGACCTGACGCGGGCCGCGGTCGAGCCGCACGGCCGGACCCCGTCTCCGGCGACGTCGGCTGCCGCATGGCCCCCGTTGAACGGCCCGGCGCACGCTGCCGCCCCGGCCCGCAACGCGCCGCCACAGCCGGCCAACCTGGCCGCGTCGTGGCCGCCCCCCGAGACCGCCCGTCCCACGTTCTGGCGCCGGGTGAAGAATGCCCTGCTGGGCGTCCCGATCGCGGCCGTGGAGGACCGGCGCTAGCCGGTGGGCCGCGATGAAGACCGCCTTCTGGGTCTCGGCGTTCCTCGTGGCCTACATCTACGTGGGATATCCGCTTCTCCTGGCGGTGTGGGCCAGGCTGCGCCCGGCTGACGGGCCGCGGAGTGCGACGGTTGAGCCGCATGGGCTGCCCTACGTGAGCGTCGTGCTGGCGGCACGCAACGAGGGGCACCAGCTGCGACGGCGCCTGGACAACCTGCTCTCGCAGGACTACCCCGCGGACCGTTTCGAGATCGTCGTCGTGTCAGACGGGTCCACCGACGACACGCCCCGTGTGGCGGCGCGCTACGCTCCCCGCGTTCGTTACCTCCCGCTACCACGTGGCGGGAAGGCGCTGGCGCTCAACGCGGGCGTCCGCGAGGCACGCCACCCGATCCTCGTCTTCGCCGACGCGCGGCAGCGCTTCGCCGCCGACGCGCTCCGCCGGCTCGTGGCCCCGTTTGCCGATCCGCGCATCGGCGGCGTGTCCGGGGAGCTGCACTTGGGAACTGAGGCAGAAGGCGGAAGGCGGGGTGAGCCGAGGGACGAAGGCGTCGGTGAGGGCGTCGGGTTGTACTGGGAGTACGAGAAGTGGATCAGGCGCAAGGAGAGCGCCGTGGCCTCCGTCGTCGGCACCACCGGGGCCATCTACGCGTTGCGGCGCGCGGCCTGGCGCGACTTGCCCTCCAACGCAATCCTGGACGATGTGCTGACGCCGATGCGCGCGGTCCTCATGGGCTACCGCGTGGTGTTCGAGCCGGCAGCCCGAGCCTTCGACATGACGCCGGCTGACGCCGAGGTGGAGCGACGGCGCAAGACCCGGACCCTGGCGGGCAACTACCAGCTGCTCCGGCTCGAACCCCGCCTCTTCGTACCGGGTCTCAACCCCGTGTGGCTGCAGTTCGTCTCCCACAAGATCGGGCGCCTGGTCGTCCCGTATGCGCTCGTGGCCCTGCTGGTGTCGAACAGCGCGCTCGCGAGCGCCGGCCCGCTCTACTCGCTGGCGCTCATCCTGCAGGTGGCGTTCTACGTGCTCGCGCTGCACGGCGCGACGCTGGCGCTCGCGCCGGCGGTGCAGCAGCGGCCCGCCCGGGAAGCCTCGAAGGCCCCGGCCACGCTCGACACCGCGCGCTCGCGGGTCCCCAAGGAGTGGATGAATGCGTCGCTTGATTGATCGCGCGTCGCGGGTGGCTTTTGCCTTCGCGATGATGAACTACGCGGCGGTGGCCGGGCTGGTGAGGCTGGTCTCCGGGCGCCGGGTGTGGCGCTAGCGATGGAACGACTGGCCTTCGGCCACGGCGCCGTGCCGGGCCGCCGGGAGGTCCCGGAGGTACGGATCGAGCCCCGGGTGCCTCACGAGCGCGACATCCCCCCGGTGGTCGCAGACCCGCTGCCCGGCGAGAGCAGCGACTGGGCCTTCTTCGGCCTGCTCGGCTTCACGGCGGTCCTCTTCTTCCGCCCACAGGACCAGGTGCCGGCGCTGGCGTCGCTCCATCTTGCCGAGGTGACCGCGCTGGTCGGCCTCGGCGCCATGGTGGCCAAGCGTCTCGCGCGCGGCCTGTCCCTCGTGCGGCTCACGCCCGAGATCGTGGGGCTGCTGGCCTTCGGGGCCGCGCTGGTCTTCAGCACGCCGTTCTCGTTCTGGCCCGGCGGCTCCGTGGAGGTGATCACGGGCCTCTACGTGAAGGTGCTGCTCATCGTCGTGCTGATGGTGAACTCGATCAACTCGGCACAGCGCCTCCGCCGCTTCTCCTGGCTGATCGTGCTCGCCTCGTCCTACCTGGCGGCCCGCGCGGTGACCGACTACATCCGCGGCGTGAACCTGATCGAGAACGGGCGGGTCGCAGGCTCGGTCCACGGCATGTTCGGCAACCCGAACGACCTCGCGCTCAACATGGTCGCGTTCCTGCCGCTGGCCGCGCTCTTCGCGCTTCCGCCGCCGCGCCCCCGGCGCGAGCCCCGCGCAGCCGGCACCCCGCGGGAGCGAGCCTCGGTATGGACCTGGCTGGCGGCCGGGGCGGCCCTGCTCATGGTGCTGACGGTGGTCTTCACCAAGTCGCGCAGCGGCGCGCTCGGGATGGCGGCCATGGGCGCCACGCTGGTCTACTTCGGTCACCGCGTACGGCCGAGCCTCGCGCCCATCGCCCTCGTGGTGACAGTCCTCGCCGTACCGATGCTGCCCTCGTCCTTCTGGACGCGCATGACAAGCATCGTGGAACCGGCCGCGGACGACACTGGTTCCCGCCAGGCGCGACGGACCGTGATGTGGGAGGCCACCGAAGTCTTCCTGGAGCGCCCCTTCACCGGCATCGGTCCCGGGCAGTTCAAGAACTACAACCCGCCCGGGCGCGAGGAACGCTGGCGCGAGGCGCACAACGTGTGGCTGCAGGTGGCGTCGGAGACCGGCGTCCCGGGCTTGCTGACCTTCGCGTTCCTCATCGTGGCGGCGTTCCGCGACGTGCTGTGGGCCCGCCGCCGCCTGGCGCGCCTGCCCGCCTCCGGCGAGGGCCTTGCGCCCGCCGATCGGCGCGACGCACAGATTCTCCACCTGCACGCGGCCGGGCTCATCGCCAGCCTCGCCGGCTGGTTCGTCTGCGCCTTCTTTGCCTCGGTTGCATACAACTGGACGTTTTACTACCTCCTGGGCTTGTGCATTGCGACCCGGGAGTTGGCCCGGACGATCGTCGCGCGCGTCCCGGCGCGGCGCCGGGCCGCGGAGGCGTCCGGCCTCCAGAGCGTCGCCCTGGCCCGAGGGTGAGCGGTTTCCGTATGACACTTGCCGCCGGACGCCCGCTGGTGAGCGTTGTCATTCCCGCCTACAACGCGGCGGCGATGATCGGCGACGCGCTGCGCTCGGTCTTCGCCCAGACCTTCACGGACTTCGAAGTAGTCGTCGTGGACGATGGCTCGACCGACGACACGGCCCGCGTGGTGGAGGCGCTGGGCGCTGGCGTGGTCCGGTTGATTCGGCAGGCGAACCGCGGGCCTGCCGCTGCACGCAACGCCGGGATCGCGGCCAGCACTGCCCCGCTGATCGCGTTCCTGGATGCCGACGACGAGTGGCTGCCAGGCAAGCTGGAGCTGCAGACGGCCTACTTCGCCGCGCACCCCGAGGCGGCGTTGCTCCACACCGCCACGGCGCGCGCCGGCGATCGACAGCCCGAGCACGAGGCGTCCCGGCTTGCCGGCGAACCGCCGGCAAGCGTGTTCTGCGACCTCTTCCACACCGATTACGACATCAACACCCTGACCGTGATGGTCCGGCGTGAAGCGGTGGAGGAGGCCGGCGGCTTCGACGAACGCCGCGAGGTGCACGTCGAGGACTGGGACCTCTGGCTGCGGATCGCCGCCAGGCACAAGGTCGGGTACCTGCCGGTGCCGACCGCGGTACGCCGTCCGGGCGGCGGCATGAGCGGTGACGTCGAGAAGACGTTCCGCGGGCAAGCCGCCGTGATCCGAAAGATCGAGCCGATCTGCGCGCAGGCCTGCTCCCGCCATCAGGCCTTCGACGCCTGCCTCCGTCGCCGCTGGTACCGCTTCTACTGGGAGCTGGGTTACGCCCGCCGGCGCGCGGGCCGCCGGCCCGCGGCGGCATGGGCCTTCCTGCAGGCCATCGCGCGACAGCCGCTCGCAGCGGGTGGTTGGACGCAGCTGGCGGCAAGCGTCACCGGGAGACGTGTCGCGCAGGCGGTGCGGGATGTGCGAACCGCGAGCCCGAACCCGGAGCCGCCATCGCTCCTGAACCACACGATCTACCGGCGGACGAGGCGGCTGATCTCGAACCACGTGCACTCGGCCGACACGCTCCTGCACCGGGCGAGGCTCGGCGAACGCAGGCGGATCCTCTTCGAAGCCGCCTCGCCCATGAGCTTCGTGATCTTCAGGCCCGTCTATGAACGGCTTCGCCGGGATCCCCGGTTCGAGTTCTGGTTCACCGCCACCGGCTCGGCCTGGGAGCCGACCCGGCTCTACGAAGTGGTCGGCATCAGCGAGCGCGTGGTGGCGCCGGCGCGCGCAGCCTGGATGAAGGTGGATGCCTGCGTCAATACCGACTTCTGGGACACCACCTGGCTGCACCGACGGACGCGGCGGATCCACATGTTCCACGGCGTGGCCGGCAAGTACGGGCTCGATGCCCCGGTCGATCTGGCGCCTACCGTCCGCAGCTTCGACCGGCTGCTCTTCCCGAACGAGGATCGACTGCGGCGGTACACCGAGGCCGCGCTCGTCGCCGACGGCTCGCCCGCCGCCGTGCTGGCGGGCTACCCAAAGGTGGACAGCCTGGTGGACGGCACGCTGGACGGCGCGGCGGTGCGCCTG
>Ga0105104_10003929_pt1 | contig 10435 bp, 7 predicted proteins | sample PPLLaktember2015_3_FD_87034 | JGI IMG/M metagenome (GOLD analysis project Ga0105104, IMG submission 87034) | Freshwater sediment microbial communities from Prairie Pothole Lake near Jamestown, North Dakota, USA - PPLs Lake P7 Core (6) Depth... | ecosystem: Environmental > Aquatic > Freshwater >... | reverse complement strand
ATCGTGTACCCCGTTCTCCACGCTGCCCACCCAGGGAGGGCCGAGCGCCCGCAGCGCGGGGACGAGCGCGTCCGACGCCCGGCGAATACCCGCCGGGTCCTGTCCCTCCAGCACCACGAAGATGGTGGACTGGCTCGAGGTCCTCGCCGAGACCCGGCGGAGCTCCACCACGCTGGGCCGGGACTCGGGGAGCAGGCTCTCGAAGCCGGTCTCCACCCGGAGCCGGGTGGCGAGGACGATGGAGACGGCGGTCAGGGCAGCAATGACGCCGAGCACCCGGAGGGGATGGCGGAGCTGCCAGCCCAGGAGGCGGTCCAGCGCGTGTCGCAGCACGGAACGAGGAGAGCTCGAGCCCACCGTCACTCCTTCCCCTCCGGCGGGCAGACCCACAGATGATACCGCTGCATCACCACGCCCCGGCGCTCCACCGCGAGCGTGCGGAGCGGGGTGCAGCGGCGGTCCGGGAGCAGCGCTCCCGGAGGCTCGTGGTAATGGTCATCCTGGACGTACAGCACCGGCGCGGCCGCGGGTGGATCGCGCCGCCCGAGGAAGTCGAACTGCGTCCGTCGCCTTCCCGGGCAGTAGACCTCGGGCTGATCGTCGAGCGCGGTGAGAAGATGCGCGCACAGGGCGTACTGGCAGCTCGCCACCACCGCGTCGGGGTCGAGCGCCGCCGCCTCCTGGCTGACCGCGGCCCGGACCTCCGGCCAGCCGCTCATCTCGTTGAAGAAGTCGCGGTCCGGGTCGTAGACGCCGGCGGGGACGAAGCGGCGAAGGGAAGGGTTGCGGGCGTAGGCGTAGAACACGGCGGTCCCGGCGAGGGTGAGGGCCAGGCAGGCCCCGATGTACCACCGGAGCGCCGCCGGGAGCCGCCCGGCCCGTTCGTCCAGGAGCCCGCCGGCGGCCACCACCAGCGGGAGGTAGCCCACCATGGTCCAGTGGGACTCGGCGTCCCGGACGCGGGCCATCATCACCCAGAAGAAGAGGAGGACCGGCCAGCTGGCGAGGGCGAGGAAGCGGTACCGGTCGTCCCGAGCCGAGCGGCGGATGCAGACCACCAGCACGGCCAGGAGCGCGGGGAAGATGAGCGGGTTCAGCGGCCCGAGCTGTCCCACCAGGGCATGCCAGGCGTTGAGGGCCAGCGAGCCGAGGTCCTCGGGTCCCGTGCGCTCGACGAAGTGCAGGACCAGCGACGGCCAGCCTCGCTGGTGGTTCCAGACCAGCACCGGCGTGGCGACCACCAGCGCCACCAGGCTTCCGAGGTACAGCGAGGGGCGGCGGAGCCAGCGCCGGCCGCGGGGGGAGACCAGGACGTAGAGCAGCCCCACCCCGAGCAGGAGAACGCCCGAGTACTTGGCGAGGAAGGCCAGGCCGGCCACCGCGCCGGCGGCGAGCGGACGCCAGGGCTCGTCGTGCTCGCGCATGCCGTTCAGCAGCAGGAGCCCGGCCACCCACAGCGGCGCGAGCGGAGCCTCGGGATTCAGCGCGTAGCTGGAGGCGAAGAAGACCGGGATGATGGTGACGAAGGCCACGGCCAGGAAGCCGGCGCGCGGAGAGAAGAGGCGGCGCCCGAGGAGGTAGACCAGGGCCCCGAACAGCACCGAGCAGACCAGGGGCCCGGCGCGAACGGCCAGCGAGCCATGCGAGCCACGGGTGGTGAGCCAGGTCATCCAGGCCACCAGCGGCGGGTGGTCGTAGTAGCTGAGCGCGGGGAAGCGGGACCAGACGTAGTAGTACGCCTCGCCGTTGGCGATGTCGGTCGCGGTGACGAAGAGGAGGCGCACCAGGGTCGCGCCGGCGATCAGGAGCGCGGTCCAGCCGGCCCACTCCCGCTCGCCCTGCCGGGCGGGAACCGCCACCATCGCGTCAGCCGTGCGCACCGCTCACCACTCGACCACGAAGTCCGCGTAGTCGGCCTCGGCCGGCGACTGCGAGTTGTCGCCGTCGGTCATCACCCCGATGGCCACGAAGTCAGGCACGCCCTCGAGCTTTCCGCCGTAGTGCTTCACGAACTCTCTTCTCGGATCCATGGTGTAGGAGGTCCAGACGTCCAGCGGGCCGCCCACCTGCACCAGTGTCGTGTCGCGGTCGAAGAACCAGCCCCGATTCGACTGACAAGACGTGCCCACGTTTCCCACCGTGCTCCAGACGTACTTGATGACCATCAGCTTCAGCCCGGCCTTGAAGGCCAGGAACACCGAGGCCGCGGCGTCCGACGCGCCGGGCCCGCAGTCGTTCGCCTCCTTCGGCAGCACGTGCGCCCGCCAGCGCCAGCTCACCGAGCGCACCGCCTGGCGCGCCGCCTCGGGAACACGCGCGTTCAGGACCACGTTCCCGAGGCCCGGGCGGTAGACGGCACGGAGGATGGCGGTTCCTCCGTCCTCGCCAACCGAGTAGTAGTTCACCGGACCGGAGTCCTCCCTGAAGACGGTGAAGGCGTCCGGGGGGATGACCGCCCGGTGCCCGGGAGGGGACGCGGGCACGGCGCCGCCGTCGCTCGCGGCGAGCGCCACGAGCAGAACAGCCATCGAAAAGAGCATGTTGTGGTGTCCACTTGACGTTACTCGGTGTGCGGATGTCAAAAGCGCCAGTGGTGCACCCCTCGCTCAGCCCCGACACCACGCCCACATCCTCCTCCGGCGTGGACCGCGCCATGCTCGCCCTGGCCGAGGCCATCATCCCGGGGACGAGCACCATCCCCGCCGCGGACGACACCACGGTCCGCGAGGTGACGGCGCTGGTGGCCCGGCTGTCGCCGCGGCTGTCGACCGCCTGGACCGCCGCGCACCGGGCGCTGGACGCCGGGGCCCGGCTGCGCACCGGCCGTCCCTTCCACGCCCTCTCCGCTGCCCGCCAGCAGGCGCTGCTCCTCCAGTGGCAGCGCGATCCACTCTTCAAGACGCCGCTGTCGCTGATCTCCAGCGTCTACAAGATCGTCCACTTCGACGCCCCGCACGTCCAGCGGGCGCTGGGCGCCCGGTCGAAGCCTCCGCTCCCGGTGAGCGAGCCACGGTGGACGCAGCAGGTCCACGCCGCCGAGTCCTGGACCGGCGGAGACGTGGAAGCCGACGTGGTGGTGGTGGGCACCGGCGCGGGTGGGGGGGTGGTGGGTCACGCGCTCGCCGCGCGCGGACACGCGGTGGTCTTCGTCGAGGAAGGCCAGCTCTACCACCGGCACAGCTTCGACGGCAGCACGGTGCGGGCCTACGAGCGTTTCTACCGGCCGGTGTTCGCGCTGGGGAACGCGAGCTTCCCGATCTTCGTGGGCAGGATGGTGGGCGGCTCGACGGCGGTGAACGGCGGGACCGCCTTCCGGACCCCGAGCTCGGTGCTGGATCGCTGGTGCGAGGAGACGGGGAGCGACGCCCTGTCCCCGTCCCGGATGGCGCCGTACTTCGACGAGGTGGAGATGCACCTCGGCGTGGGCCCGTCATCGCGGCGCCACGTCGGGCCCATCGCCGAGGTGGTGCAGCGCGGGTGCGATGCGCTGGGATGGAAGCACGGCCTTCTCCTCCGGAACGCGCCGGGGTGCGAAGCCTCCGGGTTCTGCCACCTGGGCTGCAGGAGCGACGCGCGCAAGAGCACCAACGTCTCGTACCTCCCGCCGGCGCTGGAGCGGGGCGCGCAGCTCTTCACCGGGCTGAAGGCCGAGCGGGTGGTCGTGGAGAACGGGCGTGCGGTGGGCCTCGAGGCCGTGGCGGCCACGGGCAACCGCATTCGCGTGCGGGCCCGGGCGGTGGTGCTGGCCGGCGGCACCATTTCCACCCCGCTCTTCCTCCTCCGGCAGGGGCTCGCCAACGGGAGCGGCCAGGTGGGCCGGAACCTCACGGTTCACCCGAGCGCGGTGGTGATGGCGCTGTTCGACGAGGAGATCCGCGGCTTCGACCACATCCCCCAGGGTTACGGCTCGGAGCAGTTCCTGGAGGAGGGGCTGCTCCTGGTCGGGGCGCAGGCGAGCCACAACGCGATGCCCAGCATGTTCCCCTCGATGGGCCGCAGGCTCATGGAGCCGCTGGCCCAGCTGCGCCACGTGGCGGGCGTGGGGCCGCTCGCCGCGGACGCGACTCGCAACGGCCGGGTCTGGGGAGAGGTCCGGGGCGTGCCGGTGGTTCGCTACTCGGTCACTCCCGCGGACGTCACCCGGCTCAAGCGCGGGCTCGAGCTGTCGATGCAGATGCTGGTCGCGGCCGGCGCTCGACGGCTCTACCCGGGCGTGCTGGGCATGGGGGCGCTCGAGCCGCACCGGGTGGACGAGTTCCGGAAGATGGACCTCGCTGCGTCCGACCTGGTGCTGGTCAGCTACCACCCCCTGGGCACCTGCCAGATGGGCAGCGACCCGCGGACCAGCGTGGTGGGCCTGGATCACCAGGCGCACGACGTCCCGGGCCTGTTCATCGTCGACGGGAGCACGGTCCGCGGGCCGCTCGGGGTGAACCCGCAGCTGACGATCATGGCGGTGGCCGCGCGGGCCGCGGACCAGATCTCACCCCTGCTCGGGTGAGCGCTTGCCGAAGAAGGCTCGCAGGGCGCGGATGCGCCGCCGCATGAGCCCCGGCAGCTTCCAGGCGCGGTTCAGACGGCTGGCCTGGACGTCGGCCAGGACGTCGCCCAGCTCGAGCAGCGTGTCGTCGTACGGCATCCAGTAGAGCTCGGGGTCCTTGCGGCGGTCGACCACCAGCGCGCGAGGACGGACGAAGGTGGCGAGGGCCAGCGTGCTGTTGGCGACCCCGAAGCCGGTGGCCCGCGTCCCGGACCAGGGGAGGCTCGGGACCGCGCCGGTGAACGAGTGGTTGTTGACGCTCACCACGCCGTAGTCCAGCCGCTCCGCGAGGCGCTCTCCCCGGTGGAGGTCGCGGGTCCAGATCGATGCGCCGAGCCCGTACCGGAGCCGGTTCGCCGCACGGATCGCCTCGGCCGGCCCGTCCACCCGCACCACCGCCAGCACCGGACCGAAGGTCTCCTCGCGGACCACGGCCATGGACTCGGTGCAGTGGTCGAGCACGGTGGGGGCAAACCAGAGTCCCTCGCCCAGCGGCGCCCCGCCGCACACCACGGTGGCGCCGTGCGAGCGAGCGTCGTCGACCTGCTGCTTCACCACCTCGAGCTGCCGCCCGTTGGCCAGGGGAGCGACGTCGGCGGCGGTGCCGTGGCCGGACCCCACGCGGAGCCGGGTGAAGGCGTCGCGCAGTCGCGCCACCAGCTGGTCCGCGATGCCCCGCTCGGCGTAGACGATCTCGATGGCCCCGCAGGCCTGGCCGGCGTTGCACAGCGCCCAGTGGGTGATGCCGGCCACGGTGCGCTCGAGGTCACAGTCGGCCAGGACGATGGCCGGGTCCTTCCCGCCCATCTCGGCGCTGCAGGGGATGCCCAGCTCGGCGCACCGGATGGCCACTTGCCGACCGGTCGTGGTGGATCCGGTGAAGACGCAGGCGTCCGGCCGGGCATCGAGCAGCGCCGCGCCCACCGTGCCGTCGCCGGGCGCGACCTGCACCACGCCCGCGGGAAGGTGCGCCGCGAGCCGAGCCGCGAACCATCCGCTGGAACGCGGCGAGTACTCGCTCGGCTTGAGCACGATGGCGTTGCCCGAGAGAAGCGCCGGGAACACCGAGCGGTACAGACCAGCCACCGGGAAGTTCCACGGCGCGATGATCGCCACCACCCCGCGGGGCACGGCGTCCACGTAGGCGCGCTTCCCGGGGAAGCCCAGGGGGTTGAGGCGGACCCGTCGCCGGGCGAGCGCCGGTCCGAGCACCGCCGCCCAGCCCTTCACGGCGTCGAGCGGTCCGAGCGCCTCGGTGAAGAGCGCCTCGGCGTGCACCTTGCCGATCTCCTCCTCGACCAGCGCCATCGCCTCGCCGCGCCGGGCGAGCATGTCCCGTGCTGCCCTCAGCAGGCAGCCGACGCGCTCCTGGAAAGGGGTGTGCGCCCAGGCCTCCTGCGCGTCGTGGGCGCGTGCCACCTTGGCGGCGAGCGGCTCCGGGGGTGCCGGGGGTGCCGCCTCGGTCAGCGGTGGTTCGGACGGCGCCATCGAAAACGGGGATTTAACACGCCCCCAGTGGTACTCAGGGGGTAGGGGGGCCGGCCCGCTAGCCCGTTGCCAGAGCAGTCCTCGGATGTTACGCAGCCCCCACACACGATTCATGAAAGTTCGTCGCGGCGGAGGGGTCATCGGCCCGCTGGCCTGGACGGCAGCTACGGCACGGGTCATGGCCTGGGACCGCCTTGCCGCCGACCGGGATCGCCTCCGGGAAGCCCAGCTCGAAGCACTTCGGGAGAACTGCCGCGAAGCGGCCCGGACGGAGTTTGGCCGCGAGCACCAGCTGGCCCGGGTGTCGAGCCACGAGGACTTCGTCGAGCGGGTACCGCTCCGCACCTACGCCGACTTCGAGCCCTTCCTGGAGCGGATGCGCAAGGGCGCCCGCGACGTTCTCTGGCCGGGGCTCATCCGCTACTACGGCCAGTCGTCGGGCAGCTCGCAGACGCTCGCGCACCACAAGTTCCTGCCCATCTCCGAGCGGCAGATCCGGTGGCAACAGAAGGCGGCCTTCGACGTCGTCGCCCGGTACGTGAGGCACGCCGGACATGCTCGCTTCCTGGGCGGCTACACCCTGGGGCTGTTCCCGCCCTCGACCCTCAAGCCCGACGGTCCGGTGAGCAACACCAACAACCCCGGGCTCATGCAACGGAACGTCCCCTGGCCGGTCCGCGAGGGGGTTCTGCCAAGACCAGATTTACGCGATATTCCAGACTACGACGAAAAACTGGAAAGGATGGCCGAGGCCTACCTGGACCACGACGTCCGGGCGATGTCCGGAACCACCTGCTGGTTCTCGGTGTTCTTCGACAAGCTGCTCCGCGCCGCCGCCGCGCGTGGTCGCCGCGTGGGCACCGTCTCGGAGCTGTGGCCGAACCTCGAGGTGCTCTTCGGCGGGGGAATCAACGCCGAGCCCTACCGCCCTGTCATCGAGAAGCGGGTTGGCCGCCCGATGATCATCATGGACAACTACAACGCCACCGAGGGCGGCATCTTCGCGGTGACCGACCGGATCGGCGGGCCGGGGATGCTGGTGGTTCCGGACCGGGGCGTCTTCTTCGAGTTCGTCCCCGCGGCCGAGCACGGCAAGCCGGATGCTCGCCGGTTGCCGCTCTGGGAGGTGGAGGCGGGGGTGGACTACTCCATCGCGGTGAGCACCTCGTCGGGGCTCTTCGCGTACCTCATCGGGGACCTGGTGCAGTTCCAGAGCGTGTTTCCGCACCGGCTGGAGTTCGTCGGCCGTACCTCGGGCGTGCTCTCGCTCACCCAGGAGCTGACCTCGTTCGTGGAGATCGAGCGCGCCATGGAAGCGGCAGTGCGCGCTGCCTCGTGCTCGGTGGTGGAGTTCTCCGCCGGAGCGGAGGTGGGCGTCGAGGGGACCGGCAAGGGCCGGTACCAGATCTTCGTCGAGTTCGATCAGCCTCCGGCGGATCCACGCCGGTTCGCCCGTGCGTTCGACGAGAGCCTCTGCGCGCAGAACCGCGTCTACCGCGAGCACCGGACGGCGGACGTGGCCATCCTGCCCCCCGCCCTGTTCGCGTTGCCTCCCGGTGGCGCTCGGCGCTTCATGGAAGACATTGGCCGGAGGAGCCCGCAGCAGAAGTTCCCGAGGGTTGTGGAGAATTCTAAGCGGGACATCCTCGTAAAATATGCGACATTGATCCCCTGGGAGCGTGCATGAGCCGGTTGGGAGTCTGCTTCGTCGGCGCGGGTGGAGCCGTGGCCAGCACGGTGATCGCGGGCGTCGCCCTGATGAAGCGAGGGCTGTCCCCGCGCATCGGCATGGTCACGGAGACCGGAGGTCTGCCGCAGACCCTCGGCTGCGCCCCGCTCGACGGCCTGGTCTTCGGCGGCTGGGACATCCGGGACGCGAACATCTTCGAGGCCGCGCTCCGTGAGCGCATCGTCCCCGAGCACCTCCTCCGCAAGGTCGAGCCGGAGCTCCGGGCCATCAAGCCCTGGCCCGGGGTGGTGTCGCCGAAGTTCCTCGGCACCGCCGACGCGGACAACGTCGTCACCGCCAAGGGACACCGCGAGGAGCTGGAGCTCCTCACCCGGAACGTGAAGGAGTTCAAGGCGGCCAACAAGCTGGACCGGCTGATCATCGTGAACCTCGGCTCCACCGAGCGACACGCGGAGGTCGCCGATGTTCACCGGACCGTGGCCGCCTTCGAGGCGGGGCTGACCCGGAACGACGAGCGCATCAGCCCGGCGATGAAGTACCTGTATCTGGCCTGCAAGCTCGGCGCGGGCCACGTGAACTTCACCCCCAGCCTGACGAAGGTCCCGGCGCTGGAGGCGCTGGCCGAGACCTCGGGCATCCCCATCGCGGGCGAGGACGGGAAGACCGGCCAGACCATGCTCAAGACCGCCCTGGCTCCGGCCCTCGCGGTGCGGCAGCTCAAGGTCGAGGGCTGGTTCTCCACCAACATCCTCGGCAACAACGACGGACGGGTGCTGGACGATCCGGAGAGCAACAAGACCAAGGTCGCCAGCAAGCTCTCGGTGCTCGACGAGATCCTCGGCTACGAGGTCAGCGACCACCAGGTGCACATCAACTACTACCGCCCGCGCGGGGACGAGAAGGAGGCCTGGGACAACATCGACGTCCTGGGGTTCCTCGGCGAGCGGATGCAGATCAAGATCAACTTCCTCTGCAAGGACTCGATCCTCGCCGCCCCCCTGGTCCTCGACCTGGTGCGGCTGATGGACGTGGCCCAGCGCTGCGGGGAACGCGGCATCCAGCGCCAGTTCTCGCTCTTCTTCAAGGCCCCCTACCACCAGGACGACGAGCGCGCGGTGAATGACCTGTTCAAGCAGAACGCGCTCCTCCACGAGTGGGTGGAGAAGGTGGCCCGCTCCAGCGTTCGCGCCGCGGTCTAGCGTGTACCGGCTGGCGATCCAGGGCGGCACCCCGGTCGTTCCGGCGGGGTCGCACGTGCGCTGGCCGGTTCTCGGAGAGGAGGAGCGCCGCGCCGTCCGCGGCGTCCTGGAGCGGGGCGTGCTCTCCGGCCAGCTCGCCCCCGAGGTCCGGGGGCTGGAGCGGGAGTTCGCCGCCCTGGTCGGGTCGCGGTTCTGCCTTGCCACCAACAGCGGCACCTCGGCGCTGCACCTCGCGCTGATCGGCGCCGGCATCCAGGCGGGCGACGAGGTGGTCGTCCCGGCCTTCACCTTCGTGGCCACCGCGATGGCGGTGCTCCACCAGGGCGCGGTCCCGGTGTTCGTGGACGTCGAGCCGCGGTTCTTTGGCATGGACCCGGCGAAGGTCGAGGCGGCCATCACCTCCCGGACGCGGGCCATCGTCCCGGTGCACCTCCACGGGGTCCCGTGCGAGCTGCAGCCCATCGCCGAGCTTGCCGTGCGGCGGGGGCTGGTGCTCATCGAGGACTCGGCACAGGCCATCGGCGCGCGGTACCGGGGCCGGATGGCAGGGACGATGGGGCTCGCCGGCTGCTACAGCCTGCAGTCCAGCAAGAGCATGGCCGCGGGAGAGGGCGGTCTCCTGGTCACCGACGACGAGGAGGTGTACCGCAAGGCGCACGCGGCCCGGATGTTCGGCGAGGACAGCCGCCCCGAGGACGAGGCCAGCTACTCGCTCGCCCACGCGCTCGACGGAAACCGGGCCTATGACTCGGCGGCGGTGGGCTGGAACTACCGCACCAACGAGCTGTCTGCGGCGGTGGCCCGGGCCCAGCTGCGGCGGCTCGATCACTGGAACGCCCAGGCGCTGGCCAGCGCCGAGCTGCTCGGCCGGCGCCTGCGCGAGCTTCCCGGGGTCACGCCGCCCGAGGTGCCGGCGGATCGCGTCCCCGCCTTCCACAAGTACCGCGTCCAGCTCGACGCCTCGAAGGTCGGGGTGGAGGCTCAGCCCCCGGCGGTTCGGGACGCGGTACTGCGGGCGCTGCGCGCCGAGGGGTGCGAGGTGGTGCTGTGGCAGACGCAGCCCGTTCCGGGACAGACGCTCTTCCGGAAGATGGAGGCCGCCTCGGCCGGGCGGCCGGACCGCCGCGTGAGCTACGACCTCGCCCAGTATCCGGTGACCCGGGCCATCCTCGACCGGTCGGTGGTGCTCTTCTCGCAGACGTATCCCCTCGCCCCTCAGCCGCCGGCCCTGGTGGAGGCCTACGCCGAGGCTTTTGCCCGGGTCTGGACCCGGCTGCCGGAGGTGCTCGCGCGGTGAGCGAGCGAGGACCGGGGCTGCTCGCGCGGCCGCTGGTGCGCATCGCCTGCGCGATCCTCGGGACCGGGGTGCTGGTCGCCTCGGTGTGGGCCGCGGGTGCCCGCGCGGTGCTGGCCTCCCTCGGGAACAGCGTGCACGCGCTCCCGCTGCTCGCGCTGCTCGAGGCGGTGATGGTCGCCTGCAGCACCCTCGCGCTCCGGTCGCTCTACGGCGAGTCCGGT
>Ga0105104_10003928_pt1 | contig 10438 bp, 10 predicted proteins | sample PPLLaktember2015_3_FD_87034 | JGI IMG/M metagenome (GOLD analysis project Ga0105104, IMG submission 87034) | Freshwater sediment microbial communities from Prairie Pothole Lake near Jamestown, North Dakota, USA - PPLs Lake P7 Core (6) Depth... | ecosystem: Environmental > Aquatic > Freshwater >... | reverse complement strand
TCCTGTTTCTCTTCTTTTGACATCTTCTCAGCCATATCGGCATCGAAGTAAACCTGACCAACTGCTGCACCGGGTGAGGCATTCACGCCCTTGGCAAAGAAGGTGCCGTTCTTTTCTGCGCCGATCATCGCTGAGTCATCGAACTGCGGGTGGAGCAGGGAATCAACGTTGTCAGGAGTGACGCGCATGACAGCCTGTTCCTTGGTGATCAAGCCTTCATTCGCCATATCCACTGCAACTTTCACAGCAGCCTTGGCGGTGCGCTTGCCGTTGCGGGTCTGGAGCATCCACAACTTGCCGCGCTCGATGGTGAACTCCACATCCTGCAGGTCCTTGTAATGTTTCTCGAGCCTGCCGGTGATCTGCATGAATTCCTTGTAAGCCTTGGGCATTTCCTTATCAAGGTTCACAATGGCCTCTGCGTTACGGATACCTGCCACCACATCTTCACCCTGGGCATTGATGAGATATTCGCCCATCATCATTTTGTCGCCTGTGGATGGGTTGCGGGTGAACGCCACACCGGTTGCAGAGTCATCGCCCATGTTGCCGAAGACCATCGTCACAATGTTGACGGCGGTACCGAGATCGTCTGAGATACCTTCCTTCTTGCGGTAGGCAATCGCGCGCTTCCCGTTCCATGACTCAAAGACGGCTTTGGTGGCGAGTTCGAGTTGTTTGTAAACATCCTGTGGGAACTCGGAACCAACGTGTTTTTTGAACACATCCTTGAAGGTGGATACCAATGCTTGCCAATCTTCCGCGGTCATCTCAGTATCAAGCTTGTAGCCCTTGCCGGACTTGTATTCAGCCATTGGATGCTCAAAGACTTCGTCATCGAGGTTGAAGACCGTTGTACCAAACATTTCGACGAGGCGGCGATATGAGTCCCAGGCAAAGCGCGCATTGCCGGTCAGCTTTGTTAAGCCTTCCACCACGCCGTCGTTCAAGCCGATATTCAGGACGGTGTTCATCATGCCGGGCATGGAGAACTTCGCGCCAGAGCGGCAGGAAACGAGCAGCGGATTGTTCGGGTTGCCAAACTTTTTGCCTGTCTGTTTTTCCACCGTCTTCATTGCGACGAGCGCCTGGTCCCACATTCCGGCTGGGAATTTGCCGGTTTTGCGGAATTCGTTACAGGCTTCGGTCGTGACCGTAAACCCAGGCGGGACGGGTACGCCCGCCCGCGTCATATCGAAGAGTCCCGCGCCTTTGCCGCCGAGCAGGGAACGAACGCCCTCCCAGGAACCGGCATATTTTTCGGCAGCGGCGACCTCTCCGAAGAGATAAACCCATTTTTTCATTGAAACCTCCGGGTTATTGGAATATAGATTTGGTGAAGTTTACCACGAACAGATGGGACAAATGTGATATATTGTCCTTACATTCGTCAGTGCTCATTTTGGAGTGTATTTAGACATTTATTTGTTAGCCTATTGCAAAGTCAGGAGCCTGATTTATAGATGATAATAGGACAAGATTGGAATTGAATATGCCAATAAAAATACTTGTCATTGACGATGATAGCGCGGTTGTAGATTTACTTGCCTTGCTCTTAAAATCACAGGGCTTTGAGGTAGCAACGACGACCAACAGTGTCGAGGGGTTGAGTATGATCCGTGAACATTCCCCGGATATCGTTGTCCTCGATCTCATGATGCCGGAGATGGATGGCTGGCAGATTTGTAAAACAGTGCGTGAATTCAGTCAGGTGCCCATCATTATACTTTCAGCTCTTAATGATCCATCCATGATTGCCAGTGTCTTGGATGCCGGGGCAGATGATTACTTAACCAAGCCGACGCCAAGTCGAGTTCTCATAGCGCATATAAATCGACTTGTGCACCGGACCAGTTCACTACACTCGGGTGCCTCAATAAACGATCCATATACTCGCCCACTGCCAGCCTCTTGAGGATTTTCAACGCTTCCATCCAGGCTGCAGCCCGGTTCCGCTAAATGAAGTTCCCATCGCCCCGATGGGAATTTTGTTATGCGAGGTGTTTCAGAGCCTTCGCAGTTTTCTCTTTTGATTCCATCATTGGAATATGACCGGCGCCGGGGATTTCAGCCAGGTGTGCGTGGGGGAGAGCAGCCTTGATTTCGCGGGCGCGGTCTATGGGGATGAGGGCGTCTGCATCACCATGAATCAGGACAACAGGAAAGTGGAAAGAGGAAAGAAGAGGGGTTGAGTCAACTCTTTCTGCCATCGCTTTGAGGGCGCCAATATAGGCGGCAGGCTGCTGCCTTTCCATGGATTCACGGGCAAACGTCTGCAATCTCTGATCAGACGTGAACTTCGGAGCCATGGTTTCTACGACACTGCCGATGCCGTGGTCTGCCACCTCCGCTGCGGACTTGTACCGTCCCTGTTTGCGCTCTTCATTGTCGGCAAGCGCCTGTGATGATACCAATCCAAGTCCACTCACGCGATCGGGGTAGAGCCTGGCAAAAGCGAGCGCCACATACCCGCCCATGGAATGCCCCACAATCGCAGCTTTTTGAATATCGAGATGATCGAGCAGCCCCGCGACATCTGCCGCATAGTCTTCCATTGTATAAAATGAATCTACGGCGCGTGATCCACCAAAGCCGCGCAGATCCGGGAGGATCACATCGAACTTGTCTTCCAATAATGGCAGGACCTCATCCCATAAGTGATGATCGAGCGGAAATCCGTGCAGAAGCACGAGCGGAGTTCCTTTTCCGCGCCGTTCATACGCAAGTTGAATACCGTTAACGTTTATTTTTTCCATAAATCTCTCCTCTAAAAAATTTTGTGCTCCCAGCGTCATCTCGGCGCTGCATTCCCCGCCGGGGACGGCGGGTGAGCATACATTATTTCCAATTCACTGCTACTTTTAATTTGCTGCCCAATTTCGAGTAGTAATTTACAAAACCATTATCCCTGCCGAATTCATGGACGCGGCGTGTGATGTCCACATCTGATTTGCAGTACTCAGCAACCTTATCCAATTCGCCGTTCCGAAACCATTCCACAGACTGTACTCCATCCGCGGTCTTGGTTGTTCCCAGCGTTGCCCGCGCAATTGTGTCGAGACTCAAGCGGAAATTTAGTGTGCGATAAATATCCTGTAACAGGTCCGTGGAACGGAAGGCTCGGAAATTTTCGCCTGGTGCATAAGGTTTCAATACCTCATAATCGAAACCAATGATGTTGAACCCGATCACACGATCCGCGGCTTTCAACTCTGCTATCAGTGCAGGAGCGTCTTTCTCCCAGTACACTGCGAAGTCATTGCGCGCGGTTGACCAGGTCACGCCACAAGCCAGGCGCAGCTTTGAGGCATCGCGCCCACCAACATCCTGGAAAAGCTTCTGGCTTTCCACGTCGAAGTAGACAAGCGTAGCAGTCCTATGGACGATGTTCATGACTTCTCCAACTCTTTCAAATTCTCGCGCGCCAGCGCGAGAGCCTGGTCACGAGTTTCGACTTTTCCGGTTGCCTGTCCTTCACGGATGGCTTCCAGCAATTGACCGACGATGCGACCCGGTTCGAGTCCCATCTCAGACATCAACTCGTTCCCATCCAGCAGGCGCGGCGGCGCGACCGTTTCCTGTGGCTTCTCCCAATAATTTTCAAGCAATATTCGCGCCACATCCAGTGCCGCAGCCCAGGTCTCCTGCGTCAAGGTGACACCTCGTGTTCCGCGCAGATCTGCCAGACCGAGTAGGACGAGGTCAACTCCAGCCTTACCCGCATCACGAAAGAAACGGTAAATGGCTTTTCGTGAAGGTTCCTGTTTTTCGCCTTCCAGCCGACCCGTGAAGAAATGAAAGCGCATGTGATGCTGAATGACTTTCTTGATTCGCTCCACTTCGTCGTTGCTGAGATTGAACGCCCGCCCGCGCTCTGCCGCGACCTCCGCGCCTTTGACATCGTGATCGAAGAAGCGGATCCGCAGCGACTCATCCACCGACCTGGTGGCTGGCTTTTGGACATCATGGTACAACGCGGCGAAAAACAATGCCGCCCGTGTGGAGCGATCCGTGTTCAGGGACTCAGCGTAGTGACTGGCGAATTGTTCGCGAAATCGTCCGATGCGGAGGGTAAGCAATCCTGTGAATAGATCATTTGTATCGTCCGCGTTATAGACGGGTGCCAGTGCAGCCAGGATGCCTTCAAGATGTGCCAGCACGCTCAATGTATGTTCCCAAACATCGTGTACGTGCGGAGGAGATTGCTCCACACCTTTCAACACAGGGAGTTCAGGTAACAGATATGGAAGGACACCGAGCAGCTCCAATGCCCGCATGGACGCGTCGGGTCTGGGCCCTTCGAGTATTTTGAATAATTCGTCACGCTGGCGTTCAGGTGAAACATTTGGCAGCAAACTCGCTGCCTGTTTCATTGCCTTGCGCGTTTCAAGCTCAATCTTGAATTCGAATGCCGCCGCCTGACGAACCGCGCGAAGAATCCGTACCGGATCATCAGTTAAAGTGGTTTGCGAGCAGGCACGAATCGTTTTGAGGCGTAGATCCGATGCCCCGTTGAGGGGATCGAGTAATGTCTGGGTGCGCATATCGAATGCAATGGCGTTGATGGTGAAGTCGCGGGCGCGCAAGTCTTCATCCAGGTCCTTGCCACGATAGGTGGCGAAATCCAGGAATGTTCGTTCACCCTTTGACTCGGTCACAATGACCCGGCCCGTATCGCGTTCATTATCCAGAACCATAAAGTCAGCTTTGAGGGCGTTGGCAACGCGGCGGGCGAGGGAGATGCCGTTCGCAGGCAGGGCAAAATCCAGGTCGCGCGAGAGGCGATTCAGCAACATATCACGCACCGCGCCGCCAACGAGATAGATCTCCTGGTTTGGAAGGATGTCACGGACTTTGTCTATCAAAGGCGAATAAGTAAATGGAACGGCCATATAAATAATTTCCGGTTTCTCTTTGTGCCTGCAAATCTTGGCGGCATGGAGGGCTTGTTCGGGCGTACCTCCTTGTGCGACAATCCTGCCGCGGACCCGGGCAACCCAGCGGCCTGCATATGGAGATGTCGTTGTTGAAGGATCGTCTTGCATGGGGTAGGCAATTTGTCAATCGTAAATCGAAAATCGAAAATCGTAAATCAAGAAGGTGGTTTGTACTTCTCCAAATCCACAACGCCAACGAAAGGCAGGTTGCGATAATACTCGTCCAGGTCAAGACCAAACCCGAAGACAAACTTGTTTGGTATTTCGAAGCCGCGATAATGGATCGGTACAACGGCTTCGCGCCGTTCGGATTTATCGAGAAGAGCACAGACTCTGAGGCTGCGCGGCTGACGCAGATGTAGCAGTTCGAGCACAGAGGCAATCGTGTGACCGCTATCCACAATGTCCTCCACGAGCAGCACGTCCTTATTGCGGATGTCCATTTGCAGGTCCAATGATACGCGGACGGCTCCGCCCGATTCGCGTTTTCCAACTCCATAGGATGACACAGCCATGAAGTCCATCATGTGTGGGGCAGTGATGTGACGGCTGAGGTGGACCAGGAATGGCACACCGCCGCGCAGGATACAAATGAGCAGCAGGTTGCCATCGGGATAATCGGCACTGATCTCCGCGCCTAATTCCCTGATGCGTGCCTGCAGCGTTGCTTCATCGATCAATATTTCAGCGAGAATGTCGTTGTAATGTTGCATAGATTTCGTTTCTTAGTTTGGCAGTTGTTTAGATTCATAGTTTCTTGGTTGGGTAGTTTGGTGATTTAGTAGCTCTTTGCTGATCGTGTTGGAAGTTTACTCTTAAACTCCTAATCTATAGAACCATCTAACTACAGAACTACTCAACTACATAACTACTCAACTACATAACTAACGCGGTACTTCGTGGTGCACACGGCAGCGGGCTTCATACATTTCCGATGCGCCCACGATCACAATGGGGTCATCATAGCGGGCGGGGCTCCCATTCACCAGTCTCTGCGTGCGGGAAGCTTCACCACCGCAGATCATGCAGATCGCATGGAGTTTATCCACATGCTCGGCGATGGACATCAGGATCGGCATGGGACCGAACGGTTCGCCACGAAAATCTGTATCGAGTCCCGCCACTAAAACACGGATGCCGCGCGAGGCAAGTTGCTGGGCGATCTGAACAACGTCCGGATCGAAGAATTGTGCCTCATCGATCCCAACAACGGTTGTATCCTTATCGATCTTCGTGAGCATGTCAATCGACTTCTCAACAGGAGTGGCATCGAAATTCGATCCCGCGTGCGAGGTGACCTTTTCGACGGCATAACGCACATCCACCGCCGGTTTGAACACCTGCACTTTTTGTTTCGCAATTTTCGCGCGTACGAGTCTTCGAATCAACTCATCCGTTTTACCGCTGAACATCGAACCGCAAACGACTTCAATGGAGCCTTGTGTGTGACGCATATATCCCTTTTTGTCTTGTAGTATCGGCGGTCAAGACGCTTTGCGTCGAGACCATCCTTTCAAGTTATATTATGTTTGCAGGTCACATATTGGTCTCGACACCTGCACTTCGATTTGCCTGGCAAATCGTGCCGGTGCAAGTGTACGGTCTGGGGAGATCGCCCATCCCTACTCGACCAACGTGTTGTGATGAAATAAAAAACGGACATGGCGCACGCGCCATGTCCGTAAGTTTACCTGAGATTAATGATTCTGCAAGTCTATTGTGCTGCAGCTGCGGGAATTTCGTAACCAAGAGCGCGCAATTTTTTCTTGGCTGCTGTTAGTGATGCCTGACCAAACCCGGGGATTGCAAGTACAGCTTCATTGCCGCCGTTCAGTTTCTCAAGGAATTGACCAAAGTTCTCGATGCCAGCCTTCTTGAGCGAGTCCAGAGCCCGGGTTGACAGACCCAGTTCTTCGATCGGTCGTTCGGGCGAACCCTTCAGTTCTTCCTTCACCTTCTGCTGCTCAACGTATTCCTGGCGGGCAGAAAGCTTCTTATAGAAGCGGTCCACCTGACCTTCGATATCGAGGATGCGCTGCGATTCACCGGTAAAGAAAGGATGGCAGTTCGAGCAAATGTCCACGCGGATTTCCTTCTTGGTCGAACCGGTTGTCCAGGTGGTGCCACAGGAAGCGCAGGTGACCTTGGCGTCAGGATAATATGTGGGATGGATATCAGTTTTCACTTTGCGCCTCCGTCTCAGGGACAATGTTCACGCGCTTCTGACCATGCACTAGATCGTACAGCACAACGCCATCAGCGGTGGCAAACAATGTATCATCCTTGCCGGCTTTCACATTCAATCCCGGTTTGATCTTCGTACCGTGCTGGCGCACAAGGATGTTGCCAGACAGCACAAACTGACCAGCATAGCGCTTCACACCCAAACGCTGGGAATTGGAGTCGCGTCCGTTGCGGCTTGAACCGCCGCCTTTTTTATGTGCCATGACTACCTCTCTTACTTTTTCTTCGAGTCAGAAGCGCCAGGGCGCCTCGACTTGGTTGCAGGTGACTTTTTGGTCGTTGTCGGCGCAGGTTTGGCGGAAGTTTTCTTTGTAGATGGCTTCTCTTTTGGAGACGATGCCGGTTCCTTCTTCGCCTTTGCCTGCTTCTTTTCCTTCGGCGTCTTCTCAGCCTCAGGTGCTTCTTCAGCTACGATAGGTGCAGGCTCTGCTTTTTCGACTTTGCGTTCCTCGCCGGGTCTACCGATGAAATCCACCAGCAGACGTGTAAACTGCTGGCGATGTCCGCCGCGCACACGGATGCGCTTCTTTGGGCGATATTTGAACCGGTCGATCTTGGGGCCTTTTATGTGGTCCACCACCGTCGCTTTGACGAGAATGTCGCTCACGGTGGGTGTCCCGACCAGTACATCGTCGCCGTCAGCCATCAACAGGACTTGCTCGAAGTCAAACTTCTTTCCTGCTTCAGCGGGCAGGCGGTCCACTTCAATGGTCCGCCCTTCGACGGCACGATATTGCTTGCCGCCGCTTATAACAATTGCGAATCTCATTTTTAATCTCCAGTCATTCACTTCACCGTATACCTGCGGGTCTGACGGGCGAAATTAATCTCGCTCTAACTTATTCAGACCATCGCCTGCGGACGGGGAAGCTGGTATCTCGTTGTCTCTCGACAAGCAACTACCCCAGAATGCAACCACTGGGGTAGAAGCGCACGATATTATACATGTGGGGCGAGGATGTGTCAACGTAATCTGGCATTTTGCCACCCGAATATTCGACCAATTATTGACAAACCGTCCCATCTCATATATCCTGTAAACATCCGTTGCTATATGAACAAGGAGTCGATATGAATCTATCCAGCCTGAAGTGGGAGCAAATTCGTACCTGGCTGTTGTGGCTTGTCTTTCCCCTTCTGACCGGGGTTTTGATCGCCTCATTCATCCCCCGGCCAGTGATCGGCCTCATCCGCCTGGAAGATGCCATATATAACTTTACCGCCCGTGACATGATCAAGCAGATCGTCTATGCCTATGATCACCCTGAAGTTCGGGCTGTGGTTCTGGCGATCAATAGCCCCGGCGGCACCGTTGTGGATACCGAAGCTGTCTATATGGAACTGGCGCGCCTGCGCACCAAAAAGCCGGTCGTGACCGTGATCAACGGGATGGCTGCCAGTGGTGGATATTATCTTTCCGCCAATTCAGATTATATCTATGCCAAGCCCACATCGCTGGTCGGCAACGTTGGCGTGATCGGCTATCTGCCTCAAACACCCTTGATCCTTGAAGAGGTGATTTCGACCGGTCCCTACAAACTCTGGGGCTCCGCTCGCGATGTGGAGATGCGCCAGATTGACATGATCAAACTGGGTTTCTTTCAGGCTGTCACTCTGGGGCGAGGGGATCGTCTCAAGATGGAATCGGAACTGCTTCTCACAGGCCAGATCTGGCCCGGAACAGAAGCACTGCGTTATGGCTTGATCGATGACCTCGGCACTGAAACAGATGCTTTTGCCAAAGCTGCTGAACTCGCCCGCGTTGAGCATTACAAAACAGGCGATCTGTATAATCTTTCCGCGCTTGAGAGTTCATCATCCACGTTTTTCCTTCAAAGCCCTGAAGGGATAACGTTGCCTTATCCAAACAAGCCGGGTATTTATCTGCTTTATATTCCGGAATTGCCGACGCAATAACAGGAGGTCATCATGAAAAGAAATTTGCTTTGGATTGGGCTGGCTGCTCTGCTCATCCCGGTTCTTTTACGTTTTTTTTGGTTTTATCCGGGCATCATCTCCCGGCCGGAAATTGCCACACCTGAATATCAATCATTAACCATTCCACGACCCACAATGCAAACGCAGACCGTTGCCCAACCGGATGTCAGTTCCGTCGGCGGTGTGGTGCTGGTTGATTATTTCCATGCCAATCAATTCCAGCCAACTGAAGTTCAGTCTCTGCGTGAAGCTGTTGAACAGCGGGGTGGACAATTGGAGACTCTCATAGATTCGAGTTCGCTGCTCGCCAAACTAAAATATGCAGATTCGCTACTCATTATCTCGCCATCGGCGGCATACACCAGTGATGAGATCCGGGCTGTCACAAGTTTCATCGAGCGTGGAGGCAGACTCGCCGTGTTCACAGATGCGACCCGCGGTCTCATGCAGGTTGATTTCTTCAGCGGGGCGATCCTGAATACACCGGATATCAACGTGGTCAATCCTCTCCTGGCGAATTACGGTATTTCAATCAACAATGATTATTTGTACAATATCGTTGAGAACGAGGGAAATTTTCGTAATGTCTTCTTCGAAAACTTCGGAAAAGCTGAATTGACTTTTGGTCTGAAACAAGTCGCTTTCTATGGCACGCATTCGATCGAATCTGAATCAGGGCAGGTACTGCTTCTCGGAGCGGACCAGACCTTTTCGTCGGTTACGGATGCGCACAATCCGGCTGAGGGCGGTGCTGCGATGAGTCAGAACGGCAACGTGGTCGCGTTCGGCGATTTCACTTTCATGACCTCGCCTTACAGTACCGTAGCAGACAATGGTATCCTGATCACCAATATTGCAGATTTCCTGCTCGGCAGTGAAATAAAACCCTCGCTTGCAGCATTCCCCTATGTGTTCAGCCAGCCTGATCTGCATGTCTATCCCGGCTCTGAGATCCAACTGACCCCTGAGCTTGTTGGTGCCTTTGCCAAATTGCAGACATTCCTGCATGCAGTTGATGTCAACATGTTGATCGCGACGAAGGAACCAACTGATGGAGATAAATTGATCCTCAGTACGTTCTCACTGACCGAGGATGTGGTTCCATTTGTTGAGCCGTTCCATCTTAAGCTGGACGAGGAAAGCAAATTCGTGGAAGTTCCGGGTTATGGAAATGTAGCTCGTGGTGGCAATGGCATCATTTTGTTCGAATCGGGAAAGAAGGGAAACACCATCGTCCTCCTTACGGAAACAGAAACAGAATTGATCACTCTCCTTGATGCGATCAGCGGCGGCAACCTTGGGAGTTGTGTGTTGCAGGG
>Ga0105104_10003927_pt1 | contig 10439 bp, 4 predicted proteins | sample PPLLaktember2015_3_FD_87034 | JGI IMG/M metagenome (GOLD analysis project Ga0105104, IMG submission 87034) | Freshwater sediment microbial communities from Prairie Pothole Lake near Jamestown, North Dakota, USA - PPLs Lake P7 Core (6) Depth... | ecosystem: Environmental > Aquatic > Freshwater >... | reverse complement strand
CGGGACACCGGACGCGTCGCCCGCCCCGCGCGCCGAGGCCGCCGGATGCCAGACCGATGCGGAGTGCGGACCGGGACGGGTCTGCGGCCGATGCGGCCAGGGGCCAGGGGAGTGCATTCCCGGGTGCAGCACCTCCGCGGACTGTCCGCCCGGGAGCAGGTGCGTCCAGGTGCAATGCATTCGCTGCCCGTGTCCCGGCGAGTGCATGAAGCGCTGAGCTCGACCTCGCCTGATCTCCCTACAGGCAGGCAAGTGGACCTCTGGGTGCGCTATGGGCGTATCAACTAGTTCATGATTGAACATATAGCGAGCCTGGCAGTCCGCCGTCCCCGGAAAAGTCCGGGGTTCCATGCGCTCCACAATCCTGTAGCGTCCTGTCTCTTTCGAGGGAGGGGTCGATGGCTCGCCAACACGGCCGTGTCCGTGCAGGTGCGATGCGTGCGTGCCGTCGCCGCCCTTCCCGTCTTCCCGTCTCCGCCGAGGTGCGCATGCGTCGTCGCTCTCCGGGCGTCCGCCTGACGGCCGCTCTGTTTCTTCTCTCCCTCCCCGCGGTCGGGCGCGATCTCCCGAACTACCACTCGGTGTACTCAGGCACGGCGCGACCGACGACGAGCAGCACGCTCCGCGCGGTGAACCGACGCGTGCCGCAGACGAGCGCGGTGAAATCGGCGGAGGCGCGGTTCGCCCTGCCCACCGTCATCCGCGCGCCGTACAGCGCGCGGGGCGCCTTCCCGACCGCGCGCACGCCCGCGGACGCGGCGCGTGAGCACCTTCGCTCGCACGCCGGGGCGTACTTCCTCCGGTCGGGCGACGCCGACACGCTCACCGTCAAGCACGTCCATGACACGGGCCGGGGGGCGATCGTCGTCAACCTCGTCTCGCGTCCCGGCGGCCTCGACGTCTGGGGCGAGCAGCTGAACGTGGTGATGGATCGGAAGCTCCGGCTGGTCGGGCTCACCGGCTACGTCTCCACGCCGGAGTCGGCGGCGGCGCTCTTCTCCGGAAAGACGAGCAGCGTTCGCCAGCCCCTGCCGAGCTTCCAGGTCGACCACGCGGCGGCGGTGGCGGCGGCATACGGCGATCTCACCGGCAGCCCGCTGGGCGCCGGCGCCTTCGTGGAGAACGGCGTGGTCCGTGGGGACTACCGGGGCGTCCAGATCCGCTCGGGCGTCTCCACTCCCTCGCCGTTGCGCTTCCCGGCGCGGGCAAAGCAGGTCCTCTTCCACCAGCCAGGCTCGCTCGTGCCTGCGTACTACGTCGAGGTCGCCTCGCGCGATCCCGAGACCCGAGCGCTCGACTATTACTCGTACGTCATCTCCGGACGGGACGGCCGGGTGCTGGTACGGACCAACCTCTCCCAGTCCGCCGGGCAGGCCTTCACCTATCGCGTCTGGGCGGATGCGAGCGGAGACTTCCGGCCGTGGGATTCGCCGTACGGTACCGCGGTCTCGCCGGCGCCCGAGTCCGCGCCGGTCGACACGTTCGTCGCTCCGCCGGTCCTGGCGCCGCAGGACGTCACCCTGAGCTCGGGCCCGATCAGCACCGGCGACCCCTGGCTCCCGGACGATGCGACCGAGACGGTGGGCAACAACGTGGATGCCTACGCGGATCTGGGCGGTGAGGACGGCTACACCCCGGACCCGAACGGACCGGACTACCGGGCGCAGGTCACGGGGCCACGCCGCTTCCAGTACCTGTGGACCGACGCCGTTGCCGCGGGGACCAACACCTCGAGCAACAAGGCGGCCATCGTCCACCTCTTCTACCTGAACAACTGGTTCCACGACTGGTACTACGACTCGGGATTCAACGAGGCCGCGGGGAACGGCCAGATGGACAACTACGGGCGAGGCGCCCCGGGCGGCGACCAGGACCCGCTCTTCGCCGAGGCGCTCGACTTCGGCGGACGCGACAACGCCAACATGTGGACGCCGGCGGACGGCGCCTCGCCCCGCATGCAGATGTACGTGTTCGACAACCAGACCTTCCCCTCGCTGCACGTGAACGGGAACGATCTGGGCTTCCCGAACGGCGACGTGCCGGTGTTCGTCATGAGCAACTCGCCGCTCAACTTCGACATCACGGCCAACGTGGTCCAGGCCTCCCCCGCCCTGGCGTGCACCGCGGTGACCAACGGCGCGGCGCTGGCGGGGAAGATCGCCCTGGTGGATCGCGGGACCTGCACCTTCGCCACGAAGGCGGCCGTGGTCCAGGCGGCGGGCGCGATCGGCGTGATCTTCCGGAACGCAACCAACGGCGCGACGAACGTGAGCCTCGGGTTCGACCTCCCGGCATATCTGGTGTCCAACGCCGACGGCCTGACGCTCATCGCCGCGGCGAACGGCGCGGGTCTCAACGTCCGCATGCGGCGGGAGACCCTGCCCGACCTCGACGGAGCGATCGACAGCGCGATCGTGGCCCACGAGTGGGGCCACTTCATCTCCAATCGACTCATCGCCGGCGGAGCCCTCAACCTCTGCGGCAGTTGCCAGGGGCGCGGCATGGGGGAGGGCTGGGCCGACTTCCACGCGCTCCTGATGCTGGTGCGTGAAGAGGACCAGGCAATCCAGGGGAACGAGCACTTCGAGGGGGCCTACGGCGCGGGGACCTACGCCACCCCCGCCTTCACCAACGACCCGATCTGGTTCGGCATCCGCCGGGCCACCTACTCCACGGACGTCCTCAAGAACGGCACCACGTTCAAGTTCATCAACACCGCCTTCGATCCCGGCGACCTCGACTTCCCCTGGGGTGGATCGGCCGGCGACGACCCGACCGAGGTCCACAACACCGGCGAGATCTGGGCCTCGATGCTCTGGGAATCCTACGCCTCGCTGCTCAACGCCCACCCGTTCGCCGAAGCGCAGCAGCGAATGAAGGACTACCTGGTCGCCGCCTACAAGGTGACGCCAGCGTTTCCGACGTTCGTCGAGGCGCGCGATGCGATCCTGCAGGTGGCCGCCGCGAGCGACGACGCCGACTACCAGCTCCTCGGGCAGGCCTTCGCCCGGCGCGGTCTGGGGGTGGGGGCGGTCGCGCCGGATCGGGCGGACCCGGATCACGCCGACCTGGTCGAGGACTTCACCTGGGGCACCAACGTCCGGCTGGAGGGCGTGTCGATCGTGGACGGGCCCACCAACTGCGACGGCGACGGGATCCTCGACACCGGCGAGGTCGGTCTGGTCCAGGTGACGTTGCGGAACGTGGGCGCGGACGCCGTCACCGGCGTCACCGGCTCGGTCGAGAGCAGCGACACCGGCATCAGCTTCCCCGACGGGCCTTCGCTGACCTTCCCCTCGATCGCCCCCGGCGCGACCGGCGTGGCCACGGCCAAGATCGCCCTCAGCGGGGTCACGGATCCGGGAGCGGTGACGGTCACTGCCACCGTCGAGGGCTCGACGCTGACCACCACTCCCCAGACCGGCGAGGCCTCCGGGGTGCTCGTCAACTTCGACGACGTCGCGAGCCTCAGCACCGACGGCTTCGGGGCGGTCAACACCAACTGGACCATCGAGTATGCCCCGCACGGTGGGACGAACCCAGCGCTCGGCAGCTTCTTCCGGGCCCTGCTGGACCCTCCCAACAACTCGCCGGGCTGGGTGGTGTTCAACAACATCGCCTCGGACGAGTCGCTCATCTCGCCTCCCATCGAGGTGGGAGCGACGGGTGATTTCGTCCTCAGCTGGTCGAGCCTCTTCGCCATCCTCCCCAACGGCGCCGTGACGGCGGTTCCCTACCTGGGCGGCGTGGTGGTGGAGGTCTCCACCGACGACGGCGCGACCTGGGCGGACATGACCGACGCGTCGTTCGGGGCGACCATCACCAACGGCTACACCCACGAGGTCGCGACCCGGGACGGCGCCGTCCCGCAGTACCAGAGCCCGCTCGCCGGGCGGATGGCGTTCACCGCGGCCGACGCGAGCGCGGCGGCCTTCGGCACCACCACCGTCAACTTCCACGCGAGCCTGGCGGGACAGTCGGTGCGCGTGCGGTTCCGCTACGGCGGCGGGTTCGACGACTTCAACACCCTGTTCCTCTACGAGCTGGACAACTTCGCCCTCACCAACGCGACGAACACCCCGTTCCTCGAGGACGTCGCGGACCAGCACGTCTGCGTGCCGATCGTCAGCGCCGGGCCCGACCAGACGGTGAACGAGGGCGCCACCGCGACCCTCAACGGCTCGGCATCCGACCTGGCCGGAGCCATCACCACCGAGTGGACCCAGATCGAAGGGCCGGCGGTCACGCTGAGCAGCACCACGGCGCTGAACCCGACCTTCACCGCGCCCATGGTGGATCAGGACACCGTGCTCGGCTTCCGGCTGACCGCCACTGGCACGAACGGCACGCGCAGCTCGGACACGCACGTCACGGTGCACGACCTCGGCGGTCCCCCCGTGGCGCAGATCAACGGGCCGAGCAGCGCGAAGACGGGGCAGGCCGTTCAGCTGGACGGCAACGCGTCCACCGATCCCGACGGCCAGGCGCTCACCTACGCCTGGAGCCAGGACTCCGGGCCGCCGGGGACCTTCAGCTCGACGACCGCCGCCCACGTCACGTTCACGACGGGCAGCACTCCGGGCAACGTGGTCGTGTCCCTGAGGGTGACGGACACCACCGGCCTCAGCGCGACGGCGACGAAGACCTTGAATGTCACGCAGCAGTCGGGCGGGAATGATGACGGTGGCTGCAGCAGCACCGGGTCTCCGAGCTCGGTGATCGCCTTGCTCATCGTCGGTTCGTTCGCCCTGCTCCGGCGTCGGCGCGTCTAGGACTAGAGTCGATGGCCCCGGCGGCGCGTTCCGTCGCCGGGGCCAATCCACGTTGCGGAGCGGCTCGAGGATGGGGACGGCCGGCGGGGAGCGCCGGGGCGGTGGCCTGGAGCGCCGCCCCGGGGCCCGGGTCAGGCCACCCAGCGCCGGCACTGCACGGAGGCGCGGAAGCCCAGGTCCGGGCTGGGCTGGTCGGTCGCTCCGGCGGCGCTCGCCCGGACGGCGCGAGAGCTCGACACCGCGCTGTCCCGCGGGGGGCGCGCCGGTCTCACCGCGTGGCTGGCCCGGCCCTTCCGGCATCGGCCGCGTGGGACGGCCCGTGCGGCAAGAAGGGGCCCGGCGGCGGAGCCGTGCGTGGATTGAGGGGCGGCGGCTTCACCCGGCGATCCTTGTCCATCGTCGGAATCGGTCCGGACGGGCGCCGGGGGCCGACGGGAGCGCCCGCATCCTCGCCATCGGTGGTGGGCGGCGCGCGGAATCCGGACGCGCTCCCCGACGGCGAGCTCGGCTGAACCGTCGGGCCGTCCGTCCCGGAATCGGCGAGGAGCACACGCGGAGCGACCTGGGCCGCCGCGCCGACCGACTGGTCGCTTCCCGCATCCGAGGAGGCGGGCAGGGGGGCTGGCGGAGCGGCCGCGCTCGCCGGGGGAGGTTCTCTCGCACAGCCGACCAGGAGCAGCGCGACGACGCGGAGGGTGCGCACGGTCATTCCATCCTCCTCGACGCCCGCGGGCGTGGCCACATTCATCGAGGGCACGGGCACCGGGTGCGCCGGCTGGAAGAGCGCTCGGTGGCCACGTATCCTCGACTCTCGCGGGTACGACCGAGGAGGGCACCGTGCGCTCTCTGTTCGCGGTCTTCGTCCTGGGAAGTCTGGCCCTCGCCGGCGCTCCCGACGGCGGGCGGGTCGCGGACCCGCGCGCCTCCGAGCGGCTGGAGATGGTCCAGCGGCACCTGGTCTCGGAGGGCATCCGGGACCCGCCCACGCTCGAGGCCATGCGCTCGGTGCCTCGGCACGAGTTCGTGCCCCCCTCGCTCGCGAGCGCTGCGTACCAGAACCGTCCGCTCCCGATCGGGCTCGGTCAGACCATCTCCCAGCCCTACATCGTGGCCTACCAGACCGAGGTGATCCGGCCTCGTCCCGGAATGAAGGTGCTCGAGGTGGGGACCGGCTCGGGCTACCAGGCCGCGGTGCTGTCCGCGGCGGGAGCGCGGGTCTACACGATGGAGATCTTCGCCGAGCTGGCGACCAGCGCCAGGGCGCGGCTCGAGCGACTGGGCTACCGCGCCACGGTGCGACACGGAGACGGGAACCTCGGCTGGCCCGAGGAGGCCCACTTCGACGCCATCGTGGTGACCGCCGCCTCCTCCCACATCCCTCCGGCGCTCGTGGAGCAGCTCCGGCCGGGAGGCCGGATGGTCATCCCGGTCGGAAGCATGTACGGGGCCCAGAATCTGCTGCAGGTGGAAAAGGACGCGGACGGGGTGGTGCGCACCCGCATCCTCTTGCCGGTCGCCTTCGTGCCGATGCTGAGCGGGCTCCGGTGACCGGGCCCGGGCGGCGGGGGCTCGCCCCCGCGGTCGCGCTGCTCTCCGCGTCCACCACCGCCAACGAGATCCTCCTCGTCCGCCTGTTCGGCGTGGAGCAGTTCCACCACTTCGCCACCATGGCCATCGGGGTCGCGCTGCTCGGTGTCGGTGCGAGCGGCTCGTTCGGTGCGCTCTTTCCGGTGCGCGACGTCGAAGGCGCCGAGCGCCGGCTTCGCGCGGCGGCCGCGGTGACGGCGCTCGCCCTGGTCGCCTCGCCCTGGGTCGCGCACCAGCTGAAGGTCGAACCGACGCAGCTTCCCTTCGATCGCGGCCAGTGGCTCCGGCTGGGGGTGCTCGTCGCGGTCCTCGCCGTTCCCTTCCTTGCCGGCGGCGTGGCGACCCTGACCGCGTTCCTGCTTGCCCCGGAGCGGACCGGCCGCCTCTACGGAGCCAGCTTCGGGGGAGGGGCGCTGGGCGTCGCCCTCGCCTTGCTGATGCTGTTCGTGCTCACGCCGGCGCGGTCGCTGGTGCTGCCGCCGCTCCTCGCCGCGCTCGCTGCGCTGGTGCTGGGACGGTCGTGGGTGGCAGTGGGGGCGGGCGTCGCCGCGGCGGTCCTCTTCCTCGGATCTTCCTGGGAAGCCCGCCTCAGCCCGTACAAGAGCCTGCCGCAGCTGTCTGCGCTTCCCGGAGCCCACAGGGTCGCCGAGCGGTTCGGACCGCTCGGCTGGGTGCTGGCCGTCGAATCGCCCTCCTTCCACCTCGCGCCGGGCCTGTCCCTGTCGTTCCGCGGTCCGCTCCCGCCGCAGACGGCGCTGCTCGTCGATGGGGATCTCGCCGGCGCGGCGACCGACCTGACCGACCCCGCCGCGGCCAGAGTCGCCGCGGCGCTTCCGGTGTCCCTGGCGCACGCGCTGGCTCCCCGGCGCCGCGTTCTCCTGCTCGGAGTGGGCGATGGGCTGGCGCTCGGGGCGGCGCTCGACGCCGACGCGCGGTGGATCCTGACCCTCGAGCCCAATCCGGATCTGCTCCGGCTCGCGCGTGAGCTCGCCCCCCTCCGGTTCTGGCAGGCCGAGCGGGTCGAGGACCGCACCGGCAACGCACGCGGGGTGCTGGCCCGCGAGCGCTCCGCCTTCGACCTGGTGGCGCTCGGGCCAAGCGTCGGGCACGGAGCCTCGGTGGGCGGAGTCCGGGCCCTGCAGGAGGACTTCCTTCACACCGTCGACGGTTACGAGCTCTTCCTCCGCCGTCTCGAGCCGGAGGGCGTGCTCTCGGTGACCACCTGGATCTCCACCCCTCCCCGGGAGAGCGTGCGGACCGTGCTCACCGTCGCCGCGGCCCTGCGGCGCCTCGGCCATTCCCCGGCGCTGCGGCTGATCGTGGTGCGCAACTGGGGGACGGTGACGGTGCTGGTGCGCTCCGTGGCGTTCAGCGCCGGGGAGCTCGCCCGACTGCGTGCCTGGGCCCGGGAGAGGTCCCTGGACGTCGACTGGCCTCCGGAGGAGGGCTCCGCCGACGTTCCGTTCAACGTGCTCGACGATGCCTCGCTCCGGAACGCGGCAGCCGCGGCGAGCCGTTCGGAGCAGGACGTGGCCCGCTTCGCCGAGGGCTACCCCTTCGACGTGGCGCCGGTCGACGACGCGAGGCCGTACCCGCACCACTTCCTGCGGCTGACGAGCCTTCCGGCGCTGGTGCGAGGGGCCGGAGGCTCATGGCTTCCCTTCGCCGAGTGGGGGCCGATCGCGCTGCTCGCCACCCTGGTCCAGACCGTGGCGGTGGCGGCGCTCCTGCTGCTGGTGCCGGTCCTCCTCCGGGGCCGGCGAGGAGAGTGGACTGCTCCGAGGTGGGTGGTGCTGGGCTACTTCGGTGCCCTCGGCGCCGCGTACATGGCCGCGGAGATCGCCGCCATCCAGCAGCTCGGGCTGCTCGCGGGGCACCCGGTCTACGCGGTGGCGGCGGTGCTGGTGATCTTCCTGGCCGGTTCCGGCGCGGGAAGCCTCTGGTCGGATCGCGTCTCGCCCGAGCGAGGCGTCCGGGTGTGCGCGCTCCTGGCGCTCCTCCTGGTGCTCGCGGCGTTCACGCTGCTGCCGGTGGTCCACCTGCTGGTGCCGGCCGCGCCGCCGGTCCGGACGCTGGCGGTGCTGGGCTGCCTCGCCCCGCTGGCGTTCCTGATGGGGATGCCGTTTCCGCTCGGGCTCCGACGACTGGTGCGCGATTCCGGGCCACTGGCCTGGGCGTGGGCCTCGAACGGGTTCGCCTCGGTCGTCGCCGTGCCCCTCTCCGCGCTGCTCTCACTCGAGCTGGGGTCGCAGGTGCTGTTCCTCGCCGCCGGAGCGGCGTACGCCCTGGCCGCCGTGGCCGCAGGCGTCGGCGGCGAGGGTCGGAGGGCTCGTGCGGCCTGAGCGAGGCAGCGCGGTCAGCACGGTTCCGCGCGGGTCGGGGACCTCGCCCCGGTGGACGCCTCCGGGCAGCTCCGCGGCGCCAGCGATCCGGCTCAGGCGGTCTTCACCAGGCCCACCGGGCAGCTCACGCCGGTGCCCTCGAGCCCGCAGTATCCGCCCGGATTCTTGGCCAGGTACTGCTGGTGGTAATCCTCGGCGTAGAAGAACTCGGGTGCCTCACGGATCTCGGTGGTGATCCGTCCGTGGCCCGCCGCGCCGAGGACCTTCTGATACGCCTCGCGCGAGGCTTCCGCCTCCCGGCGCTGCTCCTCGCCGAAGGTGTAGAGGGTGCTCCGGTACTGCGTGCCGGCGTCGTTCCCCTGGCGCATGCCCTGGGTCGGGTCGTGGTTCTCCCAGAAGGTGCGCAGCAGCTTCTCGTAGCTGGTGACCTTGGGGTCGAACACCACCAGCACCACCTCGGCGTGGCCGGTGCGGCCCGAGCAGACTTCCTTGTAGGTGGGGTTCGGGGTGGCCCCGCCGGCGTAGCCCACCGCGGTCACGGTGACGCCGGGGAGCTGCCAGAAGACGCGCTCTGCGCCCCAGAAGCAGCCCATGCCGAACACCGCCTGTTCCTTGCCGGGCCAGGGGCCGACCAGCGGCTGGCCGTTGACGAAGTGCTGCTCGGGGACCGGCATCCGCGCGCTGCGGCCCGGGAGGGCCTCCCCGGCGGTGGGGAGGGACAACTTGGCGTTTCGCGATTCGAAGTAACCCATGGCGTTCAGGTTATACGCGGAGAGCTCCGATGAAGTTACGCGGTCTTGGTCCCTACCTGGTGCTCCTCCTGCCGGCGGTGGCGCTGGTCCTGTTCGCCGACCGGTTTCCTTCGCCCATGCCGGTGCACTGGGACCTCGCCGGCCGTCCGAACGGCTACTTTCCGCGCACGCCGGTGGCGATGGCGTTTCCCCTGCTCCTCCTGGGCGGAATTTTGCTGCTGCTGGACGGCATCGTCGCCGGCGGGGCGAGGACCGGTCCGCCGGCCATGACCGAGGCCGTCCGCCGGATGCTGGCGCCCATCCGCTGGATCATCGCCCTGACCGCAGTTCCGGCGGCCTTCGCCCCGCTCTGGGGTCCGACGCCGGTGCTGGTGGCAGCCGGGGCGATGCTGGTGGTCATCGTCGTGCAGGTCGTCCGGGCGCCCCGGATGGCGCCGGCCACGGGTGAGGGGTGGCGCGGAGTGCTCTACGTGAACCCGGCCGACCCGCGGCTGGTGGTGCCGAAGCGCTCGGGCCTGGGCTGGACGTTCAACTTCGCCCGGCCCAGCGCCTGGGTGCTCCTGACCGTCCTGCTGCTGCCGCTGTGCGTGCTGTGCTCCTGGACCTACATCAGCAAGCGGGTCAAGGAGTTCCACATCAGCCTCATGCTCATGACCTCGGCCTGTGTCGGGGTGTTCGTCGCCCTTGATTTTGTCCTGTTCTACATTTTCTGGGAGGCCATGCTGGTCCCCATGTTCCTGCTCATCGCCGTGTGGGGCGGGCCGGAGCGCCGCTACGCCTCGCTCAAGTTCTTCCTCTACACCCTGGCCGGCAGCACCCTGCTGCTGGTCGCCATGGTGGCGTTCTACATCGCGGGCGGCACGTTCTCGATTCCCGAGCTGTCGACCAAGACCTATCCCTTCGGCTTCCAGTGCTGGGCCTTCCTGGCCATGGCCATCGCCTTTGCCATCAAAGTGCCCATGTTTCCCTTCCACACTTGGCTGCCG
>Ga0105104_10003926_pt1 | contig 10440 bp, 10 predicted proteins | sample PPLLaktember2015_3_FD_87034 | JGI IMG/M metagenome (GOLD analysis project Ga0105104, IMG submission 87034) | Freshwater sediment microbial communities from Prairie Pothole Lake near Jamestown, North Dakota, USA - PPLs Lake P7 Core (6) Depth... | ecosystem: Environmental > Aquatic > Freshwater >... | reverse complement strand
CATCAGGGCACCCGGCGTCTTTTTACTTATGCCAATGCGGGTTAACATGTTCAACATTTTTTTTAGTTTTTTAAAAAGATATGATTTCATTTTTTTTATTTATTTAATTAATTATTTAGTTGTAATGCATTATGATACAATTTTTCCATCTTTGTCATTTCGTTGCAATAATCGTTATTTTCAATTATCATTTTTCTTGCGTTTTCGCCGAAATTTTCCATTTTTTTCGGGTTTTTCAAAAGATAAATTATTTTTTCCGATAATATTTCCGGCGATTTTACCGGGATAATAAATCCGCTCTCGCCATCATTTATCCAATTTTTATTTTCTCCGCTGTCAGTCACAATAACAGGCAAACCGCAAGCCATAGCTTCGGCTGTTGAAGAAGAAATTCCTGCATCGGACAATGATGTCGACACATAAACATCGGAAATATTCAGATAGTCAGGCAATGCATCATTCAAGATCTCGCCGATAAATAACACATTTTTTATTATATTTAATTCCTCCGCCATTTTTTTTAGTCTTTCTTTTTCCGAACCCTCGCCCGCGATTAAAAATTTCACATCGGGAAACTCCTTAATTACCGAAGGAATCGCTCTTATCAAGGTTTCCAAGTTATAAATCGGCGCCGGCCTCCTCAAGCTTATCACGGTCAGAATACCTAATGTTCCTAATTTTTCCTGCAATTTTTCATTCTTATCTTTACGAAAAAACTTGCCTGTATCTATGCCAAAACGGATAACCTTGATTTTACAGCTATCTCCTCCCAACTTTATAATCGCTTTTTTCATATGCTCGGCATCGCAGGTTATCAAAGCTGATCTTTTTAATGCGTATTTTACGGCAATCCTTGATATTATGGATTTTTTTGGCTCAACCAAAATATCCGAGCCCCAACCTGTCATTATAATCGGCTTAAATCCCGTTAAGGCCGCCAAATGGCCGTAACTTGTGACATAATGGGCATGGATTATATCAGGACGAATTTCCTTTATTAGTTTCTTCGTTTGCGACAACGCCAGCGGCAAATTAATTAACGTGTTAATCCGCCACAAGTTGATTGGAATTTTTCTACCTATAAGATGCAAAATTATTTTTTCCGATTTTTTATCCCTGAAATCATCGTAAGAAATCAAATGAACCTTATGCCCTTTATTTGCAAAATATTCCGCCCATTTTACGGTATGAATGCTCCCGGCAGTTCCTAAATAGCAAATTGTTAATTTCTTGTCATTTATCATTTTTTTACCCATTTTTTAACAATTGATAAAACGCTCAAATAATCCTTAAAATCATCTTTTTTAATTATTAAAATTTCTGCCAAAGATTTTTTTGAAACCGCCAAAAAAGCGCCGAGAATAACCAAAGTATCGATAAAATAGGCGATGCTTGAAGCAAGGGATGCGCCCGCAATGCCCAACTTAGGTATAAAAATAATATTTAAAGGGATATTGACTATCAAGCATGCAATAGTTGAATAAATCGCGAATTGCGGCATTCCTCTTCCGGAAAGATCAGCAGCCATCACGCCGCCTACGCCATAAGCTATAATTCCCGGCAGCAGAACAATCAAGGGTAAAACTGCTTGCAAATAATCGGAACCGAAAACAACTGTCATAAAAGGTTTGGCGAAAATAGCAAGCAAAATTGAAAAAATAGATATTAAAAAAAATGTATGCCGCACAATTTTAGGCGTTAAATCGTTTGCTTCCGAATTTTTAATGGACGACACTTTCGGAAATAATACTGTGGAAAATGCTCCCGGTACCAAAAATAATTTTTCCGCTATACTCACCGCTATGCTATAAAGCCCTACTTCGACTGGATTAAGATATAGTGCCACTAAAAATATATCAATTCGATAGCTTAAAAAAGAAGTCATATTGGCCAGATAAACTTTACCGCCGTAAAAAAAAGATTCCCTCAACAAACTCATATTTATCGAAAAGCGGAACCTACTAATTCTTTTGATTAAAACCAGCGAAAATAAAGCGGTTGCAACAATGGATAAAATATTTGAAAGCACAGCGCCAAATATGCCTTTTTTAAAGAACAATAATAGAAAAACTAACAATGCAAATTCGGAAAAACCCTGCAAAATTCTCGTCCGGTTAAAATCGGCCAACCCTTGTCTGCCGCAGATTATCCCTCTAAAAAAGCTCAAAATTAACGATATGGGAATAGATAAAACCACAAGCCAAAGATAGAAAATAGGAATTTTATTTTCGCCTAAAAATTTTACGAAAGGACTGAATTGAAGCAACAACCAAAAAATCAGCACAAGAATAATCCCCAACAGCGCCGAAAAAATTATTGAATTTGAAACGATATCCTCGATTTTATATTTATTCTTACCGGTAAGATAAACGTTGCTTGAATCGATGCCAAAATTACCAAAAGCTATCATAAGCGCGGGGATAATCAGAATCAAAGAATATATTCCCCGCCCCTCTGGCCCCAAAACTCTGGAAATGATAACTAAGCTTAAAAAACCGAAAATAATCACAACTATTTGCGCAAAAAATGTTATTATACTGTTCTTAAAAAAATTAATATGGCTCATTTTATTTAACTCTCATAGGATTGATAAAGATTTTCTATCAATTTTATTGCGTTTAATGCCTCAGAGGGCATCACTCCCTTTCCAACCAACAAATCAGAATAAACGAATTTATGAAGATTTTCAAAAGATAAATTATCTTTAGAGCAAAAATTATATTGTTTTCCGTTTATTTTAAACACTCTTCTCTGACTTTTTCGGTTTTCGTCCGTGCTTACCTTAAAATTGCATGTATATTTTTCCCCTTCTATTATTCCCGTTCCCGTTTTATCATCTAAACTAACCAATCTCACGTTTTTTGGTAAACCGAAAAGATGTATAAGCAAGTCAAAATAATGCACTCCTAGGTTGAAAAGTACTCCTCCGGATCTTTCTTTTTGCCCTTTCCATGATTTGTAATAATTTTCGTCCCTGAATACAGAAATATCCATTTCTATTTCACTTTTTTTACCAACCGGCATGTTCATAAGCTCCTTTTTTATTTTCGCAACGTCGGGGTGATGCCGTAACTGTAAAACTGTGAAAATATTTCTGTATTTAACCAACCTTTCAATATCCTTTGATTTTATAACCAGTGGCTTTTCGCAAAGCACTATCTTGTTATTCTCCAAAGCGAATTTAGATATCGAAAAATGGAGATCATTCGGAACGAGAATGACTACACAATCGGCGTTTGTTTTTAAAATTTCCTCTTTCCATTTGTCTTCCCCAAAATTCTTGTCGACAATACCGACAATTTCACCACCTATTTTTTTTATCGATTCTTTATGTTTGGACGCTATAAAGCCGTCGCCGATAAGCAAAAATTTCATAATCTATATATATTTTTGTATTCTCTAGATTTTATCGCATTCTTTGTGTCAACCACTAAGTTGGAATTTTCGGCGATTTTACCGTAATCAGCGTCATGATCAGTCAATATCAAAACCAAATCATAATTTTTTAATTCCCCGTAATCATTTTCTCTTAAAAGCTTAACTGAGTGTAACTTTTCCCCCTCAACTTCGATCTGATCAATGAAAGTATCGTAAAAATCAACAGCCGCCCCCTTCTTAATCAAGCCGGAAATAATATCATAAGCAGCTGATTCTCTTGAATCATTGATGTTTTTCTTATAGGCAACCCCCCATACAAGAATCTTTGACCCATTAATCGCCTTTTTACTCTGGTTCAATGCGTAATTGACTCTTGTTATCACGTAGTGCGGCATTTGTTCGTTAATCTCTCCTGCAAGCTCTATAAACCTTGCCCAAAAATTATGTTCTCTGGCTTTATATGAAAGATAAAACGGATCCAACGGAATGCAATGGCCTCCAACTTTTGGAGAAGGATAAAAAGGCATAAAACCATATGGTTTTGTTTTAGCGGCCTCAATGACTTCCCATATATCAATTCCCATTTTCCCGCACAAAAGCGCTAATTCATTTACCATTGAAATATTAACTAAGCGGAAGGTATTTTCCAAAATCTTTGTCATTTCCGCTGTCCTAGCGGAAGAAACCGGACAAACATGCTTCAAAAATTGGCTGTAAAAAAACACTGCGATTTCTCCGCACTCTTTGGTTATCCCGCCAACCACCTTAGCAATATCTGAAAAAGGAATTTTATTGCCCGGATCAATCCTTTCAGGCGCAAAAGCTAAATTAAAATCTATTCCGCATTTCAGCCCTGTTTTTTCAAGAATCGGTTTAACCACCTCTTCGGTTGTCCCGGGATAAGTCGTACTTTCTAAAATAATAAGCTGGTCATTATGGAGATATTCCGCAATTTTTTTACTGGAATTTTTAATACATGAAATATCCGGTAATTTATATTTATCCAAAGGGGTGGGGACGCAAATCATGACAATATCCGCCTCTTTTAGCGGCTCAAAGTCATTAAAGGGAAGAAATTTCCCGGAGTTTAATGCTTCGCCTATGTCACTGTCGCTTATGTCTCCAATATATGATTTCCCTTTACCTAACATATCAACTCTTTCTTTTTTTATATCAATCCCAAAAACCTCAAAGCCAGCCTTCGAAATCTCTAAAGCGTGGGGCAAGCCCACGTATCCCAGACCGATAACCGCAACCTTTGCATTCTTGTTTTTTATTCTTTCCTTTTCCATAATATTGTCTTAATTATCAAATCTTAACCAAGATTTTGGCATAATTTTTTCCCAATCTTTTCTCTTCGATAATTTTTTTGGAGCAATTACAATTTTAGATTCATTGCTATTCAGCCAAGCCCCCCACCAGCTAAAACTACTGCTGGTTATTATATTATGCTTGCACTTGCTCATCAGATAGAGATGCTCAAAATCCGGGCCGTTATTATCAATATAAACGACGGGATAATCAATCTTTAAATTTTTTTTAGCCCAATCAATTTCATTTGAAAAAATAAAAAAAATCGGGTTTGTTATTTTTTCAGTCATATAAGAAACAGCCCTTCTATAATAATCTAATGATGAATCATAATATACATTGGCGATTACAGGATCAATGACATAAGCTCCTCTTCTTATGTGCATTGAAATAGAATTTGATGAAACTATTTTCTCCAAAAACCTTTTATTTTCCTCGGCCAAATCATTTTTAGGCATAAATTCTTTTCGGATAACATCTGCATAATCACTGAAATATTTTAAATCTAACCAATATCCTATCAAAAGCATAATTTCATTTTTCATTTTTTTTTGAAGGTTGAATTTCCGTTCGCTTATCGGCCTGGGCAAGAATTTGCTGATAAAAAATCTGTTAAAAACTTTATTAAGCGCGTACATATAATGGTATTTGTCCGTAAGGTCAAGAAATTTATTAATAAAACGCGGCGGATATTTCACGACAATATTATAATTCAAAATCGAACAATCAAAATGGTATTTTCTCTTGTTTTTATACAACGAGGTATCCAGCATAAAATCCTTGTTAATCCTTAGCGACAACGACCTAATAAAAGCATACTGAAACAGCTGATTACCCAGGCCGCCTCCCAATTTAAGAATCATCATCGGCTCGCTGCGAAAAATTTTAAGCATTTTTTTTATTTTTTAGGATATATAATTGGATCGGCGAATAATTGCCTATCGGCGGCAAAAATGAAAAAAAATTAACGAATTCCGTATTCATCAAATCGCCCCCTTTTGTCACCAACGCATGCAAAACCCGAGCTATAAAATAATGGGAACTAAGAAAATTTTGAGGAAACGATTTTTCCCATTGTACCCCAAATTCGATCGGTTCGACAACTGCAAACATATCTTTAATAAATTCCAAAAAAGCCACTTTTTCAAAGTATTTATTATGAAATGATACCTTTAATTCAGGAAGACCACATTCTTTCCGAGCTTTATTGTTGTTTTCCCAACCATCGCTAAAACCTTCCATCATAAAATAGTACCCGCCCGGCTTAAGCACCTTCTGAATTTCCTTCAAAGCGGTTTTTTGCCCCTCCCAATCAAGAATATTAATTAACGTCCGTTCGGTAAAAACAACGTCAAAAAAGTTTTCGTTGTACGGCAGACGCCTTGCATCTCCCTCTAAAAATTCGCAACCTGATAATTGCCTTTTTTTGGCTATATCAATCAGCTCTTCACTAAAATCCAGGCCAAAATAAGCATTTTCATGCGATGTTTCCCTAAGGAAAGATATCGTATACCCGTTTCCGCATCCCAAATCTAAAACTCTCAGCCCGTTGCCTTTTATCATTAAAAAAAATTTCCTGATAAGCTCAATTTCTTTTTTTCGCATAATTTCATCGGGAGAGGTCGTAAACGGCGAAATACCGTTCTGGTCTGCCAAATCCTTATAATATTTCTTTATAATTTCGTCTTTTCCATTTTCCATATTTTTTTGCTTTATATTATTTATCTGCCTCTATATTCAAGCTCATAAGCGTACCGTTTTCCTTATCCATATGAGGCAAATATGCTTGGGAAAAATCGTCATAATCCTTATGGATAGTTTTTCGCCAATCATATCTCCGAATGTTTTTGAATCCAATCTTTTTCAGCAATCCTGATAAATATGCGGAATCAAATATCATATAATGCGCGTTACTTTCATAAGTCTGCCCTCCGACCAGCAAGCCCAACAACAACTTTAAATCCTTTGATTTAAGGTAAACTTCGACTATTTTTTCAAAGTCAGGAACAGATATTCTTAATACGCCCTTCGGCTTTAAAACCCTGTGCCATTCTTTTAGGACATTTTCTGTCTGGCTTCTCTTAATATGCTCCAAAAGACAACAGGCATATATCAGATCAACAGAATTATCCTTAAACATATCCAGTTTATCAGCCGAAGCCACATAATCGACGTGGGGGAACTTCCTGATATCTATATGAATGAATCCCGGAATGTATTTCTCTCCGCAGCCGAGATGCAATTGTATTTTTTTTTCTTTATCAACCATAATTAACGCGTTATTTTGAATCAAAAAATTCTTTTATTTTATTGCAAACATAACGAATTTCCTCCTCCTTGAGAGCGACTCCGGACGGAAGATTAAGAATTTTTTTATTAGTGGAAATTGTATTTGGAAAGCTTCCCTTAATGTTCAATTTAACTCGCTCTCCAATGCCCCCATTTTTTGTAAAACAGGGCTGAAAATGCAAAGGAAAAAAAGTCCTTGCTGTTTTAATATTATTTTTATTTAAAAACTCCATAAGAGCTTGGGGATCCTTAACAAATATTATGGATCGATAAGGAACTTTAAATCCTTTAGGATCGATATAAGGAAATTCAACTTCGGAAATCCCGCTTAAATATTTGCGGTATAAATTTTCGTTTCTTATTTTCATTTTAATTATTAATGGCAATTTTTTAAGCTGAGCCAGGCCGATGCCTGCAGCAAGATCAGCCATCCGGAAATTATAACCTAAATAATCGTGTACATACCATCCTCTGCCTGTCCGTCCCTGATTCGATAAAATTATCGCTTTGGTCGCCAATTTTTTGTTGTTAGTCAATATCATCCCGCCTTCGCCTGTAGTCAACACTTTATCAGCATAAAAAGATAGGCAGCCAACATCGCCAAACCCGCCAACCGGTTTTCCATCAAAAGTTACGCCAACGCCCTGAGCCGCGTCTTCTATAACATATAATTTATGTTTTTTGGCAATCGCGCAAATTTTTTTCATATCTGCCGATTGGCCGTAAATATGAACAGGCATTATTGCTTTGGTTTTTGAAGTTATTGCTTTTTCGATTTTTTCCGGATCAATATTTAAAGTTTGCGCATCAATATCGACAAAAACCGGTTTTCCCCCAGCCCAAACTACCGCGTTGGCCGAAGCAATAAAAGTAAAATCAGGAACTATAACTTCGTCTCCCTTGCTAATTCCCAAGATTTTTAATCCAATATATAAGGCCTGAGTCCCGTTGCAAGTAGCAATAGCGTATTTCACTTGGCAAAGTTTAGCGATTTTATCCTGAAACTCTTTAAGCTTCGAACCCCCCGAAATCCATTGATTTTTAATGCTTTCTTTAACTTGTTTTATTTCTTCATCGCCCAGCCAAGGTTCAATTTGAGGAATAATTTTTTGTTTCATATTTTTATTATTTATCACGGTCGGAAAGAATAGGATTTTTAATTGGCCATAATATGTTAAATCTTGAATCATTCCAATTATAAGTAAATTGCTTCAACCTATCATAATAAGTTGACTGTTTATAATGATAGATACTCTTTTCGCTTATTGTTAAATAGGAATTTCCGTATTTGGGCGGCACTAGCAGTTGTTTTCTGTTTTTTGAAGAAAGCTCAAAAGACTGCCACTTGCCGAAATCTTCCGAGGTTTCGTCGCAATTCACAATTACAGCGTAAATTTCTCCCTCTAAACACGATATTAATTTCCAGTTTTCATTGTCACCATGTATTCCCCTAAGGACATTTTTGAAAGATATGGCAATATCGTCTTGCACAAAATTCACATTTATTCCATTTTTTTCGCAAAGCTCCTTGTTATAAATTTCTATATATTGCCCCCGACAATCTTCAAAGACGCCAGGCTCTATTAGCAAAACTCCCGCTAAATTTGTTTTCGAAACTTTAATCATAATTTTTATAATTAATCTTTACTCCACCACCGATTAGAAAATTTTTCTTTTAAAATCTTATCCCCTTCTCCTATGGCATTAATCCCTTGGCTCCTAAAGTCAGCGTCGACCATTATTTTAGCTAAATCATTAAATTTTATATTCGGCTCCCAGCCAAATTTTTCTTTCGCCTTTTTTGAATCTCCTCTTAAAATTTCCACTTCCGCTGGCCTGAAATATTTCGGATCAATCTCAACATAATTTTTCCAATCGCCAAGTCCCGCATAATTAAACGTTTCTTCCAAAAACTCTCTGACTGAATGCGTTTCCCCGGTTGAAATAACATAATCATCCGGCTGCGACTGTTGCAAAATCTGATGCATCGCCATAACATATTCGGGCGAATATCCCCAATCCCTTTTTGCCTCCAAATTTCCCAAATATATTTTTTTATCCAAACCTGCCTTAATTCTGGCGATGGCTCTTGTTATCTTTTTGGTGACAAAAGTTTCCCCCCTTCTCGGACTTTCGTGATTAAACAATATTCCGTTACAAGCGAAAGTATTATAGGCCTCCCTGTAAAAACGGGTAATATCGTAGGAAAAAACTTTAGCGCATGCATACGGACTCCTGGGATGAAATACTGTATTCTCATTTTGAGGAGCAGGCGCAGTTCCGAACATTTCGGAGCTTGCGGCATTATAAAACTTTATCGCTAATCCCGAATTTTTAATTGCCTCTAAAATTCTTAAAGTTCCCAAAGCGCCGACGTTTACTGTATATTCCGGCATGTCAAAACTGACGCGGACATGCGATTGAGCGCCTAAATGATAAATCTCGTCCGGCTTTACTGAATTGACTATTTTTTCAATATTGCCGGAATCTGTGATATCGCCTAAATACAAAAATAATTTTTTCCCTATAATCTGCGAATTCTGATAAAGATGGTCTATTCTTCCCGTATTAAAAGTACTTGCTCTTCGCACTATTCCATGCACTTCGTAGCCCTTGCTTAGCAAAAATTCAGCAAGATACGAACCATCTTGTCCGGTTATCCCGGTAATTAACGCTTTTTTTATTTTGGTATTATCCATATTATTTCCATTTTTTTAAAGCATTCTCATACCTTTCAAATGTGCCACAATCCATCCATTTCCCTTTAAACTTGAACCCCGCAATTTTTTTCTCATGCGCCAGCTTGGGAAAAAGATCTCTTTCCACCATGCTAAACTTTGACCCAGGATGATAATTTAAAATTTCGGGAGAAAAAATATAGAACCCGGAAGAAACATAGTTTGAAGGCGAATTTTTTGGTTTTTCTAAAAAATTGCATATAAACCCGTTTTTACAAACAGCTACGCCGTAATCTTCCGGATTTAAAACTTTTACCAGTCCTATGGTTGCTAAAACCGATTTTTTGCAATGAAAATCAGCCATTTTATGCAAATCAATTTTTTTTAATTCATCACCGTTGGTAAGAAAAAATGTGCTCTTTCCCAGCCAGGATTTTAAAAGATGAAGCCCACCGAAAGTTCCAAGCGGTTTTTTTTCCTCAAAAAATTTTATTCCCACACTACCTTTATTTTTATTATCCGAGTAATATCTTTTTTTCCACCAATCAAAATCTTCTTTAAACTCCTTATTGATCAAAATTGCGATATCATTTATGCCAAATGCAAAAAACAAATCAATTAAATAGTTAATAATTGGCTTTCGCTTTATTTTCAAAAGCGGCTTAGGAATTTCATATGTTATAGGATAAAGGCGGGTTCCCTTGCCGCCAGCAAGAATAACGGCTTTATAATTTTTCATAAAATAAAAACTACCATTTCTCAATTTTTTTTCTCGTCTTTTCCT
>Ga0105104_10003925_pt1 | contig 10441 bp, 8 predicted proteins | sample PPLLaktember2015_3_FD_87034 | JGI IMG/M metagenome (GOLD analysis project Ga0105104, IMG submission 87034) | Freshwater sediment microbial communities from Prairie Pothole Lake near Jamestown, North Dakota, USA - PPLs Lake P7 Core (6) Depth... | ecosystem: Environmental > Aquatic > Freshwater >... | reverse complement strand
GAGAACTGGATCGTACTGTTCATTTCAACAACAGCGGTCCGGAGCGGCTCGTTATTCAACGAATCGACGATGATTCCACTGATAAACATGATCACGGCACAAACCAAAAAGGGGACAATCCTGCCAAACAGGGATGTGGAAAAGGTGGCTGGTTCCACCAGTGGGCTTTGTAGAATCCCTGTAATGATGGCGAAAATGGCTATCCAGACAAATGCCACTACAAATCGTGTACTAAAAGTGTCATAGAAGGTATAGTTCAACAAACTTCCGAGCTCCGGGTCGAATCGCGCCACGAGTTTCGGAAATATCTCCAGGGGCAGAGCAACAATCAAACGGGAGAACACAAATGACAAGCCCAGGTAGAAGATAACCGCCAGAATGCCTTTGTCAAATCGGGTTGTCAGCCATCCCGCCAGGGCTCCCGCTGCCGCGCAAATAACAGCTCCGGGGATGAACTTCAGCCACGGATACATTGCATGGGCACGGCTCAGTAGAAATCCATCCACACCCCATGCGGAAATTGCAAATGCCAAACCGGCTATTATGCCGTATACCGTTCCAAAGCGAATTTTACGCCGAAGGACATCGAATCGCTGACGGGTGTTTCCAAAGGGTGTGTTTTTGATTGGTTTCATGGAAGTGTTCTGATATTGAGAGTATAAGATGAATAGGTAAGCGTCTCGTTCGCGATGACGCTCACGTGCACTTGTACCGGTTCTCCGGACTGCAGCGGGACAACCTGTCGGTTTGCACAAGCCTGATTTTTCATTAGCGGAATGACTTCTCCATTTTGGATGAGTTCAATTTGAAGATGATTTCCTTTGCACGAAACCTCCAGCAAAATGCTGCCGGAGTATGGGACGAATTGTAACCAATCTTCTGCATCGCCGCCTGGTGAAGAAACATCGCTGGAGTATTGCAGGTCATGAGTCCCCGAGGCTGAGAAGGTGACATTCACTGATGGCGATTGAACGGAGTCGCCATCGTCCATGGCGGGCAGGAGCGTTGCTGTCGGTGTGGCTGGGATGCCGGTCGGCGTTCCGGTTCCAACGATCAAGCCTGCCTCCGTTATGATGGGCAGATTTTCCGCCCCGTTTGCCTGAACGAACGCGGCATTGATCCAGCCTTTGCCTTCCGGTCCTGCACCCTGCGGGTAATCAATTTGCAACCAGGCACCGTTTGGATCCTTGCCCGTGAGGGCGACCACATCATTTGGGTTAAGAGTACCTACCGAGTTAAAACCTGTCCCAGGTCCACTGCGGACATTGAGCTGCTGCTTGATGACAGCAACGTTCCCAGTATTGGGACCTGCCTCAGCGCCTCCAATTATTGGGACCTCAGGCTTGGCTGCCGTCGTGACATATTGCGCAGTGACCCAACCTTTCCCGCCGGCATCCTGCGGGAAATTGATCTGCCACCAGTTTTCGCCCGGATCCTTACCGATAATCTCCACCTTTGTATTCGCAGGGATGGTACCCAGCACATCACTTGCCGTGGAGGGTTCGAGGCGCACGTTGACCTGGGTGGATGTTTTCCCTTCAACGGGAGCAATTGTCGGCTGCGGAGGAGGCGTTTCGCTTGGGTGTGGAGTGAGTGTTGGCTCCAATGTGGCAGTGATAAGCAACGAGGCAGGTGTGGGTGTTAATCCCTCGCGCATACTTGAAGCACAGCCTGCGCTTATGAAGGCAGAGATGATAAATACAACGGTAGATAATCGAATTGACACAGCAGGATTGTACCGCTTGTCGTATAGACTATCACTAGCCATCTGACCAGTTTGCCGCAAAGGCATAGGCTGGTTGAATTTTGAAAATGTCGGTAACTAAAAATTCGTAGAATTTTCTAAGCGTTTTACGAATCCTGTGGGCGAGATGGTGTCCCGCTCCACGAAAGAATATACTTACCTGGCAGGGACAGAGTAAATCTGAACATTGGCATATTCGAAAACGAGTTGCGCTGCGTTTACATCGAGGGACTGATCCAGCGTGAAAAATTCAAGAACGCTTTGCGGAGTTTTGAACCTCGAGCTTTTTCGCACCAATACAAGTGCGTTCTGAATTTCCACCGGATGATCCCGCCGGTAGAAACGCTCATAAGGAATGCCATGCAGGCTTAAATAGTAACCTGTTGTGATATCGACGGGTCCGGTGGCTACGAGTGTATCTTCCGGTTTTAGATGTTCAGCCAGGTAGCCGGCTGCATAGGCTTCCGGCAAAAGGTCACGGTCCTGCTCCACCGGGTCGTGTTGACGCGCGATCAGTGTGCCCGCAAATATGCCGGTGAAGAGCAGTAAAACCGTGAACGATAGGATTTTCTCTGCCAGATGCGGTCCGGCAGTTCTGTAGACGAGTAAACCTGCCAGCCAAATCCACCCTCCCGCCGCGAACATCAAATAGAATGCTTCCAGGTAAATCCATACTCTTGGAACCGGGGTGACTCGCTGTATCACAAGCAGAATGCCCACGGCGAGAACCAAAAAGACCTGGATGGGCAGCTTCTGACTGGAGACTTTGCGATAAAAGAACAGCGAAATCAAGAACCCGGCGACAAACAAATATTCAACGTCCTGACTAACGCCAAACATGAGCTTGTTCGAGGTCTTTAGGAGCCGCGGGTCGAGATTTTCCAAAAATGCCGACCAGTTCAAAGATTTCACAATATCGTTGCTGATAATGGACGATAGCCCGGTGCCAAAGAAGATCACAGGTGAATACAGAACGAATGTCAGCAAGCCTGCAAGGATGCATGCACCAAGGAATACTGACACCTGCCGGAGTTTGTATTGCCATGATCCTTCGGCAAACAAATAGGTCAGGACCACCCACAGCGAAATACCCGCCATGGGATAAATGAAAATTGGAATGGTATAGAACCCAAGGACCACTGTGAGTGTATAAGCAATCAGGGCAGGCTTGCTCTGCTGGGACACGAGAATCGCAGCGAAATTTGCCAGCAGCAGTGCGAATAAGACGATCATGGTATAACCCCGCCCATTGACAGAATAGTTGATGAACAGGGGGATCACTGCAATCAGCGCGGCGGCTCCCAACGCTTGAGGGGCGGTAAAGAACCGGCGGGCTGTGATGTACATGGCTGGCACACCTAAAACACCGGCGATGAACGCTGGCAGTCTCAATACCCACGGCTCTCCACCAAATAAACGGTAGGCAATACTGACAAGGATGGTGTGGAAGATATGGTTATTGGGAGCACTGTAATCTGCCAGGATAACCTTGATCGACCTGGACGCAAAATGGATCAATGTATACGCCTCATCATAGGCGATCGATCTATTTATGAGGATGATCCGTAAGACGAATCCAATAAGTGTGATAGCCCCCAGGATGAAGAGTGCATATCGGGAGTCCCTTTCCCGGATGAAAAGGTGTTCGAAAAGTGCGCGCAGCGACACGCGCCAGCGTTGTTTATTCGAGAGATTGTGATTCAATGTGGAATCTGTCGTTGTGTCTAACCCAGTCATAAGGTACCCCTGCACAGACTCGAACTGTGCTCTTCGGCTCCGGAGGCCGACGCTCTGTCCACTGAGCTACAGGGGCGGGCGGCAGTAAGAACACCTGCACCTTCGGCAGGATTTTATCATATTTGCTTCGCCGTTATTTGAAGTACTGGTTATACAGGTACACAAGTAGACTTGTAGACACGTGTGTGTATACCTGTCTACTTGTGTACTTCACACGCCTACGCTCTTGCCCGCGGCGCCAGCTGCACGAGTTCCGCTCGCAGGGTATCGATGATCCTGCGGTTCCCACCTTCATCACCCAGCTTTGCAAGCTGTTCTTTTTTGTGGGCAAGTTCGCCGCAGACCTGGTAGAAACGCGAAGTCGCCGTGAACGTCCCTGAAGCCAGACCCGCAAGCAAGGCGTTCGCCTGGAAGAAGGATATGGCGCTCCTGTATTGCTTTGGAGAGATCAAACCGTTCGTGACTTCCTCGTGCAGATTCCTTCTCAAGATATTGCGTTCGTAAACGATCATCCAGATGACGAAGATAAACATCGCACCGTAACCCAGATAGTCTACAAACGTACCTGCAAGCAGCCCTTCGAAGCCGCCGATCAATCCGCTGAAGGTGTTATGAAAGGCATGAGCTGTGACGGCGATGGCATAGCCTGTTGGCACTGCGATGATCTTAACCAAAACATTGCGGCTCATGCGTGCGATGGCAAGCCCGATCCCTGTGAATGAAGTGAAGAATGGGTGCATCCATCCGACCAGGATTACCCGGATGACGACAAGAACCCAGAATCCCTCCCAGCCGCCTTCCTGGTATCCATTCCGGTAGATATACAATACATTTTCGAGTGCCGCGAAGCCCATGGCAGTCACCGCGCCGTAGACCAGCCCATCGAGGACCGAATCGAATTCCTTGCGGAACATCAGGAAGACCACCAGGATGGCGAGTCCCTTCAATGCTTCTTCGATGATCGGCGCAACGATGGAGGTGGTGCCAAATTCGGCTGCGCCCTCCGATCCCGTTATTGCATAAATGCCGATCCCAAATGCGGTGTTGAGGATAAAGGCTCCGCCCCCCGCGATGATCACACCCCACATGAATGCCGCGCCAAGCAGCAGCTTTGGTTCCTTCTCATAGCGATCCAGCCAGTTGACGAATCCTGCGAACAGGAACATCGGCACGAACCCAAAGAACAATGCTCCAAGAAATGCCATGACGCCTCCAATTAAGACTGAAAAACCAGATGAGTTCTTTCGATGCGAGTCTCTTCGAACGCGATTCCCAATATATCTAACACTTCTTCAGGTCGTCCCGTCGCGCCTTCGCGAGCCGCGAGACGCATGATGATTTTATCACTGCCCGGAACATCCAGACCTTCGATGAGCGGACGCAGGTCATATGTTTTTCCGCGTCGTTCGCGCGGGAGGGAGGTCGATTCGATAACGGAATCAACTTTCCGCTTCAACTCGGACCCGTTGGCTGGTCCCGTCAAAGTGACCTCGTACTCTGCCGAGGTGACCTGAGTTTGCAAGGCGGGCGCGCGCTCATCCACCTCTTCCACGTTCACCACTTGTAGTCCCGATGGGAGTGTCGCATTTAAGCGTGCAGGCAAATCATCCAAAGCGATGTCATGCTCGAGTTTCATGTCCATCACTTCACAGCGCGACGAAAAACCGAGCGGCAGGGCGGCTGCCATATTCATCTTCGGCTGCGGGTGGAAGCCTTGTGAATAGGCGAGCGGCAATTCCGCGCGGCGTGCGGCGCGTTCCCATAGCTTGTGCAGGTCGAGGTGACCTATGTAACGTAGAGCGCCTTGTTTTGTGAACTTGATCCGAATACGCATGAGCTAATTTGCTATGGCGGACTGGCAAGTCCGCCGAAATGCTGGACTTGTCAGTCCAGCGAGGCATGTTTTACCGCCTATTATAGGCTGTGCTGGATTTTAGCCAGTGTTTTATCTCTGTGATGTGTTCCCGATAGTGTCGATATGTATTATTGGCAATGCGATCAAACAGGCTGTGCTGTATCAGTATATCTTCAGGCAATTTTTCAAGCGAGGCGAGGATGGACGCAAACGCCTGGAGTTCCTGCATGACAACATCCTCCAAAGGGACGTTTGCATATTTCTCGGTGATCCATGTATTTGGCGCATCATCGTCCAACAGGGGGGAACCAAAATCCGGGTAGCCAAAGTGATCGAGAAAGGCATCGAGCGCATTTTGCGTCCTGCAGGGAGCATACGTTTCCCCATGGAGAATCTCGTGCAGGCGATCTGCGATGTATTGTTCGTAGGCTAGTATATGGGCAAGCATATCCTTGATGGACCACTTTCCTGAAACGCCCTTCAGTGTCATGCGCCTGGTGTAGCCAACACGATTCAATAGCAGTTCGAATTTGTCGCGCTCGTTCATCAGACGCGCGACGAAAATCTCTTTACGGGTTTTTGGCATTATTGATTAATCTCCCACCACCGGCAATTTCAAGCTGGACATCGCAGACTGATTTAGGGAGGCTGGCGATTTCACATCCGGGCACTTCCACACCTCACCCGGATTCTTGCGGCGCATGTCCGCAAAGGTAGGCAGAATGCCGCAGGCGAAGCAGTTCAAACGGCAGTCCACCCGGATCTCGCCTTCGAGCGAAGCGCGGAAATCCTGGAACAGGAAGTTCTTGCGAACTGCAGCCGTGATATGTTCCCACGGGAAGACTTCATCCGTCCGGCGCTGGCGGTGTGTGTAGAAGAGTGGATCGAGACCCTGGTCTTCAAATGCTTGCAACCACGCATCGTATTTCTTGCCCTCATCCCAAGCATCAAACCTGGAACCTTTTTTCCATGCCAAATACACTATTTCAGCCATACGTCGATCACCACGGGATAGCCAGGCTTCAAGGAATGAATCTTCCGCCTTTGTAAGGCTGAGTTTGATGTTACGATCCCGCATCAGTTCGTCACGTAGCAACTTCTGTTTGGCTCGGATTTGTTCCGGCGTATCACATGAAACCCATTGGAATGGTGTCTGCGACTTGGGCACGAAAGTACTGACACCTACATTCAGTTTCGCTTTCATACCGATGACCTTGCGCCCTTCGGTCAATACACGTTTGCACAGGTCTGCAATCGCCTGCACGTCTGCGAGGGTTTCACTCGGATGACCGATCATGAAATACAGCTTGATAGTCGTCCATCCACGACGATAGATTTCCCGTGTTGTATCGATAATCTCGTCGTCAGGAATGAACTTGTTGATAATACGACGCATCCGCTCGGTAGCGGCTTCGGGGGCAAGAGTGAACCCGCCAGCACGACTATCCATAAGTTTTTCCATTAATGTGATGGAAACAGATTCGATCCGTAAAGATGGCAATGACACTTTGAGATGTGTACCACCGAATTTCTCCCCGACTTTTGTTACCAGCTCCAGCACTTTTGAGTAATCGGAAGATGATAAGGAAAGTAATGACAATTCTTCGAAGCCTGTGGATTTGATTGCCTCTTCTGCAGCCTCAAGAACCTGTTCCACGCTTCGTTCGCGGACCGGACGCGTGATCATACCCGCATGGCAGAAGCGGCAGCCGCGCGTGCATCCACGCATGATCTCCACCGAGACGCGGTTGTGGACAATGTCAATGTTCGGGACGATAAACTTCGTCGGTGGGGGAGGCAAAACCGGGACAATGCGCTTTGTGACAATATTGGGAACATCCGCAACTGTTGGCTCGATGTATGCGACTGTACCATCGTCGAGGTAATGGGCTGCGTAAAAACGCGGGACGTAGACTCCCTGGATTTTTGCCAACTCTTTCAAAACAACTTCACGTTTAAACGTTGAAACATTCGAACGTTTTAACGTTTGAACCACATTGATAATATCGTGAATAACTTCCTCGCCTTCGCCGACTACAAACGCGTCGATGAATGCGTGCATCGGCTCAGGATTCATGGTGGAATGTCCGCCCGCGATAATGATGGGATGCGATTCGTCGCGGTCTTCGGAGCGGACGGGAATCCCGGCGAGATCGAGCAGGTTGAGCGCGTTGGTGTAGAGCGTCTCGTAGGGGAGGGAAAAGCCGATGAGGTCGAAGCAGGCTAAGGGTCGCTTTGATTCGAGCGAGTAAAGTGGGATGCCGTGCATACGCATCAAGGCTTCCATATCCAGCCACGGTGCATAAGCGCGTTCGGCAAGCGCATCCTCACGCTGATTCACCTGGTCGTATAGGATCTTCAACCCAACATTCGAGACGCCGATATCATAAATATCTGGAAATACAAGAGCGACCCTGGTTGAAACCATATCCCAATCTTTAACGACACTGTTGAGTTCCCCACCCACATAGCGCCCGGGTTTTTGTACCTTTAAGAGTATTCGATCCAGTCTGGACTCGATTTGCTTAGAAGTGAGGAGAGTAGGCATGAAAAAATTATAACCGAGATTATCAGATTAGACACTTGGTCCCTTGCGCGATTCTTCACATCCCGTTCTTGAAGGTGGAAGTGTCTTCGAAGAGGCGGCTTGCGGATCACAGGTATTGTGGTCTGACTAGTATATATGTCCTCTTTGCATGGATGCAAGGAATAGAGCGGGGGTTTCAATTAGAATGCTGAAAATCTGAAAGGAGATAACTATGAAGAGAATTCTTATCCACAGGACTGCTTCGCTTGTTGCTTTTCTTGCCCTAATCCTAGCCGCATGCGGCACGGCTGCTCCTGCGGTAGTGCCAACTTCTGCTCCACCTGAAGCCACCCAGACTCCTGTTGTGGTTGTGGAGACTGTCGTTGTAACGGTGGTTCCTACAAACGTTCCAGCCGAGGTTCCTTCTGCTACACCGCTGCCACCACCCACGGATGTTCCGGCGACAGAGCTGCCTGCTACCCAGCCACCTGCAGAAGAACCGGCAGCCTCGAGCGGCGGTCCCATCCCGATTGACGAGGCGTTGGGTGAAGGATTGTTTGTAAATATGACCCGCTCACGGAATGACTTCTCCCTGCGCTGCCATGTGAACAAGGAGATCACATTCAACGTAACAACTACCAACCCCGATGTTACCCAGGTCGAGTTTTTCTACCGCTTCGAAGATCGTTCGAATGGTGCAGTCTTCGAATGGATAAATGCCGGTAAAATGATCCCGACCGGGGGCGGTACCTATACGATGACGCTTTTGGGCGACCATATGAACCCGAACTTCCGAAAACCAAATTCCTGGTTTGATTACCAGTTCATCGGAAGTAATCCAACCGGCGTGATCGGGCGCAGTGAGAAAATCGTTCAAACAGTGACTTACACGTTCGATTGCCCATAACGCATATTTCCCGTCACATGATGCAAGACCGGAAGCGATCATCGCTTCCGGTCTTGTGTTTTTAGCCGTGTATTTATTACGGCATTACTTGAGTCGCTGGTCTGTGAGCCATACGTTCGCGTACCCACAGCCAGAGGGCGCCGAGACCAAACAGGATGACGACAAAGTTCAACAAACCACCGAGAAATCCGGGGATGAGCGGGATGGATAACAACGCGATCACCGCGACCGTGATCAGCACGCCGATGATCATCGGCCAGAACCAGTGTTCAGCGAGCGGGGAATTGAGGCGGGTAAGAATCCATCTTCCGAGCGCCTGACCAAACACGATCTTCGCGACGAACGCGGTGGCGAGCACAAAGCCAACGATCAAGGCAAAAAGCGCCAGGATCCCGAGCCAGACGACCGTGCCAGCCAATCCACCCAATGTCAATGTGGCGAAGAGCAAACCGCTCAGGATCGTTACAATAATGGTGACCAGCAGGAGAACGAAAAAGCCCGCGTATGCCAGCGTACCCCAGCCGAGACTCTGCCAGAACGCGGCGCGCAGTTTTCCACTCGAGCCCTGCATAAATAACGGAAACAGCCAGAGCAGGACAAGACCGATCAGGATAAGCGTGAAACTTGTGCGCAGCATATTTATGCCCCATGTCAGGATTTTGTCACCCGTTGTTTCCTGACGCGCTGCCGTCTGATTCACGGCAGGCTCATTGCGTACGACCTGACCCGCAATCACGCCCGCGGGAAAAGCAAGTTCCCTGGTCTGGGTATATTCAAGATCACCTTCGACTTTCGCAGACGGATCGATCGTAAGCCCTGGCTTGATGGTCGGAATGGATACAGGAGATTGCGGCATGAACATGGTGGGCGGAGGTCCAGCCTGGTCTGATTCTCCAACACCTGCATCGACGTTTCCACCCACCGCGCCGCGCACTTCGAATGCACCGGTTCCGACCTCCACATTGCGAGTCACATCGCCAGCCAGTAGAATTTGTCCGCCCCCAAAGACGAGATCCTGACCGATCACACTTCCTTCCCGGACCTCGAGGCTGTAGCCTGCGCCAATGATATCTCCACCGATGCTGGCATTTTCATCAACAAGCAATACCGAACCTGCCATACGGATCGCGCCTGTCACACTGCCATTAACGATAATAGTCTGTCCCGCAGCCATCAAATCGCCATCGACTGTACCGTTGATGGTCGCGGTCTGACCCATCACAATGAGGTCGCCGTTCACAGTGCCATCCAGGATGAATTCTCCAGCTGTGACATAGACATCATCATTGATCACCTCATCACTTCCAATGACAACCCGGTCCCCGGTACGACCGTCGAATGCATGAGCAGTCGAGGTAAATGTGAAGGACAACAATGTCACGAGGACAAGAATGGATAGAAATTTACGAATGTTCATTATTTGATTCTCCTGCTTAAAAAAGACTTCCTGCATCAGATATACGGCGTGGCAGGAAGTTGGTTACATATTTCGTTCGTTTCTTATTCACGCTTCGGCTTGAACCTCTTGGTGATTCCCTCTTCGAGCAGTCTCGCCGCTTCGGTGTGACCCTCCTCCAGGGCAAGATCGAGTGGGAGTTTGCCATCATCGCTTTTCAGCCCCAAATCTGCTCCGCCATACAGCAGGGCGCGGATCATGTCCTCATCCCCGTT
>Ga0105104_10003924_pt1 | contig 10442 bp, 12 predicted proteins | sample PPLLaktember2015_3_FD_87034 | JGI IMG/M metagenome (GOLD analysis project Ga0105104, IMG submission 87034) | Freshwater sediment microbial communities from Prairie Pothole Lake near Jamestown, North Dakota, USA - PPLs Lake P7 Core (6) Depth... | ecosystem: Environmental > Aquatic > Freshwater >... | reverse complement strand
TGGGCAGCAACGACTACGCACGCGGCGAAATCGTCACCCGCACTGATGGACGGGGCGCCTGTGTGGTGGTCGATGCCGCCGGAAAAATGGTCTCAGAGCAAGAACGACTCAAACAATATCTCGCTTGATTTTGTACCAGGTTGCTTCCAAGGAGGGCAGCATGACAAACTACCAACGCTATTCCGTAATTGGCGCCGGTCATGGTGGGCGGGCGATGGCCGCGCACCTGGCCCTGATGGGTTGCGAAGTCGCTTTGTATAATCGTACCCCGGAACACATAGATGGCATCAAAGCCCGCATGGGTATCGACCTGGAAAGCAGTGAAGGCGGGCCGCACGGATTTGGCCGCCTGGCGCTGGTTACATCCGACATGGAAGAGGCCGTTAAACACGCGGATGTACTGATGGTGGTCGTGCCGTCCTCGGCGCATACCGCTATCGCAACCAAAATGGCTCCTTATCTCAGGAACGGCCAGATCGTTGTTTTGCACCCCGGGCGCACATGCGGCGCAATTGAGTTTGATAAGGTGTTGCGTGATTGCGGCTGCCAGGTGGATTACACCGTTGCAGAAGCCGAGACTTTCATCTACGCCAGCCGCGCCGACGGCCCTGCGCAGTCGCGCATCTTCCGCATCAAAGAAGCAGTGCCGCTGGCGGCTTTGCCTGCCATCAAAACGCAATGCGTGCTGGAAGCTATACATCCTGCCTATCCCCAGTTCATCGATGGGGTGGACGTGTTGCATACCGGTCTGAACAACATGGGCGCGATCTTCCATCCGGCCATCACGATCCTTAACGCGGGTTGGATCGAGTCCACGCATGGCGATTTCCAGTTCTACATTGATGGTGTCACACCCAGCGTGGCGCGCATCCTGGAAGTGTTGGACCGCGAACGTGTTACGGTTGCCTCGTCCTTGGGGATTCGCGCGCGTACTTCTCTAGAGTGGCTGCAACTCGCTTATGATACGAGGGGAGATGATCTGCATGAGGCTATCCATAACCAGCCAGGATATTACGGCATCAAGGCACCCAATACATTGAAGCATCGCTACATCTTCGAAGATGTGCCCATGAGCCTGGTGCCAATGGCTGCGCTGGGTATGCGTTACGGCGTCAGCGTGCGCGGCATGGATAGCATCATCCGGTTGGCAAACTTTGTCCACAGCACAGATTACTGGCGACGTGGGCGTACCTTAGCTAAGCTGGGTATTGAGCAGTATAGTGTTAGCGAGTTAACAAAATTTGTTCGCGAAGGTGTCCGCGAAGGAGTTTCGTCCTGATAAAATTGGTTCATGGATATTTCTCTTACCGACTTACTCTCTGACTTTGATTGGTATGTTTGGGTTGGCCTGCCCCTGTTGATCTTCCTGGCCCGCGTGTTCGATGTAACGCTGGGGACCTTGCGCATTATTTTTACCTCGCGAGGCTTGCGGAATCTGGCGCCCGTGCTGGGTTTCATCGAGACTTTCGTCTGGATTGTGGCTGTCTCTTCGCTGGTAAAACACGCGCAAAACCTGGCTGCGTATTTCGGATATGCAGGCGGCTTTGCCATGGGCACCATGGTTGGCATGTTTCTTGAAAACAAGCTTGCTATAGGGACGGTCACTGTGCGGGCGATCATCCGCCGTGACCCGCAAGAATTGATCAAATCTCTGCTTGTTGCTGGCTTTGGGGTCACCACTGTGGATGGCCATGGCAGTACTGGAACGGTCAAGATAATTTATACTACTATAAAGAGGCAAGACCTGCCGGTGGTGACCGATATTTATCACCGCGCGTTGCCCGGCGCGTTCCTTTCGGTAGAAGAAGTTCGTTCCACCGAATTGGGCGTGTTCCCGATGACGAAAAACAATATTGCGCGTAAACTAGGGAATAAAAAATAGGAGTCCGAATGCCGCTTTTATTGTTGATTCGTCACGGCGAGAATGAGTATGTCAAAACAAGCAAGTTGGCTGGTCGCTTGCCAAATGTGCACCTCAACGAGCGCGGACGCCAGCAGGCAACTGACCTGGCGGAGGCGCTGAAACATGCGCCTCTAAAAGCGATTTACTCCAGCCCGCTGGAACGGGCTGTGGAAACCGCCGAACCGATTGCCCAGGCGCATAAACTGGAAATCCAGCTGCGCCCGGCTTTAATGGACACTGACGTAGGGAAGTGGCAGGGACGCTCCTGGAAAGTGCTTAGCCGGACGAAGAAATGGAAAATTGTCCAGCAAGCCCCTTCGCGTTTTACGTTCCCGGATGGGGAATCCTTCCTCCAGACGCAGACGCGCATCGCCTCCTGCCTGGACGAAATTGCTGCCAGTCACAAGCAAAGGGATATTGTTGCTGTGGTCTTCCACGCCGACCCGATCAGGTTGGCAGTAGCCCATTTTCTCGGGATGCCGCTCGACCACTTCCAGCGCCTGGCGTGTGACACTGGCTCGGTCACGGTGTTCTATATCAGTGAAACGGGCGCCCACATCATGAAACTCAACCAAAGGCCTCCGTTCGATTTATTCCCAAAGGCCAAACCGAAAAAATAACCATTCTTACTCCAGCCGGAGGAAAATTTTTATGGGTACTCTACCGACCGGCACCGTAACCTTTCTCTTTACCGATATCGAAGGCTCAACCCAGCTTTGGGAGAAACACCCCGAGGCGATGAAGTTCGCGCTGGTTGAACACGATACTATCTTGAAAGAAGCGATCGAATCAAACAATGGACATATTGTCAAAACCACAGGCGATGGAGTCCATGCGGTCTTCGCAACAGCGATTGACGCAGTTGCTGCTGCTGTCGACGCGCAAAGAAAACTCCAATCTCTAATTCTCAATGAGAATGTGGTCTCGATACGCCCTTCGACAAACATTCAGGGCTACTCGACCACCACAGCGCAAATAAATGTCCGTATGGGGATGCACACCGGTGAAGCTGAACTGCGCGATGGTGACTACTACGGCCAAACGCTCAACCGCGCCGCGCGCATCATGGGGGTCGCATATGGCCGTCAAATCTTGCTCTCCGCCGTTACCGCTGCGTTGGTGCGGGACCATTTGCCTGTGGATACCGATCTGCTCGATCTGGGTGAACACCAGCTTAAAAGTTTGACCCGCACCGAGAACATCTTCCAACTCAACGCTCCTGGTTTGCCAACCACCTTTCCCGCACTGAAATCGCTCAACAGATTTTCAAACAACCTGCCGGTTCAACTCACATCTTTTATCGGACGCGAGCGCGAACTTGCTGAAGCAAAAGGAAAAATATCCCCCTCTCCTATTGGGGGAGGGGACAGAAGTGAAGGTGCGCGTCTGCTCACATTGATCGGCCCGGGAGGCACGGGCAAGACCCGCCTCTCATTACAGCTCGGGGCAAGTTTGCTTCCGGATTTCAAGGATGGAGTCTGGCTGGCAGAACTGGCGCCGCTCTCTCACCCCTCACTGGTCCTGCAAACGATTGCCTCTGTTCTGGCTGTGCGTGAACAACCGGGTATGCCATTGAAGGAACTTGTCTTCGATTATCTGCGCGACAAGCAGCTCCTGCTCATCCTCGATAACTGCGAGCATCTTATCGAAACTTGCGCACAACTTACGGATGAACTTCTCCAAAACGCGCCGGAGATGAAGGTGATCGCCAGCAGCCGCGAAGCGCTTGGGATCAATGGTGAAATAATCTATCGTGTGCCTTCGCTCTCGTTGCCCGAGCAGACCTCCCCCGTGGGGACTGCGCAAGTCACGCGCGAGGCAGTCGCTGGATTCGAGTCGGTTCAGCTTTTCGTGGAACGTGCAACCGCCGCGAATCCAAAATTCCAACTAACGGACGAGAACGCCTCATCCGTCGCCCAGATCTGCCACCGTCTTGACGGGATTCCCCTGGCGATAGAATTAGCCGCTTCGCGTGTGACGTTGTTTTCTCCTGAACAAATCGCAACTCGCCTCGACGACCGCTTCAAACTGCTGACAGGCGGAAGCCGAACTGCCCTGCCGCGCCAACAAACCTTGCGCGCGTTGATCGATTGGAGCTACGACCTACTCACCGCCGATGAACAAGCATTGTTTCGCCGGTTGTCCGTATTCGCAGGCGGCTGGACTTATGAAGCTGCCGAGATGATTTGCGGCGATTCGAGTTTTTTGGACTTACTGACCCAGCTCGTCAATAAATCTCTGGTCGTTGTCGAGGTAGGTGAAGAAAGATATCGTCTGCTTGAAACGATCCGGCAATATGCACGCGACAAATTGCTTGAATCCGGCGAGGGGGGTGAATTACGAAATCGACATCTTGGTTATTTTTTGGATCTTGCTGAAACCGCAGAACCGGAACTGCATAGCTTTGAATCGTTGCAGTGGACGGTAAAATTACGGACCGAATACGACAATATCCGCGCCGCATTGGAATGGGGGCTGTCAGAGAACCTCGAAGCAGCGCTCCGGATGGTCGGGGCGCTTCCCTATTTTTGGATAACGCAGGGCTACGCGGTGGAGGGCCGTCGTTGGGCTCTGGATGTACTGGAAAAGGCAAAATCACGCCCTGGTCAAGATAAAGAAAAGGAAGGCAGTCAAGTTACCACCCGCGCAAATGCATACCTGGCTCTCAGTATTCTCGCAACAGATCTTGGAGATAACGAGGTTGTACTTGCAACAGCGAGTGAGAGCGTTGCCTTGGCTCGAAAGTCAGGTGACAAACGAATCCTGTCATTTGCACTAGCCTATCTGGCATCGGGAAAAACGAACTTGGGGGAGGCCGATGAGGCATACCCACTCGCACAAGAAGCACTTGCGTTGGCCCGCGAATGTGGAAGTCAGCATGCGTTAGCATTTTCGCTCACCACGATGGGAGAGGTTTCAGCGAATGCGAAACATGACTATGAAAGCGCTATGGCCTATGCAGAGCAGGCCATCGCGCTAACGGAAAAAGGTGGGTATCGATGGGAAAATTCCATGACCATCTTTGGTCTGGGCTATACAGCACGATCCTTGGGCAAATATGACCAGGCCCGCTCTCGTTTCAGGGCCTCTCTGCCCTTTTTTATTGAGTTAGGAGATAAACATCGCATCAATATGGTTCAGAGTGAATTGGCTCATATTGAGCGAGAACAAGCTCATTACGGACAGGCAATCACGATGTATCGTAAAACCATCCTGGAATGGAAAAGGCTGGGTCATCGCGCCGCGATTGCGCACCAATTGGAATGTTTTGCGTTCATCGCAAAAGCGCAGGAACAGATTGAACGCGCCTTGAGATTATGCGGCGCGGCTGAAGCGCTTCGCGAGAAAATTAATATTGCGATGACACCGCAAGAACGCGTAGAATATGACCGCGAAATCGCGGACTTGAAAGCAAACGTGGACGAAATAGAATTTGCTTCACTCTGGGCAGAAGGACGGTCCTTGACAATGGAACAGGCGATTCAGTTGGCGTTAAGAAACACATAACGATTGACAATTCCGAAGTGTTTACAGTTCGTAGCGTTACAAGTAGAAAAAGGAGATCAAAATGATAGACAACTCCCTATACAAACTTGGCGCATGCTTTGCGCTGGCGGTGGTGCCTGACATAGCGAAGGCGTATTCGGGCGCGAATATTTTTGTCGGAGGCATCGGCGCTATCTTTGCCTCCATTTGGTACGCCTGGATGGGACTCTTTTTGCGCCGCATTGGTTCATAGGAATCAAAATGAACTGGTATCTCATCGTAAAATTTATTCATATCGCTGCCGTTGCCATTACGATCGGTGGCATGTTTGCGCGGCAACTGGTGCGCGCTTATGCCAAAAGGAGCGACGATGTGAGATTGATCGCATCCCTCACACAGGTGGCCATACGCATCGACCGTGTTATGGTCATTCCCTGGAGCAATATCATGATCGTCATGGGAATTATTTTAGCAATCATGATGAAGTGGCCTATTTTTGGCTTTTTGCAGGGCGCTTCCCAAAACTGGCTGTTGGTTTCCAATATTCTGCTGGTCATCATGCTGGTACTCATAGCCGCTGTATTTGTTCCATACAACAAGAAATTGGAATCCATATTGCAGCCTGCCCTTGCCGATGGACGCGTCACCTCGCAATTGGCCGCCGCACTGGATGACCAGAGGAACAAAATTTCCCACATTATCGAGGAAGTTCTGGTGCTTGCCATTGCTGCGCTGATGGTGCTTAAGCCATTTTAGTTTTGAATATTTTTATGGCTCAACCGCCTACCTTTATTCTCGAAACCGAACGACTTCTCCTCCGGCGTCTCATCATGGATGACCTGAACGATCTATTCGCACTCTACAGCGATCCCGAAATTCGCAGGTATTTTCCCGAAGGGGTTTTGAATCTGGAGGAGACGAAAGAGGAATTGGAATGGCACATGAACGGACACCCAGAACATCCCGAGCTGGGACTGTGGGCGACTATTCATAAAGAAACAGGCAAATTTATCGGTCGTTGCGGCTTGCTCCCCTGGAATATCGATGGCAAGTTGGAAGTCGAAATTGCATATCTGCTCGATAAGACATTTTGGGGTCGGGGTTTGGCGACCGAAGCGGCACAAGCCATTCTTGATTATGGCTTTGAGAAATTGAATTTACCCCGCCTCATCTGCCTGATCGACCCGGAGAATATCGCATCCCAGAATGTTGCCAAAAGAATAGGGATGACCTTGGAGAGAAGAGTGGGCGGAATCGCCGGGGATAATTTCCCTACATTGATTTATTCGATTTCCCGACAAATGCAAAAGGAGAGAAACAGATGACGTTCCATCGAACGTCATCTGTTTGGGTTATCTGCGAATCTTTCTTTGCGTGTTATCCCCTCGCGCTGACATGCCGATGGGATGGTAGCTTGGTTCGGAGCGCTGGGAGGCTGAGTCAGCGGAAACAGGCCTGCCATCCACATCCTGGTGGTCGGGCCGGGGAGTTTGATCGGAGGGCTCCGGCCTGGGACGACGCATTGCCTCTGATGGGCGAATCGCTGAAGCCGAGCGCGTCTCTCGCGAATAGGTGCGCGGTCCAGGGCGAGTCCCCATACTGAAGAGTCGTTCGCCCGTCATCGAGAATGTTCCAATGATAAGCACGCGGATCAGCCAGACCATGACGGCCACGAAGACAGGAATGGCCTTGGTCATTGTGGCCTGGCTGACCAGGCTGCTGCCAATCACGCTGTGACTCATTACCGCGACCGAGATACCCCACCAGGTGAGACCGGCGTTCATGGCGGCGGCCAGCAGCCAGGCGCCGAACAGATACCAGACTTCAGCTGGTTCGTCGCGGCCCTGCTCGGGGGTGAACAGGCGGGCGATGCCGGCGAAGTCGATACCGCAGAAGGCGATCGAGAGGATGGTCGCCCAGCGAATCCCTGCAAATTTCAGGTCCTTGCCGAGCAGGTCGGTGAGGGCAAAATCGGTGGTGGAGTAGTTGAAGATTTCGAAGGCCAGCAGGGCGCCGACCAGAATGCCTCCAAAAACCATGCCGCGCGGTACGTTCTTGAAGAGGGCCTTGAGAGAGGGGAAATTCGAACGGAACATAGGAAACTCCTTTCATCCATCCAACACCTGAATTATAGAACTTTTGTTCTAATTGTCAAGATGAAAAATGCTCGTGCGGGGTTTCTAACCCCGCACGAGCATTTTTATTTCGCCTGCGAAAGCTAAATTTACCGGTTGAATTCCGGGTTCATGCTTGTGTATAAACCGATTGTGTTCCCGGTCGGGTCCTTGAACATGCCGTACCAGCCAACACCTGGGATCTCAGCTTTCTCCATGATGATAGCAGCTCCCAACGACTCCGCCTTCTTCAGGTCTGCCTCGATATCCTCGCTGTTGACATAAATAAGAACCTCACCAGGTTTGACGTTGTCACTGAGTGGATTGAAACCACCGCCCGGGCCATCGTGCGGATCGAACATGGTGTAATCCAACTCATCGTCACGCTCGATGTGCCAGCCAAAAAGCCTTTCGTAGAACTCTCCCGATTCTTTCCCGTTCTGGGTGGGGATTTCGATGTGAACAATATTCCGTTTACTCATGACAATCTCCTAAAATATAAAAAGATAGAATTTGTCAATATTATAGAACATAAATTCTATGAAATCAAGCCCTCTGGAGAACTATTTTCTAAAAAGGTAGGAGTTACACAGTTGAGTGGGAGAAGCCCGAAAATAAAGGGGGCGTGCTGCGCACGCCCCCTTTATTTTCGGTATCTTTTCGCGAATTGCGTAAGGCCTAAAAGGTAACGTACAACAAAGAGCGAATCAAACCTGTAACAATGAAGATGATGTCTTAAGCCACACTTTATCACGGTTATTCAAAAAAGCGCGGCGGGCCTCAGCAACGATGTGATCTGGCGCATTGGGCAGACCCTGTACCCATACCTGGCGTAATGTTAAAACACGCGCCACCACCAGATCTGCGACATGATGAAAGCCCGCATGCGCTATCCCTTTTTGGGAGATTGTGTTAGCCAGATCTGCCCCGATCCATGCACGGCACAATTGCCCGGAACGTAACTCACCGAGAATATGAACCAGCAAAGCACTATATAAACGTTTCTGTCGAAAGGCTGGCAGGGTCGCACAATCCCAGATATAAGCTTCGCCCGGCAACAGCCTGATGCGCAGGTTCAACTCCCCGATATATTCGTTGTCGAAACTCACCCAGCCATATGCCGTGAGTTGATCCCCGACCCACGCACTATAACAATGACGCCCGCTCTCGAGACGTTTGAAGATATCGCTCGAGGCATTGCGACCCAGTGTCGCAGCAAGAGCAGGCGCGAGATCGGGATCCAGGCGGCGAAAATTTGCCTTGACGCGTGGAGTAATGACCGGAGTCGGTTCATCCAGGTTCAGCATCCAAATAGTTCCCGCTCGACGCGGGTCGTTTTCAGCAGATACCATCATGCGTGGATCTTGATCTTTTTCTCGGTTAATTCAACGATAGCGTCGGCAAGGTGACTATCCGCGATGGCATAATCCCCCCGCTCCAGACGGAGGCGATGCGCCACACTGAGGACATCCGCGTAGGTGTGACCCTCAGGCGGGACAAACTTAAAACATGCCATTTCGAGCAACTGGCCATTGGGATCGCGGAAATAAATCGAATCCATAAAACCACGATCTATAGGACCCGTATTCTCGATGCCGCGTTCCCTCAACCGCGCCGCCACTTGCGTATAAGTCGCGCGTGAGACGTTGTACGCAATGTGGTGCAAGTTGCCGATGTTCTGCGGATTCGGCGCCGGATCATTGATGCGCGTAGGGCGGACGAAGAAGGTTATCAACCGCCCGTCGCCTGGATCAAAATAAAGGTGCATTTCATCAGGCACATCCAGATTGGGTTGTTCGAAGACCAATGGCATGCCCAGAACATCCTGATAGAAATCGATGATCGCTTCCCGGTTGGATCCGACAAAGGTAATGTGATGAACGCCTTGTGTTTGTATTTTGTTCATATCATATCTCCATAGAGACCCTAAAGGCTTGTCCTGAGCTTTTCGAAGGGATTTCTTTTGCAATCGGAATTACAATTTAACCAAGTTCTTCTGCAAATTTACAACGAGGTTTACTAGAAAGGCCTTTAGGGTCTGCAGTTTAGATTCTAAAGAACAGACTGCGAACCTTGTCTATCGTTGTCTGGTCGCCGCGAGCGGTTCCGCCGTCGAAGCGCTGGAAAGCGGTGAGCACGAAGTCCGATGGGTCAAAGCTGAAGATGGCCTTACAACCCTCAAAGTCGCCGGTCTCGGGTTTGGCTTCGAACTTGCCATCCTTTACCGTTGCGCGCCACTTGCCGCCCCACTCACCTGAAACTTCGATGCCATATTCCACATCAACGCCTGCGGCAGAGGGCGCATCGACCGTGGAGGGTAAAAGGGCATATAACATATAAGGAACCAACACACCAGCAGTGCGCTCATCCAGTTTGCGGTCTTTCTCACCCATGCCCCAGTGCATATCCCATGTGTGGACGCCATAATCCATCACATGGAAGGCGGGGTAGAAGAGAGTCGGAAGCCCACCCATATAAGGATGGGTGACGATAAAGTTGTTCCACTCGTCGGCAGTCAAGTTCTCGAAGATATCCATCATTTTGGCGTAATTCGCTTTGAGGCGGTTAATGGCTTCTTCACGTGGAAGACTGCGATGCGCCTGGGCGTTTTTGTTGAGCGAATCTGCCATTACGAGCAAGCCTGCTGTCTCGATCGGTTCACCCTTGCGAGCTTTCTCCCAACGCGAGAGATAGCCTTCAGTCACATCGATTATGTGACCGACCATATCGCGTACCTCCCATTCGGTGCAGCGCGTTTGCACATTCCAGTTCTTTGGGTCATCCACGATGGCGAAAAAATCAGCGCTTTCTTTGCGGATGACATCCAGTACGGTGTCCTTTCCGCTGTAATCCATGGAGTTTACAGGGGACATTTTATTTCTCCTTTCGCTAAGAATTGGTTCTTTGGGAAATTCCGTGGTAGATACCCGGATTTGGGG
>Ga0105104_10003922_pt1 | contig 10444 bp, 8 predicted proteins | sample PPLLaktember2015_3_FD_87034 | JGI IMG/M metagenome (GOLD analysis project Ga0105104, IMG submission 87034) | Freshwater sediment microbial communities from Prairie Pothole Lake near Jamestown, North Dakota, USA - PPLs Lake P7 Core (6) Depth... | ecosystem: Environmental > Aquatic > Freshwater >... | reverse complement strand
TTTTAGTTCCTTATATCATATTATTTATACCTGGAGTAGAGAGGATGAAAGAGTTCCTTTTTTGATTTCTTTGAAGAAGGCTTTAAAACCTAATGGTTATTTAATTATAATAGATAATAATAATTTGAACGGAAATGAGCTAAATAATTGCCACATTGATAACAGATTAATCGAAGCCCAGTTGGAATATTGGGGATTTAAAAAGATTGAATATAAGCGACTATCCAATCAACGATATTTACTTGTATTTGAAAATGTAGATCCGTATCCACCGTTAGATTTTGCTTCGATTAGCCAAAATAAACTCGTTAAAGTTACAGATTCTTCATTTCAATTGTCTATAGCCACACAAAAATCAATTATTCATATTGGTAGCCTCGACTCATATGACATTACTGACAAAGGAATAGAGTGTGCCAACTTCGCCTACAAATATTTTACAATTGGAATACCTGAATTTGCAAATACTGCAATAAAAAAATACAACGAGCTTATCCCTAATGAAAATTTTGGTGGTGAATACTCAGCAATCCAATGGATACTGAAAACAGCAATAGCAAACGATTCTTTACAAAAAATCATGCTTGCCGATCCAATGTCACGTAGCTACTTCAATTATCTTACTCAAAATAACAATGCAATTATTTCTTATTATGTTCTTCAAAAATATAAACTTGGCTCTATTGAAGAAAGATCAAAATCAGATTCCATACTTGAAATAAACGGAGAAGTAGGAAGAACCAAACGTTCATTTTTAGAAGATTATATTTTGGCGCTAAATCCCGTTAGACCTTCATGGGAGAATACAAATAAAATTCTAGATAATCTACATTTAAAATCAGGTGAACTAATTGCGGATATTGGTTCTGGGTCTGGTTATTTTAGTTTTCGTTTTTCAAAAATTATAGGGAATAAAGGTAAGGTTTATTCTACTGAATTGAGAAACGAACACATTGAAAGGCTCAAAGACTTCTGCAAACAGGAAAACATCAACAATATCTCTATTTTGAAAGGAGCAGAAGTCAAGCTGGAACTGCCCGAGAAAGTCGACAAAATTTTTCTATGTTCTTTGTACCATGTTTTATATGGCGTCGTTGCAGATAATACGCGTGATAATTACCTAAGATCGTTGGTTAACTGTCTTAAATCTGAAGGAGAATTAATTATTGTTGATAATTGTCCCGTAGAGGATTCGAAATTACCATATCATGGTCCATACATAAGCAAAGAATTAATTATAAGTCAATTATTTTATTACGGATTGGAGTGTACTGATTTTGTTCAAATTATCCCCCAGCGTTATATGCTAAAATTTAAAAAAATTAAATCGTAAAATAATGATGATTATTGGAATCATAACGGCAATTCTTTCAGCTGCTTCTTGGGCAATGGGTGCAATCTTGTTTAATAAAATTGGAAAATTTATACCTGCATCTGGAACTACCTTTATCAAAGGCGTCTTAAGTTTATTGCTTTTGTTATTGATTATTCTTTTCGTGGGTCTTGAAAAGGTTGACTTGAATATGTTGATAATGCTTGCCCTATGCGGTGTACTTGGGATTGCTATTGGTGATACTTTATTTTTTACCTCCTTGCAGGCATTGGGTCCAAAAATTCAGGTATTATTTTTAGTGCTTGGTCAAGTTGTGGTGATGCTTTTGTCCTATGTTTTTCTTAATGAAGTTCACTCTCAAATTCAATATTTTGGTGCCATCGTTGTAATTATAGGAGTTATTATTGTCATTTGGGATAAGCAATCAAAAACCAGCACCCGATTAAAAGGAATCATTACTGGATGCCTATCAATAATTTGCTTTTCTGTTTCGATTATCATAGTTAAAACAGTGCTCAGTGAAGTTTCCGTTTTAACAGTTACTTTTTATAGGTTGCTATTTGGTACAGTATCAATTTTTGTTTTTGGAGCACTGCAATGGAAATTAAGAAATTGGATAGCTCCATTAAAGGACACAAAATTACTATTATTATTGTTCATAGCAGTTGTTATTATTACCTATGGCGGTTTTCTATTATCTACTCTATCAATAAAATACATCGATGTTTCAATAGCCTCGATACTATATAGTACTGAACCAATTTTTGTTTTTCTGTTTGCAAATTTCATTAATAAGGAGGCAATTTCAAAAAAGGAATTAGCGGGAGCTACAGTTACCTTAATAGGTGTTTTCTTGGTTTTGTAAGCTAATTTTTCAAAAATGAAATTTAGAATAGTATTATTCGCAGCTATAATTCTTTTAGTATCAACAGTAATGACATATGCGCAATTAACAATAAAATTGAATATTTTAGATGATTCTACCAAAAATCAAATTCCAAATGTGGAAGTAATCCTAACACAAATGGATAAAAGATCATCAATGGTTTCGAATACATTCGGAATTTGTTTTATCAATATTAAAAGAAATGTGCCAGTTAGATTGCAATTATCGCATCCTAATTATAAAAATATCATGAAGATAAATACATTCTTTTGTGATTCTTGTAAAACAATAAATGATACTATTTTCATGGTGAGAAACAATTCTAAATCAATCAATCTTAAGGAAATAGTTATAAAAGGAAAAACGCCATTAGTTGTTATGAAAAATGATACAACTAGTATGAATGCTAATAACTATAAAGTAAATAAAGACGCAAATGCAGAAGAATTAATAACAAAAATGCCAGGAATATTAAACAAGAACGGAAGTATAGAAGCACATGGAGAGAAAGTGAAACAGGTATTATTAGATGGGAAGGAATTTTTTAATAATGATGTAACAATGGCATTGAGGAATTTGCCAGCAAATACTATACAAGAAATACAAATTTTTGATCAACTGTCAGATTTCTCAAAACTTTCTGGATTTGATGATGGAAACAGACAAAAAACAATAAACATTATTACCAAAAAAGAAATATCACTTTCCAAATTTGGAGAATTTCATTCCGGAAGTGATGCTGCTTCAAATTATGATTTATATGGGACGTTGAATCTTTTTAAGAATAAAAGACGATTGTCTGTTTTTTCACAGTCTAACGATTTAAATATTCAAAATTTTTCCAAAAATAATTATGGTCAAGTATCTACATCGGAGCGGTTTAATGGTCCACAACAATCTAAAAGTAGTACAACTACAATGGATTTTCATCCAACACAAAACAATGACAACTCTGATTTTTTATTAACCGGGTCCAATGATGGCATTATTACTACACATGCTGCAGGGATAAATTATACTAATAAAATTGGTGAAAAGCTCGATTTTGCAGGCCTAGGTTTTGTTAACTATACGGGAAATGAATTGGTTCAGGATATTTATAGAAACTATTTAGCAACACAAAATCAAAACCATTCCCAGCTTGACCAGAATAATTCAAGGAAATTAAACCATCGATATAACTTTAAAATAGAATATTCTATCAATAAAAAAAATACAATTTTGATACATCAACATCTTGCTTATCAGACTAAAGATAATTGCAAAGATTTATTTGGCAGAAGTTTTTGGGACAACAAGCTTTTAAATTCAATAAATTTCAATGAATCTGCAAGCTCAGATATACTTTACAATAAAAGTGAAATTCTGTATATATACCGTTTTAATAACAAAGGAAGGTTTTTTTCGACAAATTTTAATTTTGATTATGGAAATACGAAAGAAAATATACTTTCAAATTCTTTGGTTCTTCAATTTGATACATTAAATACAAAATGGAACTATATTCAAAAAACAACATCATCTGGGAATAATAATAAAGTATTTGGTGTAGTTACTTATGCAGAACCACTAAACCGCTATTGCCAGCTAAAAGTTGATTTGGGTGCAAAAATAAGTGTAAGCAAACAATCGAAAGTAAGCCAGCAATTTGATGCAATTACATATGTTCGTATTCCTTCGGATTCGATATTATCAGGAAGAGTTTTTTCTAAAAACATTTATCAATTTGCCAGATTTTCTTTTCTATATACACGACGCTCCTTAAGCTTTTCAACTGGTATAGATTGCAGAAACATGAAAACATTGAATCAAACAGAAATATTTCTAAATGATAAAACTTATAAATATTTTTTACCTTATACTTTCTTAAAATATCGATTTGGCCAAAATAACCAATTAAACCTTATTTACAAATCCGATTTGAATCTGCCATTGGTTTATCAACTTCAGTCATCTACCGACAATAGTAATCCAATATCCTTAATTACCGGAAATATTAACCTTAAACCTACTTTAATAAATTCATTGGTTATGCGCTTAATATTACCGCGCGTAGCAGATGCAGGAATCATTGTATTTTTTATAAATGCTGAACAATCAGAAAACTATATTGGGAATAGATGTAAAAACCTATTTAAAACACAACCAGAATTAGGGAAAAATAATAATGCAATACAATGGATTTCTTATGAAAATCTTTCGGGATATCGTTCTTCTGATGCCTTATTAGGCTATGGTTTTCCATTAAGTTTTATAAAATCAAACGTAAATATCAGTTCATTATATAAATACAGTAATATACCTGGATCAATGGACAATTTAAAGTCGATGAATAAGGAGGTTATATTTGAAAATACTTTTACTGTGGGAAGTAATATTAGTAACTCATTTGATTACGTAATTGATTTTAATTCACAGTATTTTCAATCAAAAAACTCTTTATTTTCAAAAATGGCAGTTAATTATTGGAGACTGTCATTTGGCTCTTCGTTAACATGGTTCATTACGCCTTCATGGAAATTAATTATGGAAGGTGGTTACACCAAGTATAAAAATCTAAATACTACCCAATATAATAAATTGATAAGTAACTCCTCAATAGCTTACAAATTTATGAAGAGAAAGCAGGCTGAAATTAAAATTTCGGTAAATGATATTTTTAACCAAAACACAGCATTCGTAATTAATACAATGGAATTGTACAAACAGATAAATGAAATGAACACCATTAAAAGATATTTTTTGTTCTCATTTATTTATAAACTAAATTATAATCAAAATTACTAACCACAATACTAAAATAATATATAAATGATTACTCGACTTGCATTATTATCCTATTTTCTCTTGTTATCAGGTTGGATTTTTTCAAATTCAAAAGATACTATATGTGGAAAACAATATGACAAATTCATTAATGAGAAGAATTTATTTTCTTGTCAAAAAATGCTAAATAGTGGATGTTCTATCTGTTTATTATCTGATAAAACTTCCCTATTCATTCAAATTCAAGCAAAGCAACCAATGGTCCAGATGAAAATGTTAATGCTGGGATTTACACTTTTTATTGACCCAAAAGGAAAGAAAAAAGAACGATATGCAATAAATTTCCCCAACGCAAAGGATGTAAAGGAAGAAATACTAGGATTAGAAACAGACGGCATAAATCCGCGAATGAATCAAACGAAAAATATCAAAAACAATAGCGTAGAATTTGAACGACCCGATATCAGGCCTTTGATTGCGGCATTGAATCTAAAACAGGTAAAACCAGATGACAACGGTAATATTGCACTTTTACCTTTGAATTGCTCTAATATTACACTTTTAGAGAACGAGAAAGAAATATTATTTCAAGTATTAATTCCTGTATCGTTTTTTGCACCTAAAGATTTAGCCATAAAAAGCTTATCAATAGGCATTTATTCTGAAAATACACCACCAGAGTCTCTCCAAGAACCTCCTGGAAATAGGATGAATCCTCCCGATAATCCTCCGATCCAACATCCTGATGATGATATATTTAAAAAAATGAATGAATGGATTCGATTTGATTATGAAAAACTTATAATAAAATAATACAATGATCTTTCTACCTATTAAATCAAATTTAAAATCTAAATGAAAATGAAAAAAGTAACATTAATCTTGATTATGGCATTATTTGCCCTTGTAATAACTCTTCCGTCTTGTACTAAAGATGAGGAATCAACAAATTCCACTGCTTATATTGGTACATGGCAAGGTACTTATAGCGGTCTTGATCCTATGCAGCAAAAAACAGTTTACATTCGTAGAGAACTGATTTTGAATAGTAATAATACGTATTCAAACAAAATCGGAGGAAATGTAACTTCAGCCAGCAGCGATTTTGATCCTTGGGAAGAGGAAAGCGGTACCTATTCAGTAAATAATGGAATTATTTCATATGCAGTAAGTATTGACAAAAAAATCAATTTTAATTCACAAACATTAGTGACAACTTCAAAAAGTAATTATACAGAACGAATCGACATAAGTAACGGAGAATGGGGTTTAAAGGATGAATATCTTAACTTAAATTATAAGCTTAAAAAGAAATAAGAAGGTTGTAATGGACGAATAGTGGCTATTATTATAATATAATTGACACTCCTTCATATTGCCAACCTCACCATCAATTCCTGGTGGAAATAATTTTATATGTTGGACTAATTTGTATTATTGATAAAGCCACTCAATTTCAACAAAATATATTCCAAAAAAATATTATTTAAGTATGAAAAAATTTATTATTTACTTTCTATTGTTTGTTTTTTCGAGCGGTATTAGGGCAGAAAGCTATTACATTTTGCGTTATAAATATTCAGCTTTATTTCCATATGGAATATCCATTGGTGGAGGAATCGACGACAAGAATAATATCCGGATGAATTTTGGTTTCGCACAACCTACCACAGGGAATGATTGGGGTAAGTTATTACCTAAACCTGCAAATTCTAACCCACCTCAGCCTCCACCACCAAATTCCGGGGGTGGAGCTCCACCACCACAACCACCAACTCAAGCAGATGTTAAGATTGATGGGAAGGCTTATATGGTTGGTTTGAGTTACGATCATTATTTTTTGCGATGGTTCGGAATATACACCGAGGTTAATGCGGCATGGATAAATGCGTTGCCATCAAAAAATGAAATTTCATCTACAAGCATTACCGATGGGCCCCCTCCCCAGAAGAAGAATATTTACTTTTGTCTACCTGTTGAAACTGGATTAAATCTTAAATTATTTAAGTTTCTAACATTGGGTGGAGGTTACCAATATCATTACAAAGGGTATCAAGGTTGGACAATTAGTGCAGGAGTATCTATTGATGATTAAATTAATATTGCTTTTATGAAAAAATATATGGTAATTTTCGCTTTGGCATTTCTTTTGTTCAATAATCACAAATCATATGCACAATATTTTTGGGCTGTCGATGAAGAATGGGATGAGCCAACTTTGATTAAATATAAATACTCCAGCTTATTGCCCATTGATATAAGTATAAGTCATAGTGACCTCACATCAGGTGGCGAATTAACGGCTAACTTTATAAATATCGATTTAGGACTGGGCTTTCCATCAAGTAAGAGTTGGAAGCCATTCTTACCATCTCCGGGAAGCAATATGGCTACTCCGCCGGATGCCAGTGGACTTGTTGCTTTTAAATTAGGATTTGGCTGGACACACTATTTTAATCACTGTTATGGATTTTATACGGATTTAAGTTGGGTTCCTATTATGGATACAAAAGCAAATTCCTCAAATGGGGGAACGGGAGATATGGGAGGAATGGGCGGGCCTCAACAATCTCAAGATGGTTTAATTGCAAATTATTTTCCACTGGAAGGTGGCATTAATGTTAATGTCTTCAGAAGTTTCATTTTATCAAGTGGCGTTAGCTATTATTGGAAAGAAAAGTTAATGTGGACCTATGGCATTGGAGTTTGTTTTTAAAATCATTTCAGCAATTATCTATTAAGAATAAAACAATGTCGCATCTACCTCATTATGTGATATGTAAGACAAATAATAAAGGAGATTGCAGAGTTTTGGTTTCAGGTTTAACAAACTATAAAAATAAAAGATAAATGACTGTTTATTGCTTTTGTTTCCGATCGCATTGAATTACATCACAAAGTCTCACAATTAAGGGATCCATGGTATTTATTTATTTAACAATGTAAAATATAAACCATTCTACAAATAACTAACTATAAATTAAACTATTAAATTAAAAATTATGTGGCGTATTAAATTACAGGTTCTGTCGACAAAGAAGATTCTTTCTACTCTTGTCCTTTCATTATTGATTTCTTGTTTGGCATTTTCTCAAAATGAGCATGGGATCAAAGTGGGTGCAAACTTTGCAACCATTAAAACCAATGAAAATTATGGTTCTGATATTTCTACACTATTAGGTCCAGCTATCTATTATGAATTTAGATCATTGGGTGATCATTGGGGGTATTTTATGGATTTAGGTTATTCACAGTCCGGGTTCAAGGAAGTATATCAAGGTAATCAAAGCACCCTTAAAGTGGGAAATATAGATTGGATTCCTATTGGTATTCAATACTCTTTTTTAACTGACTGGAGCAAAATACGTCCCATTCTGCAGGCTTCCTTGGGAGGAAGGGCAAGTGTTCATGGAACCGTGGTAACTCCCTATGGGTCCCATGCATCTGGTATGGATGAATTTTTTGATGTTCTTTGGTCTTTGGGTGGTGGGATTACATCAGGAAAACACATGATGATCAATCTTAGCTATGGAGGTGGCCTTTTAAAAGTTATTTCATCAGATGAAGACTGGAAAAACAAGCAATATCAATTGGAATTTACTTACTTTTTTTAACGAACATCTTAACAAGCAATTATGAAAACCATTTTATTGACTTCCCTTTTATTAATTGGGATTAGCATTCAGTCATTTTCTCAAAAAGTTGATACAACATTTTATGACAAAGATTGGCAAGGAGTAAAATTTAAGGAACTTGCTGAATACATCAGGTATGATTTTAATTTTAACGACCCGAATTACAATAATAAAGCACGTGTGTTTTGGGTGGATGGTAAACTTGAAAGAGAAGGAATCCCACTTCAGCTGAATAGGTTGAATGGTTTAGATTCTAAATGGAAAAATACAATGACCTCCTATTACCGAAATGGAGAAAAAAAACAAGAAAGCAAATTTAATTCCGAAGGTATCGTAAACGGTAAGGTAATTACCTGGAATGAAGGGGGAAAAATTATGGCAGAGGAGAATTTTGAAAATGGAATTTTAAACGGCCCCTCAACAATATTTTCAAATGATAATTCAGATGTTGTCTTTTTAACTTTTTTTGAAAATGGGAAACCTAAAAATAACGAAACTTTGGTATGTTTTCCATCCGGTAAAAAAGTGAGAATTGACTACGATACTAAAAAAGTGATCACCATTGAACCTTCCCTTCGCGATTGTAATTCGACATTTAAAGATGGACTGGAGACGCTATTCTATGATATGAATGGCATCTACCTGGGGATAAACTATGCCAGGGAAAATAGTTACGGAAAATATTATAGATGTTATCTGCATTTTGTCAACAATACCACTGATCCAATTATAATTGATCCTGAGCAAATTAGTGGTCTATATATAAAGGGTAATGATTCTCGTGCCTTTGAAATGATGCCGGCAGAGGAATATCTGGCTAAAATTGCACGGTCACAGGCATTCAGTCAGGCTCTCTCGGGTTTTGCCAGTGGCATGTCTACCTACAATGCTGGGTATTCAACAACAAACTCCAGTGGATTAGCGGTTGGTTCAGGAGGATGGGCTACTGCCAATGTAACCACCACAACCTATAATCAGGCAGAAAGACAAGCCATTCTTAATCAGGAACAGCAGAAACTACAAAATCAGGCAGATAATGATAAAAGAAAAAAAGACGCGATCAATGGGGAGTTGCTAAAGAAAACGGTCGTCGAGCCCGGAGAAGAAATTGTAAAAACATTCTATGTTAAATATTTGTCGGCCGATAAATTAAATATCAATATTGAAATAAGTAATTATCAGTATCCCTTTATCTGCGAAAAGCTTAAATTATTTTGGCCTAATTAAGGTTCAATCTACCAAAGCAAAAGCGGTAAATTTGTTTGTGCTCAATGATTTCTATAGTGAGAGATGTATTTTTACAGTTCATTCTCTTCGCGGATAAATAATCGTGTTCAGACTTTTTCTCCGGCACAAACAAAAATGACACTGAGCCAACAATTGCCCGCTACAGGATGGTGCAACGGGAAACTGTTGGATCAGTGTCATTCTTATTTTGATACCGCGTAATCGGGTCAGGCGATTTTCAATTAGGGGTGTTCGGAAGATGTTGTCTGTATGTATAACTACCTGACTAGAAAACACATAACTGCTTCTGTCATTTTGTATTCTTGATTGTTATTGACAGACAGACCAATAACATACAAAAAAATGACAACCAAAGCTAAAAACAATGTATCTGCCTGTGACCTACTTTCGTTGATTCCAGGCGATCAGCTCAACAGGATCGCAGAACAGACCAATGTCAATCATTATATCAAAGTACCTGATGGTGAAAGTGTCTTTTATCTCCTGTTGTATTCCCTGGTGGAATGTCAGCGCAACAGTCTTCGCACCATGCAGGATATATTTAACAGTGCTGCCTTTAAGTTTCTTTTCAACCTT
>Ga0105104_10003920_pt1 | contig 10444 bp, 8 predicted proteins | sample PPLLaktember2015_3_FD_87034 | JGI IMG/M metagenome (GOLD analysis project Ga0105104, IMG submission 87034) | Freshwater sediment microbial communities from Prairie Pothole Lake near Jamestown, North Dakota, USA - PPLs Lake P7 Core (6) Depth... | ecosystem: Environmental > Aquatic > Freshwater >... | reverse complement strand
TGCCAAAGCCGCGAAGTCTGCGGGGATAGTCACTGGCACCGGAGATCCCTTGATGAGCGGAGATTCAGTTTTGTACACTCCACCGTGGCGCGACAAAGGATTCACTACTCCAACGCGCCAAGTAAACCCCATCGCTTCGAACTCGTCCTCTTCTTCAAGCGGGGCGGAATAATCGGTAAGCACGTAAAGAGAAAGGTTCGTATCAAGGCCGGTAGGCACGGTATTTGATGACTGGATGGAGCTTGATTCGTGCTGCAAGCGAACTCGGCAAGGAGATTGCGCTACGGCTTCACCGCTTCTCGCTGTTCCTCCGAACCCATCGGATACAAGCGGCTTGCGCATCGGGATGATGATGGTCGGTTGTTCGATGATATGAGCTTTTACGCCTTCGCGAAGTTGCCGAAGCGCGGCGCGATCGTATGGTGTCACCGCATCCCCCCGCCTATACACGGCTTGCGCATCCTGAGATACCTCCCGGTAGATGTTCCCGACTCCTCGGAAGCCTCTTCCTCGAACGTACCGGATAATGCTTTGTAGAACTCGTACAGGTCCCGCAAGCTCTGATACTGCGTCGATCCCGCTCCGTCTTGCGTACGTGATACATAAAGCTTTTGGCCAAGCTCGGCCATAATGTCTTTCACAACGCGCGCGCATGACTTCGCTATCCCGTAAAGATCGATAAGAACTCCTATTCGATCATCTGATATGAGCAAGTCCAGCGCTTCCCATGTGGAAAGGTCGGTGTCGTAGATGTAGTAGGTTCCGGTATCGAGTTGCTTATACGCTGTCTGCCTTCCCGGTGAAGTGACCGCAAGGCGCGCCGTAGCATCGGCTACCGACAAAATAGCGATGACCCCTAACGGGTCCTTTATCTTGAGGCGAAGCTCTACGATATCGGTAAACGCCGCCATTTATTCCTCCACCACATGCCCATGGACGATGCACTCTATTTCTCCGAGCGTTGAAAGATTATCGCGCACCCATATTTCTAATTGCTGATCAAAGTCGCCGTCGAGCCGTACTACTACTCCGTAATGCTCTTTTAACTTCATCGAAAACGTCATCCCATATTTACCGGATGGGGCTTTCGACGCGTATTCTATTTCCCCATATAGTTTCATGTCCTGGTTGCTTTTTGCATTAAACAACAAGTTGTATTGAGTAGCGCTTTTTTTGACCCTGCACATTAATCCATTCGAAAGTTCTGCAAGGCTTGCAAACAAAGAATCGTCCATTGCCGCAGAGCTTATGAAGGTCATGTGGAAACCTTCGATATCAAACTTCCTTCCGGGTATTGCGCGTATCCCATATAGCACCGGAGTTGATGACCCGTCTTTATTTAGATATTCATTACCTCTTAATACCGTTGTCCCTGCCGGGAAGGTATAGCTAAGAGGAAGGTCAAGCGTTAGCGTGTTTACAGATACCGTTTTAACTTCGCCGATATAGTACCCAGGAATTGCGAGCATTTGCCCGGCAACGCCATCAACGAAACCGTGTCCGGGCAGTAAAACGACTTGATACGTATTTACAGTTGCCGCTTGTGCAAGCGTCCCGCTTGATTGCTCTGTAATCATGTGGGTTGATACCACGAGGTTGCTTGCATCTTGGATCGATACATCCAATTTACGAAGCTCATTGAAACCGTCTTCCGACACATTTATGGTCGCGGTCCCTGTTACGTCCGCGCACCTTGCATAAAACACGGTTCCAGCCTTATTCGGGGCCAACTGGAGGATTTCTGATTCATGCAATCTTTTTGAATGCTCTAAATCCAATTCCTCGTTCTGCTTGTATTCCAAAGAGTTTATTCGGATGTCCATCGTTCCGCTTGCGTTTACTCTCTGTTCGTTCATCCAGCAAGATATTTTTATCCCCGGTCTTGATATGGCTGTCCATTCGAGTCCGTTTATGTCGTACTTTTTAACAGCCATGCTTCCCTCCGCTCTTTCAGTGGCCCGTGTGAGCCATTCAAAGAGCGGCCCCCGTTAAGGGACCGCCGCACTACCGATTAGGTCGGGAGCGTTACTTCTATGATCGCACCGTACCCGGCCGCGCCTCCCACGGGAGTAGACGCCGAGGATCCGAGAAGGTCGCCGAGGTCTTCGCCCTGGACGCAGTACGCCGACCGCTCTTCCGTGGAGAAGTCGAGAACCGACCCCATCCCAGTTTCGAACGTGATCCCGCGCTTCGTAGCAACCAACGCATATCCCGGAACGTAGAGATATGCCTTCCCGGCCGTTACTCCGGGGAACGACGCGGTTTTCAGGCCAATCGTAAACCCGTCGTTGATACCGCGATCGTATTCCACGATCATTTCAACGGGGAGCGCGGGGCGGTTGTTTACCCGAGCGCTGGACCCGTTGCCGTTGAGTTGACCGCGTATCACGTTCTCGATGCTCCACGTATTCTGGCTGTTGCACAGGATACGGAGTGAGGGAACGGCGATGGGCCGATCGTTCAGCGGGTCGAGAAGCGTTCGCACGAGTTTATTCGCGGCGAGCCACGTCTCGTACATCTTCTCGTCGTAGGTGAGCCCGGAAGTTCCGATGGCCGCCTGTTTCTGGGACGCGACGAAGGTAGCCCCGACGATCCCGCCGACCGTCACAGAGTTGCGATAGTCGGTATAGGCATCGGTAAAGGCTTCCAAAACCTTGTCGATGGAGAAGAACAGGTTCCAAAGCTGATTCGCAAGGGAATCCTTCCATCCCAATCCCATGATGTAAAGGTCCACCGTGGTAACGTCTCCGGTGTCCTGTTGGATCATGTTCGGCTTGTCGTTCTCGCCGGACATTCGGCCCATGATACCGCGCCACTTTCGAAGGTTCCGCTTATAGACCGGCGTCGGGAAGTTTGGATTGATCGTTTCCCGAGCGATGAGAGTCGTCAGGTCGGGAGCTTCACGCGCCCGGCGGTCGACATCCATGAAGAACCGACCGAAGAACGCCGTTATGTCGGCGGGCAACGGAGCGGACGCGGCATTCTTGAGAATGGAATCAAGTTCGGCGCGCGAATGGTTTTTGATGACGATACGGCGAAGGCGTTCAAGGTCCGCGATGTCTTCCGCGTTTTTGAACGCGGCCGTGCTCCCGAACTCCCAAGCCGTGCTACCGGACGTGTCCATGAGGTTCGATTGAGCCGAACCGCAATAGGCAACGATTTCCCTCGGATTCGCCGCGTTCGCTTTGCGCTCTTCGATGAGCGTCGCGTTAGTAAGTACTTTCAAAGGCATGTTTCAATCCTCCTTACGCCGTCATGACCATGCGCTTGTACTCGATCCAAGCGCCGTAGATATACACGGCGTCGCCATCGTTGGTTCCACCGAGCAAGAGAACGACCGACAACGTTCCGGGGGCCGGGAGAACTCCGTCCGCTCCGCAAGTGAAGATCAGTTCGGACGCCGCCTGCGTGATGGTCTGCGCCGCCGTATCCTGAATATCGGCGTTCGCCGTATCTCCGACCGCGCACGGGAACACTTCGCAGTCGAGCGTAAGCACGTCCAGGTCGGCCGCTTTACCGGCGAGCACATGGACCGTGATATCGGCGCTGTCGTCCAAGTCCTGCGGGACCGGCATGGTGAACTGAAGAGCCTCTCCCGCCGTGCAGTTTACCGGAATATTGATCACGACTTCTTTGTCGGCCAACTGCGCGAACCCCGCGACGGTGGTCGCCTGTTTTGTCAGGGCCGTACCGTCTTCCTGGCTGATGGAGTTGAGCGGAACGAGTATGCATTCCTGCGCCGTGGTCGCGTCTACTTCCAACGCATCGACCGCCGCCGCGAGAGTCGCAACGCCGTCGACTACCTGGACCGGAACGCACCCGATAACGTCCAAGATACCGCTAGCGATAGCCGCCTTCGTGAAACCGATTTTCCAGAACCCGACGGTCGCCGTGTTGCTGAACTTTTTGTCGGTCATGTCGAAGTACACCGGCAAGTCAGCGGCAGCGAACGTAGCTTGTCCCGTGCGGAAAGAGTTGGCTTCGAACTCGCATCCGGCGAGGTCTGCGAATCCGCCTTCCGCAAGGCTCGAGATCGCTTCGAGCGCACGAAGCGCCCTACCGCGCATGACCGTGAACTCGTTCGCGACGAGCGCTACACCGGTCGTGTTTACGAGCCGGAACGAAGTCGCCGGTTCTTTGTGATTGCTGTTGATCGTAGCACCCATGGCTTACGCCTCCTTCTTTTGCAGTCTGATACCGGGGACGCCTTCCGACGCGCTGTTTTCGGTCGCCTCGAAAATGCCACCCTTCTCCAAACGGTTAAGGGTAGAATTGCTGTCCGCCCTAGCCGCGTTCAGAACTTTCATGACCCGATCTTTTTTAAGCGCCGCGACTCCGTTCTTGAGCGCTTCCCCGGTGAGCCCCTCGCAAGCACTGGCCGCGTAGGTATGGGCATCGTTTTCGATGTCTTCGCCTTTCGCGTTCTTAATCTTGGGCGGACCCGCGATATCGGAGACGGCCTTCTCAACGGCGAAAGCAGCACTCGCTGCGTTCTCGGTGAGTATGGCGTCCAGCTTTTCGAGGGGCTTCTCTCCGAGCTTCGCGTTAAGCGTTTTGATGGTTTCGGCATTCGCTTCATCCTGTTCGTTTCGGAGCCTATCCCCGAAGCCGAGGGCCTTCGCTATGTCGCCGATTTTTTCCCGTCCGTTGGCAATGAGATTGCCGAGAAGGGTAATGGCCTCTTCTTTGCTGTCCACGGATTTACCTCCGTTCTTGGATTTGTCGATCATGGAAACCAATTCGGCGAGCGCGGGGCGTTCCTGTTCGTTAGCGCGGGAGAGCATAACCCTCAGCGCGGAACGATAGACGCGTCCGTTCTGGACGGGGCTTCCTTCGATCCTTGTTTCTTTATCGAAATGCCCTGATTCAATGAGCGCTTTCGCGGCATCGATCTCAAAAGGCATTGAAAGCGAGTTTACGACCTGAGCCATAGCCCCGGCACCGTATTCCATGGCGTCGTTTCGTTCGTATCCGAGCGATGCGGTAAAATGCTGTATCGGTACCTTATTCCCTGCCCCGTCGTCTTCGATCTTTACGTTAAACTCGGGCCGAGTAACGAGGGAGAAATGGACCATGTTCGCCTGAGCGTCACGCCGGAAAGCGGCGTTCTCGGTCGGGGCTCAAATCGGAGGTATGTATACTTTCAGATACGCCGTCCCTGTCTTCCCGTTATCGGCTGAATCCACACGCCCGCCAACGGTGTAAAAGTCGGAAGCTGGCCGGGATACCCATTCATGCCCGCGCTTCGATCCTGGTATGGGCCGATTCTTGGTTACGTTGATGAACGACTTGAAGAAAGACCCGTCGTATACCCCTCCTGATCCTTTTGCCGGGAAGTCGATTGCCTCGACCTTATAGAACGGGGCCGAGTCTCCGTTGGTCAACGCTGAAAGCGCCGAGTCCGGTACAAGTGTAGGAATATCTCCCGCTTCCGGTATCGACGCCTTCGACTGTGCGTAGTTCAGGAAGACGACACCTTCCGGCGCGCTCGCGTTCTTGTATCTCCTTCCCATGACCACCTCCGTATCTATTTTCATACTATACTTCATACAAGGAGCTTTCGCAAGTATTGTCAATACCTACGAACCTGACTTGTACTTTTCCGAGTACCACTTATCGAGATAATCGACACTATCCCCGCGCGCAAAACGTCTTAGATCGGAAACGAATGTAGCGCGATCGCGTAGCCTTGGAACGAGCGAACAAGCGCAGTTATGCGATGCGAACCCATTCGCAATATATGAGTTCTTTTTTTCTACTGTTAGGTTATATACAATCCCATTGAATTGTTCGCACGATACATGTACAATAGGGTCATGAGTAGACGAATTGATCTTGACGTTATGGAACTCACGCGACTCTTCTCCGAAGAGAATCTCCCTGTATACCGAATAGCGAAGATTCTCGGAGTGTCTAGACCCGTCGTCAATCGCAATCTCATACGTCTTGGATTCTCTATTCCTGGGGTCTCCGATGGAATGATTAGAGGTTATAAGGCCGGAAGGGATCTGAGCGTATCCGCCGCACACGATGCCGTTAGAGGAAAGGTTCAATCTGATGAACACCGAAGTAGAATCGCTAAATCTTACGAAGGCTCGTTCATGTCTTCCTATGAACGAATTATGTATAACCTTCTCGAATCCAATTGGGAACGGCCCATTCCAAACCTCGCTGTTGGAAGATACAACATTGATTTGGCTTTCGAGGATGTAAAGCTCGCCATTGAAGTCGATGGCGGTGGATGGCATTCCAGCGGGATCAAGAAGATACAAGATTCTAAAAAAACCGTATTCCTTACTTCTCTTGGATGGACTGTTATTAGATTCGCTTTCGATAAGAGGGAATCCGATAAATCCAGTAAATATACCGCTCAGATTATCGCCATTCTTAAACAACTTCGCGCTTCTCCATCCTTGTGATGTAAGAAGTTGATGCTCTGGAGTTGCTTTTATTTCCCCTCTTTTAGTCTTAATTGTAATAATTTCACCTGAATATATACTACTCCATCTAGCCGAAACACTATTCAAACTACCGTCATGGCTTATTACGACATCCCCAGGAATAATTTTTTCTATCGGGACATCTCCCCTAATCGTAGCTATAAGCGTCCCATCCGGGTGGCAATGCGGATGAGGGTACGTAGGAATCGCATCTTTCATATACGGGCTTCCGGCCGCAAGGCTTTCACACTCACAAGGCCATGACTCGCGCGCCGCTGATAATCTCCAATCGTACTCACCGGTGCACCCTGGATTCATATCCCCGGCCTGAGCGGAGGCGTCTTGAAGAGAGGCGTAAAGCTCTGACCGAACAAGCCGAGCAGCTCGCCAATCTATGTTCCTCGGAATGCGCTTCGCTAGGTCTCCGCTTATCGCGCTTCCCCATCGCTTAACAAGAGCTATCTTCCCGTCGGCCGTATATACTTGGATGTCACGCGCGATTTTTACCGGATCTCTACCTTGAGATATCCCGGCAGAAACTATGGTCTTGATGCGCTCTAGCCAGTCGTCTTTCAGGTTCCATACGCGATCGCTGTACGTGTACCCGTCTTTCCATACCCGCGTGATTAGGCTTTCTAGCAAATTACGGTTTATGGACGACGCCATCCGTCCAACGGTGAACTCGGTTATGAGATACCCGGCCCCCGCATCCGAAACAGCGTCGAGTAAATATTCCGAGTTTATCTTGACGAGTAATGGAGTAGCGCGACTTATCACGTCTCTCCCGATAGGATCGATTCCCGATGCTATCGAATCTGCCGCTTGTATAAGCTGCGCCGACATCATCGCCCATCGCTCGGAAGTAAGTTCGGATAGTCCACGCTCCAATGTTCGACGTGCTACCTCTGCCGCCTGGTCCGCTGCCTTTCGGTATACTGCTGCGATCTTGGAACGCGATGAAAGGCTAAGCGCTGCCGCATCACGCCGAGCCTGCGCGTACAGACTCGCATACTCGGTTCTTGTCACTTATCGGAATCCTCTCCATCTTTCGGACTCGTATCATCCTTCGCCCCTAGAAAGTCCTGCGCCCCCGTGTAGTCCATACCAAGTGCTGTCTTGTGCACTACCATTTCTGACATGCCAGCGATGAACTCTTTGAACTCTCCCGGTTCAGCCTCGGGATATCGAAGCGTCCAGAGTTTCCAAAGCATTTTAGGAGTGATAGCCGCCGATCCGATAAGCGCCGCGACTGCTTGCGCGAACTGCAAAAATATTTGGCTTTTAACGGCCGCGCTTAATGCGTCGAGCTTGTCCCACGCCATAACGAAGGGCTTGTATTGCACCCCGCGCGCTATCGACATAAGGCGAAGCGAAGCCGCGTATATCTCGTAATACGGAGTTGTAAGGTCTCGCATCTTTGCGGATATGATGGTCATAAGCCGCTGCCAATCTTGCGCTACCGTATTTGTATTCCCAGTTGCAAGCTCTCCCCAGCACATTTGAGGTAATCCGGTTGACTGTACCCAAAGCAAGAAAAGATAGTTGATAGCCTTCTCATATCCGACTACCGCATCGGCCGGAAGGCTCTTGTAATCCGTAGTCTCTTTCCCTTCAATGTTTAGCACAAGATCGCATCCGGCTACATCGTATGCCTCAAGCGCCGAGGGATCTCCACCAGCGTCTATGTTATTCTTGATCCATTCTCCGAGGTCCGTTATCCCCTGTACCTGTTTCGGCTTGAATGTTGAAAGTATTTCTACTTGCATCTTGAGAACGTCATGATAGCTTTTCGCCACACGGATACCGCGCGCGAATAGCGACCATCCTCGAATCTCTCCCGGCTTTCGTTGATGAGGGAACGGAATCGGGAGTATTCCGGCTATGTTACGCGCTATGTAGTTCTTCTCACCTTCCGGTATGGGTCCAATCCACTCGACATTTATCGTGCTTCGGTCGAATGTTCGTTTTCGCTCATAGAAGGCATTTTGATTCTCTTTTATGACTTTCTCAATAAGTTCATGGGTGATGAGCTTTTCGAGTACCCCAGTAGATGCGTTGATAAACAGATCGACCGTAGTTTCATCGGGAATGTCTTCCCAAACAAGGCTATCGGTTTTCGAATCATACCCCGGCATGGCCCACGGCGTACCTATCACGAAATGCGTTGTGTTTATGTCCTTGATTCGATCGCGCATTATCTCGGTTATTTCGTTCAACGCGTCTTGCGTCACTTTGTCTTCTTTGCATGTTGGCGTCGGGACACCGATCATGTTCACCAGCGTATCAACCGGTATGCCAACAAGCGGGGACGCATACTGCAATCCCGAATAATCGCCGTGGTAAAGGCCCCATAGCATTTTAGAGTTGGCTACCACGTCACCGGTCATGTTGCGCGCGGCCGGTCTAGCCGTTCGCCCTTTCGTCGGCGTCTCTTTTTCTTTCCCGAATACCCAAGAGAAAAACCCGCCGTCTCTATAGCTCATCCTCGCCTCCGTCGCGCTGCAAGCGCCATTCCTGCGCGTGGATCAGCTTGCGCGGACCATAATTCATTTTGATACCCTGCCGATAAGTTGTCAATCTGGTCGTCATGGCTATGTCCTGACCCGTCAAAACTAAGTAATTCGTCTATCCATGAGTCGTTCCATTCTCCTTTTTGGACATGCACGTGATGGTGGGCCGCGAATATTGGTTCAAGCGGAGTCGCGCGCGCCGCTTTATCACCCTTCTCAAGGATTGACTTCCATGAGATATGCGGCATTGCTTTCTGTAAGTACTCGAAGGCGTCCTTTGCGTCGAGTGAGTGCCCTAACGCTTGCCGAACGTACGTACCATCGGAGTTCGCTATACCCTCAATTACTTTATCACGCTTTGCCGCGCCTTCCCTGGTACGTACTACGTTTTTCACCCACAGGTGCGGGACTGGATCATCTTTTATGTTCTCTAAAGCAAGCAAGGTACCGCTTGTCCAATCAGGGTTATCCCCCGCGCGCTCTTTTGCAGTATGAGCAAGGTCCCATATTCGTATCCATTTTCGATCGTTATCAACCGGAATATGACCGAGCCAATCGATACCGGATATGTCGAACCTTCCTCCCGAACGAATATGAGGATTACAGTCGAGAAGAGCTGCCGCTGAATATGGTCCAAGAGTTGAGTATTGGCTTAGATACCATCGTTTCCCTAGCCGCTCTTCGAAAAGGAACTCGTGCGGGTACTTTCCTTTGCCGACATAATCCGAAGCTCTTGCCGGAAAGGTTAGAATGTTGAAACGCGGAAAGTCCGGGTCATCTTCCATCGCCTTTTTAATGCGGCCGCTTATATCATCGACGTGCCATTGAGTCGCGAGTACGATCGTTATCGCTACGGGAGCGGCACGGGTAAGAAAGTCGTTTGTGAATGCTTCCCATGTGTTGTTCCGGTATACAAGGCTTTCGGCCTGAGCACGGCCCGCGCAGTAGTCATCAAGGATTCCAAGATGATACCCGTTACCGGTCAATCCAGATTGAAGCCCTGCGGCATATAGTCTCCCACCCGTAGCATCGCCTTTCTCATCAACGAGTACCCAGTCGTTTTTCCTATTGGTCTCGCGTGATAGGTGAACGTTGGGATAGATAGATCGGTATGCGTCTGATTTTACTATATTGCGCCCGAAGGTTGAGAACGACGATGCAAGGTTAGCTTGATAGGATACTTGCATTACTTCGTCGGTTTTGAACTCCCCGAGGAAGTGCGGTCCAAGGTATCGAGACACAAGATCGGTCTTCCCTACCCGGTGATGGACGTTTATCAACAGGAAGCTAGATTCACCCTTGCGGAACTTGGCGAATGCTTCGTCGATCGCCTCGCATATCTTCTTAGTATGGAATCCCACAAAGAACGGGGTTTTCTTCATCCAGGTAGATTTCATGAATCCAAGGTGCGTACCGTCGAACTTGATATCCGCGTTTGCCGCGCGCTTGATCCGTATGAACCGCTCTAGGTCCTCATCGGACATATTACGCGGA
>Ga0105104_10003919_pt1 | contig 10444 bp, 5 predicted proteins | sample PPLLaktember2015_3_FD_87034 | JGI IMG/M metagenome (GOLD analysis project Ga0105104, IMG submission 87034) | Freshwater sediment microbial communities from Prairie Pothole Lake near Jamestown, North Dakota, USA - PPLs Lake P7 Core (6) Depth... | ecosystem: Environmental > Aquatic > Freshwater >... | reverse complement strand
TCAGCGGTAGTTCGTAGTATCTCCTTGCCCAGCTCGCATCTGCCTTCGAGGAGCGGGTTCGATTCGAGCATGAGGGCGATGACGCCTACGACGAGCGGGGTCGCATATGAGGTCCCGGAGCCCCTTGCCCCGTACCCGTTGCTCGATGCATCGCCCGTTATCCTCGTTGTGTCTGGCTGAAGGTTGTTTATGGTCGTCCCCGGGGCCGCTATGTCGGGTTTGAGCTCGTCGTATGGGTCGCTGTCCCCGTTGTCGAGCCTGGGCCCCCTTGAGGAATAGAAGGCTATTATGTCATCGGAATGGTCCAGGGTGTTATTGTCGGCCGTTGCCGCGACGATTATGGCCTTGGATGAGGCGGAGAGCCCCGTGAACCCCGCATTATCCGGTCCATCGTTCCCGGCCGCGTTCACGACAATGGCGCCAGCATCGACCGCAGAGTCGAGCAGCCTGGAGTACTGGTCGTTCCCGTCGCTGTCCTGGCCTATGTCAACGCCCCATGACAGGGACATGATGTCTATCCCAACGTAATCGGAACCGCCGGTGGTCCAGCTCTTCTCCACGTTCTCTATTCCCCACCTTATGCCCCTCAATGTGCCGTCCTTGAGGTTCGGGTCGCCAACGGCCCCGACCCCGAACTCGCCTGGAGCGTAACCTATCTTGGTCCCTATGCGGATATCGACCAGCCTTGCATCCGGGGCAGTTCCCATATATTCTCCCTCCGGGGCGCCCGTTCCGGTGGCTATCCCTGCGCAGGTGGACCCGTGGCCCTGGATGTCGTCCGGGTTGTAGGTCCCGTCCTGTGGGTAGAGGAAGGGGAGGTTGTCGGGTTTGGTCATATCGACCCCTCCCAGGAACTTCCCGGACAGCGAGGGGTGCTCATCATCTATACCGGTGTCTATGATGGATATGGATACGCCTTTTCCGGTGGATCCAAGCTCCCAGGCCGTTTCAGGGGAGTACATCTCCGACCCCCTTGCTCTGACGCTGGGGGTCGCTATGTCCGAGAACAACACAGGTGTCCCAAGAGGTTCTATGAAGATGACGCCTTCCAGGGAAGAGAGCTCCATAAGCTCGACCTTGCTTGCTCCCGATATGACAAGGGCATCTATCTGGGGGATAATGGCACCGATCTGGAATCCCCTTGCTTCAAGGGTCCTTATGTCCCTATCCGATATGTCCCTTGAATAGGAAATGGTCACATCGACTTTGGAAGCCCGTCCAGCAGAGAATACCTCATCAAGGGCATCGGATTCACCGTTCTTATCTATATCAAGGGATGTTAGCTCCCACCAAGGCAGTTCGGTACGGACTGGACCGGTCATGGTGGCTCTGGCTGCACCCTCGTCCCTCGGAACTCTCAGGTCAGGTACTGCCGAAGAGACCCATCCGAAGGGAATGAAGAGCATGGCCGTGAGCATAAGGTAGAGGAGGCGTCTCATCGGACCAACATATACCTCCATTTAAAAAACCTTGTTGGATGGACGGGTCGTTGGTAGGGGGAAGGAGAGACGGGGGGGAAAAAGTGGGGGATTGTTGAGGAGAGAGGTTTGGAAGAATTCTCGTTTCCTCCCCGTCAATATATCATAGGGTTGCTATGATATATATGATGCCCCTAATTACATACAAAAGTGCCTATGACAGAATTTACCGAACGGGTCAAAGAGAAGGGGTGACGGCCCGGACGGGTATGGGGGGGGGATGGAGGATGACGTTCGCTGTCAAAGAGGGTGGGAAAATAGACCCACCGGGCCGTCGGGACAGCCCTGTTGGGGGAAGGTTTTTACCCGCCCCCGGGACCTGTCCCGAAAAAAACATACCATAGAGCTTTTAAAGGAAGATTTGTCCGGTTTTCTACGGTATATATACTTTGCCTGCCATTGTCAAAACGCTACCGGGCCAGTGTCAGAGATCATGGTCGCAGGACATCTCTGTCATATAAACTATTTATATACAGACCTCCGATTTCTTCAACATACGGCGCTGGGAAAGTGCCACACCGAAAGGTCGGTACGATGGTCTTTTCGTCGGATATTTGGCCCTGTCTCTCTTGACCCTCTCCTTGGTCCTAGCCATACCGGAACATTCGGGTAGGGTTCAAGCCCAAGGACAAGATGACGGGACGATAACGTGCGGGCCGGGAACCACCCCAGTCCTGGACGGGGAGAATGGCACGGGAGAATGGTCCGATGCCAGTGAGATCGTCCTGCTATCAAGGTCAGGAGAACCCTTTAGAATGTTTTACAAACATGACGGGAGCTCGCTCAATATCTGCTTCATGACTTTCGGAAACCAGTATGCCGAGGTCTATCTGGACACTGAGGATGATTCGGGGTATAGGCCAAAGAACGATGATGTTCTCCTTCACATCTCCTTAGCGTTGTATGAATGTCAAGGGACCGGTTTGAGATGGGGAGACAGCCTTTATGATGTTGAGGGCTGGGATGCTAATACCATGACAGAGGGTTTCGGGAGGCTCGAACTCTCCATATCGGTCTCCAAATTGGGAGCGACCCTTGAGGACATAGGGACATTAGGTATAGGTTTCAAGGTCACAACGGTCAATGGTAGCAGGGAGACAGATCATAGATGGCCTCAGTGGTCGAATGAGGACGATCCAGGGAGTTGGGGGGATATGACATTCCTAATGGATGGAGGAGGTGATGAGAACATACCTCCCAGGGCTGAGGCCAAGGCCGATAGGACCAAGGGAGATGCGCCTCTGGTAGTTTCATTCACGGGAAGGGGTGAAGATATCGATGGTACAATAGTGTCCTATGGTTGGGGCTTCGATGACGGTTCATCCAGTACAGATAAGGACCCGGTCCACACATTCATGTCGCCAGGCTCCTACCAGGTTCAGCTAACAGTGACAGATGATGATGGCGGAATTGGAAAGGACGAGGTCAACATAACCGTAAAAGCACCATCCGGAACGGATGATGATGGGAATGGGCAAGGTGATGATGGAGGGGAGGATGACGATGAACCCTATGTCGGGGTCGAGGAAGCATCCGGGATGGGTGTCCCCCTCGTTGTAATGACAACATCGATAATGGTCCTGGTATTGGTAAGGAAGAGGAGAAACTGGTAGGGCGATCTCCAGGGAGCTCGGGATCTCGGAGAGAACCCTTAGAAGGAAGAAAAAAACCTTTAACTAAACCTAGAAAAAACTGCAACAACGATTAAATGAAAACCCTTAAATTTTAAAGGTAACACGCTATCTTCCTCTTTGGTGCGGAAATAGGAAATTAAAAAAACGAAAAATCTACAAATCATAAAATTACCCTTGAAGATTTAAATATATTATTAAAAAATGGAAGCACTGTTTCCTTTTTTAGAGGGGTGTGGGCATCGGTCCGTTCGAGATGATGGAGGCGTCCACACGAGAGAGATACCTTTCCGCACCATCCTCCACCATGGGCATCAGGCAATCCCTAACGGAATGGGAGGCTATGATCACCGATATCAGAAGTGCTGTGGGCACTGCCTTCATGAGGCTATCGACGGGCCTTCTAAGGGACGACCTTAATCTTAGGAGGGCTCCCCCCCCCTCCTTTGCTTGACCGTGAGAGTTACTACAAAGAGGAAGATGAGCGATGCCGCACTAAGGCAGCAAGTAGATATTAGCAGGAAAACCGAAAGGGGCCCAATCTTAGGATAATGTACCTTATTGCTTAATTTATTGATGGGATAAAGAAGTCCTATGTTGATATTATTCCTTCGGTTGATGGACCACCATCGTTGGGATCGACCGATCGATTCATTCACGCCATAATCCTTTAATATCGATGAAGGGGCCAGATTTTGGTCCTTGGTCCCGCCGTAATCAACTTAGTATAATACACATATAAGGAAATCATAAAAAAAATTATAGGGGGAATAACAACGAACAAGGGAACGGTCATTATGGTAATATTGGTGGTAATTATGCCGGTGTTCATGGTCCTCCAGTTCCAAGAGGATACCTCAGGAGACCTATTGAACGAGGGATCGCTCAAATCCCATAGTCCCATTGTCATCGACGGAGATAACGATTTCACATCAGAGAATGGCGTAGTCAGGGGGAAGGGGACCGAGGTGGATCCCTATATCATTGAAAACCTATCAATATCGGTTGTGAACGTTGGGATAAAAATCATCAACACCAACCTTCATTTCAAGATAGTGAACTGCAAAATCACAGGAAGATGGTCGAATAATGTGGAGAATGGAACAATCCTTGACCATGGGATCTGGATAGGTTCACCGAACGGGTCCGTAATATCATGTCGTTTATCAAATAACTTTATAGGATTATACGGAACTGGAACCGATCTAGAGGTATTGGACAATCGTTTCGATCATTGTTCATCTTCCATCGTCATGGAAGGTAAAAAAGCCAGTGTAACCGACAACATCCTGACAAATTATTTAAATTTCGGAATGCACTTTTCAAATTCGGAAGCGCTTTTAGTTCAAAACAATATTCTCAAGTATCAGTTAGATAAAGACATTGTCGCAAACGGAATGTCGCTCTCCAATTGTAGTGGTTTTTCGATATGCAATAATATCTGCACGGGGACTGTTACGGGAATAGATATTTCAAATTCATCAAAAAATAAAATCTTTTCCAATTTCATTCGAAATAATGACACAAAAGGAGATAACGGAATGATTTTGGTGAACAGCAATGATAATATTTTAAAAAATAATAGTTTTATGGAATGTGGTTTCATTATGCGTGGGGATTCAATCGATTCCTATATCTCGAATGATATCGATAGTTCGAATTCGATCGGAGATCTACCCATAATCTTCATAAAGAATTCGTCTAACACCAGGGTTAATGATGATAGGATGGGAACTTTGATCATTTCGAATTGTTCAAATGTCGAAGTTTTGGATCTGGAAATTAAAGATAGGTTCATGAGCTTGACAGTCACATTTTCAAGTCATGTAAAAGTACATAATATCCTCTTTAGATCAACGAGAAAAGGTTTGGTTTTCCATGATGTCGATGATCTGACCATCGTCAATTCAAGTCTTGACATCAGAGGTCCCGAACCCATTGGGGTATATTTGGAAAAATGCGTAGATATCAAGATATCGAACAATTATATTTACGGGGCTGACCTGGGTGTCTACGGAAAATCTATAAATCATTCTACCATACAGCTCAACGATTTCGCGTTCAATAAAAAGAATATATTGATCGAATCTGATGGAAAAAATAAGAGTAATAACAATTGGATCCTTAAGAATAATATTCAACATGGTTTGTATGGTGTTATGGTTATTGGAGACGATAACATCATAGAAGGGAATAGGATACGGTCCGTTAGTGAGTCCGGCATAGAGATAGATCAAAAAAATAACAGTATGAAGAATAACGAAGTATCTGGTTCGATATATGGAATTCGGACCAATTCTGGAACAGTAAATGCGAATATCGTTAACAACACCTTATTCTTTAACGGAATTGGAATATTGATAGATACATGTGCGGATGGGAGGTCGATCGTTCGCAACAACAGGATGACATTGAACGAGGGTTATGGTATCAAGATCGCAGAATGGGGTGTTATCAATGACCGCAAACCCGAGTTCATTATTTACAATAATACCTTTAAAAGCAATAATAAAGGTTTATTTGATGTACCTCAAGCATACGACCCATTGAACATCAGCAAATGGGACGATAGCAATGGCCGTGGTAATTATTGGGGGGATTATGAGGATAAGTATGTTCCTCCTGCGATTGGTAATGGTATCTATTGGAACATCTCATATTCGATAGATGGGGGTGCTGGAAGTCGGGATAACTTCCCTCTAATCAATGACCCGAACGGGAGGACAAATTTATTGATGCTTTCTGGAAAGGAAGAAGAGACCGCCTTCGTTGGAATCGATTACTTGGTTGAATATGATGTTGTTTATTTAAGCGATGGTGAAGTGCTCTGGTCGTTCCGGTCTAATGCCTCTTGGCTAAACTTCAGTGAGGACCATGTTCTGCAGGGACGACCGGACCTTAATGATATGGGGGACTACTGGGTGAACATTTCGGTATCTGATGGGAAATTGCAGGATTGGGCGAACTTCACTTTGAGCGTGATCTATAAGAACTTCCATCCAAAGATAACAACCGAAGATTTGGTATCAATCGACCAATGGCGAACCTACTATATCGATTATGATGCTTTGGATCAGCAAATGAACCTGGTTTGGGAATTATCTACTGAGGCCACTTTTTTAAAAATTGATCCCATTACCGGCGCTCTTTCTGGAGTACCTGGGTTGAACGATGTTGGAACGTTCCATCTCAATGTTTCCGTGAACGATGGTGAGCTTTATGACAGTCAACATTTCGATCTGACGGTGAACGATGTCAATGATCCACCTATGATGAATAGATTTTTCGAGAACCTGTTCATGGACGAGGACCAAATATTGGTCCTCATCATCACGGAGGTGTTCTTCAATTATGATAACGACAGGCTTGTGGTTAAAGAGGTAAATACCTCCAGCAATATCAATAAGTCAATTGATGAAGGCAGGATCACACTGAGTCCGATTAAGGATTATTACGGGAACGATATTATAGAATTTACGGTGGAGGACGGACATTATTCAAAAAGTTTCGTTTCTAATCTTGTTGTCCGACCTCAAAACGATGCCCCTCGAGATTTAATGATATCACTCACTATGGGACGCTTTATACAGGGAGATTTTCTAATGTTCAAAGCGAAATTCTCGGACCCTGAATCTGATGATCTGAACGTGACATGGTACATCGATGGCTCAATAGTGGGTTACGGGCAGTTTCTGAATATAACCCTTTTAGTAGGGACCTACAACCTTACTCTCAGGGTCACGGACCCAGCTAATGCCTACACAGAGATCTCACAGACCATAGTCGTGGAAAGTGCTTCTGAGGACCATCCTCATAAACTTGATCCTACCTTGGTTTTTATCTCTATAGCTACCGTTATATTCGTTATTCTCTTCATAGTTGTGGGAGCTTTTTTTATAAAACCAAGGAATTTAAGTGAATCAAATAAAATGGCCTTAGAAGAGGATGATATCCCAGCATCTATGACCTTTGTGAGAGAACAACGAACCGAAGGTCCTATAATCGGATATGTGTTTAAGAATGGTCGTCTGAACAAAAGGAGCTCTGTAGGTCCTCCATCCCAGGAGGACCCAAGTTCAAACATGGTACAATTTGGTATGGGAATCCCGAGGGATGATATATCGATACTCCGGAGAAGGTTGAATATTATGCATGACAATGGGGACCTTACTAGCGAGGAACATGGAAGGGTCATTGACTTGCTTGGTATGATCGAGGAATGACCCGGGAGGACCTTTGATGGCCGAGTACAGGGAATCGAACATTAGGAAGCTCCTCTACGAGTACATCAAGAAGTATCCAGGGTCATCGTTCAAGGTCCTTAAGAACGTGTTTAGGATGAGCGAGGGAAATCTCCGTTACCACCTTCATTACCTCGAAAGAAGGGAAAGGATAGTCATCGAGAAGGATGGAAGGAACAGATGTTATTACCCGACCATAAGGAGAAGGTACTCAATACCATTTGGTGTCGAACTGACCCCTGGGCAAGAGAGAATCCTAGACTTACTTATAAAGGAGTCAGGTATCACCAATAGAGAACTGATGCGGAGGTCAGGCCAGGACAGACCATCTTTCGAATATAATATTAGGAAACTTCGTGAGAACCGCCTTATCCATAGGGTCAATAATAGGACCGGGCCAATTTATGAAGCCTTGATAGATACGTTAAGGTTAGAAGAGGCGTTCCTAAACACGGTCAAAAGGTTCACCGAGGGGAATGCAACTAAAGAAGAACTGATGGACATCGTATCCATAATGGAGAAGATGAAGCGGAGGTAGGATTAGTTCTAACAAGAAAGGTCTGTTTTTTACACATCACCTTTTTTAATTGTATATAGCATAACGTTCACACATTGATGAAAAGGTTATCCGTAACTATCGACCTGGAGATTCATTATCGAATGTCGTTCCTACCGATTATTCCCTCCGTGTTAAATATTTGGGCTCTTCTCCAGATTTAGGTAAATGTTTGGGTCATTTTTCCTTGACTGGCTGTACCATTTTTCAAGAAAAAAATCAGTAATTAAAAATTGATTGAGTTGTATCACGATTTTTATGATGAAAAAACTTCCTAACCAGAGGGATAAAAACAATTTAAAAAAAAGATGAAACTTGACTCCCGACATTTGGAGAAGAGGCATAAAAATTATTCTATCGGGAGCGGTCAAAATGTCCCAAAGACCATAGTTATCGTTTTTCAATATTCCAGCCGATGTTAGAACCGGTCCAGCTAATAGCTGGGACAACTTTTTCTGGAGGATATCACCTATGAAGGTAGCCCTCTATATGCGTGTCTCCACAGATGATTAGACGAACGAGAACCAAAGGATCCGGTTGGTGGAGACCGTGAACCAAAGGGTCGTAATATTACCTCTCATCGTTTCCTTCGTCGTCATTGTTGGTATACCCATGAACAGGATCTACACCCAAATAAACGAGGTTGGAGACAGAGCAAGAGTCTGGATTAGCCATGGTTAAAAGTGATAATGAACCACAGGTGACGACACATATAAAAATGAACGATGTCAAAACGCTTCAGAGCATATCGAGGGACCTTGTACTCGAGGACAGATCGGTAATATAAACTTTAAATAATCAATAATCAAGTAGAGGGATATGTTAGAGAGAAAGGTAGGAAACGGCCGACATTTGCCGGTTTTCGTGCTCTTTGCGGTATTATTGTTCCTCACAGGAACGATAGTGACATTGGTCAGTTGGAGCGAGAGGTCAAATGAAGGGAGGATGGTCCATAATAGTATGGTTCCTGCCAATAGGTCCATTTTCTGGAACATGACAAGGACGGAGGTCAATGAACGTTTGGAAAGCTTCCTTGGGGACATCGGTGAAAATGTCGGCGGTTTCCATATACCAGGAGAGAATACGATTTATTATGAGACGAAGAGCGGCCAGTCTAATCATATCACTTGTTTTAGCTATGATGGGAACGTGATCGGATACGAGATATCAATTTACAAGATGTATGACCAGACCAGTCATTCGATATCTGATCCGAAGGATATCCTGAACAGGACCATAGGATTACAGAGGGACCTGCTCAACGCCTTCGACGTGGAGATGGGGGATGATATTACTATGGAATTCGGTGGTGAGGATTTCGGTAACGGTGAACTTGTCGTCATCCTGCGACAGACCTGGAACGGATTGCCCTTGGACGGAACGGGTATGAGGGTCCATTATGACCCTGTGAACACAACCCTCGTTCAAGCGATCCACTTCTACGATTGGCTCGATATGAACGGCCTCGAGAAGGAGGCTCTCAATTTCAATGAGGCCAAGGACCGTATTTACGGGTATCTGGAGGCGGTGAACTTCACTGTAAAGGCCCCCATCCGGTACTCACCTGCTCCCAATGTGTATAATAGTTGGACTGAGGTATTGAAGCTACCTATTTGGAAGGATAACATCAGCATCGATATGTACGGGGCTGTTCATGGAAGGCTTAGTGCCTATTACTACATCAAGTTCGTCTGTCCCGTCAATCTTACCCATGAGGTGGAGGCTAGATCCTTGTCGGGAAGGCCTTCTACGATTGTGTATCTGAACACCACTCTTGTATTCACATATCGTTGGGCGTTCGATCTTGAGAACGGAAGGCTCCTCTATTGGTCGGACTTTGGAGAGAGTTCTGGAACGTTCTGGTACTTGGATGCGAATCTTTTCGGTGATAATATCGATTGGTTGGACCGCCAGGATATTTAAAGATGAAAAAAGTGAATGGACCCATTCAAGGATAAACGGTCGCGACCTTTTCCGTATAACCGCAATTCCTGCATTCGTAAAAGGTAATGGTCCTTACACTAAGGTCAGAACCTTCATCTGGTCGGTACCTCTCTTGATTGACCATCATCAGGGTGTCCCTATCACAGTTGGGGCAAATCCTACCAACTATTTCCATTCCTTCAATTCATTTGCTTGAGATGATCGACAAGGGGTAGGTGGGTATTAATAATTCACCATATTACTTATGGTTTTCAAGGACAATGGATGAAAGAAGACTATCCGGACAACCGGGATCTTTCTGTTCAATCGTTAAAAATCTGACAAGGAAAAAAAATGTCAGCCCAAAAACGGTACATAGTAATCTCTCATCATTTTTGGGCGTGTCTCATTGCTCTCAAGCATCCTTTTCAGAGAGCAATTTATTATTGACGCAAGGAAAAGGATGCGGGATCGGGAGCACGGGATGAGATCTGTTAAAGCTCAAGTTTAAGAGTATATAAATAAGGGTTGATTTTTCCAAATAAGGCCAGTCAATTTCTAATTCTTGTTGTGCTACCCAAATATTTGTTATTAGCCAGTATGGAAAATTATTTA
>Ga0105104_10003918_pt1 | contig 10445 bp, 11 predicted proteins | sample PPLLaktember2015_3_FD_87034 | JGI IMG/M metagenome (GOLD analysis project Ga0105104, IMG submission 87034) | Freshwater sediment microbial communities from Prairie Pothole Lake near Jamestown, North Dakota, USA - PPLs Lake P7 Core (6) Depth... | ecosystem: Environmental > Aquatic > Freshwater >... | reverse complement strand
TTTCTGGGACGATACTGAGTCGTCTGTCGGGGCTCTTGCGCGATACAATTTTAGCTTTTGCATTTGGTACTGGTGGCGCCTTCTCATCCTTTTTAGTTGCCTACCGCCTTGCCCACGTCTGTCGCCGCCTCTTCGGTGAAGGAGCTATGCAGTCAGCCTTTATTCCGGTTTTCGAAGAGTATCGCAAAGACTCTGAAGCGCGCGCCTTTCGTTTCTTTCGCAATCTCACTGCAACTCTCACCCTCTTTCTGATTGGATTTGTGGCTGTCAGCATCATGACACTCGGAGCGTCCCTCTACATCATTCCATGGAGCGATGAAAATCGCTACATCGTTAAATTAACGATGATCTTCATGCCGTCTCTCATTCCCATCTGCCTTTTTGGCATCAATAGCTCCTTGCTACAGTGCCAAAAACACTATTTTACGCCCTCCGTCGCGCCGATGGCATTTAACATCGTCATTACCATCGGAGCACTCCTCCTCGCGACTCTCGAACCGTTTCGCGCAATGCCCTATCTTGCCGCCTTCGCGGTGTTAGCTTGCACCGCACAATGGCTTGTAACACTCTCCGCCAGTTGGAAACAAGTTCGCCTTATTTTAAAAGAAAAACTACATAACGCCGTCGAGCTTCTTTCGATTGATATTAAGCGGTTTACAGGGCCTCTTCTCCTGGGATTTCTTGGTGTTGGCGCCTCGCAAATCAACAACACGATAGACGTTCTTTTTGCCAAGATAGCCGATCCTCAAGGGCCTGCGCAGCTTTGGTTTGCGATTCACGTGTTGCAGCTGCCGCTTGCGCTTTTTGGCATTGCATTTTCTGGAGCCCTTTTACCGCCGCTCTCACGCGCCATTCAGGCCGGAGATCGAGCACAATATAGCCATTTCCTCGAATTTGCGTTTCGCCGTATTACCGCATTTTTACTTCCGTGTGCGATTGCGCTCTTCGTTTTCGGTACACACATCATTAACCTCATCTATGGTCGCGGTCACTTCGATGCCTACTCCATTTACACGACCACCTGCTGCGTTCACGGTTATGCCTTTGGCCTTCTGCCGATGGGATTCATTATCGTGCTCGCTTCGGCATGCTATGCTCGTAAAGATTTCCGTACCCCAACCATTGGCGCAATCTTATCGCTCTCGTCCAATCTCATATTGAACTATGTCATGGTTTGCGGGCTCGGCTGGAAAGCGATGAGTGTGGCAGTGGCTACATCGATTTCAGCATGGCTCAACGTCATTTTTATCCACATCTCCCTCAAGCGCTCCTTTGGACCAGTTCTCTCCAAAGAAGGCGTACGCCAGTTTTCAAAAATCATATTTACCAGTATCGCTGCTGGTTTGGTGACATGGTTTGCTCAAAACCATTTCTGGATTCCTGCTTCATTCTTTGGATTCACGCCTGCCGGCCAGATATTACCGACCGAATTTTTTGGCCAAGTACTGGCATTGCTTGTGCCTTCCTGCGTATATGTCTCCTCATTTTTCCTCATCGCCTGGCTAGTCGCCGCGGATGACATTTTTGCGATTTTCAAAATCGCTCCACAAGAAACTGAGAGTGACGTTGGTATAGAAGCGTAAGGCTTTACAAACCTTTAAAAGCTTCTTGCTTCAATATTGATCTCGCCGCGTCAACATGGACCGCATTATAACCTAAAAATGAGGAGGTTCATGTGAACAATAATAACCAAACCAGAGTCACCTACGTAGTCCTTTCAATGGATAGCGTACTACGGATCATGGAAATCGTGAAAAATGTTCTCGCGGCAATGACGCAATGGCTCCACGAGAATATTGCCGAAGGTAAGCTTGCAAGAAATATTGCGCTCGTCGCTCGAATCGAAAATTTCCCTCCCCTTCCATGGCAGGCGGCAAGAGAACCCCTTCGAAGAGCTGCTGCAATACCGATGATGCCACCATCACGGGCGGACACCATGCCATCGGCCCCACCACTGGCTCAAATAGCACCTTCTTCCGATACAAGAATTGCTGCCTATTAACGCATATCGGGCGGGGTATCGTTGACAAAGGCATAGATACCTCGCAGTCCACGATAGTACTCTTTATAATCGAGTCCATAGCCAACGACAAAGCGATTTGGGATCGAAAAGAGCACATAATCGGGACGATATGAGGTTTGCCGTGGCACCTGTTTTAAGAGAAGAACGAGCGAACGAAGTGTTTTGGGCTTCTTTTTTTGGAAACAACTCATAATAGTTGTCATGGTTGTGCCGCTATCGAAGATATCATCGACAATGAGAACATTTTTCGAAGTGACATCAATATCATCGACTCCCAGTACGGTAAGTTTGCCACGCGTAGTACCATTTTTCCCGTAACTTTTTGCCTTCACATATTCGACAGAGACAGGAATATGCAGATTTCGAATGAGATCTGAAGTGACCATGAGAGCTCCCTTCATGACCATGACAATAACAAGCTCTTCATTTTTATATTGTGTATCGATTTGAGCGCCAACTTCGCGCAACTTCAGCGCTATCGCCGGAGGTGGGATGAGGAGCTCAAGATTGTCGCCTGCCCAACAAAAAGAACTCAAAAAAAGAAAAATTATTCCTAGACGTTTCATAAAGCCTCTTTTTATGGATGAATGGAATGAAGAGGCCATGGTGCACGGCTAAGAAATTTCCGTGCAACCTAAATTTTCAGGACCCTGAAAACGCGTTATGACTGGTGCGCGAGGAAGTCACAAATCATCAACACATTCACTTCGAGCGGGAGCGAGATTTCGTCAAGTGCTGGCTTTGCAAGCAACTTGCCAGAAAAATTGCCTTCATCGAGTTCCAGGTAGGCAGGAACTGCTCGATGTTGTGCTGAAAGGGCATCTTTGACGCCTTTCATTTCGCGTGATTTCGGACGGATCGAAACGACTTGAACAGGTTTCACTTCATAGGAACGTCTGTCGACTTTTTTGCCGTTGACGAGTATGTGACCATGGGAAACGAGCTGTTGTGCTTGAAATGGAGTGAGCGCAAATTTCAGGCGAAATACCACATTGTCGAGACGAAGGTCGAGCATCTGCAGGAAAAGTTCGGCGGTATTTTTGTGGAAGCGTGCTGCTTTTTTGTAGTAGTTCACGAGCTGGCGATCGCTCAGCATACCAAAGGCTGCTTTCAGCTTTTGTTTTTCTTCAAGCTGCACACCATAGTCCGATTTTTTCTTTCGTTTGCTGCCATGCATGCCAGGAGGATTGGCTTTATGAACGAGCGGATTTTTACTCCGCGAAAAGATATTGATTCCAAATCGACGACTTACGCGATTTTTCGGACCGACATAACGTACCATTGCAAACTCCAAAATATAACAAAATGAAGGGGCAAGTATCTCATAAAAGAAGCTTTTTCCGCAATGGGTACAATCAACGTGTGATTTTTTGAATCAGGAGTAAATTGATGATCGCCACCTCTTTTAAAAAGGTGTAGTGACTCTGTACGAGCTCTTTTTCAAATTGAGCTTTGGCTTTTTTGGTATGGAGTGGGTGGGCATAAAAACGAGCCTGATAAAAATCAAATTTACGACGCATTCGATGAAACACATCGAGGAGATAGGTATAGGCGATCTCTTTATGGAGTTTTTCCTCGAGGAGAAGAAAATCGGCCGACTCGCACACATTCGGGCTCGCTTGTGCTTTAATCTGTTCGATATAAGCGGAGAGAAGATTGATCGACCGTTCTAGGCTCGCATGCATTCTTCCCATGGCTCCCAGGACCTGTTTTTCCGAAACCCCAAGCTCTGGAACTTCGTCTTGTGCCGCTCTCACCTTGGCCTCAATATCCTCACGGAGGCAAAACTCTCTTGAGGCTTCCTCAAGTGACATTCTCGGTAGGCCTTCAATCGGAATGCCTCCTCCTGTCGCATGAATAATTTTGAGCTTCTTATGGTCTTTCTGAAAGTCTGAAATCCACTTTGCTTCAAGCAACCATTTCCATTCGGTAAAAATCGGCTCGCCATTGGCATCCAGAGTACGAACGGCCTCTTCTTGGAAAAAGGGTACAGTCTCGTCAACCCCTCGGGCGTAGGCCCGCCCGCCAGTGTAGGCTAGATCATAGCCAACTAAAATGATGGGGTTTGCGCCGAGGGCGGCTGCAATTTCAATGAGAAAATTCGCGATACTATGGCCGCCACCTAAAACGCCACCTCGAAGGTGGAGCGTTTTTTCGAAATACTCAGAAATATTATACCCGTCACCGCCCTTGAGGTATAATTTAGGGCCAGAAATCAGCTTTGCAGCTTCATGAAGGAGGCGACCGCGAAAGAAAAAGGGGCCGGTATATGCTCGAGCTTTTGCTAGACGATCATACTGCGTTGGATTGGGATCGATCGCTCCGGCAAAATGGGGTGCAAGGCCATGCGAGAGAAGCGCATTGAGAGAAGAGCCTCCTGCCAAAAGGAGCGCCCGTTTTTTAAGCTCGGCAAGCTTGTCCATTTCTTCGGTGAGCGAGGGACCTGCGGCACAGACTATTGCCGGCATTCCCCGGAATTTTCGAAAGAGGGAGGCGCCCTCATAACAGTCTGGAAGCAGGAGCATGTTTTTCCAGAAATTCTGAAAAAATGGCAGCCCCCAATTCATATATTCATCGAGAACAGCATCAACATCAGAGGCATCGGCAAAAAGACGCGCTTCAATCCCTTCGACAGATTGCGGCTTGTGCTGAGTATATTCGGGTAGCGTGCGGAGCTCGAGCTTTTCAGGATATGCTGCCCAGGCAATCTCTTCGAAAATATATTTTTCTTCTCGCCCCATCTCAACAAAATAAAAATGGGCTTGGGGGTCAGAGAAGAGCTCTCCCGAGATATCGCTTTCTAGGAAGCGCGCAATAGTACCAAGGTCATCTTCGAGAAGGATAAACTGCCGTTTAGAGTCGTTGTGAAGCCATTTTTTTGCGGCTGCATACGGACTGCCACACCCGATACCATATTGCACGAGAAAGTTGCCACGAGGGGGAGAAAAAACCTCTTGCTTCGCAGAATAGTGGAATGGCGTCGGCGCTCGAGAGTCAATCTGCCCTAACAGGGCAGCTCCTCGAGGATTCCTCTCTTCAAACAATCGCAGATTTTTTTGAAAGCCCATTTTCTTCTCGCGAGTTGCTCTCTCATTAGAGAGCTCGTGTGAGCACTCTCTTAGGCTCCCTCAGCTTCGAGAGCTTCGCCTTGAGGCGCGACCGCCACATCCATCTCCTCACGAGAACGTGTATTCCAAAGCGGTGCGAGGAGGAGTGTGGCCATGATGCCACATACAATAAGAGCTGCGAAGAATCCCATCCAGCCTAGTTCTTGAGTAATTTTTCCAAGTGGCCAGCCGGAAACTGCAGCACCGATATAGGCACTCCAGCCAACAAAACCAGACGCTGTTGCGGCCGCTTTTTTATGGGCAATTTCGGCCGCATGCATGCCGATCAGCATTTGTGGGCCATAAATGAAAAAGCCACACGTAAAGATAAGGGCCGAGTCTACGACGATGGCACGCTCGGAAAAGGTTCCAAAAACGAACAGCACTCCGATGGTCGCCGCTGAAAAGAGCACACTCACAGGGCCTCGTTTGCCTCCGAAGATTTTGTCAGAAGCCCAACCGGCAGCAAGAGAGCCAAAAATGCCTCCAAAATCATACCAGAATACGATTCCTCCCGCTTGGACTTGGCTATATTTCTTCTCTTCGACGAGATAGAGGATCGACCAGTCATTGATAGCCATGCGGATAATATAGACGAAGAAGTAACTGACGGCCAACACCCAGATGTAGGGGTTATTGAGAACATACTTAAAGAGAATTTCCTTCGCAGAAAGTTCACGCTCTTTGGCGACCGGTTTTTTCGCGCCATAATCATTACGAAACCGCTCAATAGGTGGCAATCCGAGTGATTGAGGCGTGTCGCCAAGACGATTCATCAAAAAGAGCGCCATCCCAATACTCACCACACCAGGAAGAATCATCGCGTAGCGCCAGCCATAATATTGAGCAAAAAAAGCTGTCACGATAGGGATAATGGCTCCACCGATATTGTGAGAGGTGTTCCAAAGTGCCCACCACCGGCCTCGTTCAGACTGTGAATACCAGTGGGTCAAGAGACGTGCACAGGCTGGCCAACCAAAACCCTGAAACCAACCATTTATGCCCCACAGAACCATGAACATGGTCATCGATGAAAAGAGGCCAAAGAGGATGTTGCACACCCCTGTGGCAATAAGGCCAAACGTCATGAAATAACGCGCATTCGATCGGTCACCGATAACACCAGAAACAAATTTGCTCAAGCCATACGCCACTGCCCAAATACTAGCAATAATGCCAAGCTCGGATTTGGTGAGGCCTAAATCGGCCATCAAAGCGGGCATCACAAACGTGAAGCTTTTGCGTGTGAAGTAATAAAAGGCATATCCGACGAACATCGAATAAAAAATTCGAATACGCCAGTAGTTGTATGTCTTTTTTACAACCTCTTGATCTTGAATCTCTTCAATCTCTGGGGCAGGCCGTAAAAGTCGCATGAAACCTCACCTAAAATAACAAGGTTAAAAAATTATAACTTGTTTTGCGTTTGTTACTCAAGTCTTCATCCATTTTGAACGGCCCTGTTGTTTTCGGGACCGCCGTTTTTTCTTCGTTCCGCCTTTTCCTTTTTGAATCTCTTTTTCCAGTTGTTTCAACGTCGTACGATTGGCTTGTAGTGATTCATAAATTCTCGAGCGAGCATCTTCACATTGCTTTTGCAGCCCGGAAAGCTTCTCGAATACTTTTTTTTCTGGTTCTGAAAATTTTGAAAGATCGGCGCGTATACGCTCGGCGTCGCTCTCTGTCATGCCCATCTCTTGCAACGTCTTCAGGTAGGCTTCATGGATCACATCAACAACTTGTTTAATGAGAGCAAGCCCTGTTTGAATATCACCAATGGCAGTCGGATCGACAAGTTCTTTTTTCTCGCATTCGAGGGCAAGCTTCACAAGGTCATCGAGCGAGCTTACAGCTTTTTGAAGATCTATTTTTGGCTCACCCGTAGGTGTTACTGCATTTGTCACGGCTCCATCCTTTCTTCGTCAATACTCCGCGCTGTTTATAGCTCGAAATATAGACCTTTTCTGCCTCAATAACAGGCGATTTAAAATTTTGCAAGCTCGATAAGAGTTTTATAGTGGATCTTGCAATCGAGAAGTTGCAAATCAGGGGCATGCCAGCATACAAATTTCTCGGCTGCTGCCAAGGCAACAAAAGGAGCGGCGAGATAGTAATTATAGCCCAGAAGCTGGCGTGCGGCTTTTTCTGAAATTGTTTGTTTTTTGCATTCAATCAAGATAAGTGGCCGGAGGGTGTCATGAGAGGCGCCATACGCCACAATATCAAAGCGGCGAGATGGCAGGGAAGAAAAATGATTCTGAAGAGGTAGCTCGCGAAGACTTTTCTCTACCATGACGTGGTGTGGCGGAAATCCCCACTCATCGATCATGGTAGCAAGAAGCGAGACGCGTACCTTTTCTTCAGGAAGTGCTGGAACCCAAATTTTTCGAATTGGGCAAAAAAGCCGTTCTCTACTCAGGAGAGATGACGCCATAATGGCCATCTTCTCGGCGATAAATCACCTTGAGCTTTTCGTCTTCTTCTCCGCGGTAGACAATGCAAGGAGCTCGAGAAAGCTCCATCTTCATAATAGCTTCTTGATCGGTTAAAATTTTCAGCGACTGCTTTTCGGTTCGGAGAATGCGGTGAGGAAGCTCTTTTTCGTGGCGTTCGGAGTCCGCTTTTTCGATTTCCACATTCACTTCATTTTCGTCGACGATTTCATAGATGCTCTCTGGAACGTCTACTACTTTACGATTTTTGGCATGCCAGTCGTGGAGCCGGTTGAGGTACTTTTTAAGCTGCGATTCCAGCTTTGCAATGGCCTGATCGACGGAAATATACATGTCCGTACTGATCCCCGTGCTTTTGATGATGGTATGGCCATATTTCATAATGATATCGACACGATGCTGAAGCTTTTGGATGTCCATGACCACATTCACATCGATAATCTGCTGCGCAATACGATCCAATTTGGAAAGCTTCTCGATGGCATAGGCCTTCATCGCATCGGTAACTTCCACATGCCTGCCAGTGACCATAATGTTATATTTCTGATCCTGAAATTGGACTTTGGTTTTTCGGTCCATGTTTTTCTCCTTCATCAAAGTGTAGTGACGCACCGAAGAGGACTTGAACCTCCAACCACCTGGTTCGAAGCCAGGTACTCTATCCGATTGAGCTATCGGTGCAAAATTTTGCGGTTTACTATATCATTGGCTCCGAATTTTATGGAATCGATAGAAGGGATTATTCTCCGTAGTCAAAAATTTGAAGATCATGGTCAGATCCTCTCGCTGTTTTCTCGCGAGCGAGGTATCTTGAGCCTTATGTATAAGGATGGCTCAAAAAAAGACAAGCGGAGTTTTGGCCCTCTTTTGAAAGTAGACGCCCTCATTCGCCCTTCTGAAAAAGAGCTCCTACGTTGCTTCGGACTTTCAATTATCACCTCTTGGCAAGCCCTACGACTTGATTTTGATAAACTTCGCCTCGCGGCTCTGTGCCTCGATCTTGTGAGTCGAACACTGCCAAAAAAAGTGCCCGCGCCTGGTTATTATGCCCTTTTAGATGATCACCTGTCGGCACTCTCGCAAGCGGCCTTTCCGTACGCTATCGGAAGCTCTTTTTTTCTAAAAATCTTGAACCATGAGGGAATTCTCGCACGCACGCTTCGAGATGAAGGAAAACACTTTCTCGAAGAGGCTGCTAGCAGTCTGTGTGGTGTGGAATGTTCTCGGGAATTCTTCGGAAAGATTGCGAAAGGGGGGACTTGAACCCCCACGAGGAAACCTCACTACCACCTCAAAGTAGCGCGTATACCAATTCCGCCACTTTCGCTTACATGTGAACCAAAATGCTAGCATCGCGGTGATTTTCTTCTCAACAGAATTCTCTGATTGCTCAAAAAGGTTTTTTTGCGTTATACCCAGTAGCGTTCAATCGCTAGCCTGCGTGATTTATAGGAAATTTATCGCGGATTAATTTTTCCTTAATTCCTCAGAGTTTATACTTTGAGGCGAAAAAAACTAAAAAAGGAGTTCATATGAACGTTCATGAAGTTAATAATCCTGCTGCAGCCAAAGCCCCTGCCGCACAAGCACCAGCCCAAGAAGGCAAACAAGTTACAGGAAAATGGGTGTTTTCGACTCATCCAGAAGTAAAAACCATTCATCACAAAACGCCACCACGTGTCGGAGAGACAGAAATTAGTCTCCGCGGTGTGAAGGCAACATTAGATATCTCCACCGACGCGCTGAAAGCTTGTAATTTGCCGTCTACAACCCCTGCTCACGTTATCGTGAAGTTTGCGAAAGAGAAAAAACAGGAATGGACATGGACTGTCGCCACAACCAATCTCAATAAAGAGTCTGATCTCTTCCGGAAAATCTATGCTTCGCTTCCAAACGTCCTCGATGCCTACAGAGCACAATTCCACAAATCTTTTTCTCTTACTGAAAATGCGGCCAAAAAGCAAAAAGTAGAAATCAGAAAACATAAATAAACTTTATTTGAGGGGAAAAAACTTTTTCCCCTCAATTTGACTTTAATCTGTTTAATAATGTAAATTATACGCAACCAGTTTTATTAGCTTGGTAATACTAACTATATAAAACATAAAATAAATCTTATAGGAGATAAATAATATGGTAGTTCATATGTCCAAAGAATTGTCAACTGTTGTGCTGAAACAGCCACAAGTTGATGTAAAATGGGAAAAGAAACATCACTATAACGTTTCTTCCGACGACATCAAATTACAACTTCAAGTCCATCACGGTAAAGTTGAAAATGTTAAATTTGTGAAATTTTCTAAAGAGCAAGATTGCAAGAAAATCGTTGAAACTGCTCTTGAAAAAATCAAAACAATTCAACAAGAACGAGCTGTAAACAAAGCCGCTAAAAAAGCTGATAAAAAAGCTGAACAAAAGCATGCTAAAGAATTGAAGCATGCCTCTGAGAAAGCTAAAAAAGAAGCTCATAAAGCTGAAAAAGCGCTTAACAAAACTCTTAAAAAAGCTGGTAAATAAACTTTTACCCTCTTTTTCCACTCCGGCAACCGGAGTGGAAAAAGTCCTCTCTTTCTAACAATTCCTAGAATCCTGTACAGTATGTGTCATGACACAAGACACCACACTCAGTCCGCCACCAGCGGCTCCTTCCGTGAAACGATGCCTGGCCAATTGCACGGCTACCTCGTATCCTCTCAAAGCGCTCTTTGAAGCGCTGAAGTCGCGCTATAAAGTCACCCTCTACCGCGATGTGCTCCATATTGAAATAAGCCCTGAAATTCAAGATATCTTTTGCTTCTCTTTTGGCGTCGTCGTCTTTTGGGGACTCGATGAAAAACAAGAGCAGAGCATGCTCGATGAATT
>Ga0105104_10003917_pt1 | contig 10447 bp, 13 predicted proteins | sample PPLLaktember2015_3_FD_87034 | JGI IMG/M metagenome (GOLD analysis project Ga0105104, IMG submission 87034) | Freshwater sediment microbial communities from Prairie Pothole Lake near Jamestown, North Dakota, USA - PPLs Lake P7 Core (6) Depth... | ecosystem: Environmental > Aquatic > Freshwater >... | reverse complement strand
TATCAAGCGACTTTTCTCCTAAACGCTCCAGTTTTTATCGCCCTCAAACTGAATAAACGGCTTAACATCTTGTGGACTCATTTTTAAGTGCTCACCACTTCCATTCTTAAGCTGAACTCTACTGCTAACACTCCCAGTACCGATAACGGGACTCGAACCCATAACCTTGACGATATAAGCGTCCCGCTCTCACCATTGAGCTATATCGGCGTTTTAGTTGCGGGAGCAGGACTCGAACCTGCGATCTCAGCTTATGAGACTGAGCGGATAACCATCTTCCACATCCCGCTATGTTGTTGTGACTGAAGGACTCGAACCTCCGACGGGGGGCGACCCTATTCGGCTCATGAGACCGACGTTGCACCTGCGTCACAATATTTGTGGTGAGGGGATGGAATCGAACCACCGGCACAAGAGTTTTCGGGCTCCTTGCTCTACCTACTGAGCTACCACACCAAATTACTTGTCTTTCCAAGTTGTCAACCACCTATTCCGTAATTTTGAGATCTTTCACTCATCAGTCGGATAGCAGGATTTTGCAGTCAGGATAGGATTCGAACCTATTATCTACCACCTACACATGGAGCGTTTCCTAACACGCCACCTGACTATATTTGAGGTTGAGAACTCCTCTGTGTTGCCTCACGTCTGATACCCATTCATTGAGTGTTTTATTACTGGGTCATGTTACCATTCCTTTCTCAAGGGAACAACACAATTTTTTGAGGTTGAGATCCTCTGTGTCGGTACTTATTACCAGGGTAAGGTTATGGCTTCATAGTACTGCCCTTTAGGTATTTCACCTAAACTCTTCTCCTTTCGGATACTTTGCCCTGCGTTTCTATTCCTTTCTCAAGGGAACAACACAATATTGTTGATAGTGAAGGAGTACCCATCTCGCTCCAATCTTAACTGCTTAATCGTAGTTTTACGAGGCCCCGGCAGAAAGGGTGATGAATTCCGATTCCACTCTGGATTGTCGACATCCGTTGAGTGGGGAAAACCACTATCAATATTTTTAAAGGTTTAACGGTTATAGATACTTTATTATCTCCACTTTTAGCTCCCAACGTAAAGAATACTCTCCCTAATTGTCTTACAAGTTTCATAGATTTTTATCCTCTCTAACACTTATATCAAAACCTGCCGTTAAACACTTTAATTTCCTAATTTCAAAGAACGTTTTCTCTTTTGTTTTACAAAGATATGTAATCACTTTTGATTTGCCAAAAACTTTGTAAATTATTTTTTATTTTTTTTTTGGTTTAGTTGTTTACCTCCTTTCTGCCTGTAAATGGGAGGATTACTGTATGATCAGGCAATTAACTTCTAAACCGTTTTGTTTCACAAAGATATGTAGACTTTTCCAATCTGCCAAACACTTTGTAAAATATTTTTTTGTAGTCCGGGTGGGACTCGAACCCACAACCATATGGACTGCGGCTTAAACGCAGCGTGTATACCAATTTCACCACCGAACCATTTTACCAATATGTCAAAGAACCTTCCTCTTTTGTTTCACAAAGATATAAATCTTTTTTGAAACCACAAAACAATAAACACAAAAAAACCCCTCTTTTTTGGAGAGGGGTTTTAAATATTATATGTATAAAATATTACACCCTCTCCTTGAAAGTTGCCTCAGCTAAATCGCCCCCTAACAATGATATGTGTAAATTTTTCATTTGCGTTATTTTAATTTGTTTAATAAATATATGTTACTTTTGAAAAGTGTCAAGTTTTTTAAAAATATTAATTTTCATTTAAACCTCCCGTTGTTACCACTTCATTAACATCAATCCCGTAACTATCTTCCAACCATTTTTCCAACAGTTCCATAATTTGATTTTGTCTGAGGTTAAATCCATAACCTAATCCATGGAAGAGTATCTTACCAACAACGCTAGCTCTTTTGAAACCGCTTTCATAGATTCTTATACCAACAATTCTAAGACCATTATCATCAACCAAAAAGTAATAGTTTGGATTTGATTTATATAGCTCAGTTTTTAAATCGTTAAATAACGATAAAAACTCCTCAGGAGTGTTAACTCCAAGAGATTTTCTAAAATTATCCTCACCTCCAAGAATTGAAAATGTTGGTTCGGTACCTATGGTTTTTATGAGATCAAATGTTTCGGATTTTGATAATTTGTTGCCAATTATTTTTTTTAGGTTTTCAAAACTACCAACTAATTCACCTGTAGATCGTAACCCATCATTTTTCAACATATCAATTACAGAATCCTTAGCGGCATTTTCTTTAATCACTCGTTTAACAATTCTTGTTAAATCAGATTCTGTAAGTTTTACAATTTTTATCATATTCTATTTTTAATTATCGTCATTAAATCATTTCTTCTGCGGATTCTAAACCGAAGTTAACGGAATTAAAATCCCTTAAACCATAAACTTCATACGACCATTCTCCGACAAGTGATAGAATTTCATCATTACTCTCAATCCCAAAACCATGAGTCAATGCCCACCAAATTGAAAGATTAAAACAAATATTCTTACGTTTCGTATCATACGCAATTATATTCCGTCTTGGGATGTATCTATATAACATCCAATTTCCCCATTTGTTTTCTTCACTTTCAACAACATCCAAGTCATCAAACATATGTAAAAAATCTATTGGGTCATTATTAAATGCGAGTTTAGCCAAGTTTTTATCACCACCAACCAATTCAGCAGCATCATCCCAACCATCATCTTTGATCATTTGGATTAAGTCGTCTTTCGCGGAGTTTTCTTTAATAACCCTCTTTACGATATTGGTTAGATCAGATTCTGTAAGTTTTATTATTTTTTTCATATTATTTTACAAATCAAAGTCAGTAAGGTTTAATCCTTTAGATAATAAACAATCAGTTAATTCTTCTTTAGTCAAATGGCTAAATTCGGATTTTAAATACCAATGTCCGTCTTCAGTATCATCAAAATCAAACCCACATTCATCAAGAATACTTAATATATTTACTGGAACATTATGTGATCCAACTTCAGTATCAACAAAATCTGGATCTAAAGTCATAAATACTCTTGTACGATCCCAATAATCACTTGGGTCATTTCCAACATAAACCTCAAAATACCAATCACTTGGTTTATCTGAAAGCATTTCAGATTCCTCAGAATCATCATTCACGAAAGTGTCTTGTTTAGGTTTACGTACTTCAAACGGAAAACCCATAGATTCTAAATGTCCAAGAACTTCGTTAGTAATTGAGTCTGGAGACCCCTTTTCTTTCATATAGTCCAAAAAGTCATCTTCACTAAAGTTATTTTTTGGTAGTCGTTTGAATAGGTCTTTCGCAATTTCTTTCGTGAAATCTTCGTTTTCTTTGATTAACTTCTTTTGACGTTCTGTGATTCTTATTTTCATAGTCTTTTTTTTTTAATCTAATCTACTAACAATATTCATGGCAAATCCCTCAATTTTAGAAATTTCATCCTTAGATAAATTACTATCTTGTTTTGCATTATGTACAATCTGATATATTTCGTCAACAAAATATTCCATTTCCTCACCTTCAATATCAAGACCATCCCAACCAAGTTTATTATTTAATTCACCCAGTTCTTCCATATAGAACATAAAGTTATTTTCTTCTTGTTCTTTAATCACTCGTTTAACAATTCTTGTTAAATCAGATTCTGTTAGTCTTACAATTTTTTTCATATTTTATTTTTTAATATCAGAACGCAACTTTTTTAGCCAAATTAACTTTAATCCCGTAAACATCTTTTAACCATTCTCTCACTAAATTTGCGGTTATAGCATTATTATGAAGAAAACCGAACTCTAAAGGATACCAAATAGAAGTATCAACTAAGGCAAATATTTTATTATTTTTTGAAGTTGATATGGAAATTATTCTATCACCTTCATTATTGGTTAGTATACCACGAGTATTATCATCATTCATGTCAACATTTAAATCATTAAAAAGATTTAAGAAATCTATTGGCTCAATAATACCTGATAATTTTTTTAAATTTTTGTACCCTCCAACTAATTCAGATGCATAACTCCAGCCTTCTTCTTTAATCATATCAATTAAAGCATCCTTAGTCGAGTTTTCTTTAATAACCCTCTTTACGATATTGGTTAGATCAGATTCTGTTAGTCGGATTATTTTCATATCAATTTTTTAATCTCACTTTTCACTTTGCCAAGTTCGTTAAAGTTAAACTCTTTTCCAAATTTGATACCTTGTTTTTTAACGGTAATACCATCTTTTCTGAACATAACTTGACCTACGTGTTCACCATCGGAATGGATCTCAAAATCATTCCCAACTTGTTTTACTTTACAATCGTGTGATTTGATAAAGTTCTTGATTGTGTCTTGGAACCTTTCAATTTTTACGTCAGCGTCTTTTTCTTTAACACCTTTATCGGTTTTACCTTCTTCAATAACTCTCTTTACAAGATTTATTAATTCGGATTCTGTTAGTCTTACAATTTTTTTCATACTAATAAATATTCGGTAAAATAAAAAACCCCACTCATAAGAATGGGGGTTTGTACCTCCAGTAGGACTCGAACCTACAAAATTGGGTTTCTAAGACCCACGCGTATACCAATTCCGCCATGGAGGCTTGTTGAGGTCCCGATTGGATTCGAACCAACGTAAACGGTTTTGCAGACCGCCCCCTAAGCCACTCGGGCACAGGACCCTATAAATTAGCGGCAGTGGTGGTCTGCCGCTCTTGTTGCAATTTGGTTATGAGGTTTTATATTCGCCTTGTAACCTAATGATTCCACCCAACCTACTGCTGGTCCAACAAGTTTAGAACTAAAATGTTTTTCTTGATAGTTGTAATCTAAATCGATCTCAACTTTTACATTTACCTTACTTGTAAGCCAGTTTGCCACTTCTATTGAATAATCAGCTTCATTCCATAATCTTGTCCATTTATCCTTTATCTTTTTCATTTTGTGTTTGTGATAAATGTAATGGACCCCTCTGTTACCATATCTGTAGGCAATTGCCGTTACATATACAGTACTTCTTCTGTGGTTTTGTGAATCAGTTCCAACATGTATTTCAGCATATGGACATTCTTTAAGAATATCTAATGTGTGTTTTACAATATCAGAAACCGCATCTCCCTCAACCTTTCTAAATAACCGGTTCATATTACCTCCTTTTTAATTGTTTGTGGAACCTCAGGGAGTCGAACCCTAACCTCTGGTTTTTCAGACCAGCGTGACACACCAACTTACACCAAAGTTCCATTATTTGCACGGCTACTAAGATTCGAACTCAGACCTTCGGTTTTGGAGACCGCGATGCTACCATTAACACCATAGCCGTGTATGTTTTGTACCCCCTCAGAGATTCGAACTCCGACCTGACACCTTAGAAGAGTGTTGTACTTCCGTTATACGAAAGGGGCAATTGTACCTTCGGAGAGGGTCGAACTCCCAATCATCAGATTCGTATTCTGAGGCTTTTCCATTAAGCTACGAAGGTATAAATAGTTCTGGTCAACCACACGCATCCCACCGTCCTGTTTCACACGCCTAAGCCTTGTCCGTTGTGAACTATTTGTGTGTATGATGGGGGTCGAACCCATGACCTCTTGAATCACAATCAAGCGCTCTGCCAACTGAGCTACATACACCATGTAATTTTATTCTTCTTCATCTTTGGTTAATTCAATGTATTCTAATGCTATGTGAATTAACCCATTGAGATACTGCCATCTTGGACAGGCATTTTCATGTCCAAATATCTCAAGTAATTTTTGTTTTTGCCACTCCCTTTCAGATTTAACTAATGATAACCATTGACCGTCAATCGTATCTGCTTTGTGGAAGGCACTTAATTCATGACCATTGTTATCCATATTTTCTAATTTTTAGTACCGATAAAGGGTATCGAACCCAATGACATCCAGGATATGAGCCCGGATCGGAAACCTTTCCTATCGGCATTTGCGGAAAGCATTGGAATCGAACCAAATACCCGAAGGTACATCTCGCTTAGCAGGCGGACCCCATCACCATCAAGGATTACTTTCCGTAGTGCTCATAATAGGACTCGAACCTATAACCTCCGACGTATCAGGTCGGCGCTCTCACCAATTGAGCTATATGAGCTTGTGCGGACCAGGTAGGGCTCGAACCTACTATCTTCCGCTTAACAGGCGGTAGCTTATACCACTTAAGCTTCTGGTCCAAATAACTTGAATGTGTTACCTAATTACACTAAGGGAGGATTCGAACCCCCATTTACCCTCCATGGGTTGTTTTACCGATTAAACTACTGACGGATTCGAACCGACATTTTTCACTCGTGGGAGCAAGTGGAATCGAACCACTAAGACGATGTTTTACAGACACGATCAGGACCCTGCCGATACTCCCTTTTTGTACACCCTACAGGACTCGAACCTGTGACCTGTTGTATGTAAGACAACCGCTACTACCATCTGAGCTAAGAGTGTAAAAAGGCAACATTTTGTTTTAATTCAGACTTGCCCGCCGATAACTGAATATACATTTTAGTTTTACAGAACAAAAGTAACCATTTTTTGGTATAAATCGCTCTTTTTTACTAATTTTTTTTGTGATCCCGGTGAGACTCGAACTCACGACTCCCTCATTAAAAGTGAGGTGCTCTAAAACCAACTGAGCTACGAGATCTAACTTGTCCCCCCGACAGGCCTCGAACCTGTTACCCCTCCGTTAAAAGCGGAGTGCCCGTCCACATGAGCTTCGAAGGGAAAACTCTTGTCGTACTTGTCACTTTCCATAACACTTGTTTTTAATTGTTTATTTATTTTAGTCTAAGTGAGAGGGCTCGAACCTCCGGCCTGATGGTCCCAAACCACCCGCTCTACCAACTGAGCTACACCTAGTTATGGAGGAGAGAGCGGGATTCGAACCCGCGGATCCGTGAAGATCTCCGGTTTTCAAGACCGGTGCAATAAACCAACTCTACCACCTCTCCTTATTATTGTTGTTCCCCAGGGACTCGAACCCCAATTCCACGGACCAAAACCGCGTGTCCTGCCATTAGACGAGGGAACAATAATGAAGCCAATATGTCAAAGAACTTTTTCTTTTGAGGTCTCTATCAGGTTCGAACTGATGACTCCGGGTTACAAAGCCGGGATATTACCAACTATACTAAGAGACCGATTTTTTGGGTATAAAAAAACCCGAACTTTTTTGGTTCGGGTCTTATATTCCTTTTTATATTTTGTTAAACGTTTTTAACTCATAAATGAAAATGCCCTATCCTCTGAACGTAGCGTTCTATAGCTATTAAACGACCACTGTGTGCTCGGTTTACAAATGACCATATGTTGTTTAGTTGTTTTCATCTTGATATAAATATAGTGTTTTTCCTAAAAGTTTTAATTTCTCTACAAATGTAGGTATTTTATTTTAATAATCAAGTACTTTTTTAAATTATTTTATCTCAAAAGCACATCTCATAATTTTTTTGGTCTTAACCGCATCTTCGTAATTACCGATCACAACACCATCTTTAATTGTGAATGCGTGACCCTTTACAAGTACAAAGAATGTTCCTTTTGGGTTTTTCTTAATGAAGGTCCCTACCGTCATATTTCTTCTTTTGGTTACACCCTTAACTTTTACGTCATAAGAAAGTGAACCAAACATTGAATCTGTGTAACGTTTTCCAACAAGGTAGACTTTTTTATAGTTGACAGTAGTCCTGTTATCCGCCATTTTAACAAGTTTGAATACCGTCCCAAAGGTTCCCTTACGATCTTTTCTCCCAAACTTTTCTTTAACGTATTTGTGGGCTTTATCGTATGGAATTTCAAATGCCGATGCAAATGCTCTAACAACACAATCATTGTCTTCTGATTTGGCAATTGCAGATTCTGAATATCCTTTAATTGCCGTCGATGTCATTTCGTATGGTAATTTCATTTTCATAACACAAAGATACAAAAATTTCTTTAATTCAAACCGTATTGGTGTAATTCATATAAAAGTTTTTGATAATCTTCTGAGTTGATAAACTCTTCGTGGATTTGTTGGTGTATGTCTTCCATAACTTATGTTTTGTGATCCCGAATGGATTCGAACCATTGACCTACTGCTTAGAAGGCAGTTGCTCTATCCAGCTGAGCTACGGGACCATATCGTCAAACTTTTTTGACTTCGTATTTGTGACCTGAGTCGGTATTTGTATTGAGGATATTCACCATTTCTTGTGCTTTATCTTTGTTATCAAATTCCCACACTTCACCTTGGGTGTCTAACATAATAACAGGTAATGATCTGTTGGTTTGTGTCTTTACGTGTTTAACTATTACATACATAACTCAAATATATCAATTATTATACAAGATGTCAATAAGTTCACGATCGATTGGTGCATATTCTGTGGATAAGTTAAGACCTTGATAAAATATGCTTTCAGGGTATTTGTAAGAATCATTAAATAAACCCATCGCTTGTGTAATTTCTTCACGTAAGACGTGTTTAGCCTGATCTACAGTTTTGATATTATCGGTGTTTAAGATAATAGTTGAGGAGTTAGTACCTGCTGCAAATGCTGCGTTGCAATTACTATACCTATCTTGTTTAAAAACGGTGTAAACCTCTCTCAACCTTTTCATAGATCCGATTGAAACTATCATGTTTGCAACATCTTTATTATCAACAACAACAATGTTCACAGACTCAATAATATCATTCAACTCATAAACAATTCGATTTAGTTCATCTACAATGTATTGAGGTTTGTGACCTTCCATGAAAATTTTCACGTCAGTTGTGTATCTGTGTGGGTTAGTCAAACGCATACCATCTTCAGTCCCGAGAGCGATTTCATCAAAATATTCCACAGTTTCTTGGGAATATTTAGTTTTGTCGAAATGAAATAATGACTCATTATTACCATTATCTTCACGCATATTTTTGATGAATTGTTGGACATCTTGTACATCTGATTTGAAGTACTGGCCTAATTTGGTGAGAACCATTTCTTGGTTGCGTCGGCCAATAAGTGCGAAAACAATTAGACCTAAAATGGTCCATCCCATAAGTTGATTAAGTAGTTTTGACATATCCTTTTATTTTTATACTACAAAGATAATCAAATTTTACAAATAAAAGAAAAAATGGTATTTTTTTTAGAAAAAAGATGTGATTGAGGACCAACCACCTTTGATCATTGCACAGATTTTAGGTTTGATCTCTTTTTCAACGAACTGACCAATATTACTTTGCTCAATAGATTCCATCAATCCAAATTTCAAACTATTTGTTATGAAATTATCCGCAACATATTTTTGAGTAAATTCGTCAATAAATGTTTTAACTAAAGATTGAGCGACTAAGCCTGTAATCGTATCACAATCACCCGAAATAATTTTTTTGTAGTCTGACATCGGAGCTAATGCAAATGCGTTTCTAATAACTAATGCGGTAAATGAATTAGGGTCAAACCCTAAAGCCTTAATCATACCTTCAGCTACTTTATCCTTGATACCCTTAATAGCAGCGTCGCCAGCGATGTTTAAAAAATCAGCAGCACTTTCATCTAAACCTTGCTGTATAGACTCAATACTAAAACCTTCCTCTTTTAATCTGTCGACTTCTAATAATATTTCTCTAGTGAGTGATGTGTAGTCCATTATATACGGGAATTTTTAGTTCTTATACTTTCCAATAAGTGTTTTTTAATTGTAGAATCAATTCTTCTTGATTCATTTACAGTTCCCAGTTCTCTAAGTCTTTTGCCAATAAAAAATGGGTTATTACCTAAATTTACGAGCTTTTCTAACTCATCCTCAGGACCAAAAATTCCACCTAACATTTTTGTTGGGTTTTTAGCCTTTGTTCTTTCTTTTCTTAATTGCATGTAACATAATGCCGCAGTATTTATATTGGCAATTCTTTTTTTCGTATCATCACAATCACCACCTTTCAAAACTCTCGCACATTTAGATAAATACTTAATGGCTGCCGTACATTGTTGTCTATCTACTTTATCAGTTCCCGTTTTTGTTACTGATGGTGTTGAAGTGGGGTATACCAGTACATTTGGACCTACCATATCTTTAATCTTAGGGAATATATCTATTATTTTTGTGCCGTATCCTAATCTTGGGTCCCCAAGAGGTGGTACTTCTAATGTGTATCCATTTTTTGTCAAATAATCCACCCCAGCAAGTAATTGATCAGGTTCTTTATTGTATAATGTTTCTTGTACATACACAAAATTACCTTTTGGTGGTATACCAACATTTTCATCCCATATGGTTCTACCATCTTTATACTTTAACTCAGTAATATCTTTAGCAACTTTTCCTTTACCACCAACTTTTGTATATACACTTCCATACGTCGCTAAAAAATCGTCAAGAAGTTTTTGTTGTGCTGGTGTGACATTTCTAGTACCTGCTTGATCAAGATTCCTTAAACTTTTACATGTCCATCT
>Ga0105104_10003916_pt1 | contig 10450 bp, 6 predicted proteins | sample PPLLaktember2015_3_FD_87034 | JGI IMG/M metagenome (GOLD analysis project Ga0105104, IMG submission 87034) | Freshwater sediment microbial communities from Prairie Pothole Lake near Jamestown, North Dakota, USA - PPLs Lake P7 Core (6) Depth... | ecosystem: Environmental > Aquatic > Freshwater >... | reverse complement strand
TCTGTGTGTTCGGCGCCGACGCGCCGACCGTCGAGATCAAGGTCGACCAGGCCGGCTACCCGACCCGGGCGCCGAAACTAGCGATGCTTGTCTCCAAAACGACTGCAAGCGATTTCGTGGTGAAGAAGGCCGCAGATGGATCGGTCGCGTACAAGGGTCGTTTGTCGGCTGCTGTTCCGGATGCCGATTCTGCAGATGCCGTCCAAACCGCGGACTTCAGCGAGTTGCAGAAACCGGGCAGCTACTTCCTTGAGATCCCCGGGATCGGACGGAGCTGGACGTTTACAGTCGGCAACCAGGTCTATTCTCGCGCCCTCTACCTGGCCACCCGCTCGTTCTACGGACAACGCTGCGGCGCCGCCGTCGACCTTGCCCCGGATTTCCCCGGCTACTCGTACCCGGCGTGCCACACCCGCGGGGAATACCACATGTCCTCGGGAACGAGCGGCACCGCGCCCTCGGTCAAAGGCTGGCACGACGCGGGTGACTACGGTCGGTATATTGTCAATTCCGGGATCACGACCGGCACCCTTCTCTGGACCTGGGAGCTCTTCCAACCCAAACTCAAAAAGATCAACCTGCACATTCCCGAATCGGGAAACAAGACTCCGGATTTCCTGGATGAGATCAAGTGGAACCTGGACTGGATGCTCTCACTGCAGGATCAGGATGGCGGTGTGTGGCACAAGCAGACAACCGAGAAATTCTCGGGATTTGTGATGCCCGACCAGGATACCGCGCCGAGTTGCGTGATCGGCATGGGATCGGACCCGTACAAGAGCACCTGCGCGACCGCCGACTTCGCAGCAGTCATGGCGATTGCCTCACGAGTTTACAGGCCCTTCGACAAACCATATGCCGACCAGTGCTTACAGGCGGCCAAACGAGCGTGGGCGTGGGCCGAGCAGCACCCGGGCGTCCTTTTCCGCAATCCCGCCGGGGTGGCAACGGGCTCATACGGCGACCGGAACGGTGGCGACGAGCTGCTCTGGGCCTCAGCCGAGCTGTGGAGAACGACAGCGGACGAAACCTATCAGAAGTACTTTCTGTCTCACTTCTCCGAATTCCGATCCAGCATCGGCCCCGACAGCCCTCCCGCCTGGGCGACGGTCGGCCCCATGGCTCTTTGGACTTACGCCTTGGGAAAGAAGCGCGATGCCGAGGCTGCTCGCTTGATTGTCGAAGACAGCGTGAAGGCCGCGGACCAGATCGTGGCGCGATCGAATCAGAACGGATACCGAATCAGTCTCACCTCGCGGGACTACATCTGGGGCTCCAACAGCGTGGCCGCCAATTACGGCCTTCAGCTGCTGGTGACCCATGCTCTGCGGCCGAACACGAGATATGTCGAGGCAGCCCGCGACAACCTGCATTACCTCCTTGGAAGGAACACTTTTTCACTCTCCTGGGTGACCCAGGTCGGCGAAAACGCCTTCAAGCATCCACATCACCGGCCCAGCGGGGCCGACAACCAGTCCGAGCCGTGGCCCGGCTTGCTGTCCGGGGGGCCAAACCGCGGCCGCCAGGACGATGCCATGAGAAAGCTGCCGGCCGACCTCCCCCCTGCCAAGATGTACGTGGACGAACAAGCGTCGTACTCCTCAAACGAGAACGCGATCAACTGGAACGCCGCCCTGGTGTTCTTGCTGGCAGGTGTGGAGTAGGGCCGGGCACGTAGCCAGTTTGGAGTAAAAAGCTTTAGCCACAGAGAAAGACAGAAAGAAACGAAGAAAGGCAAAAACTCTTTTTGCTTTTCTCTGTTTCTTTCTGTCTTTCTCCGTGGCTAAAGCTTTTTCCCTTCCCCAACTCCTAAAATTTTAGGTTGACGATGAACCTTTCTCCACGTAAACTAGTCCTAATAGTTTAGGAGGAAACCGGTGGCTTCCAAGGCAGCACAACAACTGACACCGTTCGAGCTCGAGATCATGAAAGTCCTCTGGGAACTGGGAGAGGGGAACGTGCGCGCGGTCCAAACCCATCCCTTTCTCGAGCCACGCGCGCTGGCCTACAACACGGTCCAGACGATGTTGAACATCCTGGTCCGAAAGAAGCGCCTGAAGCGGGTCAAAAACGGGAAGGCGTACGTTTACAAACCACTTGTCGGGAAAGACCAGGTGACGGGGGCGGTCCTCGCCGACCTGATTGACCGCTTCTTCGGGGGGGATGCCGAGCGCCTCGTTCTCGGACTTCTGGAGACTCGTCATCTGACACCCGAGAAATTAGCCGCCCTTCAATCTCTAATCGAGGAAGGGAAGGATCCCGATGCAGATAACTGACATCGACCGGGTCGTACTCGAATGGATACTGAACGCCCTGTGGCAGGTTGGACTACTGTCGCTTGTCGCAATCCTGGTTCAGCCTCTCCTCAGGATTGCTTCGGCCCACTTTCGTCATTGGTACTGGGTGGCGACTTCGTCCCTGTGTGTTCTGATCCCGGTTCTGAGCCTGGTTTTTCTTGGTCTTCCTCAACACCCCGAAAGTCCGACGCTCTCCATTCGGGCGCTCGTCGGCTCCTCCTCAACTGCTCTCGCCCCGTTGATCGATCCTGTGCCTATCAGTGTTCCGGAACGCCTTCCGCAGATCGGGACCTGGGTCTATCTGGCTTTCCTCGGGATGGCGCTGGCCGGGTTCGGGCGATCGATGCTCAGCGTTATTGCTTTCCGAAAAGAGGCGGGCGCGGGCCAATCCGATCCCCGGCTGGACGAGATTGTCTCGCTCTGCGCTGCGGTGTTCGGAGTCTCCGGAGCGAGAGCTGTCGCATCCGAAAACGTACGAAGCCCGATTACACTCGGTTTCCGCAAACCACTGATTCTGGTGCCCTCTGAGATTGTCCGAATCGGCGAACGGTCGATGCTGATCGCTGTGGTGGGACACGAGATGGCGCACATAAAGCGCAAGGATTTCCTTGTCAACCTGCTTGCCCAGTTCCTCGTCATCCCGGTTCGGTTTCATCCCATGATCTGGTATCTGATTAGCAAGATGCGGCGGCAGTGCGAGCTGGCCTGTGACGAAATGGTAACCGCGTCCTTGATGAGCAAGCGCCTTTATGCCAGACATCTGTTGGAGGTTGCGGCCGAAAGCATCAAGGGAGGAACCATGAGACCACAAATGGCTTTTGGAACAGACAGCCTTGAAGAGAGGATCAAAGCCTTGGTGGCGTCGTCGAGGCTAGTCCGGTCAATCTGGATTCAAAGAGCAGTCACGATGCTCGCCTGCTCGATTCTGCTGGTTACCGGCGCCGGCGCAAGCCTGGTTTTCGTGCGCGCCCAGGACAAGTCGGCGCCTGCCGCTCAGGAGCAGGGGAATGCCGGCTCGGAAGAAAGAACCTACGAAATTTCCGACCCAGGAGTTGTGCCGCCAAAGATCCTCACCCAGACGATACCGAGCTACACCGAAGAGGCGAAAGCGGCGGGTGTGGAGGGCGTCTTGGTGTTGAGTTGCATCATCAGAACCACTGGTCGCGTGACCGACTGCCAGGCGGTGCGTTCCCTGGGATCGGGCCTCGACGAGGCTGCAATCCGCGAGATTGAGGACAACTGGAGGTTCAGCCCGGCAACCCTCGACGGAAAGCCGGTCCATCTGAAAGCCAAGATTGAAGTGACCTTCAACTTGCGTTCGCACCAGGGCGCGATATCCCTTGCCGATGCGGAAGGATTGGTGGTCGAGGTGATCGACTTTGTTGGCTTGAACGAACAGGAGGTGGCAGGCGCCCGCGCCCCGCTGAAGATGCAGGAATCGACCAAGTTCCAAAAAGCCCTTCTCGATTCCGACACCGACACGCTCAGGGAGAAATTCAAATCGGTCACGTGGACTATCCACAAGGGAAATTCGGGCGGCGTGGTGGTGAAGTATCGGTTTGGGGCGCGGTAACGAGCGGGTGCCCCAGGCTGGTTGCTCCAGACGGAGCCTGGACTTGAGCAACTACTGTGCTGCAGAGGCAGGCACCCCCTTCTCCGTTCCGGAGGTCCGGAGCTACTTTTTCAATACCGCGGCTCTCTGACGCGCAACACCCTCGTGGACATTCCGGCCCCGTTTTGTTAACTTTTGAATAGTAGACTCACTATTTATTGATCCGGCAAACTCTGTTCTCATCTTTAGGATCGGGTATCTTCGTGTCGCCAAAAAGCGCCGAGATTCTTCGGCGGATCAGTGACCAGATCGTCGCGGTGGACCACGCCGGGATGGTGACGTATGCAAACGAGCCTGCCGCACTGTTCGTCGGCACCAAACCCGCCGACCTGATCGGCGGCAGTTACTTGGAGCTTTTCCCGGCTAAAGGAACGAAATTCGAAGACAAGTTTCGCTTGGCAGTCGAAGGCCAGGTGCCGGCCGTCTACGAAACGAGCGAAGCCAACGGCAGTCGCCGGTTCGAAGTCAGCCTTTACCCTTCGCGCGATGGAGTGACGATCTGGCGGAAGGACATCACTAGCCGTCGAAGCTCGGAAGCTGCCTCGAAGGAAAGGGCCGATCGTCTTTGGAAGGTTCTCAACCTGATGAACGAAGCTTTCGGGCTGTGCGAGGTCGTCGCGGATGCATCCGGGAGCCCGGCCGATTATCGATTCCTGGAAGTGAATCAAGCTTTCACGGTCCTGACCGGGCTGTCTCAGGAGGCGGCTTCAGGCCGAACCCTCACCGAGCTCCTTCCCCACCTGAAAGACCAATGGCTCGACTGCTTTAGAAGGGCCAGCGTAACTGGAGACCCGGTTAGGTTCCAGAGCCAGGACCCGGCGGCGGGGCGATGGTACGAGGTCTTTGCGTACTCGGTTGGTCCCGGTCACCTCGCTCACCTGTTTATCGATGTGAGCGAAACCAAGAAGAAGGAGACGGCGCTTCAGCAGCACGAGCAGACACTGCGCGAGTTGAACGAAAACCTGGAAAGGAGGGTTGCGGAGCGAACCGATCTAGCGGAGCGTCGGGCGTTCGAATTGCGGCAACTGGTCGAAGAGCTCGGCCACACCGAGCAGCGAACCAGGATGAATCTGGCTCAGACACTCCACGATCGTCTGCAGCAGCTCCTCGTCGCGGCCAAATTTCGGGTACGAGGCCTTCCGTACACATCCGCATCCGAGCTCGTGGAAAAGACCCGGCAACTTGAGGGCCTCATCAACGAAGCAATCGATGAAGCACGCTCGCTGGCCCTGGATCTAAGCCCTCCTGTGCTCCAGGAACGGGGACTAGCGGCCGGTCTGAAGTGGCTGTGCCGCCGGCTCGAAGAGGAACACGGTCTGAAGATCCGTCTCCGAACTGAGGCCGGAAGTGAACCGGCCACCGAGGACATGAAGCTGTTCCTCTTTCAGGCGGCTCGGGAACTGCTCCTCAATGTCGTGAACCACTCGGGCGTGTCTGAAGCGGAGCTCACCCTGGAACGCGGGATTCCGGGGTATCTGTTCTTAACGGTCAAGGATCAAGGGACAGGCTTTGATGCCAGCAAGGTGATAGTCCGAAGTCCGACCGGATTCGGCTTGTTCAATATTCAACAGCGCCTGGAACTGCTCGGTGGGAGTGTGACGATTTACAGTACGGCGGGAGGCGGGTGTGAGGTGCGTCTATCCGCTCCGGTCACGTTGCGCGCCGCCATCCCGCCGCGGATTCTTCAGCCGAGCGAACAGCGGGGAAGCCGTGAGCAGCAGCCTGCGAACTCCGCCGGCCAGCCGATCCGGGTCATGATTGTGGACGATCACGAGATTCTGCGCGAAGGACTGGCGAACCTGCTCGAAAGTAACAGTCAGATAGAGGTGGTGGGCGCAGCCGGAGACGGAGCGGTTGCTGTGGAGGAGGCCCGAAAGCTGCGACCCGATGTCATTTTGATGGATATCACGATGCCCACGATGAACGGGATCGAAGCCACTCGGTCCATCAAGTCGGAGATGCCCGATTGCCGAATCATCGCCCTTTCGATGCACGAACGGGAAGACATGGAACAAGCCATGCGGGAAGCAGGCGCCATCGCGTACGTCTCGAAAGATGTTCCTTGGGATGAGCTCAATTCGGTTATTCAGAGGATCGTGACGGGGTGACGGTCTCTGTGGTGAGAGACCGTTACCTGCCTTTCACCCGCTGTTTGATTTCGTCGAGAAGTTCACGCCCCGCGCGAGCGCCGCGCAGCAGCTGGTCCGTGTCGTTCGAATCCCCGGCCAACTCCAGCATCAGAGGCCCTCGAAACTTGTTTTCCGCAAGCCGCTGCAACAGAAGCTGCCAATCGATCTTCCCCTGCCCGGGCGGAAGGTGGTCATCCCGGCGGCCCTTGTTGTCATGGACATGGAGCATCCTGAGCCGGTCTCCTATCTGCCGGGGCAGGTCGTAGATGTCCCCGGCTAGATTCGCGTGACCGGTATCCAGGCAGACGCCAAACTCACTGCCGTCGAGTTGAGCAGTCAGGCGAAGCAAATCGTGTGTCTGGCCGAGGGAGAGGTGGGGAAGCATGTTTTCCAGCACCATGACCACCCCCAGTTCCCGACACCGTTCCTGTATCCTTCGCAAGCTCTCGCCGGCCCGCTTCAACCTTTCCCAGTGCTGTTGGCCGTCGGTCCGATGCAAGTGATCCGGGCCGGGATGCACGATCAAGTGCTGCGCCTGCAACGCAGCAGCAGCCTCGGCAACGATCAGAATTTCCCTCACCGTTCGGTCACGCTCTGCATGGTCAGCGGATGTGATGTCGAGGTGATCGGCCAGCGGGCTGTGAAAAGAAAACGGAACCAGCTCGAGGTTTCGAAGCAAGACATAAAGTCGCTTCAAGTCGATCGGATTCCTGAAGTCGAAGTGACCGGCAGAAGACGAGACCTCAACGAGCGAGAACCCGCTTTCACGGACAGCACTCAGGATTTCAAATATGCTCGTTCGGTAGAAGCAGCCTGTTGAAAGGCCGACAGGCCAATTGATCATGAATTTTCCTGTAAATCAGCGATTCTCTCACTGCAGCGAGGCTCTCTCCCTCGCCGGTACCACCGCAACTGAAAGGTCTGCTGCCGTTGGTTCTCGCAAAGTCGTCGACCGGGTCAACTCCGGTATAGAACAAGCCGCTGAAGAGGCGCGTGTAGAAATCCGCTCGGACACCCGTTTCGTACTCCCCCCACGGCGGAATCCAGCCGAAGTCCCGTTCGTACTTTGATCGGATGAGGCCAGAGATGTGGCGGGGGTGCCAACCCAAGGCCAGCATGACATAAGTCACGAGTCGAATATAGGCGGGCTTCAACAACAGGTCGTTGGGATAGCTGAGGACGTGCCGGGCACAGGAAGGGAGCGAATCGAGGGGCGTTCGATCGTAGGTGTCCGGCCAGCTCTCGGGCGGGTCGTGTTCCTGTGAGTAGAACCAGTCATGAAAACGCTTGAGAGTCGAGCCTCGATAGCATTCGACGAGCAACTCCATCGCTCGCGCCTGGTCAGGAATCTGGACAGAGGCGCGCTGTGCGAGCTCGGAGACCAGCCCGGCATTTTGCATCACTTGGAGCGCCTCTCCCACCTGCATCTCGTACGGCGGGATAAAGAAAAGCGGCGGAATTCGCGCCGCCAGTTCCGCGGCTGTGGCAAGCCCCTGTTCCCACGGCTTCCGGTAGGCCGTGAACGGGATGCGAACCATGCGCGTGTACAGCGGGTCCCCGAAAGCCGAGATATCGATGGAGACCACCTCTCGGCCTCGAAGCACGGGCGGCACTTCAACAGCAGTAATTTCAACGGGGATTTGGCATCGACGACCGGTCTCCCTTTTGATCTGGTGAGCCAGGTGTTCGATCACCAGGCCGAGACCCGCGAAGGCGAGGCCCATATCCTCGGGTACCGGTTCGTCCGTGGGCGGACGCCGATGGCTGTACAGCTGTCTGATCGGCCGAGAGAGGCGGCCGAGAGCCTTGATGGTCCGGAAAGCTCCGGTATTCCGCGGAATCCGCCAAATGAAATGATGACCACGGCCGCCGATCACATGGAGAGGGGAGATACCCGAGCGCAGGAGCACTTTTTGAGTCGCCAGGGCGACCGGTTGCTGGAGCGCAAACGTTCTGACGAGGTCGAGGTAAGGCTCGGCCGGAAAATCGAAATTGACGTACTCGATGTCGATGTCGACGATCAATGATTCGCGATCCCAAAGCGACCGGGCGACGTCAACTCCCTCGTCGAGGTAATACGGAAGCTGATTGGGCGTTTTGAGCTGGAGGTTGGTGTAAAGTGGATGGTCCGATCTCGAGAGATAGACGCAAGTCGCCTCCTCAACCGAAAATCCTCCGAGGAACTCCGTAAGTCGGGCAACGACATCCGGGTTCCGATAGTAATCCCTGATGAGCATTCGTGACGGCGAGCCTTAATCCCTTGGTCAATTGTATAACGATGAGTGGCAGTGGAGAGTAAAAGCGGCGGGGGGAGCAGTACGGATTGCGTCGTAGGGTGGGTTTCGAAGCGCGACAGCGCTGAAACCCACGAGACCAACGTTTGGTGCTTCAGGGCCGTGGGTTTCAGCGCTGTCGCGCTTCGAAACCCACCCTACATGAGAACCGCCGATCCGAGTTAGCGGAGCCGGGGGGCGCCCCTACCCTCGTCTCTCCAACCATTCCGAGCGCAGGATGCCGTACTGCTCTATGTCGAGAAACGCGCCCCACTTGAAGACGTGTTTACGCAGACATCCCTCGTGGGTCATGCCGATCTTCCGCAACACGCGTCCGGAGGCGATATTGCGGCTAAAGTGATGGGCCCACACGCGATTCAGTTCCAGCTGCTCGAATGCGTACCGCAGGACCTCCCGGGCCGCTTCCGAGCAGTAACCGCGATTCCAGTAGGGGACGCCAATCCAGTAGCCGATCTCCGCGTTCGAGTGGTGCCGGTTGATGCCGAGGCCCAAAGCGCCGCACAGTTCTCGAATGTCTTTCACCACGAGCGCAAAGGTCAGCGCCAGCCCTTTCTGGAAGTCCACTTGTCGCTCGGTGATCCACCTTTCCGCGAAACCCCGCTCGTAGGGATGAGGAATGAGCAGCGTGTTGTACGCGATCTCACGCTCGCCCGCCAGACGTTTCACGTCAGGCGCGTCACCTATAACGAACTGTCTCAGCAACAATCGGTCTGTCGTCAGAATCGGGTGGTTCATATCGAAGGGAAGCTGTCAGCTTGTGGTGTCTGAGTAAACCGAGTGTCCTCCCACAAACGTTTGAATGACCTTAATGTCTTTTATGTTAACAGGATCAACTTTGAACGGACTATCGGATAGGACCACGATATCTGCCACATGACCGACCGCTAAACTCCCTACTTTGTCTTCCGCGAACATCGCGTAGGCGTTCGAACGCGTGTAGCAGGTGAGTGCTTCCTCAACGGAAATCTTCTGCTCGGGGATCCAGCCCTCCGGGTGTTTCCCGTCCAGCGTGCGGCGGGTCACGGCGGCGTAAACTCCGAGTATCGGATTGAGGGGAGCGACCGGCCAGTCACTTCCGAAATTCACGGTCGCCCCTTTGTCCAGTAAGGAGCGGAAGGCGTAGGTCAGCTTGAGCCGTTCCGGACCGATCCGCTTGGCTGCCCATCGGCCGTCGTCAATCAGATGGTACGGCTGCATTGACGCAATGACGCCCAGCTTGCGAAAGCGCTCAATCGACTGCGGGGCGAGGTGCTGCGCGTGCTCGATGCGAAACCGTCGGTCTCTCCCTTTGCCGTTCTTCGATTCGACGTACTCGAAGATGTTCAGCAACTCTTCGTTGGCCCGGTCTCCGATCGCATGTACAACCACCTGGAGATTGGCAGCGTCAGCTTTTTCGATCAGCCTCTTCATGTTCCCTTCGGGGAACCACATGGCGGCCGGCAGGCCGGTGGACTTGGGAGAATCGAGATAAGAATCGAAAAACCAGGCCGTCGTGCTGCCCAGCGATCCGTCCATGAAGCCCTTCACTCCACCGACCCGCACGTAGTCATTGAAAGTCTTCCGTGCCGGCCGGGCATCGCCGGCCTTGTCCATATCCGGGAGGGGAGTGAAAGCGCAGATGCGAACGGTCAAGTTGCCGGACTCAAACACGTCTTCGAACAGCCTGACGTCGGCAGGCGAACACATGCTGTTTACCGACGTCACCCCCAAGCGTCCCGCTTCCTTGACAGCGGCGAGTAGTGCCTGAGTCCTTTGGGCTTCGGAGGGCTCGGGGATCATACGGGAAACCAAGTCCATCGCTGCATCCCGCAGCAGTCCGGTCGGTTCTCCTTTGTCATCCCGGACGATTTCTCCGCCCTTCGGATCGGGCGTGTCACGCGTGATTTTCGCCAGCCGCAAGGCGTAGCTGTTGGCCAGGGCCATGTGACCGTCCAGGCGGTCGACAAAAACCGGGGTATCCGGAGTCACTTTATCGATCAAATGCCGGGTCGGAACACGTTGTGAGGGCCAGGACTCGTGGTCCCAGTTGCCCCCCGTGATCCACTCCCCTTTCGGGATCTGACGCGCGCGCTCGCCAATCAAGCGAGCGAGCTCGGCCTCGTCCTTTGCCTGGCGCAG
>Ga0105104_10003915_pt1 | contig 10451 bp, 8 predicted proteins | sample PPLLaktember2015_3_FD_87034 | JGI IMG/M metagenome (GOLD analysis project Ga0105104, IMG submission 87034) | Freshwater sediment microbial communities from Prairie Pothole Lake near Jamestown, North Dakota, USA - PPLs Lake P7 Core (6) Depth... | ecosystem: Environmental > Aquatic > Freshwater >... | reverse complement strand
CGTGAGAACGAAACCGATCGTGCGTCGCATGGAAAACCTCCGGCCTCGAAGACACGAGGGTTGACCGTCAGATTGCATTGGCCCGCAACCAGTATGACGCGGGTCGGGCAGGCTGCGGACCCCTGCTGTGACGAGTGGCAGGCTCGGCGTGACGAAGCGCGGTTGAGGCACGCGGGCGGACGCGCGGAGAGGGCCGGCGGCCCGTCGGTCGTCGGCCCGTCTCGCTACAGAGGTGCGCCACCGAAGACTTCGACACCGGTCTGACCGACCGAGTGTCAGCGGGTGGCGCTTCCGGGACTATACTGCGCCGGTCGAACCAGCTGATCGGACCATCCTCCGGAGTGCCGTCATGTCAAACCGCCGCTTGACCATCTGTGCCGCCCTCGTGCTGTTCGCCGCGCTCGCGTCGCTACCGGCGCAGGAAACCCCTGAGGTGAAGCCGTCGTTGTTCGCCGGCATGCAGTGGCGCAGCATCGGGCCGCATCGCGCGAGCCGGACGGTCGCGGCCGCCGGCCACCGTCGCCAGCCGTACACCTTTTACATGGCGGCCGTGAACGGCGGCGTGTGGAAGACGACCGATGCAGGGCGCACGTGGGTGCCGATCTTCGACGATCAACCGACCGGGTCCGTCGGCTCCATCGCCGTCGCGCCCTCCGACCCCAACGTCGTCTACGTCGGGAGCGGCGAGGGACTGCACCGGCCCGACCTGTCCACCGGCGACGGCGTCTACAAGTCCATCGACGCGGGCCGCACGTGGACGCGTCTCGGCCTTCGCGACGCGCAGCAGATCCCGCGCATCGACGTTGATCCCCGCCACTCGAACCGCCTGTTCGTCGCCGCCCTCGGCCACCCGTACGGCCCCAACGAGGAACGCGGCATCTTCCGCTCGCTCGACGGCGGCATGACGTTCCAAAAGGTGCTCTACAAGGACGAGAACACCGGCGGCAACGACGTGGACATCGACCCGGTCGATCCCAACGTCGTCTACGCCACGCTCTGGGAGGAGCGGCAGGGACCGTGGGAGAACGCCGTGTGGGCGGGCACCGGCGGCGGGATCTTCAAGTCCACCGACGGCGGGACGACGTGGAAGCCGCTCAACACGGGCCTGCCGCAGGTGGTGCAGGCGAACCTGGCGATTTCGCCCGCGGACCACAGGCGCCTCTACGCCTCGGTCGCCTACCTGGACCAGCCCGGGACGAGCGCGAGCCGGGGCACCACGGGGATCTTCCGCAGCGACGACGCCGGGCAGACGTGGACACGCATCACGGCGGACGCGCGGCCCTCGGGACGCATCGGCGGCGGCGATCTGCCCATGCCAGTTCCGCACCCGAAGAACGTGGACACCGTGATCATGGCCGCCACCGTCTCGTGGAAGACGACCGACGGCGGCAAGACGTGGGCGGCCTTCAAGGGCGCGCCGGGTGGCGAGGACTACCAGAACGGCTGGATCAACCCGGGCAACCCGGACATCATCCTGCTCGCGGCGGACCAGGGGGCAGTGGTCTCGCTCAACGGCGGGGAGACGTGGAGTTCCTGGTACAACCAGCCCACCGCGCAGCTGTATCACGTCGCCGCCGACAATGCCTTTCCCTACCGCGTGTGCAGCGGACAGCAGGAGAGCGGGTCCGTGTGCGTCTCCAGCCGCGGGAACTACGGCGCGATCTCCGGCCGTGACTGGCTGCCGGTTGGCGTGGACGAGTACGGCTACGTCGCTCCCGACCCCCTCAACCCCGACATCGTCTACGGTGGCCGGAGCGTGACACGGTACGACCGGCGCACCGGGCAGGTCTCGACCGTCGGCCCGGGAGGCGGCCGCGGTGGTGGCGGCGCCGCTACGCCGGGCCCGACGCGGACGGTGAGAACGATGCCCGTGGTGTTCTCCCCCGTGGACAACGTCTCGCTGTTCTTCGCCAACAACTACCTCTGGAAGACGATGAACGGGGGGACGCACTGGACGCGCATCAGCCCGGATCTGACGAGAAGGACCTGGGAGACGCCGAAGAGCGTGGGCAAGTACCTCGGCGACGAGGCGGCGCGGCCCCAGCCGCGCGGGGTCATCTACACGATCGCGCCGTCTTACCAGGACATCCGCCGCCTTTGGGTGGGCACCGACGACGGGCTGATCCACGTGACCGCAGACGGCGGCCTCACGTGGAAGGACGTCACCCCGCCTGCCGTCGGCGCGTGGGCCAAGGTGTCGCTGATTGACGCCGGCCGCTTCAACCCGCTGACGGCCTACGCGGCAATCAACACCCTTCGCCTCGACGACATGCGGCCGCACATCTTCCGCACGCACGACGGCGGTGCCACGTGGACCGAGGTCGTCGCGGGCATCCCCGCCGGCGAGACGGTGAACGCGGTGCGCGAGGACCCGAAGCGGAAGGGTCTTCTGTTTGCGGGCACGGAGCGGGCGGTCTACGTGTCGTTCGACGATGGCGGGCACTGGCAGCCGTTGCGCCTGAACATGGCCGCTTCGTCCGTGCGCGATCTGCTGGTGAAAGACGACGACCTGGTAGCGGCGACGCATGGGCGCGGGTTCTGGATCCTCGACGACATCACGCCGCTTCGCCAGGTGGACGCCGCGTCGGCGGGGCAGGCTGCGATCCTCTTCAAGCCCACCACGGCGTGGAGGGTGCGCTGGAACAACAGCACGGATATGCCGTGGCCGAAGGAGGAGCCGACCGGGGCGAACCCGCCCGACGGCGCCATCATCAACTACTACCTGAAGGACGCGCAGGCGGGTCCTGTGACGCTGGAGATTCAGGACGCGGGCGGCCGCCTGGTGCGGCGCCATTCGAGCACGGACCCAGTGACCGCGATCCCGGACCCCAAAGAGGCGCCCGTGCCAACCTACTGGTATCGGCCGCCGCAGCCTTTGAGCACGGTTCCCGGCATGCACCGCTTCACCTGGGACGTTCACTACCAGCCGCTGGGCGGCGCTGCCGCGGGGGGCCGCGGCGGCCTGCCAATCCAGGGGATCCCGTACAACTCGCCCGCGGCGGCCACCACGCCGTGGGTGACGCCGGGCACTTACACGGTCACCCTCACCGCCGGAGGAAAGCGCTACTCGCAGCCGATCACCGTGAAGCAGGACCCGCGGGTGAAGACGCCGGCGGCCGTGATGCAGCAGGTGTACGCGCTGACGGAGGCGATGTACTTCGGGGCGGCGGAGGCGCAGGAGGCGGCTGCCGCCATCGAATCCCTTCGCGGTCAGGCCGCGAAGATCCAGGCCCAGGGGGCTGCAGCCCAGGCGCTCGCGGCGTTCGTGCAAAAGGCGAGTGCACTCGAGGGCCAGCGTCCGGCGGCGGGTGGCGGCGGAAGGGGAGGGGCCGGTGGGGGAGCGGCCGGCGGGGCAGCGGCCGGCGGACGGGCAGGCTCGGCGGGGCCCTCGCCCGCGGACACTCTGTGGGCGGCGAGCGCTCTTCTCGCCGGGCAGATGAACACGATGCAGGCGGCCGACGTGGCGCCGACGGCGATCACGCTGGAGGGCGTCAATGCCGCGTTGCGGGCCGCCGAAGTCGTGCTGGCGCGCTGGGGCTCCTTCAAGGACACCGATCTGCCCGCGCTGAACGCGACGCTGAAGGCGGCGGGGCTGCCGGTCATTGGCGGAGGAAACGAGAATTGAGAATGGAGAATTGAGAATGGAGAATTGAGAATGGAGAATTGAGAATGGAGAGAGCCGCGGCAGGTTGATCATGCCCGAGCTGCCGGACATCATCGTCTACCAGGAGGCGTTGTCGCGGCGTGTCACGGGCATGACTCTCGAACATGTCCGCCTCTCGAGCCCGTTTCTCTTGAGGACGGTGGAACCGCCGATCGCGAGCGTCGAAGGCCGGGGTGTGGCCGGCGTCGAGCGGGTAGGCAAGCGGCTGGTCCTGGCTCTCGACGGCGATCTGTTTCTCGTCCTGCACCTGATGATCGCCGGGCGGCTGCATTGGAAGGAAAAAGGGGCTCAGCCGCCGAAGAAGGTGGGGCTGGCGGCCTTCGACTTCACGAGCGGGACGCTGACGCTGACCGAGGCAGGCAGCAAGAGGCGCGCAGCCCTGCACCTGGCCGGCTCGCGCGCGGCGCTCCAGGCGCTGGATCCCGGAGGCATCGACGTGCTCGCCGCGTCCCCCGAGGAGTTCCGGGCGAGGCTCCGGTCCGCGAGCCACACCCTCAAGCGCAGCCTCACAGACCCTCGGTTGTTCAGCGGCATCGGGAACGCCTACTCGGACGAAGCCCTCCACGCAGCGCAGCTCTCGCCGTTGCAGCTCACCGGGAACCTTGCGGATGACGAGGTGTCACGGCTGTACGAAGCGACCCGCCAGGTGCTGCACGTGTGGATCGAGCGACTCCGGCAGGAGGCCGGTGACGCGTTCCCCGAAAAGGTCACGGCGTTTCGAAAGGACATGGCGGTGCACGGCCGCTTCCGGCAGCCGTGCCCGCGCTGCGGGGCCCCGGTCCAGCGCATCGTCTACGCGCAGAACGAGGCCAACTACTGTCCACGCTGCCAGACGGGTGGCCGCCTTCTCGCCGATCGCGCGCTTTCCCGGCTGCTGCGCGAGGACTGGCCGCGCCGGCTGGAAGACTAGTGGCGATAGCTCGCCTCTCTATTGCTTCGGGATGCCCGCCGCAAACCAGCTGCCCCCGCTGCTGACGATCAGGAGCACGGGGCTGGCGCACGTGTTGGGCGGGACGTCGCTCAGGAACCCTTCGATACGGAAGTCGCCGGCCTCGTCGAGCGTCACCAGCTCCGAGCTGAACGAAGCGCTCTCACAGAAAAGCACGGCGCGCACGCTCGCGCCGGCACTCGTCCCGATGCCGTTGCCGCCCGCCAGCAGCAGGCCGCGGCCGTCCAGCGCGATCCGCCCGTCGACGTGGATGCTCGCCTGCAGCCGATCGATCACCCACGGCTGCCCGGCGGGCGGCACGTCGCGCACGACATTCCGCACGCCGAGGCCCGTTGCCGGATCGACCCTCGACACGGGGTTCACGCCTATCCCGCCTTCGAACTTGATGAGCAGCCCCTGGGCTCCAGCCAGGGGGACGACCGTCAGCAGCAGAGCCAGGGCCAGAACCATTCGACGCATGCACAGACCTCCTCGTGGTTGTGCGAAGGGCTCTGCCAGGGGTGTGCCAGCAAGGCATCTGTGCGGACTTCGCCGAAACTGCTTGAAATGAAGGCGCGATCGACACCGTGCGGCGGGGCGGTGCTCGCCGCACGTAATCGCTTACGTCCCGCGTCGCCCCGCTCGGGGTCGAGCTACTGCTTGGTGTCCACCCAGCGACGCGCTCACCGTGACGGCTCACTCCGCCCGCAGCGCGATGATCGGGTCGATCCGGCTCGCGCGGCGGGCGGGCAGCCAGACGGCAATCAAGGCGACCACGGCGAGCAGAACGGGGACGGCGGTGAACACCAGCGGGTCCTTCGCCGTGACGCCGTACAGGAACGTCGTCATCAGCCGACCCAGGCCGAATGAAGCCGCGACGCCAATGACGAGGCCGACGAGCGCGAGGGCCATGCCCTGCAGCACCACCATCCTCCTCACACGCCCCACCGGCGCACCGAGGGCCAGGCGAATGCCCAGTTCCTGCGTCCGCTGCTCGACCGAGTAAGCCATCAAGCCGTAGATCCCAATCGCCGCCAGCAGCAGGGCCGCGCTCCCGAAGACCGTCATCAACCACATGTTGAACTTCTGGCGCGACGTCGAGAGCGACACCACCTGGTCCATCGGCCTCACGTCGGTCACCGGCAGGCCCGTGGCCTGGCGCAGTTGCTCCTGGACGGCGGTGCTCATGGTCCGCGGGTCGGTCCGCGTCCGGACGACCCATGCCATCGGCGTCAACCGCAGGTTCAGCGCGTTCGCCGCGTCGGGCACCTGCGCCTGCGGGATGAACATGATCGGTTGCGGCTCGTTGTTCAGGCCCGCGTCGCGCGTGTCGCCGACGATGCCGATGATCTGCCGGTCAGGCTCGTTCGCGAACTCGCGCATGATCCCCCGGCCGATGACGAGCCGGTCGTTCAGCGGGTCTGCCTTCGGCCAGTACTGCCGTGCCATCGCCTCGTTGATGATGACGACGGGCACGCCCTGGCGCGCGTCGCGCTCGGTGAAGCTCCTCCCGCGCTTGACGGGGATCTTGAACACCTCGAAGTAACCTGGCGAGACCGTCAGCCACCCGCCGCCGCCGTGGAAGGGACCATCGGTCAGCGGCCGGCCGACCACCTGGAACGGCAAACCATAGCCGCCCTCGAGGGGGACGCAGCACGTGGCGCTCGCGTTCTCGACGCCAGGCAGCGCGAGCAGGCGCTCGACTCCCGTCCGCACCAGGCGCTCGACCGCCTCGGACTCCTCGTACTGCGGACCCGCCAGCGACATCCGGAGCGTGAGCACGTTGTGCGCGTCGAACCCTGGCTCGACGCGCGAGAGCGCGACCGCCGTGCGGATCAGCAGGGCGGATCCAATCAGCAGGACGAGCGCGAGCGCGACCTCCGTCACGACCAGCACCGACCGGGCCTTGTTCTGGCGGAAGCCGGAACCCGACCTGCCACCGCCTTCCTTCAGCGTGGAAGCCAGGTCCACCTTGGCGGCCTGCAACGCAGGGATCAGCCCGAACAGAACGCCCGTGCCCACCGAGACTGCCAGCGTGAACGCCAGGACCACCCAGTCGATGCCCACCAGCGCGCCGTCCTCGCCGACGCGCGGCAGGCCCGCCGTGTTGATGGACAGCAGCCCGCGGATGCCCGCCCATCCCAGGAACAACCCGAGCAGGCCGCCGGCCAGGGACAGCACGACGCTCTCGGTGAGGAGCTGGCTGACGATCCTCCCGCGCGAGCCGCCGATCGCCGACCTGATGGCGATTTCCCGCCGGCGCCCCGCCGCGCGGGCCAGCAGCAGGTTCGCGACGTTCGCGCAGGCGATGAGGAGCACCAGGCTGACTGCGCCGGCGATGACGAGGAGCGAGGACCGGACGTTGCGGACGAGCGCCTCGCGGATTGGCTGGACGGTGAAGCTCCCGTTCTTGCCGAGCGCGTTCGGGAACTTCGCCTTGTACTCCGCGGCGGAGAGGTCGAGACGCGCTCGCGCCTGCTCCAGCGACACGCCAGGCTTCAGCCGTCCTGCGACCTGGAAGTAGTGGCCCTGGTCGCTGGTGTCGGGGTCGAACTGGAAGGGCAGCCACACTTGCGGCGTCGGCCCGAACTCGCGAAAGTCGAATTCGCCGAGCACGCCGACTATCGTGTAGGGCTCGCCGCTGAGGGAAATCGTCTGGCCCACCGCCCCGGGGTCGCGGTTGAACCGTGCGGCCCAGAAACTCTGGCCGAGAACGACCACCCGCGGCCCGCCCGGCAGGTCTTCCTCGGGGCTGAAGGTACGCCCCCGGGCCGGACGGGCGCCGAAGAGGCGGAAGAAGGCCTCGGAGACACGGGCGGAACGGAGCTGCTCGGGTGCGCTGCCGCCGGTGTAGTTCACCACCCCGGTATTGAAGGCGGCGACGTCTTCGACCACCGTGGACTGACGACGGTAGTGCTGGAACTTCGCAGGGGAAGCGGCCGGCCCCGACCCCTGCGGCGACGTGTTCATGAAGATCACGAAGCGGTCCGGATCGGGAACGGCAGCCGGGCGGAGCAGCACGGCGTTGACCACGGAGAAGATCGCCGTGTTGGTGCCGATGCCGAGGGTCAGCGCTGCCACCGCGGCCAGCGTGAACGCGGGGCTCTGGACGAACATTCGCAGCGCGTGCTTCAGGTCCTGCAGCAAGGTGTCGAGCATGGCGTTCCGAACAAACAGCGTCGCCCTCACGGGGCGGGGACGACGACAAGGTTGAGCTGGCCCGTGCGGCGGTGGCGGCCAGCCATGGGACAGAGCCAATGATCATTGGACGGGTCGCGGCGGGCGGTGGTTCGCATTCCAGTTCCCGGAGCGTAAGATGATTGCACCGATGACCTTTCCGCTCGACGCCGAGGTGCTCGTCACGACGATCGGCAAGGTCGGCCGCGTGGTGTCGGCCGGGCGGGGCGGACGTTACCGCGTGCTGGTGGGCGGCATCGAGGTCGCGTGCCGGGAGGAGGAACTGCAAGCGCCGTCGCCCGCCGCCGTGCGGCGACAGGCCCGGCGGCCGGTGCCCGTCACCCGGTCAGAAGCCAGGCAGGACCGGGCATCAGACGCGGAGCGGGCGCGCCTCGGCTCGATCGATCTGCACGGCGCCACCGTCGAGGAGGCGCTTCGTGCGGTGGAAGAAAGACTCGATGCGGCGATCCTGGCCGGTCTCGACCACCTCGACGTGATTCACGGGATCGGCACCGGCAAGATCCGCCACGCACTCGACCGCTTCCTGCGGGGTATCGGCGCCGTGCGCCATTTCGAGCTGACGCGGGACAACCCCGGGGTCACGAGGGTGTACTTTTGAGCGGCAGAACCAGGCACCCGATCCCCGCGCTGAAAGACGGGTGCCTGCTGCACGGCACCCCGCCAAGCCTGTGGGGCATCGTCCCCACGAAGACGGGGATCGACGAGGCCCGGGAGATCCTGCGAGCGAAACATGTGCTGCGCGCGTGCCAGGAGTACAAGGCCGAGCGCACGGGCTCGACCGGGATTGCCTGCCGGCCGCACTTCAACCTGAATCACGAGGACGGCCTGGTGAAGTTCGTCGAGTTCAGGCCGTCCATCCCCATCACGATCGCCGAAGTCATCGAGCGGCACGGCCCGCCGGAAGGCATCCTGTCCCTGTACACCGACTTCCCGGACGGAAACGTCTACACGCTGCTACTCGTGCACTACGAGCGGATCTGGACCGTCCTCAGCCTGGCGGAGCAGGTGCCGAGGACCTACATCGTCACGCCCAAGACACTCGTGGCGCGCATCACCTACAGCAAGCCGCACCCGCGAGTCGTCACCAGCGCGCACCGGGTGCCGTGGCGAGGCTACGGCAGCTACCCGGCCGCGGACGCCACGGGAGATTAAGGGGGACAGGGCTCGAGCCCCGCGCCGGCGCGCAGGCCGGCCCCTAACATTCAGGCAAGAGCAAGAGGGCGCCCGAAGGCGGCGTGTCTCCGGCCCTCACGGCTTCATCAGCAGGCTGAGCAGATACGGCAGCACGAGCACCAGGGCCACCACGAAGAACGAGAGCTTGCGCACGGTGCGGTTCACCACCAGGTCGTCCGCGTGGCGAGCGACGGCATACCAGCGTGCGAGCGTTGCCAGCGCGACCACGCCGCAGATCGTCGTGGCCACCGGGTACGCCCAGACGTAGCGATAGCCGATCACGAACACAATCGCTGCCGCGCAGACGAACATCGTCCTGAGTTGCCAGGGTGGGACCTTCCTCATGGCGAACCCCTCTTTTCCGGGTGGTGCCGCTACCGCCGAACCTCCCCGGGCCGCGCGCCACAGCGGCCGCCCGCAGTTTAGGTCGTCCACGGGTTGCAGGCAACCGCGTACACCACTCCGAGTATGGCGAGAACGGTGCCGAGGTTCAGGTCCGGCAGGATCTCCGTGACCAGGTACATGGCCGCCAGGGTGACGCCCAGCTTGTAGCAGGACACGCCCTCGTTGTCGCCGAGACCGGCCGACCAACCGTCCGGGCCGAAATCGTTGCCGGGGGTTTGACGGGCGAGCACCGTCGCCGCGCCGCGACCCTCCAGGCGGTCGATCTGATCGGCCTCCCGCTCGAACCAGCCGCGAACGCCGCCCAGGCGCGGGCAGCCGTAGCGCTGAACGTTCTCGATCGCCTTGATGACCGTCGGGTAATCCAGGTCCGCCGGGAAGGCGACCCCGTACTCCCGCGAGAGGCCGGCCGCGTACTCCGGCCAGCGCTCGCGGACTTTGTGGGCGACGGCGTCGATCCCCTCCCGACGCACCCGCTGCCCCACGGCGTCCTTCACAGCCGCCACCCCGGGGCGCGAGAGCACGTAGGCGGTCAGCACCTCGGCGTTCGCCCCCAGCCTCCGGAACGCGTGCGCTCGCTCGCGACCGGGGACGCTCGCGAGCCGGCAGTTCCGCTTCGTGTCCTCCACCAGGTAGGCGAGGAAGGAGTCCCGCGTCTCCGTCGTCCCCTGCTCCGCCGAGTAGACCCGCGGCCCCAACATCGCCAGCGGCACGCTTGCGATCCCGAGCCCGCACAACGAACGCCGTGTCGGATTCATGGCCGTCCTCCTCGTGCGCCGCGTCACGCCAAGGTGGCGGAGTGTCTTCACGCCACCCGCTTCCGAGGAGACGCGGTGCAACCGACGAGCCACGGCAGAGGGAACCGGCACCTTGTGTTTACAGGTACTAAGCGGCGCGTGACCGGCCGACGCGCGGTGGCTGTCGCAACTGCAGGAGCAGCCCCGCAACTGGCGTTGCGAAGGTCGGGCGCGCTCGAGTAGGACACGGTCACCGAGGTCGTGTCGGGCGCGATCTGGATCTCGATCGGCCTGCCCAGGATTGGATCCGGCTTGCCGAGGGTGAACGCGGCCTCACCGCCCCCCGGCT
>Ga0105104_10003914_pt1 | contig 10452 bp, 8 predicted proteins | sample PPLLaktember2015_3_FD_87034 | JGI IMG/M metagenome (GOLD analysis project Ga0105104, IMG submission 87034) | Freshwater sediment microbial communities from Prairie Pothole Lake near Jamestown, North Dakota, USA - PPLs Lake P7 Core (6) Depth... | ecosystem: Environmental > Aquatic > Freshwater >... | reverse complement strand
CCCGGGTGGTCATAGATCCCATTCGCGTCCACCTGCCAGATCTCCACCGCGTAACCGCTCAATGGCGCGCCGTTCGCATCCAGCACGTGCCCGTACACCACCAGCGGCTCGCCGCCCGCAGTCACGGGCTGGGAAAAGGATGAGATTACAGCCTGCTCTTCCGCCTGGACCGGTTCCTCATCCACAGCAGGGACGGGCGTAGGGGACGTCTCCGCTTCTCCCACGGGCGATGGGCCTGGGGCCGTTGCCGGGGCCTCTGTTGCCGGGACAGCAGTCGCTGCAACGGTGGCCCCCTGCGGGGATGATACAGTTTCGGTCGCGTTCGAACCGCAGGCGGTCAACAGGGTCATAACGATGATCAATCCAAAAATGGTGTGGGGATTTTTCATAGCTGATACTCCTAAAATCCAGGTCAAGTTTCGGTAAACAGACAGTATATTGGGAATCAATTAAGAGAAGATGAACAACCTGCCACGAAGATTCAGCGTGAAAAACTCCGTGACTCTGTGGCAAATCAGTCTATTATAAAAAAGACCGAGAGCTGTGCCCTCGGTCTATGGTCTACTGTCTACGGTCGATCAAACAACGATATTCACCAGCTTCTTCGGTACCACGATGATCTTCCTGGGCGGTTTGCCTTCCATGTATCTCTGCGCGCCAGCGGTCGCCAGTGCAGCGGACTTGATCTCTTCTTCACCGGCATCGGCAGGGACAACCACTTTATCACGTAGTTTGCCGTTGACCTGCACCGGGATCTCGATGCTGTCCTCTCTGGCGGCTGTCTCGTCCACCTGCGGCCAGGGCTGCTGGTGGATGGAATAGGGCTTGCCCAGGTGCTCGGTCCACAGTTCTTCGGCGATGTGCGGTGTGACCGGGGCCATCATGCGCAGGTAGATATTCTGTGCTTCAGCCCATTCGTCAGAGCCGACAGCGCCGGCTTCGCGCGCTCTGTACATCTCGTTCATCAATTCCATTAACGAGGAGATGATGGTGTTGAACTCGAACTGCTCGAAATCACGCGTGACCGCTTTCAGCGTCTGGTGTACCTTTCGCCTTAAGACCTTTAGTGTCTCCGCAGATCCTGAGGGTTTCTTTTCAACGGGGTCAGTAAACAGCGCCCACACGCGGCGCACCCAGCGCACCGATCCCTCGATGCCATGCGAGTTCCACGGGCCACCCATATCCCAGCGCGCAAAGAACATCAGGTAGGCGCGCACTGTGTCGGCGCCATACATGCGCACCAGTTCGTCCGGCGCGATCACATTGCCGCGGCTCTTGGACATCTTCTCATGATCTTCGCCCAGCACCATACCCTGATTGCGCAGTTGGGTCATCGGCTCGGGGCCTTCGGTAACGCCCATATCACGCAGCGCCTTGTGGAAGAAGCGCGTGTAGATCAGGTGCATCGTGGCGTGCTCGATGCCGCCAGTGTAGATATCCACAGGCATCCAGTAGTTGTATTCGGCTTCATCGAACGGGCCTTTGTCGTAATGCGGGCTCAGGTAGCGCAGGTGGTACCACGACGAGCACATGAACGTGTCCATCGTATCGGTCTCGCGCGTGGCCGGCTCGCCGCATACCGGGCAGGTCGTGTTCTTCCAGGTCGGGTGCAGCTTCAGCGGGCTTTCGCCGGTCGGCTTCCACTCCACATCCTCGGGCAGCATCACGGGCAGTTGATCGTCGGGGACAGGGTTCCAGCCATGTTGCGTGCAATAGATCATCGGGATCGGCGCACCCCAGTAACGCTGGCGGCTGATCAGCCAGTCGCGCAGGCGGTAGTTGACCGATCCCTTACCGATGCCTTTTTCTTCCAGCCAGTCGATCACAGCACTGATGGACGGGTTCTTATGTCCCTTTTCATCGTTGACTGGCGTCCCGTTGAACGGACCGGAGTTGATCATCTGGCCGGGTCCGATGTAAGCAGCTTCCATATTCTCACCGTTCGCCTCTTCTGCCCCCTCGGCCTGTATCACCGGGACAATCGGCAGCTCAAACTTCCGGGCGAACTCGAAGTCGCGCTCGTCGTGCGCCGGGACGGCCATGATCGCGCCTGTTCCGTAACTCATCAACACGTAGTCCGCGATCCAGATCGGGATGCGCTCGTTGTTGACCGGGTTGATGGCGTAGCCGCCAGTGAAGACGCCGGTCTTCTCTTTGTCGGTCGCCTCGCGCTCGATGTCCGATTGGCGCGCCGCTTGTTCCTTATAGGCTTCCACTTCGGCTTTTTTATCGGGAGCAGTTATAACGTCCACCAGCGGATGCTCGGGCGAGAAGACCATGAAGGTCGCGCCCCACAGCGTATCCGGGCGGGTGGTGAAGATCTCGATGTCGTGGCCCTCACCCCCATCCCCTCTCCCCAAGGGAGAGGGGGGCACGGTCTTGAAAATGACCGAGGCGCCTTCCGAACGCCCGATCCAGTTCGTTTGCAGGGTTTTGACGCGCTCCGGCCAGTCAACATGGGAGAAGTTCAGCAGCTCGTCGGCATATTTGGTTGTGGTGAAGAACCACTGGTCCAGGTCTTTCTTGATGACCGGCGTGCCGCAGCGCTCACAGTGACGGTCTTCCCCCCAGACCTGCTCGCGCGCCAGGGTCGTGTTGCAGTTCGGGCACCAGTCCACAGGCGACATTTTACGGTAGGCCATGCCGTGCTTGTACAGTTGTGTGAAGAACCACTGGCTCCAGTGATAATATTCCGGGTCAGAGGAGATGGCTTCACGTTCCCAGTCGAACATAGCGCCCATGCTCTTCAATTGCTCGCGCATGCGATCGATGTTCCTGTAGGTCCAATTTTTGGGATGGATGCCGCGTTTGATGGCCGCATTTTCGGCCGGCAGGCCGAAGGCATCGAAGCCCATCGGGAAGAGCACGTTGTAACCTTTCATACGCATAAAGCGGGCGCGCGCGTCCGAAGGCGTCATCGCGTACCAGTGACCGATGTGCAGGTCACCAGAGGGATAAGGCAGCATGGTCAGCGCGTAGAACTTGGGCCGGCTCTCGTCAATGATGGAGCGATACAACTGGTCGGCTTCCCATTTGTTCTGCCATTTTTTTTCTATTTTTGCATGGTTATAAGATTTGTCAGCCACGTTATTTCCTTGTATATCCAGTCTATTCTGTATTTCTAACACAGGCGTAGTGCCTTTGGTGTCCTTTGAGTTCAGCTTATTTCCAATCGAGAAGGCCCGGAAGAAGAGGCCCTTCTTTCCAGAAGACATAATTAATGCGGATATTCGCTTTCATTTCGGCCTCCTTTCGCCAGTATATGTCATTGCGAGGAGCCGCAAAGCGGCGACGAAGCAATCTCCTGGTAAAAACGGGAGATTGCTTCGGGCTATCGCCCTCGCAATGACATAAAAAAATCCCTTCATCCACTCAGGGACGAAGGGTTACCTCCGTGGTACCACCCGGATTGTAAAACGAGATCCTATCTCGTTCTACCACTCTTTGCGCTATAACGGGCATTCCCGGCGTTGACTACTCCATTCACCAACGCAGTCTTCCTTCGACTTCGGGTCTCTTGACCCTCCGCTCAGGACAACAGGCGAGTTCGGTCTCTTGTCCCCGTTAGGGGGTGTGTGGCATTCCCGCTTGATGCCGCTGAAGGGCTCACACCTCGCTCTCCCTTCTCGCTGACGGGATGACCTACTACTCCTGTCCTGACTTTTGCAGCATTATACTCTTGGAGAAGAGACAACGCAAGCCGTCTTTTTCTTACATTCGACCCGGAGGAAGCTGTTCTGACTTAATTTCATTCAGCCGCTCGAGCAGCCTGCGGATATACCCTTCCTCGATCATTTGGGCCCAGTGTCCATCCGAGAAACGCTCGCCCCGCAAGCAAAATGTCAACATCGTCTTGATCTGAGGCAGGGATGCAGTTTTGATCAGGTTTTCATCTCTAAGCATCTGATATGCCTGCTCAGGATTATATTCGTAATCGATCCAACCTTCGCCGGCTATAGTACGGAAAAACTCCTCCACGAGGCTGTGGTAATGCGGATAGGGTAACGAGAATGAACCGTCTTTTTGCTTTCCACCGCCCCAACTGATAACAGGTGAAAAACCTTCCGCATACAATCGCGGCAGAAAGGCTGTCAACGCTTCGATTTCCTGCAATGTAGGCGGTCGACTTTTTTTCATCTTGAATCTCTATAGACACAAACCGCTCTCCCGGTATGGAGAGCAGTTTGCTTTTGTCCAGTGGACCCAGGGGGATTCGAACCCCCGGCCTCCTCAATGCCATTGAGGCGCGCTCCCAGCTGCGCTATGGGCCCGGACTTTCAGTAACCAGTTTCACCAACACTTGCATGCAGGTGCAAGTGCCAGTTTGCCAGTGTCCAGTGACAGATTACTGAGCACTGGTCACTGAACAGTGGACCTGAGGGGATTCGAACCCCTGACCTCCTCAGTGCGATTGAGGCGCGCTCCCAGCTGCGCTACAGGCCCAGGATGGGCGAAAGGTATTCTACTTGAGGGATACTCGGATGTCAAGCTAATCGCCATACCCTGGAATACTCAAAAGTTGTCATACATAATGCTAAACCTTCATCGAATTTTTTGTAGAGTATTTGAAAGCACCATAACGCTATCCATATTTTATAATCGGTCAACTGCTGCCACAAATTCGCCATTCCCACAACAATCCTTAACATAAGGGATACCGCATGTCCGAACCTATCGCCCAACCTGTTTACCGCATCACCGACCTGCACGAATCTGACCGCCCGCGCGAGCGGCTGGCAGCGCTGGGACCGCAAGCGCTCAGCAACGCCGAGTTGCTCGCTATCCTGCTGCGCGTTGGCGTGCAGGGTGAGAATGCTGTGCAGGTAGGGCAACGCCTGTTGAACAAATTCGGCGGATTGTCAGGCATCCACCGCGCGCCGTTCGACGAATTGCCCCGCGAGCACGGGCTGGGCGAGGCCAAAGCCGCCCAGATCAAGGCCGCCATTGAATTGGGCCGCCGCCTGACGCTCGAATCTCCCGAGGCACGTCCGACCATTAACTCCCCTGCGGATGCGGCGGCGCTCGTACAGTATGAAATGTCCGCGCTGGAGCAGGAACATTTGCGCGTGCTCTTGCTCGACACGCGCAATCATGTGCTGGATATCGTGGAAGTGTACCGGGGCTCGGTCAACTCGTCACAGGTTAGAGTGGGAGAAGTGTTCAAAGCGGCAGTACGGCGAAGTTCGACAGCTGTCATCGTCGTCCACAACCACCCCAGCGGTGACCCAACTCCCAGCCCGGATGATGTCGCTGTCACGCGCGCCTTCGTCCAGGCCGGTAAACTGCTGGACGTGGAAGTGCTCGACCACCTGGTCATCGGCCAGGGCAGATGGGTTTCGTTGAAGGAGAGGGGACTGGGATTCTCTTGAAAATTCAGTTTCTATCCGTAAATTGCTCCCGCCGCCATCCTCGGCGGCGAGGAAAGTACCCCGAATGGGGTACGCCGCTTAGGGCTAATATTCCGGATAGGGCCTTAGTTCGCGGTTGACTGTGCGGGAAGTTTCCGCCTTGAGAGCAGGAAATGCCTTGCGGCGTACAAGAGACTGATGAACGCGCCACCCGCAAAGAATACGCGTCCTGTCAATGGGGGGAATCTACATACTGGCTTTCACACGAAATGACACAAACTCCCCCGTGACCTGCTCCCACTCTTCGCGGGATTCGTCGACTCGCGAGCCCAGCGGTCCGCGCTTCACGATCTGTAAAAACTCTTCGATTTTGCTTTTAGTCCCTTCGGCGACAGACTCGACCGTATCATAGCCGACATTGCGCACCCAGCCAGTCACGCCGATTTGGATGGCAGTCTGCTGGACGAAGGCTCGAAATCCGACTGCCTGCACGCGTCCCTGCACCCAGACGTGCACGCGGACGTTTTCATCTTGCCCTGCCATCCGCGGGCCTCCTCTGGAAAAATCCAATCAACGGAATTAAAAGCATAAAAACGAACAGCCCAAGATAGGGGAACATATTGCGCAAGAATACGCCTGCCACGTTCTCGCCCAAAACCGATTCGCGCCAACGCGTATCCAGGCTGACCAGCGAGGTACCCAGGGCGCGCACCACACCCTGGTCGCAGCTCAGGCCGTCGGCGTAGGCTGAGGCCAGCGAAAACAGGCCCGGGGTCCCGTACGTATCGCGCAGGAAGCGGACAAATGACTGCGATTCGGCATAGGCCAGGAAAGCGCGTGAAGCGTCCAGCGGGAAGGCGTCACACAAGTCTGCAATTGCCAGGAGCGAGCCGTTCCGGCTGGCGGTTATCAGTGCCTGGTCATAATCCGGGTTGGGGTACAGTTCAACTGATGAGGCGATCCCTTCGTTCAACCAGACCGGCAGCGAGCCATATCCCTCGCCCACGCTGCGATAAAGCATCACATGTGCCAATTCGTGCGGGATAAGCGTTTCCATCTCGATGCTCTGCCCGGGCCCGGGCGTGATCGCTAGAAGGACAACGCCCATCTTCGGGTTGGCGTGCCCGCCCTGCCAATCTTCACCGCCCAGAAATAATGCACTTTGCAGGTCCGTGGTAGACGCATACACATACACATCCAGGGGCGCATCCGGCGGAGGCGGGAGAAGTGCATTCACCGCGTTCAGGCTGCGGCGGGTGACCTCCAGTAAAGCGTCTCCAAAAGCCGCCTCGCCCTCATACCAGTGGACCCGCAGCGAACCATCCATCTGCTGCTGCCAGGTGAAGCGGTCATCGACGTACTGGACGCGATAGTTATCGCTCCTGAGAGTCTCTCCATTTTGGAGAATGACTTCAAACCAGAAAGTAATGGTGACGAATGGCCGCAGCACATTCTGTACCACATCATAACGATAGGTCACAACCCCATCTTCACCGATGTTAACCGGGAAGCGGCGGACGATTTCATCGTAATTGTCGCTGAATACGAGTGTTGCGCTTGCAATGGGGACGGATGATCGGATTCGGCCCTGGAAGGTGACGTGCTGACCGAAATCGTCGAACACCCCGACATCTGTCACCTCGATTCCGGACTGCGCCCGGGCCTGCTGAGGCAGACCCAGGAGGAGAGCAGCCATCACAATCACGAGTGCAACGAGTGCAAAATGGCGCATATTACCCCGCAAGATTGTTATTCTTCCAAATCTATTTCATCGGGTTCATCTGCATCATAAGCCAGCAGGTCGAAAATAGCCATGTCTTCGGTAAAGGCCAGGTTATCCAGCGCCTCCTCCAAGAGGGCAGCCTGGTCATCGTCATCTTCCACCTTATCGAGCAGGTTCTGCAAATATATGCGCACATCTTCGCCGCCGATCTGCGAAAGCGACCAGATGGCCGCGCCCGCGATGGCCTCATCGTCTTCATCTTCCAGCAAACGCAGCAAAAGCGGGCGAGCCAGCTTTAACTCCAACTCGCCGGCAGCCTGTACAGCCGCCAGGCGCACGTGACGATTTTCCGAGGCTATCATCCGCAGCACTTTATCCGTCCAACGCTCGTCATTGGAGCGGCCCATGGCAAAAATGGCGCTGGCCTGCCAGTCGGGGTCCTGGCGGTTGAATGCCGACTCGATCAACACAGGTATTTCGTCTCTCGAGGAGAAGCCTAATGCCTCCAGCACGCGGCGGCGGACGGAGGGTTTGTCCTCGCCATTGAGCACCTCAAGCAAGACATCCTCGATCTGGTGATGTACATGGTCGGGAATATCGTCGAACTCGCCCAGTTGCACAAAGATCCCCAGCATGGAGGCGGCTTCGGCGCGCACAGCCGCATCGCTGTCTTGGGTCAACAGTGCGATGTAAGTGGGGACAAGGCGGACATCTTCGCATTCGACCAGCAGGCGCATGGCGCGGATGCGCACCTCGGGCTCATCATCGGTGAGCAGGGCGCGGCCCAGGTCATCGAAGGAGACGAGGGTATCCTCGCTCGCCCGGGCGTTCAGCCGGTCGAGCAGGAGCAGCTTGCGGGCGAGTGCGACGCGCGGCCAGACATCCAACAGCGACTGGAGCGAAGCGGGTTGGATGTCCGAAAATTCGCTCAGAAATCGACGGGTGATATCCTTGCTTGGATCAAGCAAGGTACCCAGCACATTTTGAAACGGTAAAAGCTCATCGTTCATTTCAGGGCAGATTGATCTGGACCGGGTTGATGAAATCCATGGCATTGATGTAAAGCATAAACGCCAACAATAACGCAAAACCAATCGCGTGCACTACATTTTCAAATTGCGGCGGGACGCGCCGGCGCAAAATGAGTTCGGGCAGCACGAAGATAATGCGCCCGCCATCCAGCGCCGGAAAAGGCAGCAGGTTGAAGATACCCAGCGTGAGCGTCAGCGAGGCGATAATTTGCAGGGTAAAGTTGGTCGGCTCGAGGGGCGCTGTCTCCGCAGTAGTTGGAGGAACTGACTCACGGCTCTGCACATCACGGCTGACGGCCTGGCCGAACAGGTCGTAGATGCCCTTCAGGCCGATGAAACGACCTTCTTCCGGTGAGAGTTGGTTGCGGATGAGCATGACCGGCAGCGCAATAATCTGGCGGATCTGGGCATAGGTATACATGCTGCCGTAAGGAATGGCCTGGAAAAAGGAATCGGCCTTCACCATCGGTGGCCCCGGCAGGATGCCCAGCGCGCCTTCCTCCGGCGTACGGCTGCTCAGCGGGGTGGCAGTAATTTCAAGCGTTTCCTCGCCGCGCTGCACGGTGATCTGCATGGGCTGGTCGATATGGGCCTGGATCAGGGAGCGGAATTCATCATCATTATTGACCGGCTTACCATCCACTGCCAGAATAAAGTCGTTGGCCTGCAAACCGGCTTGCGCGGCCGGGGAATTCGGCGTGATCTCATACAGCATCACGCGTGTCATATCGGGGACGCCCATCTGCGCAAACAGGATGCTGTTGACCAGCACGCCTGCCAGCAGGTTCATGATCGGCCCGGCAAACAGCACGCCCAGGCGCACCCAGGGGCTGGCAGCGGCCAACCCGCCTTCCACGCTGGGGTCGTTTTCACCCTTTGGGCGCACGAACCCGCCCAGGGGCAACCAGTTGAGCGTGAAATCGGTACCTTTCCAGTGAAAAAGCTTCAAAGCGCGCGGGGGCAGCCCAATACCGAACTCTTCCACGTCCACTTTCAAAAGACGGGCAGCTACAAAGTGCCCAAATTCATGGATCAATACAACGGCAGCAAACACACCGACAAAAATCAAAGCAGAAAGTAAGGTTATATTCATAGTTCTCTTTATACCAAACGAATCATTCGCCCAAACAGCGCATTTATTATATCCTGAATCAAAAACGAAGAAATGAGAGAGAATTAAGAAAGAATCCTCGCCGGACCACCGACCCCGGCGGCAAGCACATCCTGCACCCCGGACAAGGCACGCAATCGTCTTTCTACATCCCCGGCCTGCTCCCGCAGACAAATGACGTGGATATTCGGCCCGGCATCCACCGTATAGCAGACGGCGAGCCCGGCCGCCCGCCAATCCCGCACCGCAGCCATGACCGCAATGGAAGCCGGCTGCAAGTAGAACAATCCCGGTGTAGAAGTCATCATCACGGCGTGCATCATATCGGAATCCAGCTCGATCACGGCGGCAAGCGCCTCGAAATCTCGATCCAGGATGGCACGGCGGCACAGGTCGAGGCGGCGAGGCGCATCGGCCACGCGCGCGGCTTGTAAGGGACTGGTCCCGGCCAGGGCATGCCCTTCGGTGGAGCCGGTCTTCTTGTGCCCGGCGCTGACGATCGCCACACAGTCGGCCAGGTTCCAGTGTTCAGGCGGCGCGATGGAAAAGGCGTAAGAGTCCTCGTCCGTTTCGCCTGCCTGCCACTCCACAAACCCGCCAGGGATGGAGCGGCTGGCAGAACCCGATCCGCGCCGCGACAGGCGGGAGAGTTCGGCTTCGCTCAAGTCCAGGCCTGCGGCGCGGCTGGCTGCAAGTGCTAGAGCAGCAAAGGCTGCCGCCGAGGAGGCGATCCCCGCGCCGGAAGGGAAGTTGTTGTCACTGACGACTTGGGCACGCAAGTTCATACCTGCCAACTGGCGGACAAGGTCCAGGAAAAGGCTCACCCGCTCCAACCCGGGACCGGTTACCGGCCTGTTCCCGATGCGTAGGCTATCGAGCGTGAACGAATCGGAAAACGTGACCGTCGTGCGCGCGAACAACCCATCCAGGTTCATCGAGATGGAACTGGTTGAAGGCAGGCGCAGGGAATTATCTCGGTTTCCCCAGTATTTAATGAATGCGATATTCGGATGAGCCTGGGCAGTGATCGTATGACCGGACATAAACTCTTTCCTTTTAGGTCAAGTCTATCACGAGAGCGTCTTGATGATCTCTCAAGAAGTCACGGGCAATTCTGTCTTGTTACTAATAGTTGCGACCAACCTGCCGTCTTGTAATTCAAACAACCAGTCTGCGACATCATGAACATTCGGGTCGTGGCTGGCAACTAGAACAGTGACTCCGGTCTGGTGGGCAATT